>Ga0068853_100002613_pt1 | contig 13545 bp, 9 predicted proteins | sample KBSCornC32_FD_65655 | JGI IMG/M metagenome (GOLD analysis project Ga0068853, IMG submission 65655) | Corn rhizosphere microbial communities from Kellogg Biological Station, Michigan, USA - KBS Corn C3-2 | ecosystem: Host-associated > Plants > Roots > Rhizosphere > Soil ... | reverse complement strand
CGCCTGCTTCATCACCACGGCACGGGCCACGCCCGGCAGCTTGGTCACGACGGCCAGCGCCGCGTCGGGGTCGCTCGCCACGTCGACCTCGATGGTGACGGCCGCGCTGCGCTGGTTCCGGCGAGCGATCTCGTCTTCCGTTCCCTGATCGACGATCTCGCCGTCCTGGATGATGAGCAGCCGATCGCAGGTCTGGCTGATCTCGGAGAGGATGTGGCTGGACAGAAGGACCGTGTGCTCTCCGCGCAGATCGCGGATCATGGATCGCATCTCCACGATCTGGCGGGGATCGAGGCCGCTCGTGGGCTCGTCCAGAATGAGGAGCTTCGGGCGGTGGACCAGGGCCTGCGCCACGCCGACGCGCTGGCGATAGCCGTGCGACAGGCTGCCGATAGGGTCGTCGTGCACCCCCCGGGTGGCGGTCCTCTCCTCGGCCTCGGCCACGCGCTTCGCCACGTCGCCCGCCGAGACGCCGCGCAGACGCGCGACGAAGGTCAGGTAGCGCCCGACCGTCATCTCGGGATAGAGCGGCGGCTGATCGGGCAAGAAGCCGATGCGCCGGCGGACCTCGTGGGGGTTACGCGCGATGTCGAGCCCGTCCACCGTGACGTCGCCGGTGGTCGGGAGCAACACGCAGCCCAGGATCTTGAGGGTGGTGGATTTGCCGGCGCCGTTCAGACCCAGGAACCCGATGACCTCGCCCTTGTCGATGGCGAAGCTCAGGTCACGGATCGCGGGACGCTCGCCGTAGTACTTGGTCAGCCCTTTGACTTCGATCATGCGCGTGAGCGGAGGTGAGGGAGTTGGCAGGAGTGAGAGGGGAGGATTCCGCGGGGCATTATGCACAAAACGGCGCCGATGTTAATTGGACCGCGCGCGCCGATATTCCCGCCGTGCCCCAGGTTCTTCACGAGCCCTCGTCGCGTTCCTGTCTAGTTCTTGGCAACGCCCGTCGGATGCCGGCGAAATTCGACGTCGGTCGGTCATCGAGCGTGCTAGCTTTGCGAGCCATGTGCGGAGTCGTTGGCATTCACGGTCATCCCGAGGCCGCGAACCTCGCATACCTGGGACTGTATGCCCTCCAGCACCGCGGCCAGGAATCGGCGGGGATCGTGTCGGCCGACGGCGAGCGCCTCCGCTTCGTGCGCGAGATGGGTCACGTGGGTGACATCTTCACCGCCGATCGCCTGGCGCACCTGCGCGGGTTCGCGGCCATCGGCCACGTCCGCTACTCGACGGCCGGAGAGTCGACCCTCAAGAACGCGCAGCCCATCGCGGTCGACTACTCGGGCGGCTCGGTGGCGGTCGGTCACAACGGCAACCTGGTCAACGCCGACGAGCTGCGGGAGCGGCTCGAGGCCGAGGGGTCGATCTTCCAGAGCAGCTCCGACACCGAGGTCATCGTCCACCTCATCGCGCGGTCGCGCGAGCGGGAGCTGGTCGATCGCATCGCGGACGCTCTGCGCCAGGTGAAGGGCGCCTATTCGCTGGTGTTCATCTCCGAGGATCAGGTCATCGCGGTGCGGGATCCAATGGGGTTTCGGCCCATGTCGCTGGGAAAGATCGCGCCGGCGGCACCGGGCGGCAACGGCACGGTCGGGCCGGGGGCGGGCAAGGACGTCCACGTCGTGTCGTCGGAGACCTGCGCGTTCGAGCTGCTCGGGGCCACCTTCGTGCGTCACATCGAGCCGGGCGAGATGGTGGTGATCGACCGGGCCGGCATGCGGTCGCTGCGACCGTTCGCGGCGGCGGGGACGCGGCACTGTCTGTTCGAGTGGGTCTACTTCGCGCGGCCCGACTCGAATCTGGAGGGGCGATCGGTCTACCGGGCGCGCGAGCGCATGGGACGGCGCCTGTCCGTCGAGCACGGCGTGCCGGCGGACGTCGTCATCGCGGTGCCCGACTCGGGCGTGGCGGCGGCCATCGGCTACGCGCGCGAGAGCGGCATCCCCTTCGACCAGGGGCTGATGCGGTCGCACTACGTGGGTCGCACCTTCATCGAGCCGTCGCAGCACATCCGACACTTCGGGGTCAAGCTGAAGCTGTCCCCGGTGCACGAGGTGCTGAGGGACAAGCGCGTGGTGGTGGTGGACGATTCGCTCGTGCGCGGGACGACCTCGCGCAAGATCGTCACGATGATCCGGAACGCGGGCGCCCGCGAGGTGCACCTGCGCATCAGCTCGCCTCCCACGGTGGGGCCGTGCCGGTACGGCATCGACACGCCGACGCGCGAGGAGCTGATCGCGGCGAACCACACCGTGCCCGAGATCCGGGACTTCGTGGGGGCCGACAGCCTGGGTTACCTGTCGCTCGAGGGCCTGTATGCGGCGGTGCAGGAGCAGGGAGCGGAGGAGGCGGCCGCCAGCAGGGCGGGGGAAGCCCGGGACGCAACGATGCCAGCCGGAAGTGGAGCGAGCGCGGGCGCGCCTGGCGGTGGTGGGCAGGGCTCCGGGGTCGGGCCCCTGGGCGTGGGACCAACGGGTTTCTGTGACGCCTGCTTCTCGAATCGATATCCGGTTCCCATCGACAACCAGACCCGGCCGCGCCAGCTCCGGCTCCTGCCGGCGTAGCTGAAGAAGACGGCGGAGGTCCGGGAACGCCAGGCGCGCGACCCTCGGTCACATGGCGACGCTCACCACCTCGGTCACGGTCGTGGACGGCCCGCATCCCGAGGCGGCGCTTCTGGACGCGCGCGTCGCGGCGCTGCGTGCGCAGTTTCCGCGGGCCATCATCGACCGGTACCTCGACCGTGTGCCGCGGGTCGGGCGCGACGTGCTGGTGGCGTCCGGCGCGGCTCTGGCCGGCGAGGTGGATCTGGGGGACGACGTCTCGATCTGGTATGCGGCGGTGCTGCGCGGCGATCTGGCGCCGGTGACGATCGGCGCGGGCTCGAACGTCCAGGACGGCGCCGTCCTGCACGTCGGCGATCGATCACCGTGTACGGTCGGTCGGGACGTGGTGGTCGGCCACCGCGCGATCCTGCACGGCTGCCGCGTCGAGGACGGGTGTCTCATCGGTATGCAGGCGACGGTGCTCGACGACGCCGTGATCGGGCAGGGCTCGGTGGTGGGCGCCTGCGCGCTGGTCACCCAGCGTACGGTGATCCCGCCGCGCAGCCTGGTCCTGGGGGCCCCCGCCAAGGTGGTCCGGACCCTGACCGAGGAGGACGAAGCCTTCCACCGGGCGCTGGCCGCCAAGTACGTTCGGCTGAAAGAAAACTACCGCCGCGACAGCCTCGCCGGGCCTCCCTGATTCGTCCTCGTCTGGCTGGCCACCGCCCGGTGTGGAGTGCCGAGGCCACGCCAACGTTCGGCGACGAGCACGGGTACGGGTAAAGAGAGCGCTGCCCTTTGTCGCCGGTTGGTTTTTATCGTGTACACTGTGCCGCCATGGAAATCGGCCCCCTGAGAGAACGCGTGTCCAAGCTGCAGAGCCGGCTGACCGTTCTCCGGGGGCATCTTTGACGTCGACGGCAAGCGGCGGCGCATCGAGGAGCTAGAGGCTCTCTCCGCGCTGCCGGACTTCTGGAACAACGCCGAGAAGGCGCAGGCCACCATGCGCGACCAGGCGCAGCTCAAGGCCACGGTCGAGGTGCATGATACGCACCTGAAGGCGCTCGAGGACGCGGGTGTGCTGCTCGATCTCGCGGACGAGGCCAAGGACGACGCGACCGCCGCCGAGGCGGCGGGCTTGCTGGACGCCGCCGACGCGGCCATCAGCAAGCTCGAGTTCGCGCGCATGCTGTCGGGGCCCTACGACCGCAACGGGGCGCTCCTCACCATCAACGCCGGCGCCGGCGGCACCGAGTCTCAGGACTGGGCTCAGATGCTGTTGCGCATGTACACGCGCTGGGCCCAGCGCAAGGGCTTCGGCACCGAGACGCTGGACCTTCAGGCCGGCGACGAGGCCGGCATCAAGAACGCCACCATCAGCATCGAGGGCGAGTGGGCTTACGGCTGGCTGCGCGCCGAGGCCGGCGTGCACCGGCTGGTGCGCATCTCGCCGTACGACGCGAACGCGCGCCGCCACACCTCGTTCGCGAGCGTGTTCGTCTATCCGGACATCGACGAGACGATCAAGATCGAGATCGACGAGAAGGACCTGCGCATCGACGTCATGCGATCGGGCGGGGCGGGCGGCCAGCACGTCAACAAGACCGAGTCGGCGGTGCGCATCACGCACCTCCCCACGGGCATCGCCGTCCACAGCGACGGCGAGCGCTCGCAGCACAAGAACCGCTCGACCGCCATGCGCATCCTGCGCTCCAAGCTCTTCGAGCTGGAGGAGAAGAAGCGCGAAGAGAAGATGGGCAACATCAACGCCCAGAAGAAGGCCATCGAGTGGGGCAGCCAGATCCGCTCGTACGTGCTGGCGCCCTACCAGCTGGTCTCGGATCACCGCACCGAGAAGAAGCAGAGCAACGTCAACGACGTGCTCGACGGCGATCTGGACGCCTTCATGATCGCCCACCTGCTGCAGCTGGCGGGCGACGATTCGGCCGTCGCCAACAACGTGACCCCCACCGCCCCCAAGCCGGACGAATTCTAGACGTCCCGCCCACCGCCGCAGAGCCCCGAGGATCCATGGCCGACGAGAGCGAGCTGATCGCCGAGCGCGAGAAGAAGGTTGCCGAGCTGCGCGCGCTCGGCCGGAACCCGTACGCCAACGGGTTCGTGGCGAAGCACACCGCGGGCGAGATCGTCGAGCGCTTCGCCGGCGTGAAGCCGGCCGTGCCCGATCCCTCCGCGCCGCCGCCCGCCAAGGGGACCCCGCCTGCGCCACCGCAGTTGCTGGCCGAGGACCGCTTCTCGGTCGCTGGGCGCATCGTCGCGTACCGTGGCTTCGGCGGGGCCACCTTCGTGAAGATCCTCGACCGCTCCGGCGAGATCCAGGTGTGGATCAAGAAGGACGTGGTCGGCGCGGACGTCTTCGAGGTCTGGAAGCACATGGAGCGCGGCGACTTCATCGGCGCCGTCGGACCGGCGCTTCACACCAAGACCGGGGAGCTGACGATCCTGGCCGAGCAGGTCGTGCCCCTCACCAAGGCGACGCGACCGCTGCCCGAGAAGTTTCACGGCCTCTCGGACCAGGAGATCCGGTACCGCCAGCGCTACGTCGACCTGGTCGTGAACCCCGATGTCCGCGAGGTCTTCCGCAAGCGTACGGCTATCGTGCGCCACATCCGGCAGTTCCTGGATGCCCGCGGCTTCCTCGAGGTCGAGACGCCGCTCTTGCAGCCCATCCTCGGCGGCGCCGCCGCTCGCCCGTTCACGACCCATCACAATGCCCTGGACCTGGACCTGTTCATGCGCATCGCGCCCGAGCTGTACCTCAAGCGCCTGGTCGTCGGCAGCTTCGAGCGGGTCTACGAGATAGGGCGAAATTTCCGCAACGAGGGCCTCTCGCCCCGGCACAACCCCGAGTTCACGATGCTCGAGTTCTATCAGGCCTACGCGACCCACGAGGACCTGATGGCGCTGACCGAGGAGCTGATTCGCGAGCTCGCGCGCGAGGTGGTGCCGGACTTCGCGCGGACCGAGACCCTCACCTATCAGGGGCAGGCCGTCAGCCTGGCCGCGCCCTGGCCCCGCATCCCCATGAAGGACGCCATCGTGACGGCCTCGCGCGCGGGCATTCTCCCCGCCGGGCTGGAGCGGGCCGCCCTCGACGACGACGCCGCCCTGTCGGCCTGGATCGAGAACGTAGGCCTCGCCGCCCGAAAGGACGAGCTCGGCGCCGTCCTCCGCAAGTCCGACAGCCACGGCGAGCGGGTGGGCGCGCTGTTCGACTACGGCGGCGAGAAGGCCCTGCCCGCCGATCGCCCGGCCTTCGTGACCGAGTACCCGGCCGAGACCTCGCCGCTGTCCCGGCGCAACGATGCCGACCCCAGCAAGGTCGACCGCTTCGAGATCTTCATCGTGGGACGCGAGCACGGCAACGCCTTCTCCGAGCTGAACGATCCCGCCGACCAGCGGGCGCGTTTCCAGCGGCAGGTCGAGGCCAAGACGAAGGGGGCCGAGGAGACCATGGACTACGACGAGGACTACTGCCGCGCCCTCGAGTACGGCCTGCCCCCGACAGCAGGGGAGGGGATCGGCATCGACCGTCTGGTCATGCTGCTGACCGATCAGCCTTCCATTCGCGACGTGATCCTCTTCCCGCTGCTGCGCCCGGAGCGCTGATGCTGGGCGGCGGTCGCGGCTTCGAGTGGTTCGTGGCGTGGCGCCACCTCCGCGACGCGGAGGGGCGCACCCACCGGACGCTCGTGGTCGGGCTGCTCATCTTGCTCCTGGGCGCCGCCGGGTTCGTGCTCGAGCACCTGACGCTCCGGCACCGGCCCATGTGGCTGATTCACGCCGCCTTGATCTTCGACAACCTGAAGCTGGTCAGCGTCAGCCTGATCGCGGTCGGCACGCTGGTGGCCACCCTGGGGACGCTGTTCGCGTTCTTCACCGTGTTCACCGCGTTCTCGATGTTCGGGGTCTTTCTGGGCACCGGGTTCCCCATCCTGGCCCTGTCGGTCATGTCCGGCTTCGAGGTCGACTTGAAGTCGAAGATCCGCGCCACCAAGGCCGACGTGGTCATCGATCGCGTCGACGAGCAGCCCTTCACCGACTGGAAAGAGGTGAAGGCCAAGATCGCCGACGTCCCCGGCGTCGTGGAGTCGATGGCGTACGTCGAGTCGGAGGTCATCGTCAAGCAGGTCTCGAACCCGGCCGGCATGGGCATCCTCGTGCGCGGGGTGGAGGTCGATCGGGCGGCGCGCGTCCTCGATCTGCCCCGGACCCTCAAGGAGGGCGGGCTCGATCTGCTGGCGCACCCGGAGAGGATTCCTTCCGATTTCCTGTCGAGCGGGCGTGCCCTTCCCATCGGACCGGGGGGCCCGCCGGGGGACGACCTGGCGCCGCCGTCCCATCCCGCCTCCCCGACGGATCCGGCGGATCCCTCCGAAGCCGCGGCCCCTCCGGCGCGGCGCGAGCTCCCCGGCATCCTGCTGGGCGAGGAGCTGTTCGCCCACTCGCTGCGCGTGTACATGGGCAGCGAGGTCGACGTGGCCTGCCCGATGTGCGGCGTGGGTCCCACCGGCCCCATCCCGCGGCTGAAGTCGTTCCGCGTCGCCGGCCACTTCTACACCGGGATGTACGAGTTCGACTCGAAGCTGGCCTACGTCTCCTTGGAGGAGGCGCAGAAGTTTCTCGGCGTCCGGGGCGAGGTCACCGGCATCGAGGTGCGCACGACCGACGCGGACGCCGCCAACGAGGTGGCCGAGCGGATCGCCAAGCGGCTGGGGCCGGGCCTGGAGGCGCGCTCCTGGCAGGAGCTGAACCGCAACCTGTTCGCCGCGCTGTGGGTCGAGAAGCTGGGCATGTTCATCTTCTTGACCTTCATCGTCCTGGTCGCGTCCTTCTCGATCGTCTCGAACCTGATCATGCTGGTGACGGAGAAGGGGCGCGAGGTGGCGATCCTCAAGTCGATGGGCGCCTCGGACGGCGGGATCCTGCGCGTCTTCTTCGCGGAGGGCCTGTACATCGGGATCGTGGGGCTGGGGCTGGGCCTGGTGATGGGCATCGGCTCGTGCCTCCTCATCTACAAGTTCGGCCTGCCCCTGGATCCCGACGTCTACTACATCCACAAGCTGCCCATCGTCATGCGCCCCAGCGAGATCGCGTCGGTGGCGGCGGCGGCCCTCGGGTTGTGCTGCCTGGCCACGCTCTATCCGGCTTACCTGGCCTCGCGCCTGCGCCCGGTCGAAGGGCTGCGTTATGAGTGAGCGACCGAGCCCGAACCGCAAAACTCGGGGAGTGGGGACCAGGGCGCGGGCAACCGCCGCTAACGACGCGGAGTCTCAGGGCTTGTGCAGCCCCATCGCGCGTTGACACCCAACGGGGCGACGACTACGGTTTCCGCGCCCATGAACCCGTCCGTCCCGTCGCCCGCGCCTTTTGGCGGAGCGTCCCGATCTCCGTCGGGCGCCCCCGCCGGAGCGCACGTGGTCGTGCGGGGGCTCGGCAAGGAGTTCCTTCACGGCGGCCGCCGGCTGACCGTCTTGAACGGCATCGACTTCGAGATCCGCCCGGGCGAGATCGTCTCCGTCATCGGGGCCTCGGGCGCCGGGAAGTCGACCCTGCTCCACATGCTCGGCACCATCGACCTGCCCACCTCGGGCACGATCCTGTTCGACGGCGTGGACGTGACCCGCATGGCGCCGGCCCAGCTGGCCGAATTCCGCAACCGCCAGATCGGGTTCGTGTTCCAGTTCCACCATCTCTTGCCCGAGTTCACCGCCCTCGAGAACGTGATGATGCCGGGCCTGATCCTGCGCATGCCGCGCGCCGTCTGCGCGGCCGAGTCGAAGGCCATGCTCATCCGCCTGGGGCTGGGCGAGCGGGTCACCCACCGGCCCGGAGAGCTGTCGGGCGGTGAGCAGCAAAGGGTGGCCCTGGCGCGGGCGCTGCTGCTGAAGCCGCGCCTCTTGCTGGCCGACGAGCCGACCGGCAACCTGGACACCAAGACGGGGCGGGACATGCACGACCTCTTCCTGCAGCTCAACCGCGAGCTGGGGATGACCCTGCTCATCGTCACGCACAACGCCGAGCTCGCCGCCCAGACCGGACGGCGCCTGCGCATCACCGACGGTACGCTGGTCGAGAGGGATTGATCGGATTGCGCCGTCCTCCTCCGTCTTCACCTCACTCCCTCGCCGGGCTCGTCCTGTTCCTGCTGGTCGCGAGCGCGGCCTTGCCCGTGGCCTACGGGGCCGCGCCGCAGGCGCCCGGCGGCCGCCTCCTGGCGCGCGCGGGCCGTGGCGGGGCTGGCAAGACCGGGGGAGGGAAGGGGACGGCCGGCAAGTCGGGTGCGACCAAATCCGACGCCCCATCCACGGCCGACTCGTCCGGAGAGGGCGCGAGCAAGGACGGCAACGCGAGCGCTCCGGCTCCGAGCTCGGCGCCCGGGGCGGGTGACCAAGGCGGCAGCGGCGGCGAAGCGGAGGAGGAGAAGGCCTCCCCCGAGGCAGCCGCCTCCGCGGGTGCCCCGAACCTGACCGTCGCGCGCGTGCACTTTCGCGGCAACCGCAAGGTCGAGGACGACGCCATCCGCGCCGTCATCAAGACCAAGCCGGGCGTCACCACGAATCAGGAGATGCTGCGCGACGACGTGCGCGCCATCTGGAAGATGGGCTTCTTCGAGGACGTCCAGGTCGAGAGCACCGACCTCAAGGCCGAGGGGCTGGCCCTGGTCTTCGTCCTCAAAGAGAAGCCGACCATCAGCAAGATCTACGTGGCCGGCAACGAGGAGATCAGCCTCAGCAAGATCAACGAGGCCCTCGACCTGAAGAAGGAGCAGGTGCTCGACCTGGCCAAGCTGAAGAAGAACGTCCAGAAGATCAAGGAGCTCTACGTCGAGAAGGGCTTCTACATGGCCGAGGTCGACTACGAGCTGAAGCGCCCCGGCCCGCCGTCCGAGGTCGAGGTGTGGTTCCGCGTGCACGAGCACGCCAAGGTCGAGGTCCGCCGGGTCAACTTCGTCGGAAACAAGGCCCTCACCGATGAAGAGCTGCGCGAGGTCATCGTCACCCGTGAGGGCAACGTTCTGTCGCTGCTCACCCAGGCCGGCACCTACCGCGAGGACGTCTTCCAGCGCGACCTGATCTTGCTGCAGGCCCACTACTGGGACCGCGGCTACGTCCAGGTGAAGGTGGGCACGCCCGTGCTGGAGCTGTCGCCCGACAAGCGGTCGCTGTACATCAGCATCAACATCGACGAGGGCCCGCAGTACCGGCTGGGCAAGATCGACGTCAAGGGCGACCTGCTCGAGCCGCGCGAGTACTTCCTGGCGCGCGTGTCGGTGAAGCCGGGCGAGATCTTCAACCGCTCGAAGCTGAGCGAAGACCTCCAGAAGCTGACCGATCTCTACAAGGACCGCGGCTACGCCTACGTGAACGCGTCGCCCGCCACCCCGGTCGACGAGAAGACCAGGACCGTCGACGTCACCTTCGAGATCCAGAAGGGCGAGCTGGTCTACTTCGAGCGCATCAACATCCACGGCAACACCAAGACCCGCGACAAGGTCATCCGCCGCGAGCTGCGCATGTACGAGGGCGAGCCTTACAGCCAGTCGCTGCTCGACTACTCGAAGCGACGGGTGAACGCCCTCGGCTACTTCGAGAAGGTCGAGGTCTCGACCCGCCGCGGGACGGCCGACAACATGATGGAGGTGAACGTCGACGTCTCGGAGCGGCCGACCGGCACCTTCCAGATCGGCGCCGGCTTCTCGTCCGTCGAGAACTTCATCGCCCAGGCGCAGGTCTCGCAGAACAACTTCTTCGGCCGCGGGCAGCTCCTCACGGTGCAGGCGCAGATGTCGACGCTGCGCCAGCTGTTCCTGCTCCAGTTCCAGGACCTCTACTTCCTCGACACCAACTGGACGTTCGGGTTCAACCTGTTCAAGCAGGACCGCTATCTCTACTCGTTCACGCGCTCGTCCTACGGCGGCCGCCTCACGTGGGGCTACCTGCTGGCCGACGACCTGCGCATGACGCTGACCTACAACTGGGAAAAGGTCGGCATCTCGAACGGGAACGTCTTCAGCGGCATCTTCACCGGTGGCCAGCGCGACCCCATCCCGGCCGGCTCCCTCGCCAACCTGCTGCGGTCGGGCATCACGTCGTCGACCATCGGCCTCATCTCGTACGACACGCGCAACGACCGCATGTTCCCGTCGCGCGGCTGGTACAACACGTTGTCGGCCGAGGTGGCCGAGCACTTCCTGTTCTCGCAGAACGTCTTCACGCGCTACGAGCTCGCGTTCCGCTACTTCTATCCGATCTGGGGCCCCTTCGTTTTCCGCGCCAAGCTGGAGGGGGGCCTGATCGCCAGCCGGGACCCGCGCGGCGTCCCCATCTTCGAGCGCTACTTCGTGGGCGGCATCTACGACATCCGCGGCTTCGCGCCGCGCTCGCTGGGTCCGGTCATCCACGCCCCCGGCTCGCAGGATCCGAGCGCCACCCTGACGCCGTTCCGCATCGGCGGCAACTCCCAGGTGATCGGCAACGCCGAGATCGAGTTTCCCCTGTTCGACAAGGTCGGCATCCGGGGCGTCGTCTTCTCCGACTTCGGCAACGCCTTCAACCTCGAGGACTTCTACTGCACGCTGCGCCCCGACGGGGTCGACGCCACGCGCGATCCCTGCAAGCGCCCCTGGGACATCGGAGCCTACCGGGCCAGCTGGGGCTTCGGGTTCCGCTGGTTCTCGCCGATCGGCCCCCTCCGCTTCGAGTGGGGCATCCCGTTCCGCACGCTGCCGGGCGAGCAGTCCGTGGTCTTCGAGTTCACGATCGGAAATTTCTTCTGATGGGCGCCGGCCGGGTCTTCCGGCCTTCCCCGACGCGATCCGCGTTTTGCTCGCAGTTGCGCTCAATATCTGGTAGTTCTCGCCGCTCAAAAGGAGAAGCCCATGTCCCGCGTCGCACTCGTCACTGCCTTCCTGCTCACCTCGTCGCCGATCATCGCCCACGCCGAAGATGTGAAGCTGGGGTTCGTCGACCTCCGGCGCGCTCTCACCGAGACCGAGGATGGCCGCAAGGCCACCGCCAACCTCAAGAAGGTGTTCGACCAGAAGCAGAAAGAGCTGGATGAGCAGCAGGAGCAGCTCAAGAAGGACATCGAGGACCTGAACAAGAAGCGGACCCTGCTGCCGGCGGACAAGGTGCGTGACAAGGAGGCCGAGCTGCAAGATCGCATGCAGAAGGTCCAGCAGTCGTACGTCCGCTCCCAGCAGGACCTGAGCACCAAGGAGCAGGAGGCGACCGGAAAGATCCTGGACCGGATGGGGCGGATCATCAGCAAGATCGCCTCGACCGAGAACTTCACGATGATCTTCGACAAGCAGCAGGGCGTGCTCTTCGCCAAGCCGCACCTCGACCTCACGAACGAGCTGATTCGCCGCTACAACGCGGGCGAAGGGGCGACCCCGGCGGCCGCGGGTGGTGCGGCTCCGGCTGGCGGCGCGGCCAAGGCGGCGCCGGCGGCGAAGAAGTAGCGCGGTAGCCGATCGGGCTCAGGACGCCATCGCGATGAACATCATCGACATCGAGCGGGTCCTTCCGCACCGATACCCGTTCTTGCTCGTCGATCGGGTGGTCCAGATCGACGACGACCGGATCGTCGCGGTCAAGATGGTGACCCGCAACGAGCCCCACTTCGAGGGCCACTTCCCGGGGCACCCCGTGATGCCGGGGGTCCTGGTGATCGAGGCCCTCGCCCAGACGGGCGCGCTCTATGCCGCGCGTTTGACGAAGTTCGATCCCGAGCGCCAGGTCATCTACATCATGGCGATCGACAAGGCCAAGTTCCGCAAGCCGGTGACCCCTGGCGACCAGTTGATGCTCGAGGTCACGCCGCTCCGGAAGGGCGGGATGATCTGGAAGCTGAGGGGAGAGGCGAAGGTGGGGGACGCGGTGGTGGCCGAGGCCGAGTTCATGGCCAGCATTCAACCCAAGCCGGCTGCCAAGCCGGCTGCCAAGCCGGCTGCCAAGCCGCCTGCCAATCCGGCTGCGCCTGACCCCGCTGCCGGCCCCTCGTCGCCGAACGCCGCCAGCGCGGCTGGCGCAACGCCGGGGGCGTCCTCTCCCGAAAAAGCCGAGGGCTGACGGGTGTCGGGGGGGCGCCGTCGCCGTCGCCTTCCTCGCGGGGCGGCGCTCGCGCTGCTCGCTTTGGCCGTGGTCGGACCAGGGTGCCCCCGCCGAGGCGGGCGCCTCCCGCCCAAGCCCGATGGCGCGTCGGTCGTGGTCGCGGCCGGCGAGATCGCGGGCGAGGCCGGCTTTCAGATGGGGCAGGAGATCGAGCCCAACGACTCGCTCCCGCGCGCGCAGGCGCTCGCCCCGACGGCCGAGGTGGGAGCCGGCATCGTGGGCCGGCTCGTCGCGCCGGCCGGCGGCAAGTCGAAGGACGTGGATCTGTTCCGGATCGCGATCCCGCCCCCTGCGGTGGTCGTGGCCGGTCCCGACGGGGCGCCGGCCCCTCCCGAGCTCCAGCAGCTCCGGATCGAGCTTCGACCGGACGCCGGGCTGGCCGCGACGCTCGACGTGCTGGACGAGCAGGGGAAGATCGTCATCTCGTCCTTCGGGGGCGGGCCGGGCGAGCTCCAGGCCGTCCCCAACCTGGCGGTCACGCCGGGCGGCCCGCCGGTGCTGGTCCGGGTTCGGATGGGCGCCTCGGGGGCGGCAGCGGCCGGAACCGGCGCGGGCGGCCAGGCCGAATCGGCCGGCGTTCCGACCGATGGCTACCGCTTGACCTCCCGGATCGTCCCCTTTGGCGCCGGCGACGAGGCCGAGCCCAACGGCAAGATGGCCGCCGCCAACGACGTCAACCTGGACGGAGACGTGGCGGGTTACCTGGGGTGGCGACGCGACGAGGACTGGTTTCGGATCCCCACGGCGGGGATGCCCGAGGGCGGTGTGCTGTCGGCGGAGCTCGATGCGCTCGAGGGTGTCGCGGCGTCGCTGGCCGTTTACGACTCGGCTCAGCACAAGATGATCGAGCAGCA
>Ga0068853_100002611_pt1 | contig 13549 bp, 11 predicted proteins | sample KBSCornC32_FD_65655 | JGI IMG/M metagenome (GOLD analysis project Ga0068853, IMG submission 65655) | Corn rhizosphere microbial communities from Kellogg Biological Station, Michigan, USA - KBS Corn C3-2 | ecosystem: Host-associated > Plants > Roots > Rhizosphere > Soil ... | reverse complement strand
ATCGATTGCCCGCTGCGGCAGGACCGGCTTTCAACTGACGACAAGAAGCTCCGCCAGATGCTGATCAACCTCCTCAGCAATGCGGGGAAATTCACCAGCAACGGCACGGTGACGCTGGAACTCTGGATCGAGCGCGACCGCGCCGACAACCGGCTCCACGCGGCGGTGCGCGATACCGGCATCGGCATCGCTCCAGACGTTCTGCCTCAACTTTTCGAAACTTACATGCAAGCCGACGCAACCATTCAGCAGCGGTTTGGTGGTACGGGCATCGGCCTCGCCCTGACCCGCAAGTTCGCCGTGCTGATGGGCGGCACGGTGACTGCGACCAGCCGGCCGGGCGAAGGCTCGACTTTCCTGATCGATATTCCGGCCGAGCTTCGGCTTGGCCCCGAACACAGCATTTTGGACGGTTCCGACCGTCCTGCCTCCCGCCCGGCGGCGTAAGCCGTTCGATGTGACCGAAACAAAGACGAGACACCGAAAGCGCTGGCGATGACGAGCAATAACCTGGCCTTCAACATCCCCACTGCCGAGCTTCAGGGCGATGGCACCGCGGCGACGGGACAGAAGCCCCGTATCCTGGTGGTGGATGACGTGGCCGACAACCGGGACATCCTGGCCCGGCGCCTGGTTCGTCGCGGCTTCGAGGCGACCGAAGCGACGGGCGGCGCCGATGCGCTGGAAAAGCTCGAAGCGCAAACCTTCGATGTCGTGCTGCTCGACATCATGATGCCGGATGTCGGCGGCAACGACGTGCTCCGCCGGATCCGGTCGCAAAAGTCCGACGTCGAGCTGCCGGTCATCATGGTCTCGGCCAAGAGCCAGAGCGAGGATGTGGTCGAGAGCCTCAACCTCGGCGCCAACGACTATGTGACCAAGCCGATCGATTTCTCGGTTGCGCTCGCCCGCATCAACACGCAGCTCGAGCGCAAGCGTGCCGCCGACGCCGAGCGCGCCGTGCGCGACGGGCTGATCGATGAAACCAACCGACTGCAGCAGACGCTCGAGGAACAGGCCGACCGGAGCCGCCATTCCGAGGAGCGGCTCCATTATCTCGCCTATCATGACCAGCTCACGGGCTTGCGCAACCGTGCGGCGTTCCGTGACCTTCTCAACCAGGCGCTCGACAATATCGCGGTCTCGGACGAGCAGCCGACGCTGCTCTTCATCGACCTCGATCGCTTCAAGTCGGTCAACGATACCTACGGGCACGAGGTCGGCGACAAGCTGCTCAATGCGGTGGCGGTGCGCCTCCGCGAAACGCTGGCGCCCAATATCGAGATCGGCCGGCTCGGCGGCGACGAATTCGGCGCCATCATGCTCGAGCACACCGAGCCAGAGGTGGCGATGCACGAAGCCGAGCGTGTCGTCGAGGCATTGCGGCAGCCGTTCGATATCGATGGCCAGCATTTCCTCATCGGGGCGAGCTGCGGCGTAGCCCAGGCGGCCTCCGTCGAGGCCGACCTCGACGTGCTGATCAAGGCGGCCGACCTCGCCATGTACCACGCCAAGAGCAGTGGCCGGAGCGGCGCCGTGCTGTTCGAGCCCCGCATGCTCGAAGAGCAGGAAGAGCGCCGCGCCCTCGAGGACGACCTACGCCTCGCTGTGCAGCGTGGGGATTTCCAGGTGTTCTACCAGCCGCTGGTTGACGTCACGACCGGCGCGGTGACGTGTTTTGAAGCACTGCTGCGCTGGCCGCACCCGACGCGCGGCATGATCGCGCCCGAAACCTTCATCCCGCTCGCCGAAGAAACCGGCCTCATCGTCCAGATCGGCGAGTGGGTGCTGCGCCGCGCCTGCGCGGAAGCCGCGACCTGGCCGACCACCGTCGGCATCGCGGTCAACCTCTCGCCGCTGCAGTTCCGCAGCCCCTCGCTTTTGACCTCGGTGGTCAACACGCTGGCCAGCTGCGGGCTCGACCCCAAGCGGCTCGAGCTCGAGATCACCGAAACCGCGCTGCTCGGCGCCGAGAAACGCAACCACGAGATCCTGCGCTCGCTCCGGGCGCTCGGCGTACGCGTTTCGATCGACGATTTCGGCACCGGCTACTCGTCGATGAGCTACCTGCAGAACTTCGAAATCGACAAGATCAAGATCGACAAGCGGTTCGTGCAGGGGCTCGAAAAGGGCCACAGCAGCGCCGCCATCATCGAGGCGATCATCAACCTTGGCGCCCATATCGGGGTCGGCACGACCGCCGAAGGCGTCGAGACCGAAGAGCAGCTCGCCAACGTGCTCGAGCGCGGCTGCACGCAGGTCCAGGGTTACCTCTTCAGCCGCCCGCTGACCGCAACCGACGCGCGCGCCTTCCTCGAGCGGGGACCGGAGTCGCTGCCGACGATGGGGGATCCCAATTGAGCACGCCGCGGGGTCTGCTTGGCACCGCCGCGGCCCAGTACCTGCGGCTCATCGAATACTTCATTCCGGAGGGAATGAAGAACGACCGCGAGGCCGCCAACCAGGCCCGCATGTTCCTCATCAGCCACTCGATGGGGCCGATCCTCGGCAACGCCGTGCCGCTCGCGGTCTTGATCTTCAACTCGACGCTGCGGCCCGACGCCATCATCCTTGCCGTTGCGATCACGGCGTTCTGGGTGTTCCCGTTCCTGCTCAAGCGCGGCGTGCGCTACGAGACGCTGGTCCTGACCTCGGTGGTCAACCTCAACTTCTGTATCCTCTGGAGCTGTTATTTCTACGGCGGCGTCTCCTCGCCAACGCTCCCCTGGCTGCTGATCATCCCGATCCTCTCGCTGTTCTACATCGGCGGCGAGCGGAAGCTGCAGCCGCACCTTCTTGCCATTTCGGCGGGTGCGTTCATGCTCTTCCTCGGGATCTACAACGCCTTTCCGCCCCCGCCGATCGACATGCCGCCCTACGCCGTGCACGGCCTCGGCATCGTCTCGACCACCGCGGCGCTCGCCTATGTGGCGACCATGGCCATCTACTACGCCCGCATTTTCGATTCAGGCGTTGCGCTCGAAACCGAAGTGCGTCGGCGCCGGGAAACGACCGACGCGCTCCGGGAAGCGGTGGCGCAGGCCGACCGGGCCGGTTCCGCCAAGGCCGAGTTTCTGGCGCGCATGAGCCACGAGCTCAAGACGCCCCTCAACGCGGTGATCGGCTACAGCCAGATCCTCCGCGAAGACGCGATCGGCGACGAGCACCAGACGATGCGCGAGGACATCGACCGCATCCACGATGCGGGCCAGTACCTCCTCCGGCTCGTCAACATGATCCTCGACCTCTCCAAGCTCGAAGCCGGCCGCATGCAGTTCAGCATCCGCCAGCACCGCATCGAGGACGTGGTCCGGGCGGCGGCGCGCGCCAAGCGCACCTTCGTCGACGGCAACGGCAACCGGCTGCTGTTCGATCTCGATCCCGACCTGGTCGAAGTCGCGGTCGACGCCAGCCGCCTGCAGCAGGTGCTTGAAGCGGTGATCGAAAACGCCGCCCAGCACACCGAGCATGGCGAGATCACCATCGCAGTCCGCGGTGCCGAGCTCGGCGACGACCGGGCCTTCTCGATCGCGGTGCGCGACACCGGCAAGGGCATCGACCCGGCCGTGCTGCCAACACTGTTCGAGACGTTCACGGCGACGCGCGACGCGGCGCATGGGCGTTACGGCGGCACCGGCATCAATCTCACCGTCGTGCACCGGCTCTGTCACGCCATGGGCGGCGGCATCGATGTCGAAAGCACGATGGGCGTCGGCACGACCTTCCGCATCACGCTGCCGCGCGAGCCCTCGGTCGAGCAGCTCAAGGCCGCGGCGGCGCATCCACCCATTCCGGCCGCTGCCTAGATCGCGAGAAGGCGGCATGCGCGGGTCGTGGCAGCACTTGATGCTGGCACCGGTGGCGCTCTTGGCAGCGGGCGTCCATTCGGCCGTCGCCCAGGCCGACGCCGCCAGCGTCACGCCACTGGAGTGCGCCTACTATTACTATCTGACTGAAGTGAGCTTTGTTCTTGCGCCCGCCGCACAGGGACATGTGGATGATATTGTTGGCCCGAGCCTTGATTGGGCTTTCAAGCTGATCCAGGCGGCACCCAAGGACGAGTCCATGCGCGTCGACAAGCAAGTGACCGCCCGCATGCATGCCTTGATGTCCGACGCACTGAAAGGCCATCCAAAACCGCAGGATGTGAGAATCATGCTGCAGCCCGTGGTCGACTACTACGACGCCGCCTGCAATGCGGCGACCGGCCAGCCTTCGGTTGATCTCAACACCATCATCGAGAATGCCAGCCACCTGAAGTGAGGTGTCTGGCCTTCGAGGCTAGGAGCGAACCGGCTCAGCCGCGCTGGCGGCGACCTCAGGCGCAGCCGCGTTGTTGCTTCGCGCCCGCTTGAGCGCCTTGCGCTGCTTCTCGATGCCTTTTTCGACGTTCATCACTTCGAGCATGGCCATCAGCGGCTTCATGCCGAAGTTCAGCGGCTCGCCGCGGCCGTGCCGGTAGAGCTGGGCGTAGAACCAGTAGATGCCGGCAAAGCTTGCGACCGTGCGGATCATCGAGACCGGCGAATTATTGGAAAAGAGCCCGCGCTCGCGGCGGAGGCGTTCTTCCCAAACCGGCAGGGCATTGATCTCGCCATCGAGCAGGCGCTTGACGCAGCCGGGCTCGATGCAGACGGGACGCGCCACGCCCAGGAGGTCGACGCCTTCGGCCAGCGCCTGCAGCATGCCCTCGCGGGTCCGGAGGCCGCCGGTCAGCAGGATCGGCAGCTTCGAGTGCTGCCGGAGGTTGCGGGCGAATTCGAGGAAGTAGGCTTCGCGGGCGACCGTCGACGCACGCTTCGGCAGCTCGCCGCCGGCGCCGCCGCCGATTTCGCCCACCATGGCAGGCGTCTCGTAGCTGCCGCCCGAGATCTCGAGGAGGTCGATGCCGGCCGCTTCGAGCATGTCGGCGACAGCTTCGCTTTCGTTCGCCGCAAGGCCGCCCTTCTGGAAATCGGCCGAATTGAGCTTCACGCTGATCGGGAATTCCGCACCGACCGCGCGGCGGATGGCGCCGACGATATCGAGCAGCAGGCGGGCGCGGTTGTCGAGAGAGCCGCCCCACTGGTCGGTGCGCTGGTTGGCCTTCGGGCTGAGGAAGCAGGAGAGCAGGTAGCCATGCGCCGCATGGATCTGGACGCCGGTGAAGCCGGCCGCCTGGCAGACGCTGGCTGCCGCGGCGAACTGGGCCGGCAGCATCTCGATCTCGATCGGCAGCATTTCGCGCGGCTTGCCGAAGAGGCCGCCCTGGAGGCCGACCGGAATGGCCGAGGGCGACACCGGCTGCGGATTGACGGCCTTCTGCGTCTGGCGGCCCGAGTGCGAAAGCTGCGCCCAAAGATGCGCGCCGCCGTGCCGGCCAACCTCGACCCAGGAGCGCAGCCGCGCCATCTGCTCGCGCGTCGGCTGCTGGTCGATGATGACGTTGCCGGGACGCTCGAGATGCTCGGCATCGACCACGATGTTGCCGGTGATCATCAGCCCGAAACCGCCCTTGGCCCAATCGGCATAGAGCCGCTCGAGAGCGCGCGTCGGCCAGCCGCGTGGATCGGCAAGGCCTTCGGTGATGGCGGGTTTGACCAAACGGTTGGCGATCACCGCGCCGCAGGGGAGGCGGACGGGGGTATTGAGTACGCTGGACATGATCTCGGATACCTGACGCGGGACAACACGGCCCCGTCTAGGCGGCGCCGCGGCTGAGAACACAATGGCTTGAGGCTAGCAGGCCGCCCTTAAGGAAGTGCCAAGCGGCCTTCGTGCCGCTAGCGCGACGGTGCCGGACCGGTCGAGCCGCGGAGGCGGATTTCGGGCTCGATCAGGACTTCGTTGAGCGGCAGCGAGCGGCTCGACATCAGCGCCACGATGGCGCGTGTCGCGTTCTCGGCAATGCGCTCGACCGGCTGGCGGACGGTAGTGAGCGGCGGGTCGGTGAAGTCGAGCATGTAGGAATCGTTGTAGCCGACCACCGAAATGTCGGCCGGTATCTTGAGGCCCTGGCGCTGGATCGCCCGCATGGCGCCGAGCGCCATGTCGTCGCTCGAGGCGACGATGGCGCTGACGCCGAGCCCCAGAAGGTCCTCGGCGGCGTGACGTCCGCCCTCGATGCCGAAATGCTGGCGGACGACGAAATCCTCGGAATTGGGGAGGTCGCGCCGGTCCATGGCCTGCACGAACCCTTCGACGCGCCGGTCGGCCGGGGTGTTGCCGACGGGCCCGGCGCACATGCCGATGCGGCGGTGCCCGAGATCGTAGAGGTGCCCCACGGCCATCTCGGCAGCGCGCCAGTCGTCGGTCGAAAACACGGCCGAGGGCGTATCGGCAAAGCCGCCGTTGACGCTGATGAAGGGGATGCCGCGGGAGACGAGGAGCTGCCGGGCCACCGGATCGGAGTTGCGGATGGTATTGCTCGACGAGAGGAACACCACCGCGGCGATGCCGGCATCGAGCAGCGACTCGACATAGTCGCGCTCCTGGAAAGTGCCCGGGCAGACCACGGCCCTGAGGCCATAAGGGGTAATCTGGTTTTCGATCGAATCGCACATCTGGGCGAAGATGGCGTCGGTGAGGTTAGGGACGAGCAGCACCACGAGCTCGCCGCGCGCCGGCCGCTCGTAGCCGATCTTGCGCAGCGCCGCCTCGACCGCCTCGCGGGTCGAGGCCGAAACCCCATAGCGGCGGTTGAGCACGCGGCTTACCGTCGCTTCGCTGACGCCGGCGAGCTCCGCCACCGCCGCGAGGCTGACATTGCCGGCAGGCGAGCGCTGCCGCTGCCGCTGCGGCCCCTCGTCTCCGTCGCTGTCGCGGCCGCTGCGGGCCATCTCGTCGTTCACCCCGCCATTGTGGCCCAGGACGGGCGGCTTTAGAAGTCGCCGAGATCGAGGGTCGCGATGCCCGATGGCGGGATGGCCAGCGTCGTCAGTCCCGGTCGGGCGGCGAAGTCGAATGCCGTGCCGGCTGCGCCCCGGGCGTCCCGCGCCTCGCCGCGCGCCTGGCCGGCGGCGCCGCTCCAGCGAACGACGATCTCGTCACTGGCCGTGGCGTTGAGGATGGTCACCTCTTCGAGCCCGGTGAGGTCGATGTCGACGACCTGCGGCTGGTAGACGCCGACCACCAGCCGCCCATCCAATCGCGCTTGGACGACCGGATAGTTTTCGGAAGGAAGGCCGGCGGCGATCGTTCCGCGCAGCACGACGTCACGGGTGCGCATCCAGGAGGCGAGCACCGTCCTTACGGCGTCGAGCTGTTCGGCCGGCAGCCGGCTCAGCGCCATCGAAACCTGTGGCACGCCGAAATAGGCGTTGAGCAGTTGCCGGGCGGCGGGCACCGGACCGGTATCGGGGTCCCACATCACCGGATCGGCGTGAACGACCTGGCCGGCGGCGATGAGGCGCGTATCGATCACCGAGCGGCGGTTGAGGATCGCGTCGGCGGGGCAGTCCCCGGCGCGCAGCAAGTTGCCATAAGGCGCCGTCGCGGGGCCGATGTAGCTCTGGCGGAACTCGATGAGCACCTCCTCGAGCCCTGCGGCCTTAAGGCCCTGTTGCAGGTCGGCGAGGGTTTTGCGCAGCGCCTCGCCGACGTCGGGGATGTTCCCGGTCGTGGGCGTGCCCTGATAGACGACGGCGGAGTCGAGAAAATCGATCTTGAGCCCATCGAGGCCGAAGTCCTGCACGAGCCGCACGCAGGTTTCGACGAAATGCGCCCGCGTCTCGGCACATCGGGGATCAAGGACCCGGGCTTTGAGCCCTTCCGAGTAGTGCGGCGCGACCGGCTCGAGCCTTGCAGACGCTTCGCTCTTGGCGCCGAGCAGCAGCGGAGCCACCCAGAGCATGACCGAGAGGCCGAGGGCATGAAGCCGCTCGACGTGGGCCGCCATATCGGGGAATTTTGCGGTGTCCGGCACCCAGTCGCCGCACCCGGCATACCAGCGGCCGCTGCCGAATTTCTGCCAGCCGTCGTCGATGATCACGGCGCGGCAGCCGAGCTGTTGCGCCAGCGCCGCTTCGCGCTCGACGCTTCGCGCATCGACGTTCTGCGAGAAGGTATACCAGGTGCAATAGACCGGCACGGTACCGGCAAAGGGTACCGGCAGCGGTTGGCCGATGCCGTCGCGAAGCCAGTCCCGCAGGTGGCCGATGGTTGCGGCGTAGTCGCCGCCGGGGCGGGCCAGAGCGAGGCGCAGGGGTCGCGGCGCGCGTCCCTGATGCTCGAAATAGACCACGAAGGTCTTGTGCTCCTCGGAGACGCCGAAGCGGAGCTGGCTTTCCTCGATCTGCTGATCGAAGGCGAAGGCGAAGAGGATCCTGCCGTGCCGGTCATAGAGGCAGCCGAGCGGGCTCGAGGAAATAATCGAGGTCTTGTCGTTGCCGCGCCAGTCGGGCGGTAGGGTGCGGAGCGCCCCGGCATTGGGGAACCAGTACCCCTCGGCATCCCCGAGCGGCACTTCGAGCGAGACCCGAACCGGTCCCCGGGAGACGTCGAGCGTGAGTATCTCGAGGCCGTCCGCCGCCTCGCGCCCGGCGAGCCGGCAATCGAGGCCGAGGGCGATTTCGACGCCATGCACCTTGAGCGCCGGCGCCGCAAGGAGGGGCGCAAAACCTTCGAGCAGCACGAACCAAACTCCGCTTTATTGCTTGACGGCGCCGGCGAGGATGCCGGCGACGAAGTGACGTTGGAGAAAGAGGAAAAGGCCGAGGACCGGCAGGACCGAAACCGCCGTGCCGGCGAGGAGCTGGCCGTAGTCGGTGTCCGAAAGCCCCTGGAGCGAGGCCAGCGCGACCGGGATGGTATAGGCGTCGGGCGTGCGCTGGATGATCAGCGGATAGACGAAATCGTTCCACTGGCCGAGGAACATGAAGATGCCGAGCGCCGCGAGCGCCGGGCGCATGGTCGGCAGCACGATCTGGAGGAAGATGCGCAGCTCGCCTGCGCCATCGACGCGCGCCGCCTGGAGCAGCTCGTCGGGCACCGACTGCATGGTCTGGCGCATCAGGAAGATGCCGAACGGCAGCGCGAGGTTGGGGAGGATCAGCGCCTGGTAGGTGTTGAGCCAGTTGAGCTGCACCATGATCTGGAACAGCGGTACGAGCGTCACTTGCGAGGGCAGGGCCAGCGTTGCGAGTACCGCGCCGAAGAGCACGCCGCGGCCTGGGAAAGTGAACTTGGCGAAGGCATAGCCGGCCATGGTGCAGACTGCGCCGCCAAGCAGGGCGTAAAGCAGGGCGATGATCACCGAGTTCTGCAGCGCGCTGCCGAACGAGGCCTGCTGGAAGAGGTTCGTGAGGTTGGCGACAAGCTGGTCGCCTGGCACGAGGTTGGGTGGGTTGGAGAAGATGTCGCGCGAACGGTGGGTGCTCGCAACGATCAACCAGTAGAACGGCGCGAGCATCAGCAGCGCGCCGATGGCGATGACGGTGGTCACGAGGAGGCTGGCGATCCGCGCCTCGCGGGTCTGCGGCCGCCTCATGTCCGCTTCTCCCGGAGCAGGCGGAACTGGATGAGCGAGAGGATGCCGATGATGCCGGTCAGCACGTAGCCGATGGCCGAGGCGTAGCCGAAGTCGAAATACTTGAAGCCGTTCTGGTAGAGGTACATGCCGACGGTGAGCGTGGCGTTATTCGGCCCGCCATTGGTCAGCACGTAAGGTTCGTCGAAGAGCTGCAGCGTGCCGATGGTCGAGAGCACGACGGTAAGGACGATCGCCGGCCTGAGGCCCGGCAGCGTGATGTGCCAGAAGCGCTGGATGGGATTGGCGCCATCGATCTCGGCGGCCTCGTAGAGCTCGCCCGAGATCGACTGGAGCTGCGCGAGGTAAATCACCGCGCTGTTGCCCGTATAGTGCCAGGTGAGCGCGATGATGATCGAGATCTTGGCCCAGAAGGGGTCGGCGAGCCATGGCACGCGCGGCAGGCCGATCGACTGCAGGGCGTAGTTGATCAGGCCGTAGTGATTGTTGAGCAGCGTTGAGAACAGGATGCCGTAGGCGACAAGGCCCATGACGATCGGCACGAAATAGGCCGTCCGCCAGATCACCCGTCCACGCAGCAGCATGGAGTTGAAGGCAACCGCCAGCCCGACCGCGAGGCTCAGCATCAACGGCACCTGGATGACGAGGATGAGCGCCGTGTTGGTGAGCGCCTTGTAGAAGATCGGGTCTTGGGCGAGTCGGATGTAATTGCCGGCGCCGACGAACAGCGTCTGCCCATGCTGGATGCGCGTGAGGCTCAGCCAGGCCGCATAGAGGTAGGGATAGATCTTGAAGGCGACGAACAGCACGAAGACGGGCAGCAGGAAGAGGTAGGGCGTGAGCCACGGCGCCGAGCCGCGGAGGCGGCGAGGGCGCAGGGGCGCGGTCGAAACGCTCATGGTGCTTGTCCGCTGTTCGGCCGTCCGGCGGCAGGCTGGGAGCTGCCTGCCGCCGTCGGGCCCTGCCGGCTCGGTGACGCTCGACCCTATGAGCCTGCGAGCTTGCGTCCGGTCTGCTGGGCGACGAGGTTGGCGGCTTCGTCGAGCGCCTTCTTCGGGTCGGCCCCGCTCAGCAGCACTTGCGTCTGGGCGTCGTCATAAGCCTTCAGCGCCCGCGCATAGTCCGTGGTGTAGTTGACGGTCGGCGTCTTCTGTCCGAGCTCGTCGATGAACAGCTGGTTGATCTTGGCGCCGCCATAATAGTCGGACGCCTTTACGAAGCCGTCGCTCTCGAGCATCGGCTTGAAGCCCGGGAACATGCCGCCACCCTTATAGACGACCTGCTGGCCCTCGAACGTGCCGAGCGCGTATCTGACGAAGGCCCAGGCGGCCTCCTTGTTGGGGCTGGTATTGGCGACCGAAAGGTAAGTGCCGCCGGCAATGGCTGCCGTCAGGCCACCGGCCGTCACCGCGGGCGGCAGGCGGACGCCCCACTTGCCGGCCATGTCGGGCGCCTGCTGCTCGAAGACGCCGGCGGCCCACGACGGCGCCGGGATCACCGCGACGGGGATCTGCCCCTTGATCTGCAGCAGGAAATTGTCCCAGCCGCCGGTGACGTCGGCAACGAGGCCGGCATCGTTGGCCTGCTTGAGGAGCTCCAGCGAATGGACGCCGGCCGCGCCGTTGAGGGTGATCTCGCCGGCGGCGTTGAAGTAAAAACTGTCCTGGAGCGCGGTAAGCAGCTGCCAGAGATTGGCGGAGTCGGCGACGGTCGCGGCCTTGTCGAGCGAAAACAGCGAGGCGCCTGTCTTGTCCTTGATGGTTTTGCCCGCGGCGATCAGGTCGTCCCAGGTCTTGATCGAATCGATCGAGACGCCGGCCTTGTCGAAGATGTCTTTGCGATAGAAGAAGCCGGCGGTGTTGACCTCGTAGGGAATGCCGTAGGCCGCGCCCTGGGCATTGGAGCCCGAGGCCCACATGCCCGACGGGAACTGCGCCTTGAGGTCATCCGCCCCCATTTTCGAGAGGTCGGCAAGACCGTTGGGGAACGTCTCCATATAGTTGCCGATGTAGTCGATGCCGATGTTGAGCACATCGGCAAGACCCGCGCCGCCGGCCGCCATGCCGGTCGTGATCTTGTCCCAGATCGCCGGATTGCCGACGTCGACTACTTTTACGGTCACGCCCGGATGCAGCGCCGTGAAGCCGGGGATCGCCGCTTCGAGGCCCTTGGCCGGGTTGGTCCAGCTCCAGACGGTTACGGTGCCCTTGAGATCGTCGGCCCATGCGGCCGAGGTCAGCGCCAGCACGGCGGTCGCGGCGATCATGCCCAGGCGGCGCGCCTTCGATGTGACTGCGTTGCTCAGTCTTTCCTCCTCTCGATTTCCCCGCCGCTGGTCGACGCTCCGCAGTCTGCTGCTGCCTTGGCGTCGATCGGCGACGGCCGAAAGTTAGCAGTGCGCTGTAACTCTTGCAATCATTCATTGCAAATTTGCAATAGACACGCAGCAAGGCGGACGCAGGCCGGTTTGCTGCCGGCGAAGCGTCGGTTGGAAATTGGAAAAGGAGGGCGGCCGGTCGTCAGGCGGCCGAGCAGCGGCGTTATCCGCAAAGAGTGGGCGGTTAGCGGCGGGCGCCTAGTGCCGCGCCTGCGCCGTCAAAATCACGCCCGCAAAGGTCGTAAACACGCCGGCAAAGCTCCAGTTGAGGGCGCGCTGCACCCATTTGGTGCGGGTCAGGAGGCGCGCCACCTGCTCGGCGGCGATGACGGTCAGGATGCCGAAGGGGATCGAGACGATGATGAATTCGGCACCGAGGAAGAAGAGCTTTCCGGGCGCGTTCGGGTCGCTGCGTTCAACGAACTGCGGCAGGAAGGTCACGAAAAACAGCACGACCTTGGGGTTGAGCAGGTTGATGCCGATGCCGGTGGCGTAGCTCTCGTAGAGCGTCGGCGTGCGCTTCGCCTTGGCGGCGATCTTGAGGCCGCCGCCGTGGACGACCGCCTGGTAGGCGAGCCAGAGCAGGTAAAGGGCGCCGACGATCTTCAGCCCAAGGAACAGCGTCGGCGCAGCGACGATCAGCACCGAAATGCCGAGCGCGACGAGCGTCGTGTGGACGACGATGCCGGTCATTGCCCCCGACATGCAGAGGAGCCCATGAGCGCGGCCGTAATTCACCGTGCGGGAGAGCTGCAACGCCATGTCGGGCCCCGGCGTCAGCGCGATGACGATCGAGGCCACCGCAAAGGCGAGGAGAACCGGCAGGTCGGGGACGAAACTGGGCATGGCGCTCTCGGCGAAGGAGGTCATGGACCCTTACACGTCGGCCCGTCACCTTGCCAGCCCGTCGGGGAGCTCAGCCTAGGCCAGTGGCAGCTCGTGGCTGCGCTTGATGGTTTCCATCGGGACGTCGGTCTTGACGCTCTGCACGCTCGGGATACGGGCGAGGTGGTCGGACTGGAAGCGCCAATAGGCGTGGAGGTCGGCCGTTACGACGCGCATGATCGCGTCGCATTCGCCGGTGGTGAGGTAGCACTCGACCACCTCGGGAAACTGCCGCACCGTCTCGGCGAATTTCTCCGTCACGGCGGAATCCTGCGTCTTGAACCAGACCCGGACGAACACCGTGAGGCCAAGTCCAACCTTGGGCCCGTTGAGCACCGCGACGTATTGGTCGATGACGCCGGACTCTTCGAGGAGCCGCACGCGACGCAGGCAGGGCGAGGGCGACAGGCCCACCTCGTTGGCGAGCTCGACGTTAGACATGCGCCCATTGCGCTGCAGGGCGCGCAGGATGCGGCGGTCGATGGCGTCGAGCTGGTCCGGCATTTTTACACCTGCAATGCGAAGCTTGTTGGCACGTTCTGCCACTCTCTCTGCCATTCGTGATGTTTTCGCAAGCAAGTTGCGCTGCGTATGCTGTAGCGTCTCCGACGAAAACGCCGGGAACAGACATGGCCAAAAACATCAAGAAGATCGTCCTCTCCTATTCGGGCGGCCTCGACACCTCCATCATGCTCAAGTGGCTGCAGGAGCATTATCAGGCCGAGATCGTGACCTTCACGGCCGATCTCGGGCAGGGCGAAGAGCTCGAGCCGGCGCGCAAGAAGGCCGAGATGTTCGGCATCAAGGACATCCGCATCGTC
>Ga0068853_100002610_pt1 | contig 13550 bp, 6 predicted proteins | sample KBSCornC32_FD_65655 | JGI IMG/M metagenome (GOLD analysis project Ga0068853, IMG submission 65655) | Corn rhizosphere microbial communities from Kellogg Biological Station, Michigan, USA - KBS Corn C3-2 | ecosystem: Host-associated > Plants > Roots > Rhizosphere > Soil ... | reverse complement strand
AGCAAAATCCGCCCTACCAAGACCAAAAGCGTGTTGTGACCTCAGGCGGGATTATGAGGGTGAACTGTACGTTGTCAGTTCTTCGAGGCCTGATTGCCTACGAAACGCCCGGCCGAGTCAACAAAATCGGGGAAACGCTCCCGCACATTACCTATCTGCCAAGTTTTCGCGTAGGCACGGGTATAGGTTGATCAGTGAGGGTGTCACAAACCCAAATTCACCTTTATGTAACTGCGCTATCACTGGGTTGTTCTGGGCCGGGAATGTGCGTTTCGGCGTTGCAGGTCTCTCACTCATCAAGCACGCTGCGCGCCAGCTCGCCCAATCCTTATCTCGCCTGTGCGTGCATGCGGAAGGCGGGCAGTGGACTTCAGCAGTTCATAGGCGGCAATCACCCCCTCGTATAGGGCCCAGCGTCGATGGGCATCCCGTCGAAGCGCTCCGTGAGTCTGCACGTATGTTCGCGATCGATAAACCCCGCGCACTGCGGTGGTGAAACGAACGCTCTGATCTCCCCCTCGGCAAAACGGCTTTCACCAAGAGGAAGGTGGACACGAGACTCGAGATGTGTTCTAACATGGGTCGCTGCGAAAACGTCACAAGTGCCGCGCCGTCACGAAAGTGAGCAACTATGTTCACGGCTTAGGAGGGCGGGGACCGCGATCAATGCAGAGAAGTGAAGTCAACTTTGTGAGGTGTCGATTCCGTGAAACAACGCATTGCAAGCTTTGCCGCTGTAACGTTCACTCTTGGCTGCGCAATCGCGGCCGCCGCTCAACAGGCTCCGCCGTCCCCTCCCGCTCACCTCGTCGCAAGCGTGAATGTGCAGCAGACCGCGGACCCAGTCTCGAAAGATATCTTCGGAAGTTTCATCGAGCATATCGGCACCACAATCTACCGAAGCATGTGGGCCGAGCTGCTGGATGACCGCAAATTCTATTTTCCGATCTCGTCGAAGGATCCTGTGGCGCCGGCGCGCACGGGTGGTGGCAATCCTGGCCGGACCGCGCTGCACAAATGGCGTCCGGTTGGCCCGGATGAAGTTGTCGTGATGGACAAGGAGCACCCGTTTGTTGGAGACCAGAGCCCGCGCATCACGCTGGACGGCGCGACGCCTCACGGGATTCGCCAGAGCGGCCTGGCACTGGTGAGCGGCAAGGAATACACAGGCAGGATTTATCTGCGCGGAACGCCTGGCGCAAAGGTTACCGTGTCGCTCGTGTGGGGAACTGACGCGGGCGATAAGCAAACGCTTTCTTTCTCCGCATTGACGAACGAGTATAAGAAGCTTCCGATCCGCTTTACGGCCAAGGCCAACAGCAGCGACGCCGCGTTGGAGATTGCCGGCACGGGCAGCGGCGACTTCCATATCGGAACCGTCTCGTTGATGCCGGCAGACAACGTGCAAGGATTCCGGCCGGACACCATCGCGCTGCTGCGCGACCTGCACTCCGGGATGTGGCGACTGCCCGGAGGCAACTTCCTTTCTGATTGGGTTTGGTATGACGCGATCGGCGATATCGACAAGCGGCCGCCGATGTTTGATTACGCATGGAACGCAATGCAGGTGAACGACGTAGGCATGGATGAATTCATGACCTTCTGCAAACTCATCAACGTTGAGCCATACGTCACGGTGAACGCGGGGCTTGGCGATTCCCATTCGGCCGCGGAAGAAGTGGAGTACATGAACGGCCCCGCGACCAGCTATATGGGTGCAAAGCGCGCGAAGAATGGACATCCCGAGCCCTACCACATCAAGTACTGGAACATCGGCAATGAGCCTTGGGGCACCTTTCAGATCGGCTATACCGACCTGAAGTATTACGTGATCAAGAACAACGAGTTCGCTAAGGCAATGCGTGCGGTGGATCCGTCGATCACACTGATCGCGTCCGCGAAAATGCTGGAGCCCACCTGGCTGAAAGGTGAGGACCGTGCGAAGTACGCCGATAACCTTGGTCCGATGTTCGGATCGGATGTCGACTGGACCGGTGGCCTGCTGGCCAAGAGCTGGGGCACCTTCAATGGCATCGCCCAGCACTGGTATGAGGGAGCCGGAAGGCACGTCGACGTCAATAAACTCAAGGCTCTTCCACCCAACGCTCCCAATTCAGAAGCCTATGTCACGTACCAGCCGACCACGCTCGAATACGCTCGGTATGCGGGTGATGTGATTCTGCGCCACGCCGAAGAGTGGGAAGGATACCAAAAGCGATTCCCGCAGATGATCCCGAACAAGATTTTTCTTTCCATGGATGAGTACTCCTACGGGGGCGGAGGTGGAGGGGGTGGCGGAGCTCGGCCCACTGGTCCGAATCTAAAATCGGCCCTGGCGTACGGAATGCTGTTCAATGAAATGATGCGTCATTCGGACTTCCTCACGATGGCGGCGCATACCATGGGCACCTCGTCACTCGACATCACCCCGACCTCGTCGACAATCAATGCACTTGGGCTGGTCTACCAACTCTATGGCGAACATTTCCCAGGATTGATCCCCGTTGGAGTCTCGGGTAATTCGCCGCAACCGCAGGAGAACCCAGCGTATGTCGATGAGCCGAAGGTCAGCTCCGGCAGTCCAACTTACCCGCTCGATGTGTTTGCGGCGATCTCTTCCGACCACAAGTTCATGACCGTCTCGGTGGTGAACGCGACGGATTCGGAACAGAAGGTGGAACTGAATGGCGTTGCGCTGGGTGGGCCATCCACGCTGTGGCAGTTGACCGCCGGCAGCCTGGATGCCGTGAATCGCGCGGGTGCGCCTCAGCAAGTCCAAGTGAAGGAGATACCAATAGCTTCCGCTCCGCAAACCCTCACCGTGGCGCCGATTAGCGTCAACGTATATCGCTTCCCAGTCCGTTAAATACCTCCCGGACGACTGCAACGTACGTTGGCTCTGAGGCTGATGCGCCGTCAATCTGGTACCTGCTCTCCTGCTCCGAAATCATCCTGCCTATGTGCAGATGCAGGGGAGCAGGCCAGATTGAGTGTGTGGTGTGCGTCACCTTACTGGATAGACCGCCCGAGACTGTATGGTTCGCGCGTTACTGCAATCCGCAAGATTGCGGAAGCTTAGAGGTAAAGCCTGCGCCACGAACGCGGTCAGAGTTGCCCGCCGAAAGACCGTATGACACTCCGGCAGGGGTGCAGCTACGTACTCCACGTGCGGGGATGAAAATCGCGCCGGGGAGTTGCGAAGCAAAACTGGCGTTCTCTCCCAGATCCGCTATCACCCTTTGACGCTCACGCAGGTTGCTTATGACAGACCTGGCGGCGAACCGACGTTTCTTGTTGGAGCGTGCGATTGAAGATCACTAGCCTTTAGTACGGCAATTCTGCAGCTCTCTTCGGGTTAGTTGCGATCGCGTTTCGATCGCTATTTGCTCGCAGCCCCGAATCAGATATGCGCTTGAGCTTCGCGGAATGGTGAGCCGAACAGATTGGCCGCCGCCGGGTTGTATAGCCAAGTTAAAGATGCAAACGCGGAGAGCTCCAGAAACAGCTCACAAACTTGCGCTCGGAGAGGCAAAGAAAGCAGCCTTAGAGCGAAACGACACTGCTAGCGGGACGAGTTGAGAGCACTCAAAACACGTAGAAATCGCCTTTAGAATCGAAGATTCTCAAAGCATCTTTGGGTTTGTGGGGTTGTCTGCCTACGTCCTTTGCGAGTTTGCCCGATCCGGCCCTAGGTGGCCACCGGAAGAGTAATTTACCTCGAGCGTCAATGTACCGCTGAGAAGCGGCGCGCCGTAACACTTCCGCCGGCGGGGGGCTTGATGTACAGTCGGAATCGATTCCAAAGCCACGCACTCTGCGGGGTGACCTAAGTTACGAGGACAGGATGCAGATCACTTCGCATTTGATCAGGAGCACTGCTGTGGGTGCTTTGGGGGGCCTGTTGTTTGGGTTCGACACAGTCGTGATCTCCGGGACGACCGGACAGTTAACGACACTGTTTCATCTGAGCCCGGCAGCCTTGGGGCAAACAGTTTCTATCGCTCTGTGGGGAACCGTGGTGGGTTGCCTGATCGCCGGACTCATGGGCCAGCGGATGGGTGGGCGTAACGCCCTGCGTGTGATGGCCGTGATGTATCTGGTTTCCGCGCTCGGTTGCGCTGTCGCGTGGGACTGGCCGTCCCTCATGGTGTTCCGCTTCATCGGGGGATTAGGGATCGGGGGATCTTCCGTGCTTGGGCCTGTGTACATTGCCGAGCTGGCACCGGCAGCGTGGCGCGGTCGCCTGGTGGGCGTGTTCCAAATCAATATCGTCGCAGGAATCCTGGTGGCATACCTCTCGAACTACGTGATCTCCTCGATGGGATTAGGTGCCGCAGAGTGGAGGTGGGAGTTGGGAATCGCCGGTCTACCGGCGCTATTGTTTCTAATAATGCTGTTTACGATTCCACAGAGCTCGCGTTGGCTGATCGCGCAAGGGCGAACGGTGGAAGCTTTGGATGTCCTTAGGAAAGTGGGATCGCCGGCCCCCGAAAGGGAACTTGCGGAAATCGTTGCGTCTCTCCACCAGGAAAGAGGGAAGAAGGAAGAGCCGCTCTTCCAACGATCGCTGAAGCTGCCTATCTTCCTCGCGATCTCAATCGGAATGTTCAACCAGCTTGCGGGTGTGAATGCAATCCTCTATTACGCCGGAGACATCTTCCGAGCTGCAGGATTCAGCAGGATATCTGGAAACGCACAGTCTGTACTGATTGGCGGAATGAACTTCATAGCTACATTCATTGGAATGGCCTTGATTGATAAGCTGGGTCGCAAGACGCTCCTGCTGATCGGCTCAGTCGGGACGGGCCTTTGTCTGGCGGGCGTGGCAGCGATCTTCTTCACGCAGTCCCACCAGGCCCTCTTGGTGTGGCTGCTGGCGACGTACATCGGATTCTTCGCAGTATCGCAGGGCGCGGTGATCTGGGTATATATCGCGGAAGTCTTTCCAACAAAGGTGCGGTCCAAGGGACAGAGTCTCGGAAGCGGTTCGCACTGGGTGATGAACGCAATTATTGCGGCAGTATTCCCGATCGTGGCGAGAACTTCTGGCGGCGCACCGTTTCTGTTCTTCGCTGTCATGATGGTGGTTCAGTTCTTCGTCGTCCTGTTTATATATCCGGAGACGAAGGGAGCCACTCTGGAACAACTGCAGCAGAGACTTGAGGCTTGAGTTGGACGCGAAGCTACTAGTGCTTTGCCTGCTTGTGGCCGGGTATCTCGAGGGAGACGCTGCTGTGGGGCAGCAAGAAAGAGTTCACCGGGACCCACTCAGATACGTCGATCCAAACATCGGGGGCATCAGCCGTTTGCTCCAGGCCGTCCCTCCCTTCATTCAGCGGCCGCATGGGATGGTACGAGCCCTCCCTCTAATCACGCCGGGGTTGACTGATCGTTATCTGTCAACAGAGTTCTACGGACTTGCCATGGGACCCATCGCGGTGATGCCATCGGCTGCCGGAGCTGTCATCGGCACCCGCGGTACGCATTCGGAGTTGGACCATGCACACGAGTTGCTGCGCCCCGATTACTACTCCCTTGACTCGGCTGATGCGGGCGTGCGCTCCGAACTAACGGTGTCGTCAAAGACCGCTGCAATGCGCTTCCACTTCTCGAAAGATACGGAAAAACGGGTTTTTATTCTGCTTCCTGCCTCGGGCCAGATATCCGCGGCTGACCAGCTTGGCTTCGATCTTGCCGTTCCGCTCGGTGGTAACGCGCACGAGGCAAGCAGTAACACGCAAAAGCCAACTGCTTATCTGCGCCTGCGATTCGAGCAGCCGTTGGCGCATGCCAGCGACGAAAAGCTTAATTGCCGCCGAGCTGTGACAGCATTGGCCCCAAAACCGGATTCGATGGATCGGGTATGTACCCTTGATTTTCGAGGGACGCCTAACCGAGCCGTCGAGCTGAGGATTGGTCTCTCGTATATCAGTGGCGAACAGGCGCGAAGGAATCTGAAGGAGGAGATGGAAGGCCGTAGCTTTGGGCAACTCTGCCGCGAATCTGCCGAAGCATGGCACAAGGCTCTAAGTTCGATTCGGATTGAAGGAGGGACGGAAAGTCAGTGGCGAGTCTTCTATACGGCGTTGTATCGCAGCATGATGCGGCTGACCGATGTCACGGAAGACGATCGGTATTACAGCGGATTCGACGAACAGGTGCATGTTGCCGAAGGGCGTCACTTCTACGTGGGTGACGGACTCTGGGACACATATCGTAGCATGCACCCATTGCAAATGCTGATCGAGCCCAAGGTAGAAGACGATGTATTGAACTCATATGTGCGGATGTATCAGCAGAGCGGGTGGATGCCTTCATTTCCATCCATCACAGGAGAAGGCCCCGCTATGGTTGGCCAGCATGCGGCCGCCCTGATTGCGGACGGCTACGCGAAAGGACTGGGAGGCTTCGATCTCGAAGCGGCATATGAAGGTCTCAAGAAGAATGCGCTCGAAGGCACAATGTTGCCGTGGAGGCGCGGTCCGGCCACGGCTCTGGATCAGTTCTATCGAGAGCACGGCTACTTTGCAGCTCTGAACCCAGGCGAACCGGAGACGGTGCCCGAGGTGCATCCGTACGAGAGGCGACAGGCGACATCCGTGACGTTGGGCGCGAGCTACGATGCGTGGTGCATTGCGTTACTTGCCGAGGCTTTGGGACATAGCGACGACGCGGCGGAGTTTCGTGCCTCATCACTGAACTACCGCAAGCTGTTCGATCAGAGGATAGGATTCATTTCGGCGCGGACTGCAGATGGCGAGTGGGTAATTGGTTTTGATCCGAAGGCAACAGGGGGGCAGGGCGGTCGCGATTACTTTACTGAAGTAAACGCGTGGATCGCCACCTTTGATGTGCAACACGATATCGGTGGTCTGATCGGCCTAATGGGCGGAAGGAAAGCATTCGCGAAAAAGCTCGACGATCTGTTTGAAACTGTCCCGGACACATCGAAGCGCATTTTTCTGAATCAATTTCCGGACATGACCGGGCTGGTGGGAATGTATGCGCAGGGCAATGAGCCTGCATTTCACATCCCATACCTCTATGTCTTTGCCGGAGAGCCGTGGAAGACGCAATTCCGGATAAGGCAGTTGCTCGACACGCAGTTCAGTGACTCTCCCGATGGGTTGCCGGGAGATGAAGACGGAGGGGCGGAGTCGTCGTGGTATGTCTTCAGCGCTCTGGGGTTCTACCCGGTGTGTCCCGGATCGCCGATCTATGAGATTGGGACGCCGTTGTTTCCGAGATCTGAAATTGCCTTAGGAGCCGGGCGCGTCTTTACAGTGGTTGCCAGTGGTGTTTCAAGCAGCAATAAGTACATTGGGTCTGCGACGCTGAATGGGAAGCCGCTACAACGAGCTTGGTTCACGCATCAAGAAGTTGAAAAGGGAGGCACGCTCGTGCTGAGGATGCAGTCAGTCCCAAACCGAAACTGGGGCAGCGGGGCTCAGGATTTGCCTCCCTCAGGTTTGAGGGAAGCGAGCAGCGAACGAACGCCGGCACGTACAGATAAAAGATGAATTCGTCGCTTAGAACATGTACGGTAATCGGGAAGCGGATTGGGCACGGAAAGAACACGTCAAAATGGCAAAGAAGCAAAGATTGGTTCCGGCATTGCAGGATGTGGCCCGAAAAGCGGGCGTAGGTGCCGCGACTGTATCGCGCGTCATCAATGGAGGCCGGAACGTTAGTCCGTCTACTCTTGCCGCTGTCTCTGCAGCCATTCGGGAACTTGGATACCACCCGAACCATGCGGCGAGAAGCCTGAAGGGTGCGAAGACCAAGACCATAGGCCTGGTTGTACCGAGCGTCGCAGATCCGTTCTTCTCGAGTGCAGCCGCGGCAATTGAAGAAGTAGCGCGAAAGCGTGGGTCGCTGGTTCTTTTGGCGACATCGAACAACGATCCTAAGCACGAGCGCGAACAGATGAGCACACTCATTCAGCGAAGAGTGGATGGGCTCATCCTTGTGCCATCGTCCATGACCGACAGGAGTTTGTTCGAACAGGCCGGATTTCCCACAATCTGTCTGGACCGGCCTATCAAAGGCAGTCCGATACCAACGGTGCTTGGGGACAACTATGGGGGGGCCAAGGCCGCAACACGGCACCTGATCGACCATGGATATCGCCGAGTCTTATGCCTCGGAGGTGACCCGCAGCTGTTTACCAGCAAACGACGCTTCCAGGGCCACAAAGACGTAATCGAGAAGGCCGGATTACCGTACCTTGCGGAGTTCCATGTGCAGGATTACGAGTCGGCTGAGCTCGCGCTCCGTAACCATTTGAGTCAGAAGCCGCGCATCGACGCGGTCTTCACAACCAAGAATTCGACAACGGTGTTTGCTTATAAAATTCTCAAAGGCCTTGGTTTATCCATACCGGGCGATGTGGCCTTGCTCGGGTATGACGACTTCGAGCTTGCCGATGCGCTGGATCCCCCAATCAGTGTGATCCGCCAACCGGTCGCCCAGCTTGCGACAGCGGCCGCTGAGCTGCTGTTTCAGCAGTTGGAGGATAGGCCGGCGGAAAAGGGGTTGATCACTATGGATGTTGAGCTTGTGCCCCGTAAGTCTTGTGGCTGCGGCAACTAGCTCGCCTTAATCCGATTCCGTATCGGACCGCCGTTCAGACGGAAAATAAAAAAGAGCTTGACACCATTGGGTGCGCGAGAGCATCGTTGTGTCACTCGCAATTGGAATCGATACCAATGCCGAGACTAGCGGCGATTCCGCCGCTGCAATTTCTACTAAACGAGGATTTCAGCATGTCTCGTGCCGTGCGAACGCTGTTCACTCTGACTCTTCTAATCGCCCCGTTCGCACTCTGCGAACCCATGTTCGCGCAAGAAGTTCGTGCGACCCTGAACGGTCACATATCGGACCCCAAGGGAGCCGCCGTCCCGAATGCAACGGTTACCGTTGAGAACGCCGCGACCGGAGAAAAGAGCACGACCAAGACCGGTGACGATGGTTTCTACACTGTCTCATTCCTCTTGCCGGGCACATACACAGTGTCCTCTGAGGCAGAAGGGTTCAGAACCCAGACGCGTCCCGGAGTTGAATTACACGTTGGCGACAAGCTCACGTTGGACATGCCTATGACCCTGGGCGCCGTCTCGGAAACCATCACCGTCACAACGACAACTCCGTTGCTGGACGAGGGCAGCGCCACCCGAGGTGGCCTGATCGACAATGCCAAGGTGAGTGAGCTGCCGATTATAGGGCGAAATCCGATGAACCTCGCCAACCTGGTTCCTGGCGTCGTGTTCAACGGTAATCAATCCTTCCAGCGGCCTTTTGACAACGGGGACGTCATTAACTATTCGGTGAATGGTGGCCTCCGCCAGGCAAACGCGTTCCTAATCGATGGAGCACCTGATGACGCGTATTCCGACACGGCTGGTGACAGATCGCATGCGAACTTCAACGTCGCTTACATTCCGAGTGCCGAGGTAACGCAGGAATTCAAGGTCGTCAGCAATTTCTACGACGCCCAGTATGGACGGACCGGCGGTGGCATATTCAACATCGGGACAAAGGTCGGAACGAACAGCTTCCACGGGACCGGTTATTACTTCTTTCATCGGTACTGGACCGATGCAAACAACATTGGAAATAAATTCAATGGGCTGCCGGTGTATTCGATCGATCCGGTCACAAAACAGTTCCTGGCGGCTCCGAAGCTCGACCAGTTCGGCGGCGAAGCATCTGGTCCTGTTTGGAAAGACAAGACATTCTTCCTGTTTGGTATCGAGCAGTACAACGAAGATACCCCCAGCCCCGGGCTGGTAGGGACCATTACCGCAGCGGAGCGCTCCGGCGATTTTTCTCAGGCCGGTGTTAACATCTACGATCCATACACGACCCGGCTAGACTCTACGGGGCATTGCTGCATTCGGGACCAGTTTCCAGGAAACATCATTCCGGCAAGCCGGCTCAACGGAGCGGGCTATCAGCTGGCGCAGGCGTTCCCAAAGCCCACATCTCCCACCAATACCTCCGCGAACAACTACAACACTGGTGCCAACCTCAGCCGTGACCGCTATCGCACCTGGATTGCCCGTGTCGACCAGAACTTCGGGCAGAAGGAGCGGATGTATTTCCGCTACGCACATGGGCGTCGTAATCAAACCGATCAGGGAAATACGAATTATCCGCTGCCTCTGCTCGACTCGCAGGATCCTCTGGCTCGCGTCAATGACAACGCGGTAGTCGATTCGCTGACGCAGTTATCGCCTCGGTTGACGATGGACCTCCGCGCCTCCTATACCCGGTACAACGAAACTGTTGCGCGCAGCCGTGCGTCTACAGTCGACATTACAAAACTGGGATTCTCTTCAACTTATGCAGGTGGGCGTTTTGTGACTCTCCCACCGAAGCTGGGCTTTGACAATAACAATGGTGTGAACCTGCCTGGAGGTCTGGGAGGTACAGGGATAGGCTCCCGGGACCCTCGCTTCGGTATTAGCAACACGATCGGTTTTCAACCCAGTGTTGAATATCTATGGGGTCGTCAGACGTTGCACGTCGGCGCTGATTTACGCGATTTCGACTACAACACCGGTGGCGGGTCGTTCGTTCTGGGACAAGGTGGATTCAATTTCACGCGCGGCCAGACCCAGCAGGATCCGACCGCAAATGGCAGCTCTACGCAAGGATCTGCAATCGCCTCGATGCTTCTCGGATTTGCTAACAACGGCATCATTCAGTACACGCCCAACCTGGGTTACCGTTGGCGCTATTGGGCGATCTATTTGCAAGACGACATCAAGCTAACAAATCGGCTGACCCTGAATGCCGGCATTCGATATGACCTTGAGGGCTCACCGCACGAGATCCAGAATCGTCAGAATCGCGGCTTTGCTTATAACCAGGCTTCCCCGTTAGCGAGCGCAGCTGGTGCCGCATCCGCCAATTGTCCAGCTTGCTCATCGCTTAAGGGCGGTCTCCTGTTTGCGGGTTCAGGTGGACAGGCCACCAGCGCATTCAATACCGAGTACAACCATGTTCAGCCACGCATCGGCGCAGTGTACCGCGCGGCCCCAAATATGATTTTCCGCGGCGGTTATGGTCTGTTCTATCTGCCGGAGTCGGCGTTTGGCGCGGCGCAGGGATTCGCTCAAGATACCGCGATGATCCCCAACAATGTGACTGCCGCAGGCGCGACCACGGCCGATCAATTCCGCCCCCGAGGAAACAATCCAGCCACGCAGCCATTGAACGATCCATTTGCAACCGGCATTCTGCAGCCTACGGGCAATTCGCTCGGACTCGCTACTTTTCAGGGGCAGGGGATTATCTTCAACAACGTGGATCGCAAGATACCGCATGTTCATCAGTACTCCTTTGGAATGGAGCAGCAGCTTCCGTACAACGTCAAGGTCGATGCATCCTACGTGGGAAGCCGCACTGTGAATGTGAACACGAACGACAACCAGGCCGGTGGAGCGCGAAATCTGAACGTTTTGAGCGCGGCGCAGATTACGCAATTACAGCAAGCAGCAGTTGCCGCAGGGTTTAAACAGACGAGCGGGTTATATTCCGGTACTGCCAATCTGAGCGGTTATCTCAGTGTCGCTCTGCCAAATCCCTTTGTGGGGCTGTTGCCCGGCTCAGGCCTGAATGGTTCAACTGTTCAGCGCCAACAGCTTCTGCTCCCGTATCCGCAATTCACGAATGTCAATTACGGGCAAGAGTCTGTGGGCAAGATTTGGTATGACTCGCTGCAACTCTCAATAGAGAAGCGCTACTCGCACGGCTTTACAATACTTGGCTCTTACACGTGGTCCAAGACTGAGGAGGCTCTCGCATTTCTAAATCCGCAGGATGCAGCGCCATACAAGAACATTGGTTCGCAGGATCGTCCACAGCGCCTCGTGATTTCGGCAGTGTATGAATTGCCGTTCGGCCGTGGGCACCACTTCATGGCCAACGACAATCGTCTGATGGAACTCGCTGTGGGTGGCTGGGAGCTCAATTTCTGGGAAGTGATTCAGTCTGGTACCCCGACTGGATTGAACTCCGGCTATCGGCTGCTGGCCGACCCGCGCATCGGCGTAACCAGGAGCAGATTCCGTTATTTCAACACCTGCACGCTCTTCGCGGACGGAACTACACGTCAGCCGAATTCCTCTTTCAGCGGCGTAACCCAATCCTGCACCAATCCGGTTTGGCAGCAGATCAACACCACGGCAGGCGAACTGGCGTCCATGCCGTTCCAATCCGGCTACATCCGCAATCCCAACGCCCCGATCGGCAATTTGTCTGCGAGCAAAAAGTTCAAATTCACCGAGTCGGTCAATGCCCAGTTCCGGTTTGAAGCGTTCAACTTCACCAATACCTACGTACCGAACGGTCCCAATACCAACCCCTCGAGCGGCACCTTCGGCACCAGCAGCTTAAGCTCATCAAACATCAATTCGCCAAGTGGCCAGTCGAACATCCCGCGCATCGTGCAGATGGGCGTCAAGCTGAACTTCTAGCCGTAGATCAATCGCGGCCGGCGAGAAAACAACTCGTCGGCCGCTTTTTTCCTGACTCATCGCCTTGCGGGTTCAGCGAATTCGCTACTCGCTCAGTTTCTGGGGCAGCTGCCCAAACTCAGGACCGAAATAAAAACGTTCTACCATCATGCAAAAGATGTGTTCCAGCGCGAGTTGGCACTCCTGTATGTGCATCGTCACCTTGGAAGGCACAATCACGGCGATGTCACAGAGAGATTTCATCGCTCCGCCTTCGTTGCCAATGTAGCCGATAGTCTGAATGCCCTTGCCGACGCAGATACGGAGTGCCTTCAAGAGATTCTTGGCGTTTCCTGAAGTAGAGATTCCGAGAAACACGTCACCTGCACACCCAATCGCCTCTATCTGTCGTTCGAACACGTTCTCGTAAGCATAGTCATTTCCGATCGCGGTCAGAATCGAAGTGTCCGTGGTCAGAGCGATCGCAGGCAATGCTGGGCGGTCTACCGTAAGGCGGGAGACGAACTCCGCTACTAAGTGCTGGGCGTCAGCTGCCGAGCCCCCGTTTCCTGCGACCAGAAGCTTGTTGCCGCGCTTCATTGCGTCGGAGGTAATCTGCGCAGCACGCATGACGGAGTCGGCCAGCAGTTCGTCCTCCATGGCCAACGTGACTGTCGAAATGGTTTGCTGGAGTTGGTTCCTGAGAAGATGGTTCATGAATATCTCGTTGGAAGAAGTTGTGGTGATGGGTGGCACAGGCATGACATCATGGTAACGGTTCCAGCCGCTTGTTCCAATGGTATAGAGTACGTACCGTGCCGCTGTCCAGAGCATATTCACGTTTGCGGTGTGGAGGTAAATTGGTCCTGCATTCCAAGCTGCGAGTGATTTGCCGTGCCTTGGTACCAGCGGTGCTGCTGGCAATGTCGCTCCAGGCATGTGCAGAGTTCGCGCTCATCCCGGCTCCAAAAGAGCAAAAAGACGTCAGGGCGTCACTGATTAATCGGGGGATTGCCCTCCATTGCGAGTCGTCCGATCCCGAGGACCGATTTGCCGCTACCGATCTGCGCGCATATCTCCTAGATCGCG
>Ga0068853_100002609_pt1 | contig 13553 bp, 13 predicted proteins | sample KBSCornC32_FD_65655 | JGI IMG/M metagenome (GOLD analysis project Ga0068853, IMG submission 65655) | Corn rhizosphere microbial communities from Kellogg Biological Station, Michigan, USA - KBS Corn C3-2 | ecosystem: Host-associated > Plants > Roots > Rhizosphere > Soil ... | reverse complement strand
CTGGGTGATCACCCGCCACGAGATCGATTATCTGAAACCGTTGCTGGAAGGTCAGAGCGTGACGGGCCGGACCTGGTCTGAAACCGTTGCTGGAAGGTCAGAGCGTGACGGGCCGGACCTGGGCGGAGCAACCCAAGGGCGCGCGTTCGGTACGCCTGATGGAATTCGTCGGCACTGACGAAACGGTGCATGTCCGCTCCCGTACCACCTGGGCGATGATCAACCGCACCACTGGCCGGCTGCAGCGCGTGACACCCGATATTGTGGCGCCGTTCCTGCCATAATCGGCGCCTTGCGTTGATGCGCCCTGCACGATAGGGGTCCGCCTTCGCCGGGGGAACCGGCATGCGGAACGGTGGCCGAGTGGTCGAAGGCGCACGCCTGGAAAGTGTGTAAGGGTTAACAGCCCTTCGAGGGTTCGAATCCCTCCCGTTCCGCCATTTTTTTATTGAAATCATTGGATAATTTTCCAGAAATAGCCCGGCAACCCGGTTCCGCAGCGAACTATCGCGATCACCTGTGAACGGCTTGCGGTGGGTCGACTGGACGTCGCCAACTGCAGGCTGACAAAACCAGCCGGCTGGCGCCGAGCACCAGTTCCCGCTCGGTCGACAGAGGATGCCGAAGAGCGTCGCTCTGCTCGCCGGCGTTTTCGCCTGTCGCGAACACGCCGGTCGCCGTCAGATTTCGCAAACGACGGCGGAGCCGCTGCGACGCCGTTGGGTGGGAAGGAGCGGGATTTGCGGCCCGCAATGCATGGTTTGATGCCCTTTTGCTCCAGCGCATCTCTGAACCAGTCAGCGTCATAGCCGCGGTCGGCCAGCATCCACTCCCGCTCAGCACCCGTTTGTCATCGACCCGTGGCTTGCCGTGGCTCTTCGGAAAATAGGGCGCAAGCCGCGCCATCTGCTCGTCCGCCAGCCAGTACAGGCGCTCATGCCCAGTCTCCTCGCGGAGCCTGAATCATATCGCAGCACGCCAATCAATGGATCCTGAGCCTAAGAGCAAAATGTCTCGGATCTCTATCCGAATGACAAGAGAGATTTGCGGAGCAACCATGGAGTAGACTCTTCATATTGTGCGACGGGTACGTCCGGCATCTCGGCGTCGATACGTTTGAGAAAGTCGAGGAACTCGGCTGCCCGGTGGCCTTTGTAGCACTTGCGGATCACGGCGCGCTAGCGAGTCGAGTACCGCGAATAACGACGTCGTGCCATTGCGGATATTGCTATGGATCCGGCGGAATAGGCGCCCGAAGTCCATATCATATTCTCCATCGTCGCCGGGGCTTTGGCGGATTGGGCTTGAACGGGCCGACACCGTCCGCAGGACGGTGCGGGGCAACGGCTGGTCAACCGTTTGGCCCGTTCAAGTGGTACGACTCTATTCGATCCGACGGGGGTGGGTCTATTTGTCGAACGTTAGATCAGCGCGCGTTTTTCATCCTGCTTCGGGACGGGGATATTCCGTTTTAGTGCATAGCCGCCCGAACGCGCAGTTGGATGAGCCGCCTGCCCACGGCTTCCCACGCCGCGACGCCCACGGAATCCCCGGCGGAGCGAAGGCTGTCGATGCGCCGCGATACAAACTCCTGAGCCTCGCTTCCGTGATTGCGCTCCACATATAATGTGCAGAGCCACAGCCCGAGTTCGGGCCGCATTGCCTCACCAGTCAATTGCGCAGAGCTGTTCATCATCAGACCCATCCAGAGGAGTATATTGTTCAAAATCAATCGCATGGGTCAATTCAACTAATGGTATAGAAAGGCGCGGTTTTGTGGTGAATCTGGCACAATATCGTACAGAAGATGATTTGTAAGAACCACGAACACAATATATTCAGACTTCCGATGATAGCGCGCAGCATTATGGACGATTTCCGGACAATCCCTGCCAAGACGGCGTCCCCCGGCGCGAATTGATCGGGCGGCACATAAGAATGTCCGGTGCAGTGAAAGTCTCTGTCGTCGTGGTCACCTATAACCACGCCGCCTATATCGACACCGCGCTACGATCGGTTTGCGAGCAGACGACCGACTTCGATTTCGAGATCGTGATCAGTGAAGACGCGTCGACCGACGGCACGCGAGAAATCGTGCAGGGCTGGCAGGAGCAGTTGCCGGACAAGATCCGTCTGATCCTTTCGCCGGAAAATGTCCGAAGTAACCAGGTGGTTGCCCGCGCATTCGCGGCGGCGCGCGGCGATTATATCGCGCTGCTCGATGGCGACGATTATTGGACATCGTCCGACAAGCTCCAGCGACAAGTGGAAGTGCTGGATTTCAACCCGGATCTCAGCCTAAGCTTCACTAATGCCAAAATCGTGGGCGACAGCGGCGCTCCGGCCGGAACGCCGTGGACATCGCCGACGCTCAAGACACGTCTGACAATCGCCGATCTGTGGGACGGCAACCCGTTCGCAACCTGCGGGAGCCTGTTCAGGCGATCCTGCGTGGCGCAGATTCCCGAGTGGTATGACGGGTTTTTCCCGGTGACCGACTGGCCGCTCTACATCCTCTTCGCCGAACAGGGCGATATCGCCTATCTGCCCGACATGATGGGCGCATACCGGCTTCATGCCGGCGGACTCTATTCGGCGCAGTCGCGGCGTGACAAGCTGGCCTCCATGGACAGTCTCTACCGGCGACTCAACACCTGCCTCGACGGCCGCTACGACGCAGAGATCCATGCGGGCCATCGCCGCTATTTCCTGGATTGGGCCAGGGCGTATGGCAGTGAGGGCGACATTGCCCTGGCGCGTGCGTGCCTCGCTTATGCGAACGGCTATCGGAAGAACGAAAGCCTGACCGATCGCATGGAATCAATCGGCGTCGCCGCGCGTCTGTTGCTGGGATCGCGCCGAAGACGGAACGCCGCTTCGTGAGCGGGGACGCTCCGCCTGTCATCGAGCCAGTGGGCGAGAGCAAGCGTCCGCGCTGGTCCGTGATGATCCCGACATTCAACTGCGCCCATCAGGTCAGTGAAACGTTGGCTTCGGTCCTCGATCAGGCGCCTCAGGCGGACGAGATGGAGATCGTCATCGTCGATGATGCCTCGGGCGACGATATCGAGGGTGTGGCGGCGCGCTTCGGTGATCGCGTCCGCCTTCATCGCCAGCCGCTCAATCTTGGCGTCCCGGCCAATCTGACTGAGGCGCTGCGCCTGTCGCGCGGCCACATCGTGCATCTTCTTCATGGAGACGATCTGGTGTTACCGGGCTTTTATCGCGCGATGGAGCAAGCCTTTGCCGATCCAGAGATCGGTGCGGCCTATTGCCGCCAGATCTTCATCGATCAGCAGGGCACGCGGACCGGCCTCAGCCCGCTTGAGCAAAGCGAAGCGGGCCGGCTGCCCGATGCGATGCGCTTTCTGGCGAGCGAGCAGCGGATCATGACGCCGTCGATCTGCGTCCGCCGCGCGGCCTATGAACGGCTGGGCGGCTTCCACCCTGCCCTGCGCTGCGCTGAGGATTGGGAGATGTGGGTGCGCATCGCCCGCGATTATCCGATCGCCTATATCCCGGAGCCGCTGGCCGCCTACCGCATGCAGCAGGCCTCCAACACCGGACGCAACATGCGATCGGCACGGGATGTGTTCTTCAACGGGCTGGCGATCGATCTGATCCGGTCGCATCTGCCGCCGGATATTGCGGATCGCACGGCGGCAGCGGCGCGGCGCACTTATGCCGGATCAGCGCTGGTCACGGCACGCGATTTCGCGCGCAAGGGCGATATCGGGGGCGCCCTGACGCAGTGGCGCGCCGCAGTGCAGCTCGACAGTTCGGCACCGACCTTGCTCTCGGCGGCCCGAAGCCTGACGCGCATCGGATATGGCGCGCTGCGCCGGATATTCGCCGCATGAGCGTCACGACCATCGCGATATCGGGCTGCGGCGCGGTGACCCATCATTATTATCTCCCCGTGCTGGAGGCGCGGCGCGATCGGCTGAACATCGTCGGTTTCCATGATCCCGACACGGCGCGTGCAGGCGCGATGGCGGCGCGATTTTCGGGATCGGCAGCAGTCGACACGATGGACGCGCTGCTGGCGCTGAAGCCCGATCTTGTCATCATCGCCTCGCCACCCGCCGCCCATGCCGATCAGACAATCAGCGCGCTACGGCAGAGCGCGCATGTCCTGTGCGAAAAGCCGATGGCGCTTACCCTCGCAGACGCCACCGCCATGGCAGAGGTGGCCGATGCGCAGGATCGCTTGCTCGCCATTGGCATGGTGCGCCGCCATTTTCCGTGCAGCCGGATCGTCGAGCGGCTGATCGGCGGCGGGTGGCTCGGCGCGCTGCGATCGGTGTCGGTGTTCGAGGGCGGCGCCTTCCATTGGCCGATCGGCGATCAGCGCTATTTCACGCGCGAGGTTTCGGGCGGCGGCGTGCTCGCTGATGTCGGCGTCCATGTGCTCGATCTGCTATCACACTGGCTGGGCCCGGCGGAACTGGTCACTTACGAAGACGACGCCATGGGGGGCGTGGAGGCCAATGCCCGGCTGACGCTGCGCTATGGCGAAGCCGGGGGCGTCATCCGGCTCAGCCGGGACTGGGATCGCCCCAACCTGATCGATCTCAGGTTCGCGCAGGGATCAGTGCAGTGGCGGGCCGAGGATATGGCCGCAGTCACGCTGTTCCTCGACGGCGATGCCGGTCAGCTCAGGATCACCGACGAAACCGCGAACGGCATCACCTTTCCAGACTGCATCGGCCTGCAGCTGGACGCGATCATCGATCATCTCGCGGGAAAGCCAGCGCGGATCGTGCGCGCGGCCAACGCCCTGCCCGTCGTGGCGCTGATCGAGCGCGCCTATCGCGAGCGCGGTCCGATGGAGATGCCATGGCTCGCGCCCGTTGGGGTGGCCGCGCATGGCTAGGCATCGCGTCGCGGTCATCGGTGCCAACGGCTTCATCGGCAACCGCATCGTCGAGATGCTGCATCTGGGCGGCGACCATGAGGTCTGCCCGATCGTGAGACGCGCGAGCGGGCTGGCATTGGCGTCGCGGTTCGCGCTCGACGGCCGCGTCGCGGATGCGCGGGACGAGCAGGCGACGGCTATGGCGTTGCAAGGCTGCGATATCGTCGTCCATGCGCTTTCGGGCGACCGGGCGACGATCCTCGGCACGCTCGATCCCGTGTATCGCGCAGCGGAGAAGGCGGGGTGCCGCCGGTTGATCTACCTCAGCACCGCGGTCGTGCATGGTCAGGCCCCCGACGCCGGAACGGACGAAACATCGCCGCTCTCGCGCAAGCAGGCGGTGGATTATAATGTGTCCAAGGTGATGGCCGAAAGGCGGCTGTCGGTTTTACGGAAGCGGGGTAAGGTCGAGCTTGTCGTGCTGCGGCCCGGCATCGTTTACGGGCCGCGCTCGCAATGGATCGGGGGACTGGCCGACGACATGCTGGCGGGCATGGCCTATCTGGTCGACGGCGGTTCGGGCATGTTCAACGGCATCTATGTCGATAATCTGGTCGATGCGATCACCCGCTGCCTCGATGGCGCTGATACCGACGGGCAGACGTTCCTGCTTGGCGAGGAGGCGACCCCGAGCTGGCATGAGGTCTATCATCGACTAGCGCTGGCGATGGGGCGCGACATTGCAGACATCCCGCAGCTCAGTTTCGAAGAGCGGCGGCCGACGCTCAAGGATCGCCTGGACGCATTGCGCCTGTCGCCCGCCGTGAAGTCGGTCACACGATCGATGCCGCGCCGTTTGCAGGACGGCCTTGGCGCTTTCTGGGCAGCGGCGAGTGGCAGCAAAAGCGCGCCTCCGTCCGGCCCCCGCCCGACGCTCGAAATGGCACTGCTGCATCGCAGCCCCCACGTGCCGTCGTGGGAAAAGGCGCGCCGGGTGCTGGGTTACAGCCCTCCCGTCGCGCCGGACGAGGCATGGCGCCGCACGATCGCGTGGCTCGCCTTCGCCGGATATCCGGTGGTGGGGGCGCAGGATGCCTAAGGTTTCGATCGTCATCACGGTCTATAATGAAGAGCCGCGCTATCTGGCGGAGGCAATCGCAAGCGCGCGCAACCAGACGGTGCCGCCGGGTGAAATCATCATTGTCGAGGATGGCGCGAGACGCGACTATTCGGCGGTATACGGGCAGGCATCCGATCTCCACGTCATCCGGCAGGACAATCAGGGCCTCGCCGCGGCGCGCAATACGGGCCTGCAGGCGGCCACGGGTGAGTTCATCCTGTTCCTCGACGGCGACGACCGGATGATGCCCAATTCGCTGGCGTTGAACCTGGGCCGGTTCGCGAACTGTCCGGACGCGGTCATGGCCTATGGCGGCTATCGCATGATCGATGGCGACGGCGCGCCCAGCTTCCAGTCGCGCATGGCCCCGCTGAAGGCCGATCAGTATGCGACCTTTCTTGAAGGCAATTGTATCGGCATGCACGCGACCGTGCTGTATCGCCGGGATGCGCTGGCAGCGCTCGGCGGCTGCGATCCCGCCTTCCGCGCGTGCGAGGATTATGAGCTGTATCTGCGCATGGCGCGCCACGGGCGGATCGTGCCGGGATCCGAGGTCATCGCCGAATATCGCTATCATGGCGCCAACATGTCGGGCGACAGGGCGATGATGCTCAAGACCGTGCTGCGCGTCCTCGATGCGCAGGACCAACATGTCGCGGGTCATCCCGAATGGGAGCGCGCCCGCCGATCTGGCCGCGAAGGCTGGAAACAATTTTACGCGCGCGGCCAACTGGCGGCCATGCAGGAAGCGCTGGCGGGTGGAGGCAGGCGCGCGCATGCTCTGTCCGGCCTCGGGCGCATGATGACCCTCGTCCCCGGCACCACAATGAAGGCAGCAGCAATGGAAATTTTCAGTCGTATGAAGCAACGGCTTCGCAAAGGATCAGTCGATCTCGGGGATCTGCGGCGCACCACGCCGATCAGCCGCCATTTCGGCTATGATCGCGGCACTCCGGTCGACCGCCGCTATGTGGAGGATTTCCTTGGCCGCCACTCGACCGATATCCGGGGTCGGGTGCTGGAGATCGGCGACAATGCCTATACGCTGCAGTTCGGCGGGGATCGGGTGGAGAAGAGCGAGGTCCTCCACGTCGATCCCGATGCGCCGAACGTCACCTATTGCACTGATCTCACTGACGGCGCGGGCATTCCGGACGGCATCTTCGATTGCATCGTGCTGACCCAGACGCTGCACCTCGTCTATGAATTCCAGAAGGCGGTGGCGACGCTCGACCGCATCTTGAAGCCCGGCGGCGTGCTGCTGCTGACCGTGCCGGGCGTGAGCAGCATCGACAAGGGCGAATGGGGCGATACCTGGTTCTGGTCGTTCACCCCCGCCTCGCTGCGGCGGCTGATGGAAGAACAGTTCGGAAAGCAGGCTGCGGACATCGCGAGCTACGGCAATGTGCTGACAGCGACCGCCTTTCTCTACGGCCTCGCCGAAAGCGACCTGCGGCCGCACGAATATCATGTGACCGATCCGCAATATCCCGTGATCGTCACTACGCGGGTGGTGAAGGGCGGACATGCCGCAGCTGCGACGTAAACTGAAACGCCTTGCGCGCGGCGTGCTCGGGCGGGCCGATCCCGTGATCCTGATGTATCACCGGGTGGCGGACGTCGCGATCGATCCCTGGGGCCTCGCGGTCAGCCCGGAGAATTTCGCCGCCCAGATGCAAGCGCTGAAGCGGGCGCGAAAGCCGGTTCCGCTGGATTTCATGGTGGGCGAGATGCTCGCAGGCCGTCCACCCGCCGGCGCAGTCGCGATCACCTTCGACGATGCCTATCTGGATGTGTTGCGCAACGCCAAGCCGATCCTGACGGCGCTCGATATCCCCGCCACCGTGTTCGTCGTGACCGGCCATCTGGGCAGGAAAAAGGGTTTCTGGTGGGATCGGCTTGCTGAAGCCACCCTGGGAAAAACGCGGCCGGATGCGGCGCCGCTGCCCGCGCCGCTGCCCGAGAAGGACCATCGCGAAATCGAGAGCGCGTTCGCATCGGGCGATGCCGAAGCGCTGCATCTCGCCTTGTGGCACGCCATTCGGCTGCTTCAGCCCGAGCAACGCGACGCGGCGGTGGATGAGGTCACCACGCTGTTCGGAGCGGCCGATACGGCCGTCGCGCCGATCATGACGCCTGACGAGATTCGCGAACTGATCGACGGCGGCCTCATTTCCGTTGGCGCGCACAGCGTCTCGCATCCGTCGCTGCCAAGCCTTTCGACCGCCGGGCAGCGCGCCGAAATAGGCTGCAGCAAGGAGGCGCTGGAAGCGATCATCGGCGAGTCCGTCCGCCGGCTGGCCTATCCGTTCGGCGACTATGACAGCCATTCCGAGGCGGCCGCGCGCGATCTTGGTTTCGATTATGCCGTCAGCGTGGAAACCGGCGCGGTGACTGATCCCGCCGCGCGCTACCGCCTGCCGCGCCACGACATCAGGAACTGGACCGGCCGCGAATTTGCGAAGCGTCTGCGATGGCTCAACTGAGCAAGCCGCCGCGCGTCAGCGTCATCATCATTTTCCTCAACGAGGAGCGCTACCTCGGCGAGGCGATCGCAAGCGTATTGGCGCAAACCCATTCCGACTGGGAACTCATCCTTGTCGATGACGGCTCGACCGACGCCAGCGCTGCGATCGCAAAAGCCGCGTCGGATGGCGAGCGCATCCGCTATGTCACACACCCCGATCGCCAGAATCGGGGCATGAGCGCCAGCCGAAATGCGGGCATATCGGCGGCGCACGGCGAATTGATCGCGTTTCTCGACGCCGATGATGTCTGGCTGCCGGACAAGCTCGCCGATCAGGTGGCGATCTTCGATGCAGCGCCCGAAACCGACATGGTCTATGGTCGCACGCTGATCTGGCACCAATGGACGCCGGACGCGGACGTCGAGGATTATTTCTACGATCTCGGCGTGACGCCCGACCGCCTCTATCCCGCGCCGCAACTCTTCCCCCTGCTGATCCGCAACCGCGCGCAGACGCCGACGACGATCAACGCGATCATGCGCCGCGCGCTGGTCGAGCGGGTCGGCGGGTTCGAGGACGCGTTTCGCGGCATGTTCGAGGATCAGGTCTTCTTCGCCAAGACCCATCTGGTGGGCAATTGTCATGTCAGCAGCCGGATATGGGCGAAATACCGGCAGCACCCGTCAAGCTGCACCGCGCGATCGTCCGGGACGCTTGACGATCTGCGGGCACGGCGGCGATTTCTCGTCTGGGTGGATGACTATCTCAGACGGCAGCGCGTGGCAGACAGGCGGCTCAGGCGGGAAGTACGCCATGCGCGCTGGTCGCTTGCACGCCAGTTCCTGCGATACCGGCTGCGCAAGGCGCTGGGGCGCGTATGACGGCAGCCCCTCGCGTTTCGGTCATCACGCCGTTCCTCAACGCCTCGGCGCATATCTCCGAGGCGATCGAAAGCGTCGAGGCCCAGCATTTCAGCGATTGGGAACTGATCCTTGTCGACGACGGCTCGACCGATGACAGCGCCGCCATCGCTGCCGCGCATGCGGCGCACGATGCGCGGATCCGTCTGCTGCCCCCCGATCCAGCGAAGCGGGGCGCAGCAGCCGCCCGAAACCGCGGCATCGCCGCCGCGCGCGGAGAGCTGATCGCATTCCTCGACGCCGACGACATCTATGGGCCGGAGAAGATCGCCGACGATGTCGCCGCGCTCGATGCCGATCCCGAGGCTGCCTGGGTCTATGGCGCGACCCGCTGGTTTCACGACGGTGGCGCCGGCAAGGCCTATCGCGAGCGATTGGGTGTCAGGCTCGATCGGCGCTATGAGCCGCCGGAGATCCTGACGCGCATCATCCTCGAGGAGCGCGGCGACATCCCCTGCACCTGCGGGGTCATGATCCGGCGCGAGCAGCTTCTAGCCGTCGGCGGATTCGAGGAACGGTTCGCGCTTTATGAGGATCAATCGCTGTGGGTGAAGCTGTTGCTGGCTTACCCCGTGCGGGTTATTTCAGGCTGCAACGCCGCCTATCGGCAGCATGGTGGCTCCACCTCGACTGCGGCTGCATCGAGCGGCGACTATGACCAGAAATCACCGCATCCGGCGCGAGATGCCTTCCTTGGCTGGGTGGGGGACTATGCGGATGCCCGCTATGCTCCGCCGTCCGTCAGGCGGGCTCTTGCCATGGCGATCAACGCCAACGATGGCCGGTTCTTCTCAAGGCTCGCCCGCAGACTTCGAAGGATGAACCGGTTTATCTACCCAGCCGCTTTCTGATCCTGCCGATAAATCCTGAAGCACTGCCTCGGTCTTGCACGACGCGGGGCGGAGGCAGTTTCGCGATGAAATCCGCGAAGCCGGCGGGGCTTTGGCGAGATGCGAAATTACGCTCCACTTCGCCTCCCGGCGCAAGCTCAGCGAAGATGCGGTCGCGAAGCTCAAGCACGCCGGCATGCGCACGTTCGGCACAGGCGCGGGCAGCCGCCCTGCCCTCGCTGCTCGACGCATAGGCCCAAGCCGCGTCAAGCTTTTCGTCCTGCAGATCGTCCAGACCGAGGAGGTTGGACCACCCGATCATGGCGCATTGCCGCCTGATCTTGCCGCCGCCTGGCACCGCATCGATCACCACGGGCGGCACGCCGTTCTTCAAGGCCATGACCATGCCGTGCAGCCGTGTGGTGACCAATATATCCATCCGCGCGATCAGCGCTTCCACCTCGCTTTCGGACCGCAGGCCCGTGGCATTATGATCGAGCCTCGTGTCGATCTCCACGCGCGCGCCGGGATGCCGCGCCAACAAGCGATCGATCGTCGAATTGGCCAGATCCACGTCCGCCTCGGGATGCGGTTCGACAAGGCAGACCCCGATCAGCGGCGGCAGCGATTGCCGGCTGCCGAAGAGCATGTCGGGATGCGTCGCGCGCACGCTATCCCGTTCGATGAGCAGATCGAAGGGGTTCCACGCCTCAGGCGGGCGATCGAGCGAAAGATTGAGACCGATCAGCCGGCAGCGGCTGAAGCGATGCAGGAAATGCTGCTCGAGTTCGCCCCATCCCCAAGGCCCGCAGATAAAGAATGCGTGGGAAAAGCCGGTCGAATCAGTCTCGTTGAGATTGCGGCCGCCCGCGAACGGTGGCGCCACCGCAATCTCATACTCTATGCCCCGCTCCTCCAGCCATTCGCACAACAGATCCCGCGCAAGCACATCGCCTGCCGTGGCATGGCCATCGACATAGCTGAACCAGCCGGCAACCAGCGCTTTCATGAGGCCGTCCATCGATGGGGAAATTCGACTCTGCCGAAACCCCTTTCCGAAACGGCTTCACGTCCCTCGACCAAGCCGGGAAGCACGTCGAAGGTGCAGGCGCCTTCAACATGATCCTCAAGACTTCCATCCGCCCCGGTCAGGGCCACATTGAGCCGGTATCGCCCAGGCCGCAGCAACAGCGACGCCATCTCACACATGAAGCGGCTCGCCTCACCCTTGGTCAGACTGTCTGCATCCGACGGATTCGCGGTGTCGAATGATCCCACGGCATCGCCTAGGCCGTCATAGATGGTGAAGGCACAATGCCGGGCGGCGGCATCCGCCTCGATCTCGATCCTAGTGGGTCCGCCTGAGATAAGCGCCGCCCCGCCGTCGCCCTTGACGAGAATGCGTGACACGCGCGCCCGGCCCCGGCCCCGGCGATCGGTCCGGCTGTGCACGCCAACCGCCGACTCCTCGAAAGCCCGGAGATAGTCTCCAACGACGTTCTGCGGCGGTCCATCGGCGGCGACCCTGCCATCGCGGATCATGAGAGCGCGGTTACAGAGCTTCTGGATCACCGGAAGCTGGTGGCTCACGATCAGGACAGTGCGCCCCTCGCCGACCAGTTCGCCCACCTTGCCGATGCACTTGGCCTGGAACGCGGCGTCGCCCACCGCCAGCACCTCATCGATGATCAGGATTTCGGGATCGATATGCGCCGCCACCGCAAACCCCAAGCGGAGATACATGCCGCTCGAATAATGTTTCACCGGGGTGTCGATGAACGGCTCGAGCCCCGAAAAGTCCACGATTGCATCGAACTTCGCCAGCGTCTCACGCCGCGACATGCCGAGGATCGCACCATTGAGAAAGACATTCTCCCTTCCGGTCAGCTCGCGATGGAAGCCGGTGCCGACCTCAAGCAGGCATCCCAGTCGGCCTGCCATTTCGATGCGCCCGGCGGTCGGCTCGACGATACGCGACAGGATCTTGAGCAATGTGCTCTTGCCAGCGCCATTGCTGCCGATGACCCCAACCACCTCGCCGGGACGGACATCGAATGAAATGTCACGCAGCGCCCAGAACCAATCGTCCCGGCTCCCCCTGTCTTTTCCAGCCAGCCGTGCGAACGACGCCGTCAAGGTTTCCCGCAAGTCAGGCAGCGAAGCGCGCGTGCGCCCGACCTGATAGCGCTTGGCGATGCCGCGCGCTTGGATCGCTCCAGCAGGCATGCGGGTCATAACAGGTCCGCCAGGCTGCGTTCGTTGTGGCGGAAATAATAGGCCCCACCCACGAGCGCCAGCAGCGTGGTCACGATCGAGATAAGCAGCGCCTCCGGCACGATCGGCGTACCGAACAGCGACCAGCGCACGCCATCGACGACGCCGACCATCGGGTTCAAATTGTAGAATAGCCGCCAATGTTCCGGCAGCACGCTGCTCGGATAAGCGATCGGCGTGGCGAGGAGCGCGATCTGCAGCGCGAACGGCAGAGCATGGCCTACGTCGCGGAAGCGTACATTAGCTGCCGACAGGATCAACCCGATCCCGATCGCCGCTGCGGTGCCGAGAGCGAGAAACAGGGGCAGCGCCAGAATATTCAACCCGATATCCTGCCCATAGAAAAGGATCATCAGCACGAGCAGCAATAGCCCGATCAATAAATCGGCAAAGCCCGAGAAGATCGCCGCCAGCGGGATCGCGAGGCGCGGGAAATAGATGCGCTTCACCAGATCCTGATTGTTCATCATGCCATTGGTGGCGGCCGTCACGCCCTGACTGAAGAAGACCCACGGGACCAGCCCGGCGAGCGCGAACAGCGGATAGGGCACGCCATCCGACGGGAGCTTCGCCAGCCGCGAGAAGAGAATGGTGAAGATCGTGACGGTCAGCATCGGCTGGATCACCGCCCAGGCGATCCCGATCGCGGTCTGCCGGTACCGCACCTTGAAATCGCGCCAGACCAGGAAGAACACAACCTCGCGATAGGCCCATAGTTCGCGGATATCGAGAAAGCGCCAGCGCTTCGACGCTTCGATCACGAGCGTTGCGGGATCGCCCTCGACGCTCACGCGGCAACCCTTCGGGCAGCCGCCGCGATGCGCCGCGCAGCTTCGCGTTGCCCGGCGCGATAGGAATAGAAGGCCCCGACCCAGCAATTCCAGCCCATCCGCAGCAGGATGCGCACCGGGAGCGGATCGCGCCCGGCAAGGCGCTTCACCACCCGGACCAGCGGCTTCGCCAGCCGCCAGACCAGAAAGGTCGCGATGCCGGCGCGGGTCCCGCGCCGCGCGTTGACGAACGATTTGCCGAGGCACGCCATCAGGCCGCGCTGGTGGCCGACCAGTTGCCTTTCGATGCTGG
>Ga0068853_100002606_pt1 | contig 13557 bp, 6 predicted proteins | sample KBSCornC32_FD_65655 | JGI IMG/M metagenome (GOLD analysis project Ga0068853, IMG submission 65655) | Corn rhizosphere microbial communities from Kellogg Biological Station, Michigan, USA - KBS Corn C3-2 | ecosystem: Host-associated > Plants > Roots > Rhizosphere > Soil ... | reverse complement strand
GGAAGATGCACTGCATGGAATCGCCGATCGTGCCCTCCCATACCGGCCCGACGTGCGCTCCATCGACGATGCGCAGCTTGTTCCTACGTAGCAACTCGTACAGCTGCACCACTTCGGCTCGATGAAGAAGTCATCGTCATCGCCCGAATTGATGTACATCGGCACCGGCGTCTTCTTGGCGAGATAGACGTCCCACAGTGCCGGATGCGCATCGTCGTGCACCGTCCGAGCAGACTGTCCGCGTTGCTCATCATCATTGCGGCTTCGCGTTCGCAGCCGGAACTTGAGCAGCGTCGGCCCGCTTCGACAGATCCTTGTCGGACGCCAGATCGTCGTTCGAAGGCAAATCGCTCGCCATCCATCCACCGCCGAGCGCCTTGACCAGCAGCACGCTCGCGGTGATGCGCCGCCCCTGGATGTCCACCGCGGTCCTTTCGTTCGAGAGCGCAGCGGCCTGCGCCACGACGACATCGAGGTAGCTGACCGTGCCGGCCTTGTACTGATTCGTGATCAGGACCACGGATTGCCGCGCGGCTTGCACGGCCGCGTCCTGCACTTCCGCTTCGCGTTCGAGAATTCGCAACGCTGCGAGGTTGTCTTCGACTTCCTGGAACCCGGTCAGCACGGTTTGACGGTACGAGGCTACGCTTGCATCGTAGGCTGCACGCGTGGAGTCGGTCTGCGCGCGGCGCAAGCCTGCATCGAACAGCGTTTGCGAGAGCGACGGCCCGATCGACCAGAAGCGGCTCGGGTACGAGATCCAGCGCGAGATATCGGTCGTTTCGAATCCGACCGACGCGCCCAATGTGAGCGTCGGATAATAAGCTGCCTTGGCGACACCGATCTGCGCGTTGGCCGAGGCGATGCGACGCTCCGCCCCGGCGACATCGGGCCGGCGCTCGAGCAGCTCCGACGGAATTCCCGCGGGCACCGAGGGCGGAAGCGCAGTGAGCGGCGCCGCGGGAATCGAGAAGATCGCCGGCGGTTTGCCCATCAGAATCGCGATCGCGTGCTCGAGCTGGGCTCGGGCGACGCCGACGTCGATCGCTTGCGCCTGTGTGCTGCGCAGTTGGGTTTCGGCGAGCGCGATGTCAGAGCGAGAAGCGACGCCGCTCGCATAGCGATTCTTGGTGAGGGTCAGCGTTTTTTCGTAAGCGGCAGCGGACTCTTCGAGCAGTTTCTTGTCCGCATCGAGCGCACGCAATTGAAAGTAGTCCTGCGCAAGCTCCGCTTGCGCGCTCAGTCGGACGCCTTCTAGATCCGCCGCGCTCGCCTGCGCTGTCGCCTGAGCGGATTCGAGGCCGCGGCGCAGCTTCCCCCAAAGATCGAGCTCCCACGTCAAATCTAGCGGCAGCGAGTAGTCCGTCTGCACGCCACGCTGGACCGGCCGCGTGCCGAGCGTCGAGGAAGGGCTCGAGCGCTGAACCGATGCGCCCACCGATACGATCGGGAAATACGCGGACCTTGCCGCCTGAACCAGCGAGCGCGCCTGGCGGAACTGCGCTTCGGCAACGGCCACATTCTGATTCGATATCTCGACCTGCTCGACGTAATTGTCGAGCTGTGGATCGCCAAAGATCTCCCACCACTTCCCGCGTGGCAGGTGATCCTGCGGCTCGGCCACTTTCCAGTCGGCGTTCTCTTTGTAAGAGTCGGGCGCCTCGGGCTTCGGCTTTACGTAGTCGGGCCCGACCATGCAGCCGCTCGACAAAGCGGCCGCACCGGCGAGCACGGCCAGACCGAGCTGCCTGCGAATCACCCGTTTCCGGACTGTTATACCCATGCACGTTCTCCAGATCTCCATCAGCTTCCCCTCACCAAGAGCTTCCCCCTTTGCACACTTCCCTCGCCGCGATCAACTGCGAATCCCCCCAGCCCCTTTGTCAAAGGAGGGAATGATCGCGCGACGTTGGCCGCAATTATCCTCATCAACGCTCTGCACATGTGTGACCCGCGGCTCGACCCGCTTCTCCCTTTTGAAAAAAAGCACCGAGGGGAGATTTTCGCCTTGCGCGACTCACTGCCAATCTCCCCTGCCCCCCTTTGTCAATGGGGGGAACGTATCGCCTGCTCCAACACTCGATCCCTTCCGTTTGCCGCGGACACGTGCCACCCACAGTCTGAATCGGTCCAGATACAGATACACCACCGGCGTCGTGTACAGCGTGAGCATCTGGCTCACGAGCAACCCGCCGACGATCGCGATACCGAGCGGCCGCCGCAGCTCCGAGCCTACACCGCCGCCGACCGCAAGCGGCAGCGCGCCGAGCATCGCCGCCATCGTCGTCATCATGATCGGCCGGAAGCGCTTCAAACACGCATCGTAAATCGCATCACGCGAGCTCTTGTGCTGCGTGCGCTCCACGACCAGCGCGAAGTCGATCATCATGATGGCATTCTTCTTCACGATCCCGATCAGCAGGATGATGCCGATGATCGCGATGACAGTGAGCTCGGTCTGGAACAGCAGCAGCGCCGCAATCGCTCCCACTCCGGCCGACGGCAAGGTCGAGAGGATCGTGATCGGATGCACGTAGCTCTCGTACAGAATGCCGAGCACGATGTAGACCGTGACCAGCGCCGCGAGAATCAGTAGCGGCTGGCTCGACAGCGAAGCCTGGAACGCCTGCGCCGTACCCTGAAACTTGCCGTGCACGCTCGAGGGAACGCTCATCTCGCGCATCGAACCTTCGATTGCGGTCACCGCCTCTCCGAGCGAGGCGCCGGGCGCGAGGTTGAAAGAGAGCGTAACGGCCGGGAACTGCCCCTGATGGTTGACCGCCAGCGTATCGCTGCTGGGCTGGAAGCGAGCGAAGGTGCTGAGCGGCACCTGCACGCCGTTCGACGAGCGCACGTAGATGTCCTGCAAGGTCTGCGGCCGCTGCCAGTATTGCGGCGCGACCTCCATCACCACGTGGTACTGATTGAGCTCCGTGTACATCGTCGACACCTGGCGCTGGCCGAATGCATCGTAGAGAGTGTCGTCGATCATCTGCGGCGTGATGCCCAGGCGAGACGCGGTGCTGCGGTCGATGACGACCGCTGCCTTCATCCCCTTGTCCAGCTGGTCACTGCTGAGATCGACCAGCTGCGGCAAGGAGCGGAACTGCTGCAGCACACGCGGCGCCCACGACGTGAGCTCGCGCAGGCTCTCGCTCTGCAGCGTGTACTGATACTGCGCATTGCTCGACCGGCCGCCCATGCGGATATCCTGCACCGCCTGCAGGTACAGCGTAGCCCCAGGCACCTTGGCGAGCTTGCCGCGGAGCCGGCCGATGACTTGATCGACGTTGAGCTTGCGCTCCTCGAGAGGAACCAGCGAGGCGAACACGCGCCCGGTGTTGCGCGTGCCCGCGAAGCCTTGTCCGGTGAAGCCGAGCACGCTCTCGACCGCAGGATCGCTCTGGACGATCGCAACCATGTCCGCGAGCTTCTGCCGCATCGCCTGGAACGAGATGTCCTGCGCACCCTGCATCGAGCCGGCCAGGCGCCCGGTATCCTGCTGCGGGAAGAAGCCCTTCGGGATCACACCGAACAGGTAGACGTTCAGCGCGATCGTGCCGAGCGTGATCACGATCATGATCAGCGAATGACGCAGCGCCCAGCTGAGGCTGGCCTCGTAGCGGGCCAGAACCCAGTTGAAGGCGCGCTCGCTCGCGTGGTAGATGCGCCCATGCGAGCGCCCTTTCTCAGCCTTAAGAACGCGCGCGCACATCATCGGCGTCGTGGTGAGCAAGATCACCAGCGAGACCAGGACCGCGACCGACAGCACCACCGCGAACTCGCGGAACAGCCTCCCGATCATGCCGCCCATCAGCAGGATCGGAAGGAACACGGCGACCAGTGACGTGCTCATCGATAGGACCGTGAAGCCGACTTCGGCTGCGCCTCGCATCGCCGCCTTCATGGCCGGCATGCCCTCGTCCATGTGGCGCGAAACGTTCTCGAGCACGACGATCGCGTCGTCGACGACGAAGCCGGTCGCGATCGTCAGCGCCATCAGCGACAGATTGTCCAGGCTGTAGCCGCACACGTACATGACCCCGAATGTGCCTATCAACGACACCGGCACCGCCACGCTCGGTATCAAGGTGGCGCGCCAATCGCGTAGAAAGACGAAGACCACCAGGATCACCAGGACGATCGAGATCATCAGCGTGATCTCGACGTCGCGCAGCGATGCGCGAATCGTGGTCGTGCGGTCGAGCACGGGGCTCAGGTTGACCGCCGCCGGGATCGAGGCCTGCAGCTGCGGCATGACGTCGCGCACGCGGTCGACCGTCTCGATGATGTTGGCCGCCGGCTGGCGATAGATGATGATCAATACCGCCGGTTTGCCGTTGGTCAATCCGGCGTTGCGCAGGTCCTCGACGGAATCCTGCACGTCGGCGACGTCGGCGAGCTGCACGGCGGCGCCGTTCCGGTATGCAACGATGAGATTGCGATAGTCATCCGCTTTCAGCAGCTGATCGTTGGCGTAGATCTCCCAGGTCTTGTCGCCCGCGGTCAGGTGTCCTTTCGCCCGATTCGCATTGGCGCTCGACAGCATGCTGCGCACGTCTTCGAGCCCGATGCCGTACTTGTTCAGCGCAGTCGGATTCAGATCGACGCGCACGGCCGGCAGCGAGCTGCCACCGACCTGCACCTGGCCGACGCCTTCGATCTGCGACAGCTTCTGCTGTAGAACAGTCGAGGCTACGTCGTACATCTGCCCTTGCGTCAGCACATCGGACGTGAGTGCCAGGATCAGGACCGGCGAGTCCGCGGGATTGACCTTGCGATAGAAGGGATTGCTCGGCAGCGTCGTCGGCAGCTGGCTGCGCGAGGCGTTGATCGCCGCCTGCACGTCGCGCGCCGCGCCGTCGATGTTCCGGTTCAGATCGAACTGCAGAATGATGTTGGTCGACCCCATCGTGCTGGTCGACGTCATCTCGGTCACGCCTGCGATGCGCCCGAGCTGGCGCTCGAGCGGCGTCGCCACCGACGTTGCCATGTTCTCGGGGCTCGCGCCGGGCAGATTGGCGGTGACGCTGATGGTTGGAAAGTCTACCTGCGGCAGCGGCGCCACCGGCAGCAGCCGGAACGCGATCACGCCGCTCAGCGCTAGGCCGATCGTCAGGAGTGTCGTCGCGACCGGCCGGTCGATGAACGGCGCCGAAATGTTCATGTGCCGTTCGCCCTGAGCGTCGCGGCGCCAGCCGCCGAGTCGAAGGGCCAACAGAACTTCGCCCCTTTGACAAAGGGGGACCAGGGGGGATTTGCGCGCGATGGCCACGAAGAATCAAATCCCCCTCGATCCCCCTTTTTCAAAGGGGGAAGCAGCGTTTCGCGCCGAGCGTCGCGCCCGCTGCCGAGTCGAGTGGCAGGCAGAATCCGCCGTTCGCCCTGAGCGTCGCAGCGCGAGCTGCAGAGGCGAAGGAATAGGACGACGCAGACCATGCTATCCCTCACCCTGGCCCGCTCCGGCCAGAGAAGACGAGACGCTACTGCGGTCCACGCGCCGCGCGAGCCGGTCGAACGCGAGATAGATCACGGGCGTGGTATACAGCGTAAGGAGCTGGCTCACGATCAGACCGCCGACGATCGCGATCCCAAGCGGCCGCCGCAACTCCGACCCGACGCCGGCGCCGAGCGCGAGCGGCAAGGCGCCGAGCAGCGCGGCGAGCGTGGTCATCAGGATCGGACGGAAGCGCAGCAGACACGCCTGATAGATCGCTTCGGTCGCGGGTTTCCCTTCGCGGCGCTCGGCTTCGAGCGCGAAGTCGATCATCATGATCGCGTTCTTCATCACAATGCCGATCAGCAGAATGATGCCGATGATCGCGATGACGCCGAGATCGGTGCGCGTCAGCATCAGCGCGAGCAGAGCGCCCATGCCGGCCGACGGCAAGGTCGACAGGATCGTGATCGGATGGATGTAGCTCTCGTACAACACGCCGAGCACGATGTACACGGTGACGATCGCCGCCAGAATCAGTAGCAGCTCATTCGATACCGATGCGCGGAACGCCTGCGCGGCGCCCTGGAACCCGGCCTGGATGCTGGGCGGCAAGCCGAGATCCTGTTTCGCGGTGTCGATGGCTTTGACCGCGTCGCCGAGCGAAGCGCCCGGGGCGAGATTGAACGAGATCGTGACAGCGGGGAACTGCGCCTGATGGTTGATCACGAGCGGCCCGGCGCCTTCGGCGTACTGCGTGAACGCGCTCAACGGAACCTGCGTGCCGCCGCTCGAGCGCACGTAGATGTCTTTGAGCGCAGCGGGACCGCGCTGGAAGTCGGGCTTGACCTCGAGGATCACGCGGTATTGATTCAACTGCGTGAACATCGTCGACACCTGGCGCTGACCGAATGCATCGTAGAGCGTGTCGTCGAACAGCTGCGGCGTGATGCCGAGCCGCGTCGCCGTGCTGCGGTCGATCGTGAGATTGGCGCGCAGGCCCTGCTCCTGCTGATCGCTCGCCACGTCGCGCAGTACGGGAGCCGCGCGCAAGCGGTCGACGAGCTTCGCGGACCACTCGCTCAGCTCGCGCGGGTCGGCGTCTTCGAGCGTGTACTGATACTGCGTGCGGCTCACCCGGTCTTCGATCGACAGATCCTGCACCGGCTGCATGTAGAGTGTGATGCCCTCGACCTGCGCCAACCTGGGCTGCAGGCGCCGGATCACGTCGATCGCGCTGCCGTCGCGCTGCTCGAGCGGCTTCAGATTGACGAGAATGCGTCCGCTGTTGAGAGTAGCGTTAGTGCCGTCGATCCCGATGAACGAGGACAAGCTCTCGACGGCCGGATCATCGAGCAGCGTCCGTGCAAGCGCGCGCTGGCGCTCTCCCATGGCCTCGAACGACACGGATTGCGGTGCTTCGGAGATGCCGAGAATCACGCCCGTGTCCTGCAGCGGGAAGAAGCCTTTCGGAATGAAGATGTAGAGCAGCGCCGTGATGGCGAAAGTGACGACCGCAACGATCAGCGTAGCGGTCTGGCGCGCGAGCACCCACCGCAGCGTGCGCGCATAGAAATCGATCGTGCGGTCGATCACGCGACCCATGAACAGATAGAACCGGCCCTGCTCGGAGTCGGGCTTGTGCTTGAGCAGGCGCGCGCACATGGTCGGCGTCAGCGTCAACGACACCGCTGCAGAGATCAGGATCGTGACGCTCAACGTGATCGCGAACTCGCGGAACAAGCGGCCGACCACGTCGCCCATGAACAGCAGCGGAATCAGCACCGCGATCAGCGAGACGGTCAGCGACAGAATCGTGAAGCCGATCTGGCGCGCGCCCTTCAGCGCCGCTTCGAGCGGCGTCTCGCCGGCCTCGACGTAGCGCGCAATGTTCTCGATCATCACGATAGCGTCGTCGACCACGAAGCCGGTCGCGATGGTCAGGGCCATCAAGGACAAGTTATCTAGGCTGAAGCCGAGCAGATACATGACGCCGAAGGTGCCCACCAGGGACAGCGGAACGGACACGCTCGGAATCGCCGTGGCGGCCAGATTGCGCAGGAACAGAAAGATCACCATGACGACCAGCGCGACAGACAGCATCAAGGCGAACTGCACGTCCCGCACGGAAGCGCGAATCGTCGTCGTGCGGTCGGTCAGAATGGAGACCTGCACGGCCGCCGGCAGCGCCGCCTGGAGCTGCGGCAGCAGCTTCTTGATGCGATCGACCACCTCGATGACGTTGGCGCCCGGTTGCCGTTGAATGTTTACGATCACCGCCGGCGTATCGTTCATCCAGGCGGCCTGCTTGACGTTCTCGGCGTCGTCGATCGCGTCCGCCACGTCGGACAAATGCACCGGCGCACCATTGCGGTAGGCGATGATCAGCGGCCGGTACTCGCGGCTGGTCAGGAGCTGATCGTTCGCGGCGATCGTAAATGAACGGTGCTGGCCGTCGAACGTACCCTTCGCCTGATTCACGTTGGCGGCTGCAATGGCGCCACGCACATCCTCGAGGCCGAGATCGTACGAGGCGAGCGCGGTCGGATTGACCTGCACGCGCACGGCGGGACGCTGGCCGCCGCCGATGCTGACCAGCCCGACGCCGGGCAGCTGCGAGATCTTCTGCGCGAGCCGCGTGTCCGCCAGATCCTCGACCGCCGGCAGCGGCATGGTTTTGGACGTGAGTGCCAACGTCAGCACCGGCGCGTCCGCGGGATTGACTTTGCTATAGACCGGCGGATTCGGCAGGTCCTTCGGCAGGAACGTGAAGGCCGCGTTGATCGCGGCCTGCACCTCTTGCTCCGCCACATCGAGATTCAGATCGAGGCTGAACTGCAGCGTGATCACGGAGCTGCCGCCGGAGCTCGACGAGGTCATCTGCGTGAGTCCCGGCATCTGCCCGAACTGCCGCTCGAGTGGCGCGGTGACCGACGATGCCATCACATCCGGGCTCGCGCCAGGATAGAACGTGGTGACCTGTATGGTCGGGTAATCGACCTGCGGCAATGCCGATACCGGCAGCAGGCGGTACGCGAGCGCGCCGGCGAGCAGCAACGCCACCATCAGCAGCGTGGTCGCAACCGGCCGCAGGATGAATGGCCGCGACAGATTCACGACTTGCCTTTGTTACGCGGGCCGGCGGCGCCGTCTCCGGTCTGAATCTCGACCTTGCTCCCATCGCGCAGCTTGTCCGCGCCGTCCACGACGACCATCTCGCCGGGCTTCACGCCTTCGACCGACGCGTCGTCGCCTTGTGTCGCTCCGACCTTGACCGGCCGCGCGGCGGCGGTCTGATCCTGATCGATCACGTACACGAACGCGCCCTGCGCGCCGCGCTGTATGGCGACCGACGGCACCACTACTGCACCCTTTTTCACGTCGAGCAGCAGCCGTGCGTTCACGAACTGATTCGGGAAGAGAGCGGCATCGTCGTTGTCGAAAATCGCCTTCAGGCGCACGGTGCCGGTAGTCTGGTCGATCTGGTTGTCGACCGTCAGCAGCGAGCCGCTCGCGAGCTTGACCCTCTGCTCGCGGTCATACGCATCGACGGTCAGCTTGTCGCCGGCGCGCAGCTTCTTCAGTACCTGCGGCAGACTGTCCTCGGGAATCGTGAAGATCACCGTGATCGGCTGGAGCTGCGTGATGACGACGAGCCCGGTCGTATCGGTCGCATGCACCATGTTGCCGGCATCGACGAGCCGCAGCCCGAGCCGCCCGCTGATTGGCGCCGTGATGCGGCTGTAAACGATCTGCAGCTTCGCGTTGTCGATCGCCGACTGGTCGACTTTCACCGCGCCTTCGTATTGCACGACCAGCGAAGCCTGCGTGTCCAGCTGCTGCTTCGGAATCGAATCTTGGTCGACGAGCACCTTGTAGCGCTCCAGGTCGAGCCGCGCATTCTTGAGCAGCGCTTGATCGCGCTCGAGCTGCCCTTGCGCCTGGTCGAGCTGGACCTGGAACGGACGCGGATCGATCTCGGCCAGCAGATCGCCCGCGCGCACCACCTGGCCCTCGCGGAACACCACGCGCATCAACTGACCGTCGACGCGTGATTTGACGGTCACGGTGTTGAGCGGCGTCACCGAACCCAGACCGCTCAGGTACACGCCGACGTCGCCGGTCTTCGCGGCGGTAGCCGCGACAGGCACGCTGCGCGCGCCCGCATTCTGGCCTGGCTTGCCCGTTGACTGCGCCTGGCCTGGCTTGGCGGTTCTCGACTGCGCTTGTCCCGGCTTCGCGAAGAAGATGTAAGCACCGGCGGCGAGCACGCACACGGCGACGGCTCCCGCCCACCAGCCCCAGCGTCGCCTGAGCCACCCGCGCTTACTGCTGAGGTTCGGGCCGGCGTTGGGGATGTACGTTGTCATAGCGTAGCGTCCTGTCCCATTAGTTCGCGGCCGAAAACCGGACGAGAATCGACCTCATGCTTGGTTGCGAATCCTCGCCAGGTGTTCAACCTGGCTGCGGTTCGCGCCTTGCCTGAGGCCGATTTCGCCGGTTTTCCAACCTGCGTAGGTATGTCCGCATCTCCTCTGAGAAAGGCGCGCCGTCGCATCAGACTTTGTTCCGCGAACCAATGGGACAGGGGGCTAGACAGAGTGCGTTGACGATGCGCTATTGAATCAGACCCGCGGCCGTGCTTGGTGTCGGACGTAAGGTTTTTTGAAACACACTGTTGCCGCTCAGGCGCCTGTTACATTGCGAAACAGCAACACAGCTCGAGCAGGGTTGGTTGACGAGCGCGCATCCGCAAGGCGACCATCCGGGTTCGATTTCGCAGGAGAGTCTGCAGCCGCGGATTGTTCGAGCGAGCTCGGCATAACGCAGTGCAACACAATTCGGTGCACGGTCGTCAAACAAGACAATCTTTTTGGGGAGAAATCTGACATGAAGCTTTCGATTCGAGCCTGCGCCCTGGCGTTCGCGTCGGTGTCCGTGCTTGCGGCGGCGGGCGGTCTGCGCGCCGCACCATTGCCGGAAGCGACTCCGGAGCAGGTCGGGATGTCGGCCGAGCGCCTCGCGTACGTCGCGGAGGTGTTCAAGAAGGGCGTCGCCGCGGGCGATATGCCCGGGGCCGTGATCATGATCGCGCGTAACGGAAAGCTCGTGTACAGCCAGGCGGTCGGCATGCAGGACCAGGCGGCCAACAAACCCATGGCGCTCGATTCCATCTTCCGGATCTATTCGATGACCAAGCCGATCGTGACGGTCGGCGCCATGATCCTCGTCGAGGAAGGCAAGCTGGCGCTGAGCGAGCCGGTGTCGAAGTACATTCCGGAGTTCAAGGACATGCAGGTAGGCATCGAGACCTTCAACAGCGCGATGGGCACGTCCACGTTCCAGACCATCCAGGCCAAGCGCCAGATCACGATCCAGGACCTGATGCGGCACACGTCAGGTCTAACTTACGGTGTATTCACAGGCAAGACCCAGATCGGCAAGATGTACAACGATGCCAACCTTTGGCAGCAAAAAACCATAGAAGAATTTTGCCAAGCCCTCGCCAAAATTCCGCTGCGCAACGAGCCCGGCACGGTGTGGGAGTACGGCCACTCCACCGACGTGCTCGGTCGCGTGATCGAAGTCGCGTCCGGACAGCCATTGGATGTGTTCATCTCCGAGCGCGTCCTGAAGCCGCTCAAGATGGTCGACACCGGCTGGGACGTACCGGCCGAGAAGCAGGGCCGCATCGCGGAGCCGAAGGCCGGCGGCGACAAGGATTGGGATCCGGTGGTCATGCTCGATCCGAGGAAAAAGGCCACGCTGTTCGCGGGTGGCCACGGCATGATGTCCACCGCCGGCGACTACCTGCGCTTCGCGCAGATGCTGGTCAACGGCGGACAGCTCGACGGCGTGCGCATTCTGAGCCGCAAGACCGTCGCGTACATGGCCTCCAACCACGTCACACCAGAGATTTCCAAAGGGCCGAACTTCCTGCCCGGTCCCGGCTACGGCTTCGGGCTCGGCTTCGGCGTGCGCCTCGAAACCGGCATGTCGGAGTGGATGAGCACGCCGGGCGAGTTCTACTGGGGCGGTTACGCTGGCACCGCGTTCTGGGTCGATCCTGCCGAAAAGCTCACGCCGGTGCTGATGATGCAGGCGCCCGGCAAGCGCGCGCACTATCGCAATCTGTATCGCGACCTGGTCTATCACGCAATCGTCGACTGACCGCCGAGGAGCTTCACAACATCGTGCGCCCGGCCGAGCTCGATCGGCGAATTCTGCTGGGTCGGCTGCACAGGAACGTACTTCCGGATCGATCCGAAGCAGAATCTGGCGCCGGTCTGCATTTCGCAGGAGCCGAACCGGCGCCAGCACTACCGGGCAATACTGCGCGATCTCACATATCAGTCGCCGGTGGATTGACGAGCGCGCGGCGAATTGCAGAGACTTGGGGACGGCAAAGAGCAAGGACGGAGAAGTGCGCGCGAGCAGTGCGAAGACGATATGAACATGCGATCGACGCAGGGCGAAGTTGCCGGTCTTGCGTCCTGGCAATTCATCCTTGATGTAGTCTCGCCGCGCTTTCAGTCTCTGCGGTTCAAGGGGGGCCGCAGCAGATGATCATAATCACCTGGAACGTGCAATGGTGTCGGGGCATCGACGGCAAAGTGGACCCGGCGCGGATCGCGCGAGTGGCGCACGGCCTCGCAGACTTCGATGTTCTGTGCCTGCAGGAAGTGGCTGTGAATTTCCCCGGCCTGCTCGGCAGTCACGGCGAGGACGAGATCGCTGAGCTGGCGGCCGCACTGTCTGGCCATGTGCCGATATTCGGCGTCGCCACCGATCTCCTCGGGGAGCGCGGTGGCCGCCGGCAGTTCGGCAACGCCATCTTCACTCGCCTGCCGGTGCTGCAAACTTTCCGCCATTCGCTGCCATGGCCGGCCGACCGGTCGGTGCCGAGCATGCAGCGCATGGCGCTCGAAGCGGTCGTTGCAGCCGGCAGCGGCCCGCTGCGGATCATCTGCACGCATCTCGAGTATTACTCGGTGCCCCAGCGCCGGGCCCAGGTCGAAGCGCTGCGTGCGCTGCACGAGGAAGCATGCGGGCACGCTCGTGCGCCGCGTGCGGCCGACGAACGGCCGGGCGGCTCGTTCGACATCGCGCCGCGTCCTGCCTCTGCGATCCTGTGCGGAGACTTCAACTTCAAACCGAACGATCCCGAGCACGCGCGCATCACAGCACCATTCGCGACAGGCACACCCGGTCTGGTAGATGTGTGGAGCGCGTTGCATCCCGATCAGGCGCACCCGCCGACAGTCGGCCTGTACGAGGAAGGCTGGCCGCTCTACTGCTGCGACTTTGCGTTCGCAACGCAAGATCTGGTGCCGCGCCTGCGGGCAGTGACGGTGGACAGCTGCACGCAGGCATCGGATCACCAGCCGATGATCATCGAGCTCGCGGATTGAAGATCACCCCATCCCCACCCTACCCTCCCCTTGAAGGGAGGGACCTTCATCTCTGCTGCCCACCCCGATCGTTCTTTTGAAGGGGGAGGAAGTGAGGAGGCGCAGTCAATCCGCCAGCAGCGGCTCGTGCTCGCCGGCGCTCACGATGTAGCCACCGGACTTCTCGTCGCGCTTGAGATCGAGCAGGCCGCGGATCGCGGCTTCTTCGAGCAGGCTGTTGAAGCTCTTGAACCCGTAGTAGGACTCGTTGAAGCCGGGATGGCGGCGCTTCAACGTCTGCTTGATCATCGATCCCCAGATCTTTTCGTCCTCGCCGCGCTCGCCCACGAGCGCATCGTAGGTGCCGAGCAGCAGATCGAGCGCCTGCGCGGTCTTGTCCTCGTGATCGGGCTTGTCCTCGGCGTCCGGCTGCGCGGCCGCGGTCTTGACCGCTGCAGTCTTCGGTGCCGCCTTCTTGCGCGGCGTGCGCTTCGCCTTGGCCTTCTCCTCGCGCACGAGGTCATCGTAGTAGATGAACTCGTCGCAATTCGCGATCAGCAGATCGGAAGAGGATTTCTTGACGCCGACGCCGATCACGGCTTTGTTGTTCTCGCGCAGCTTCGACACCAGCGGCGAGAAATCCGAATCGCCACTGATGATCACGAACGTGTCGACGTGCGACTTGGTATAGCAGAGGTCCAGCGCATCGACGACCATGCGGATGTCGGC
>Ga0068853_100002600_pt1 | contig 13572 bp, 8 predicted proteins | sample KBSCornC32_FD_65655 | JGI IMG/M metagenome (GOLD analysis project Ga0068853, IMG submission 65655) | Corn rhizosphere microbial communities from Kellogg Biological Station, Michigan, USA - KBS Corn C3-2 | ecosystem: Host-associated > Plants > Roots > Rhizosphere > Soil ... | reverse complement strand
TGATGTAGCCGCCGATCGCACGCTTGTGGTATTTGTCGTCCTTCGCCGTTTTGGCCAGGTCGAGCAGAACAGGCGCTGCGTCGACGCTGCTCCATTTTCCAAGCAGTTCACTCCCTTTATCCTGCATCTGCGGGTTGTTGCTCTTCGCCGCGGCGCCAATCGTTTGCAGGGCCTTGGTCCCCCCCACGTCCCGCAGGATTTCCAGCAGGACGTTCTTCGTAGTGGCGGGCGCTTTTTCCATTGCCAGTGCGAGCTCGGTGGCACAGACATCGCGGTCGGGCATGCGGATACTGGCAGTCTGCAGGGCCTTTTGGGCCGTCGCCGCATCGTCGGCATGCTTGGGGGAGACGACCTGGGTAATCAAGACCGACAGCCCCTTGGGACCGACCGTCGCGCCCAGTGCCGTGAGTGCCGCACTACGAATTGCGCCGTCGGAATTGTCGAGCGCCTTGAGCAGCTCGGCCGTGGCTTCGATGCGGCGCTGGCCGACGATCTCAATCAACAGCGGGTAGATCTTGCCCTTGCCTTTGGAGAGTTGTGAGACGATTTCGGCATCGACCTTTTCACCCCGCAATTCGCCCAGAGTCTCGCGGGCCGATTGCACCAGGTCGGCGTCGGATTCGACCAACGCATTCAACAGCGGCGGAAGACAGGTGGAATCGCCCACGCGCGCCAGGGCTCCGATCGCGGCCAGGCGCACCGGCTTGGGGCCGCTGCCGGCCGCCTTGAGGACGGCGGCCAATTCGACCGTCGCCGGACGGTCGGCCATCGCCAGGACGATCAGGGCCGCCCGCTCGGGCTCGGCACGCGTCAATTCGCTTGCCAATGTCTTGTCGACGCTATTCCCGGGGAATTCGCGAGCCGTGCTCAATCCGATATTGAACAGCGCTTTGTCTGTCGAGCGGAGCTGTTCGACCAGCAGAGGGAGACCCTCGTTCTGGCGAGACAAAATGGCGCCGCGCGTCGCTTCGAGAATTCGTTGCCGGGGCACATCGGCTTTGCGGATCTGGTCGTAAATCTCGACCGCTTCGGCTGACCGGCCTTCGACCAGGCATCGCTCGGCGCACAGCACGCAGCCTTCGGCGACGGCCGAACGGACTTTGGCGGGTGCGGCGGTCAATGCCTTTCGCAGAGCTTTGCAAGCGGCCGGATCGCCGATGTGGCCCAGGGCCACCGCCGCAGCCGAGGCCACTTCGGCGTCCGCGTCGGTCAGGCGGCTCGATAACAGGTCGATCGCGGCTGCATCGCGCCGGACTCCGATGGAGTTGATCGTGCCGATCAGCAGGTTACCCTGGAGCGAATCGGTCGCTTTGCGCAACGCCTCGTCGGCCTCCGGTCCGGGAATCGCTTCGAGCGCGATGCGGGCCCACGAGGCCAGCTTTTCGTCGGGCAAGAGCCGCGCAAGATAGATGACAGCGTCTTTGGAGCCATAGATCGCAAGCTGCTTGCAGGCGATGGCCTTCTCTGCCCCCGGGGCATCCGACCGCAGAACGGCGATGAATTCGGCTTCCTTTTCTGGATTCGGCCCTTGAGCACTCGCCCCGCGGTTTGAACAAACGGCGAAGGCGGCGAATGCGGCCAGCAGGAGCACAGAGTGGCGCATGTTTCTATTCAGGTTCATGGAGTCGATCCGGTTGGGTGAATACGTTTTTTTGAGAGAAATCGATTCAGCCACGAATGAAACACAGATTAAACACGGATGATCAAAATCACTTTCGTGTCCGTGTTTCGTCCGTGTTCCATCCGTGGCTAACTGTTTCTTTAATGCGACGCTGCGAACTCTACAGCCGCCAGGGTTCGCGGAGGGCTTCGGAGCGCAGGCGGTTGGCCTGTTCGTCGCCCTTGAACGAGTTGGTCTTGAGGTCGTAATTCACCGTGCGTCCCAGGTGCAGGGCGATGTTGGCCGCGTGGCAGGCGATGTGCGCGTTGCAGGCGGCATCGGCATTGCCCTTGGGCTGGCTGCGGGTTTTCACGCAGTCGAGGAAGTCGCGGACATGGAACGTGGCCGGGTAACCGCCGATTTCGGCGACCGTACGGCCGGCCTGCAAATCGGGCGAGCTCAGGACGATCTTGCCGCTGTCCCCCGCTTCGACCCAGCCGGTTTCGCCTTCGAACCGCACGGGGCACGAGCCCAGGGGGATCCAGCCTTTCTCGCGGAAGATCAGCTCGACGCCGTTTTCGTAGCGCGCCACCAGTTCGCCGTCTTTGGGCGCGTTGTAGACGATCGGAGGCGGGCAGTCGTTCACCGCCCATTGGCACAGGTCGACGCAGTGCGAGCCCCACTCGAGCACGCCGCCGCCGACCAGTCCGCCACCTTTTTCGAAGTTGAAACCGTCAAGCTGCTTGGCGTTGAACGGCCGCCAGGCGGCGGCGCCCAAGTACAGGTCCCAGTCGACTTTCTCTTTATCGGGTTCGGTTTCCGGGATCAGCCAGCCGCTCATCATGGCCTGCATGCCGGCCGGATGCGCGTAAATCCGTTTCATCTTGCCGAGCTTGCCGGTCCGCGCCAGCTCACAGGCGAAGGCGAAGTGCGGCAGGTTCCGCCGCTGCGTCCCGGCCTGAAAGACGCGACCGGTGCGGCGCATCGTGTCGGCCAGGATCAGGCTCTGGTCGATGTTCTTCGTGCACGGCTTTTCGCAATACATGTCTTTGCCCGCTTTGGCGGCGCTCATGGCCATCAGCGGGTGCCCGTTTGGCCCGGTGGCAATCAGCACGGCGTCGATGTCTTTGCGGTCGAGCAGCTCGCGAAAATCGCGAATCATGCCGCAGTTCTCGTTGCCGTATTTCGTGTCGACGATTTTCTTGACGGCGGTGCGGCGCGCTTCCTTGATGTCGCAGACGGCTACGAACTGCACGTCCTTTTGTTCGAGGAAGCAGCCCAGGTCGTACGTGCCACGATTACCGATGCCGATGCCACCCACAACGACGCGTTCACTGGGGGCGACGGCACCGTCCAGCCCCAGGGCCGAGCTGGGGATAATCGTCGGGGCAATCGCGGCAGCGCCGGCGGCCGAAAGAGCGGTCTTCAAGAACCGACGTCGATGAAGCTGCGTTCCCTTGTTCGACATGACTTCTCTCCTGATCGAATGGCCGCCGGAATATTCCGGGCCGGAAGGCGGTCCCGGGCATCTCAACAGCATACCCTCACGGCGGGCAGGTTTCCACCGTCAGCAATCTTAGCGGGGGCCGCCGTTACGTATCCACCTGCACGAAAAGCATGCGGTTTTCCCTGTCGAGAATGCGCAGGCGTCTGCCGTCTGGCGGGCGATGGTTTCCCGCACCCCGCGGTCCTGCGAATCTGGAATCTGGAGGTCGCGCAAGCCCGAATTATGAGAGCTTGCGACAAAACTCGCGCACGCGGTCACCGCCCGCCCGGGTCCATTTCGGTAAGGGCGAGACCTACTTGGCCACGGCGGCCGTGGCTGCGGGAGCAACGTATCCCGGAGCGGCCAGGAACGTCACCAGGCCCTTCGCGTCGTCGGCGTTCCAGATGCGGACTTCGCCATCCCAACTGCCGGTCGCCAGCTTCTTCGTGGCCGGGTTGAAGGCCACGCTGTAGACCCAGTCGTTGTGCCCCGCAAAGGCGCGGACGGCGGCGCCGTCGGCCAGTTTGTGTTCGCGTGCCTGTTTATCGGCACTGCAACTGAAGATCCGGCCGTCGGGAGTCACGACCGCGCGGTAAACCTCGGCGCCGAATCCGGCGATCTCGCGGATCTGCTGGGCGTTGGCCGGGTTCCACACGCGAATCTTGTTGTCGCGCCCCGAAGTGATCACCTGGCCGCCGTCGGGAGAAAACGACACGCCGTAGACGACTTCATTGTGCCCCGGGAAAGTCACCAGCGAGTCGCCCGTCTTCGCGTCGAACAGCTTCGACGTCTTGTCGCGGCTGGCCGAAGCCAGTTTCGCGCCATCGGGCGACCAGGCGATGTCCATGACCCAGTCGGCATGGTCTTCGATCAGCAGTTCCTGCGCGCCGGTCTCGACGCTGAACACGCGAATCGTGCGATCGGCGCTGCACGTCGCCAGCCGCTTGCCGTCGGGGCTGAACGCCACAGCGAAGACCGAGTCACTGGTGGTCATCACATCGCGGATCAGGGTGCCGTCGGCCGGGTTGAAGAGCTTCACTTCGCCCTGCTGACCAGGAGTTCCCGCGGCCACGGCCAGCAGCGTGCCTTCTTTGTTGAATTCGATGTCGTAGGTGCGTTCGGCGACGTTGGCGATCCGGCGGACCGGCTTGCCGTCGGCAGCGTTCCACAGAATGACTTCATGATAGCCGGAGCTGGCGACCGTGTTTCCATCGGGGCTGAAGGCTACGGCGGTCACCGGGATCGGCACACGGTAAGCTTCAGGTGCCGGCGGCTGTGGCAGTTTGGGGATGATCGTCACAAGCTGGGCTTCGGGCTTCAGGCCAGAGTCGAGACGGGCGCCGTTCAGGATCCACTGCTTGATCATGGCGATCTCATCTTTGGTCAGCGGATCGGCGTCTTTGGGCATCGATCCGTCTTCGAGCAGGGCCACAAGGTTCGAGCCGTCGGCGTCTTTGGGAAGGACCGTATCTCCCTGCTCGCCACCTTTCACGACCCCCAGATAGGAATCCATGTTGTAACGGCCCTTGGCTGTTTGCGCGTTGTGACAGGCCAGGCAGCGCTTAGCGAAGACCGGCGCGACTTGTTTCGAGAACGAGACCAACTTGCCGATAGCCGCCAGTGCGTCTTCGGCTCCCTTGAGGGCGGTCGTCGCCTCGGCTGCCACGGCGTTAAGGGCTGCAACTTGCTTGTCGACTTCGGCCTTCGCGGCGGCGACTTGAGCTTCGGCCTGCTTGGAGGTTTCCTGTGCCTTGGCCAGGTTCGCCTTGGCAACAGGCACTGCGTCTGCGGCTGCCTTGGCGGCAGCCGCCATGTCGGCGGCAACTTTTTGGGCGGCGGCCAGTTTGTCAGCCGCGGCTTTGGCGGCAGCGGCCGTATCGGTCACCGGTTTGACGGCGGCTTCGGCCTTGGCGGCGACGTCTTTGGCGACGTTGGCGGCGTCGGCGGCGACCGAATCGGCCGCCGTCTTCACCAAGGCAATTGCCTTATCGCCCGGCGCCTTTTCGGCGGCGACCTTGGCGGCGGCAGCCGTATCGGCGGTGGCTTTGGCAATGGCGGCCTGATCGGCGGAGAGTTTATCCGCGGCCGTTTTGGCGTCAGCGGCGACCTTGGCTGCGGCTGCCGCGTCGGTCGACGGTTTCTCGAGCGCCTGTGCGTCGGCAGTCGCCTTGGTGGCGGCGGCCGCCTTCTCAGTAGACGCTTTTTCCGCAGCGCCCACGTCGGCGGTCGCCTTGGACTCGTCGGCCTTCGACTTGGCCAGCATCTGGGCAGCGACTTTGACCTTGCCCTGCGCTTCCGCAACGACGCCTTCGGCCGCCTTGCGTTTGGCCAGTGCTTCGTCGGCCGCCTTTTGCGCGGCTTCGGCCTTGGCCACGGCAGCCGGATCGGCAGCGGCCTGCGCCCAGAGGGAACTCTCGCAGGCAAATGCAGCGGAGGCGACCAGCGCCAATGCCAGAGAATAGCGAAGGTTGGGTCTCATGGTTTGACCTCTTTCCTTTGAGCACTTCAGGAAGTTATACGTGCCGGGAGGGACCGACGTCTGGGCCTGATTGAATTGGCGGCGGAAACGGCGGCAGCGGTGGGCATCATTTTCTTCTTTATCGTAGCGTGCCCAGCAAGGCATACGCCAGATTAGAAGATAAAAATTCGCTTACGTGAGGAAGGATTCGCTTGAGGCGGGAACCAGTGAAATCAACCCTTACGATGACGGATTCTCGCCCGCATGCGGCGTTTCTTCTGTCCCAGCTTGCGGCGACCTTTACCCGTCTTCTTAACCCCCATAAACCTGCTCTTGCCTTTCTGTGGCTCTGGCCGTGTGGCGACTTGCAAATCTTTGCTGTATAAACCGTTACTCTATTGGCTGGCGTCGAATTGTTCAAGGCACCCGTTCCTCGATATGAGTTGCAACATGAACTACCGCTCTCTCGGTTCTGCCGGAATCAAAGTCTCGCCCGTCTGTCTGGGAACGATGATGTTCGGCGGTCAGGCCGATGCCGACCTGTCGACCCGTATTATGCACAAGGCGCTCGATCAGGGAATCAACTTTTTCGACACGGCCGACATCTATAACGCGGGGCAATCGGAAGTCGTCGTCGGCCACGCCATCGCCGACCGCCGCGATAAAGTGATTCTGGCCACCAAGGGCCGCGGACCGATGGGCGACGGCCCCAACGACAGCGGTGCCAGCCGGCGGCACCTCAGGCAGGCGCTCGATGCCAGCCTGAAGCGGCTCAAGACCGATTATGTCGACCTCTATTTCGTCCACACGCCAGATTATGCGACGCCGATCGAAGAAACATTAAGGGCCCTCGACGATATGGTTCGCGCGGGCAAGGTGCACTATATCGCTTGCTCGAATTTCCGCACGTGGCGATTGATGGAAGCCCTGTGGACGAGTGACCGCCTGAACCTCAACCGCTTCGCCTGCATTCAGCCCCTCTATAATATCGTGAACCGCGACATCGAAGTCGAACTCCTGCCGGCCTGCAAAGAGTACGGCATTGGAGTCGTCAGCTACAGCCCCCTGGCCCGCGGCATCTTGACCGGCAAGTATAAAACGGGCGAACCGTTCCCCGCGGGCAGCCGCGCCTCGCGTAACGACAAGCGCATGCAGCAGGCCGAGCTGCGCGACGCCAGTTTCCTGATCGCCGAAGAAATCCGAGCACACTGCCAGAAGAAAGGCGTGGCCATGAGCCAGTTCGCCTTGGCGTGGTGCCTGGCGAACAAGGCGATTACTTCGGCGATCATCGGCCCGCGCACGATGGAGCAGTACGACGACAATATCGGGTGCCTGAACGTGACCATCGACGCCGCCGACGAGGCGTTCATCAACAATCTCGTCCCCATCGGCGAACACAGCGGCAAGGGATTTCAGGACACGCAGTATCCGATTACCGGACGGTTCGTTTAGCGCCGATTTTCGCATCCCGAAAATTCAGTGTTTAGCCGCGAGGCGCAGCCGAGTGCAATGTTCCCAGCGGGTGAAAGTTCGAGCTTTCGTTAACTCAGCGATATTCACGGTCATGCCGACGAGCTTAAGTTTTCGAATTTGTAATCTCCGCGCCATTCCGTTCAGGTCCAGCACGTCATAAGCTGGATTGCGAGCGTCTTGAGGGCAGCCATGCCCTTCGCACGGTCCGGGTGTGCTGTTTCGCACAGCCATCCGGGCCCACCCGCCTCCGGAAGATATTACGGGAAGATTACCGGCGGGAGCGTAGCAGGCCGATGATCGGCGAGGCGTCGCCGTCGTAACGAATTGGGCCGCTACCCGTATTTCGGAGCAGGCAACATGATTTCCAGGATCTTCTGCGTACTCGCTGCGTTCTCGTTCGGCCTTCTGATAAGCGAAGCCAATGCCGACTTTCTGGTCTACAAACTCGGCACGAAGGGGCAAAGGAAACAGCCGCGAGGACGGGGAGCGTTTGGCGGACCGGCGGGCCCGACCGCAGCGCCTCAAGGACCGGGAATGGGGGGGCCGGGAATGTATGGCAACGGCAGCGCCGCCGGCGCGGGGGCCGAGGTCGTGCTCTATGGCACCATCAAAAAAGAGGGCGCCGGGATCATGTATTCTCATCCTGAGGTCGGCGAGCCGTTGATTTTTCAGACCAACCAGGTCGAGATCAAAACTGCGCCCACGCTCAAGGCCGAATTCCATAAGAAAATGAACCAGGCCGGCAAAGAACCCGATGCCGTGATGCATGCCGCGATCTGGGGACTCAAGAAGGGGCTGACCGGCGAATTTTTGCAGGGGGTCGAAAAGGTCCTCACGCTCGATCCGCAGCACGCCGCAGCATTGCGAATTCGCGATTTGAAACGAGAGATCGACGCGCCGCTTCCCGATCAGAATGACGCGCTGCTCGCGAAAAAGCTGAAGTTGGCCGTCGGCCAATCCGGAATGCAGATTGAGACGAGCAATCACTTCATCCTGTTGCACGATACCGACTCGAAATCCGATCATGGGCGACATTTGAGCCGCGCGAAAGAGCGGTTGCGGCTGCTCGAACAGGCCTACAAGAAATTCGTGTTGCTGTTCGAAGCGCAGCAATTCGAACTGGAACGGCCGCAGGAGCGCTTCATGGTCGTGCTGTTCAAACGCCATGCCGATTTCCAGGATTGCTCGCAGCAACTGGGCGTCACGTTGAACGGCAGGGAAGGATTCTGGTCGCCGGTTCACAATATCACGTTCTTTTATGACGGCAGCCAGAGCGAGGAATCTGAATACCTCAAGGCGGAGCACGATAAACTCTCGCAGACCGCTGAAGACGCAAAAAAGAAAGGCTCGAGCCTGGAACGGCAACGGGACAGCGAAACACTGCGCCAGATCAAGATCAACAACGTGCTGCTGGAAATCGACTGTTGGCGCTCCGATATGGCGAATGTCAGCCGCGAAACAACGTATCAACTGGCGGCCAGTCTGGGCGTCTTACCTCGCCGCGTCGGAGTTCCCCACTGGACCCGACAGGGCCTGGCCATGTACTTCGAAGCCCCCAGCGACGAAGCCTGGGCCGGGACCGGCGCCGTCGACGACGCTCGACTGGAGGATTACCGTTTCCAGCAGAAAGATCGCCTGCGCAGCCGGATCGACTTCATCGTCGTGGACGCAAAAAATGACGTGATCTACGCGGGAAGCGCGCAGTCCGCATCGACAGCTCCGGCCTGGTCGTTGACGCACTACCTGTTCGAGAAGCGTCCGCAGGAATTGGTGGCCTATTACAAGTTGCTGGGAGACATGCCCCGCGACGTCGTTCTCAACCCGGATGTGCTGGGGCCGCTCTTCAGCCGCGCTTTTGGCGCCGATCATCAGTCGATCCAGCAGGAATGGCAAGGCTACATGCGCACGCTGAAGTCGGACATCGAGCAATTGGAAGAAGCCGGCGGCCATAGCGATTAATTGCGGTCGTGGAGTATGATGCGCTCCATGTACGACTTGATCGGAGACGTTCACGGCTATGCGGACGAACTGGTGCGCCTGCTGGAGATGCTCGGTTATCGGAAGAGCCGGGGCGCATACGCCCATCCCGAGCGCCAGGTGATCTTTCTGGGTGACTTCATCGACCGGGGGCCGAAGATACGGCAGGTCCTCGAGACCGTGCGGCCGATGGTCGAAGAGGGGCACGCGCTGGCCGTCATGGGGAACCATGAGCTGAACGCTCTGGCCTTCCATACTCCGGACCCCGAGGCGCCCGGCGAGTTCTTACGCCGGCGCAGTGCGAAAAACGTCAAGCAGCATCAGCAGACTCTCACACAACTGCTGCCCGATGAACTTTCGTCGTATCTGGAATGGTTTCGATCGTTGCCCTTGTGGCTGGATCTTGATGGCCTGCGGGTCGTCCATGCCTGCTGGGATGACCAGGTGATAGCGACGATCGCCCAGGCCCGCGACGACCACGGGGGCGTCACGTCGCACTTTCTGCAATCGGCCTATTGCGAGGTGCACCCGCTGTTTGCACTGGTCGAGATCGCGCTCAAGGGCAAAGAAGGCCAGCTTCCGCAGGGCAAAACATTTGTCGATCCGGAAGGGGCCATTCGCACTGAGATCCGCACGCGCTGGTATTTGCCGCCGGATGGACACACTTATCGCACGTATGCGCTGCAGTCGGGCGAGATCGACTGCGACCTGCCGTTGGATGAGTCGGTGATCAGCAAGGCCTCGCCGTATCCTGCAAGCGGCAAGCCGGTATTCATCGGCCACTACTGGCTCAAGGCCGAATGCCCCACGCTGCTGGCCGCCAATGTCGCGTGCCTGGATTACAGCGTGGCGAAAGGCGGATTCTTGTGCGCCTATCGCTGGCGGGGTGAGCAGACTCTGGCGAACGAGAATTTTGCGTGGGCGCGGTAAATTTTTCACGCCGGTCTTATCCCCAATAGCGAGCATGGGTTATGTTCACGGGCTCAAAAACCAGTCGGCGGCCGCGATGACATTCTGCAACGCGCAAGAACGTGACCTATATTTTTAATAGAGAGTTAGGTGCGGATTTGATTCGCGGTAGCCCCCGAGTCGGCCGCGTTGGCGGGCCAGGTCCAGGAGTCACGATCATGCCGCAATTGGAAGCGACTTCGCAAATTTCATCCAGCCCAGCGGGGGCCAACCCGCCAGAGACGGTCAGTTCAGCGGGCAACTCGGTGGGGACGGTAGAAAACCCGGTCGGATGCCCACAATGCGGCAACCTGGAATCGTGGGGCCGGTCATCGTGGTGTCCCGAATGCGGATTTTATCCTCGACTGGGGACGTCGGTCGGTCGCACCGCCGAAGAAAAGCCGCACGCAGAAATCTCCGCAGCACCTAAAACAGCGAGCGAAGCGTGGCGTCAAATGCCGCCCTGGACGAAGGTGCTGTGCATTGGAATCGTGGCGATCATCGTGGAAAGCCTGCTCGTGCATGCCGTGACGGTCCACGACAGCCTCCTCCGGCGAGTCTGGGGGCTCCTGCAATTGTTGATGGGCTTGGGCGTGTTTGCCATGTTTCACGCGATTGCCGCTGTCAAAGCGTCGATGAGCAACAATAAGATCAGCGTCATCGACGCGATCATGAACCCGGCCGAAGTCTGGCGTCCGACGATCGACGCGTTGCCCCAGACCGCGCGGCGGATCTGGATGGCATCGTGGGGGCTGACGGCGGCCATTTGCGCCATGTTCATCGTGGGTGGAATTCGGTATTCTGCGCTGGTCGACGATTGGGGATTCAAGAAGCGCGTCGATTCGGCATTGTCGGTGCATGTCCGCAGTTCGAAGGCTCAGAAGGCCGCAGGGGCCGGTCCCTCGGGTGGCGATCCCAACACCAATACCGGCATGAACGAGAGCTCCGATGGCGGTCTCACTCTGGCGGCAGAAAGCGCCCAGGGCGGGGCCGACACCGGAATGCTCGCGCTCGATTGCGTGGTCGTGGGGTACAACCTCAATCCCCGGGACGGCACGATCGTGAATCTCATCCTCGCGTCACTGGTCAACGGTGAATTGCAATACGTCGGCAAGGTGTCGAAGGGCATTCCCGAGGACGTCGGCAATGAACTTGCCGCGCGGCTGGCGACGCTGAAGAAAAAGGTGCCGGTCGTCAAATGCCGCAGTTCGGCGATCTGGGTGAAGCCGGTCGTCGCCTGCAAAGCCAACTTCGCCGCCTGGACCGACGACAAGATGATGGTCGATCCCGAGTTTCAAGAGCTGATGGCCGAGCTCGACTACGTCGAGTAGGACAGGTTTCTAACCCTGTCATTTACGCATATATTAGCGGTCATTTGGCACGCTTTTTGCGCGATTCCTGAGCGGTGATAGTCTCTCCCGAGTGGAAATTAATCACTCACTCAGGGATGAGCATAATGATTCAGGCGATCGGAGCGGAAGTGGAAAATATTTCATTCGGGGACGTGCGGTTGGATGCGCGCTGTCAGAAGCTGTTGGAAACCTTCGCATCCAATCCGCAAGCCAGCATCAATGCGGCCTGCCACGGTTGGACGGAGACCCAAGCGGCATACCGCTTCTTCGATAACGAGAAGGTGATTGGCAAAACGATTCTGACGCCCCATCGCGATGCGACTCTCCAGCGAGCCGCAGAACACCCGGTCGTGATCATCGCGCAGGATACCACGGAACTCGATTTTACGGCTCATCCTCCGGCAGGAGCGGGGCCGTTGAATTATGAGAAGCAGTTGGGATTTATGGACCACAACGTGTTGGCCGTAACCCCAGAACGGTTGCCACTTGGAGTGGTTGCCGTCGAGACCTATGCGCGCTCGATAGAGGGCTTCGGCGAAGGAAAGAAACGCCAGTACGAGCCCCTGGAAGATAAAGAGAGCTTTCGCTGGTTAACCGGTTATCGTGCAGCCTGCGAGGTGGCAGGTCAGCTTCCCGGCACGCAGGTTATCGGCATGGCCGACCGCGAAGGAGACATCTACGAATTGTTTGTTGAAGCGGACAAGCATCCGACACCTGCCGAGTACGTCATTCGGGCGGGCAAGAATCGTAGTTTGCCGAAAAAAGATGCCAATGGCGACTGCGCGACCTATCCCAAGCTGCGGGAGGCTATGAAGAATGCCCCGGTGCAGACCCGACTGGAATTGGAACTTGGCCAGACTCCAAAACGCAAGCCCCGCATGGCGTGTGTCGAGGTTCGTGCACTACGGCTGGTTTTGAAAGCTCCCTACCGGCAGAACGGTCAATTGCCGAACATTGCCGTGAATGTAGTCTGGGTGCATGAGTCCAATCCTCCCCCAGGCGTCGAACCACTAGACTGGATGCTGATCACCTCGCTACCAATCGACAGCATTGCGGCGATTTTGCTGGTAGTGAAATACTATACGGCGCGCTGGGCAATTGAGGTTTTCTTCCGAGTTCTAAAAAGCGGTTGCAAGGTGGAAGACATTCAACTCGAAACGGCCGAACGACTGCTGCCCTGCCTGATGCTGTACAAGATCGTGGCGTGGCGCATCGTCTATGTTACGATGCTGGGTCGAGAATGCCCGGAAATGCCCTGCGACGTACTCTTCACCGAAGCGGAATGGAAATCAGTGTTTCGTGTCGTGCGACAAATTCCTCCCCCAACATCGCCGCCAAGCCTGAAAGACTTTTTGAGCATCCTGGCTGAACTCGGAGGCTACAATGCTCGCAAGTGCGATACTGACCCCGGTCCACAATCCATCTGGACCGGCATCCGCCGCATGACAGACTTCGCCCAGGCTTGGCTCCTCTTCGGGCCAGGATCATCATTGCAACCACTTACGTATAAATGACAGGTTTCTAACCTGTCCGAATCACTGAATCGAAAATCAAATTAGCCACCGATTGAACACGGATTCAACACAGATTCATTGAATTCCGTGTTCAATCCGTGGCTAAAAATCGTAGTCGAGGGGCAGCGCCGGTTCAGGTGTACGAGCTATCGAATCGCCCGGCGCGATAGCGCCCACATCCAGCAGCTTAGGCCGCCTGACACAATGACGGCCACTACGCTGGGCCATAAGGGCACAGTATGTCCGGCGATCTGCACGTCCGCTTGCCATGCCAGCCGCAGTGCCTGGGCCAGGCAAACGATCGCGAAAACGACGCCGGCGACACGCAGTCCAATGATCTGTGGGTACATGATTGCCTCCTGAAGTTAAGTTTCGCGCATTCCGCCTCGCCCTACTTGTTCTCGAAATTCTCGGCCGCCTGCCGAAATGAGTCTGCCAGGTTATCCCAAGCGGCCGTCGCCCCCGCTTTCATGTCCCGCCAGGCGTCGCCGCTTTTGTCCTTCAGCTTGTCCAGCTCTTCCTGCATCTGCGATCGGCGCCGCTGAAGTTCCTCACGCTCTCGCTCCCATTTGGCTCGCGCGTCGGCTGCCCAAGGTTTTGACCGGGCCTCCCAGTCGTCGATTTTCCGATCCATCTCGGCCAGACGCTGCTTTGCTTCCTTGACGAATTCATCCTTGTTCTGCGAAGCCAGATCTCGAGCCAGGTGCAGCGCCTCTTTTGACTTCTCTATGACTTCCTCTTTGGTGACTGCCCGGCCGCCGTTT
>Ga0068853_100002599_pt1 | contig 13574 bp, 12 predicted proteins | sample KBSCornC32_FD_65655 | JGI IMG/M metagenome (GOLD analysis project Ga0068853, IMG submission 65655) | Corn rhizosphere microbial communities from Kellogg Biological Station, Michigan, USA - KBS Corn C3-2 | ecosystem: Host-associated > Plants > Roots > Rhizosphere > Soil ... | reverse complement strand
CAGGCCCGCCGCCATGGCGTGGCCGCCGCCCGCCACCAGCAGCCCCTCGTCCCGCGCCGAGAGGATCGCCGCGCCGAGGTCCACGCCGGTGATCGAGCGGCCGGAACCCTTGCCCTTGCCGTTGCCGTCCTCATCCAGCGCGATGACGATCGCCGGGCGGCCGGTCTTTTCCTTGATCCGTCCGGCGACGATGCCGATGACACCGGGGTGCCAGCCGGCGCCGGCAGCCACGACCACGGCGCTATTCTCCTGCCGCGCGATCTGCGTTTCCGCTTCCTCCTGCACCGCCGCTTCGATGGCGCGGCGCTCGACGTTGAGCTGGTCAAGTCGGGCGGCGATTTCTTCCGCCTCCAGCGGATCGGTCGTGGTGAGGAGCCGCACGCCGAGGTCCGCCGCGCCGACGCGCCCGCCCGCGTTGATGCGCGGCCCCAGCGCGAAGCCGAGGTCGTGGCACAGCGGCGACCGCTTGAGGCCGCTCACCCGCAAAAGTGCTGCGAGGCCGATGTTGCCGCCGCGCGCCATGACCTTCAATCCCTGCGCCACGAAAGCACGGTTGAGGCCGCGAATCTGCGCCACGTCCGCCACCGTGCCCAGCGCCACGATGTCGAGCAGTTCGAGGAGGGCTGGTTCCGCCTTCTTCGCGAACCAGCCCGCGCCGCGCAGTCGCCGCACGACCGCCGCGCCGAGCAGGAAGGCGACGCCGACCGCCGCGAGATGGCCATGCGCGGCGGCTTCGGCGCATTCATCCAGCCGATTCGGATTGACGAGCGCGAGCGCGGGGGGGAGCGCGGTCGCACACTGATGATGGTCCACCACGATCACGTCGATGCCGCAGGCGCGCGCCGCCTCCAGCGCCTCGAACGCCTGCGCCCCGCAATCGACCGTGACGATCAGCGAACTGCCCGCCTGCCCCAGCCGCACCAGAGCGTCCGCCGATGGGCCATAGCCCTCCAGCAGCCGGTCGGGGATATAATAGCCCACCTCCAGCCCCAGGTCGCGCAGCAGGCGAATGAGCAGCGCCGCGCTGGTCGCGCCATCGACGTCATAGTCGCCGAAGATGGTCACCCGCTCGCCCGCGACGACGGCATGGGCGATACGCTCCGCGGCGGCGTCCATGTCGCGGAAGAGGGAGGGGTCGGGCATGAAGTCGCGGATCGTCGGTCGCCGCTGGCGCTCGACGTCATGGTCGGGACAGCCGCGCGCGCGGAGCAGATCGGCGACCAGCGCATGGGGATCGCCCGCCAAGGTTCCCGTCCCGCGCCAGCGCCAGCTCTGGCCGGTGAGGGACTGGGTGATGCCGAGCGCGATGGTCATGCCGGCCTCATAGCGGGCGCGGGAGGGCGACGCCATCCCAACCCGCCGTCCTGCCTTCCGCGTCATACCGGCGCGGGCTAGAGTCCGGTTCAAAGCCCGTTTCCAAACGAAACGAAGTTGTAATGGCGCGACTCGTGGCTATCTATGCGACGCCCGACCCAAGGAGACGACTCCCGTGACCAGCATCCTGACCGTAGCCGGCCTGCACAAGACCTATGCGTCCGGAGTGGTCGCCCTCCACCCGACCGATCTTGACGTGCGCAAGGGGGAGATATTCGCGCTGCTCGGGCCCAACGGCGCGGGCAAGACGACGCTCATATCGCTCATCTGCGGGCTGGTGTCGCCCAGTGGCGGCCATGTCTCGGTGGCGGGCCATGACCATGTGAAGAATTTTCGGGCCGCGCGCGGCATCATCGGGCTGGTGCCGCAGGAAATGAACATCGACATCTTCACTACGCCGATGCGCGCGGCAAGGCTGTCGCGCGGCCTTTTTGGCAAAAAGCGCGATGACGCCTATCTGGAGCAGCTGCTCAGGGATCTCTCGCTGTGGGAAAAGCGCGACGCGCGCGTGATCGAATTGTCGGGCGGCATGAAGCGGCGCGTCCTGATCGCCAAGGCGCTCTCGCACGAACCGGACATCCTCTTCCTCGACGAACCGACCGCAGGCGTGGACGTTGAACTGCGCCGTGACATGTGGAACCTCGTCCGCAAGTTGCAGGAGCGCGGCGTCACCATCATCCTCACCACCCATTATATCGAGGAAGCGGAAGAGATGGCCGACCGGGTCGGCGTCATCAACAAGGGTCGGCTGCTGCTGGTCGACGACAAGGACCATCTGATGGCGCGCATGGGCAAGCGGCAACTGATCGTGACCCTGAAGGAGCCGCTCGCCGCCATTCCCCCCGCGCTGGCAAGCGCGGCCCTGACGTTGAGCGAGGATGGCCAGAAGCTCGTCTACAGCTTTGACGGCCATGCGCAGGAGACGGGCATTCCCGACCTCATGACCGCGCTGAAGACGGAGAATATCGCGTTCAGCGACCTCGACGCGCGCCGCAGTTCGCTGGAGGATATCTTCGTGGACCTTGTTGCCGAAGACCGGAGCAAGGCGGCATGAGCGGCCTCAACTATCGCGGCATGTGGACCCTGTACCGGCATGAGGTCGCACGCGCGGTACGCACTGCCGGGCAGAGCATCGTCGCACCGGTCATGACCACCGCGCTGTATTTCGTGGTGTTCGGCAGCGCGATCGGATCGCGGATGAGCACGGTAGGCAGTGTCGATTACGGCGCGTTCATCGTCCCCGGCTTGATGATGATGTCGATCCTGACGCAGAGCATCTCCAACGCATCCATTTCCATTTATTTTCCGAAGTTTACCGGCACCGTTTACGAGATACTCTCCGCGCCGCTCGGCTATGTCGAGGTGCTGGTCGCCTATGTCGGCGGGGCGGTGACCAAGTCCGTCGTGATCGGCCTCATCATATTGGCGACCGCCACCTTCTTCGTCGATCTGCACATCGTCCACCCGCTGGCGATGCTGGGCTTCCTCGTGCTGACGTCGATCACCTTCAGCCTGCTGGGCTTCATCATCGGCGTCTGGGCGAAGAATTTCGAGCAGCTGGGTTTCGTGCCGATGCTGGTCATCACGCCGCTCACCTTCCTCGGCGGCGCCTTTTATTCCGTGGAGATGCTGCCGGAGCCGTGGCGGACAGTGACGCTGTTCAACCCGGTGGTTTATCTCATCAGCGGTTTTCGCTGGAGCTTCTTCGGCAAGGGCGACGTGTCGATCCTGCTGAGCCTCGGCATGACCGTCCTGTTCATGGCGCTGGCGACCGGGGCGATCGCGTGGATTTTCAAGACGGGTTGGAAGATCAAGCCCTGATGAGGTCTCGCCGCATGGCGGGTGTTAGAGCATCGAGCCTTAAATGAGAACCGTTCGGGCTGAGCTTGTCGAAGCCTTGTTCTTTTCTTCAAGAAGAGCAGCCCTTCGACATTCGAACGAGTCACGCGCCTCGTTCGAACAGGGCGAACGGAAGTGGATGTGATCCCGATTTAACGCAGCTCGCTCTAGAAACCCGCGAACCGTGGCGAGGAAGTCGGAGCGTTCGCGGATATCAGTCCCGCACAGCGCTCCGATGCTCGCCCTTCACCCAGCGCACGGTGCCCGATGACGCGCGCATGACGACGCTTTCGGTCGTCATCTTGCCGCCCGGCAGGCGCTTTACGCCGGCGAGGAGCGAGCCGTCGGTAACCCCCGTCGCCGCGAAAATACAGTCGCCCTTCGCCAGTTCCTTAAGGTCATACACCTTGTCGAGATCGGTGATGCCCCATTTGCGGGCGCGCGCCTTTTCATCGTCGTTGCGGAACAGCAGGCGGCCCTTGAACTGCCCGCCGACGCAGCGCAGCGCCGCCGCCGCCAGCACGCCCTCCGGCGCGCCGCCCGATCCCATATAGATGTCGATCGTGGTGTCGGGATTGGTCGTCGCGATCACCCCCGCCACATCGCCGTCAGGGATCAGCATGATGCCGCAGCCGATCGCGCGCAGTTCCCCGATCAGCTTTTCATGACGCGGACGGTCGAGCACGCAGACGATGATCTCGGCGGGCTTCACGCCCTTGGCCTTCGCCACCGCCTTCACATTGTCCTTCACCGACTTGTTGAGGTCGATGATGCCTTCCGGATAGCCGGGGCCGACCGCCAGCTTGTCCATATAGACGTCGGGGGCGTTGAGCAGGCCGCCTTCCTCCGCCGCCGCCAGCACGGCGAGAGCGTTCGGGCCGGCCTTGGCGGTGATGGTGGTGCCTTCCAGGGGATCGAGCGCGATGTCGATCTTCGGTCCCTTGCCGGGTGCGCCGCCGACCTTCTCACCGATATAGAGCATGGGCGCCTCGTCCCGCTCGCCCTCGCCGATGACGACGGTGCCGTCCATGTACAGCTCGTTGAACGCCAGGCGCATTGCCTGCACGGCGGCGGCGTCGGCGGCCTTCTCGTCCCCCCGGCCGATCAGTTTCGACGCGGCGATCGCCGCCGCCTCCGTCACGCGAACCATTTCCAGCACGAGCACGCGATCCAGAATGGTGCTGGCGAGAACGCTACCGGCCTTGGCCATCGTCGTGATATCCTCTGCACTATGGGCGCGGCCCGGATAGGCGACCCATTCCCGCTTGTCGAGCGGATCAGTCGAGCCCGATTCCGCGGATCAGTCCAGGATGTGCATCACCATCGGCTGGTCGAGCAGACTGTCCGATCCGATGATTCGCTGGAGGCTGTCGGCGATGCGGGCATGGGCCGTCGCATGGGTGACGATGGCGAGCAGCACGCCGTCGCTTTCGCCCGCGCTGCGCTGGATCAGGCTCTCGATGGAAACGCCGCCGTCGCGCATCGCCGCCGTGATCTCCGCCAGCACGCCGGGCTGGTCCTTCACGCGCAGGCGGATATAGTTGCGCTCGACGCGCTGGCCGGGGTCCGCCTTGGTCTGGCGCTGCAACCACTCGGCGGGCATGGCGAAGGCGGGACCATATTCGTCGCGCGCCACGTCGATGATGTCCGCGACCACGGCGGAGGCGGTGGGGCCTGCGCCCGCGCCGGCGCCCTGGAAAAAGAGGCGTCCCACGAAATTGCCGTCCGCCACCACCGCATTGAGCGCGCCGCCGACATGGGCCAGCGGGTGGTCCACCGGCACCAGGGTCGGATGCACGCGCTGGAAGAGCCCCAGATTATGGCCTTCCTCATCGCATTCCGCCATGCCGATCAGGCGGATGCGATAGCCCAGCGTTTCCGCCTCGCGAATGTCGGCCGCGACGACATGGCGGATGCCGGTGATGTCCACCGACCCGAAGTCGATCTCGGTGCCGAAGCACAGGCTCGCCAGGATCGACAGCTTGTGCGCCGCGTCGATGCCGTCGATGTCGAAGCCGGGGTCGGCCTCCGCATAGCCCTTCGCCTGCGCGTCCTTCAGCACCGCGTCGAAATCGCGGCCCTCCTTTTCCATGGTGGAGAGGATGAAATTGCAGGTTCCGTTGAGGATGCCATAGACCCGCTCGATACGATTGGCCGCGGCGCCCTCGCGCAGGCCCTTGATGACCGGCACGCCGCCCGCGACCGCCGCCTCATATTTCAGCGCGACGTCGACCCGCTCGGCCTCGCGTGCGAGGCCGAGGCCATGATGCGCGATCATCGCCTTGTTGGCGGTGACAAAGGGCTTGCCGTGCGCCAGCGACTGACGCGCCAGGGTGAGGGCGGGGCCGTCCGCGCCGCCGATCAGTTCGACGATCACGTCGATGTCGTCGCGCGCCGCCAGGCTGCCCATGTCGTCCACCCATTCATAGGAGGACAGGTCCACGCCCCGGTCCCGGCCCCGGTCGCGCGCCGAGATGGCGACCACCTGGATCGGCCGGCCCGATCGCCGGGCGATCAGCGCCTCATTCTCCTGCAGCAGCTTGATGACGCCGGCGCCGACGGTGCCGAGACCGACGATGGCGAGGCGCAAGGGCTTTCCTGTATTCATGTCGGCTCTCGCATGATCTTTCGCTGGCCAGGATTGGCGCGGTGGGCGGCTCTTAACCGCCCGTGCCGCCATTGCCAAGCTTGGCTCCCGGCGCGGGCGCCCGAGTCCGCGCGCAGGGGGTGAGCCGTTCCATGAAGCTGCGATAGTCGGCCGCCGCCGCCTGCGCGCCCGTTCCGTCCAGCTTCATCGCAGCGGCCATGGGAAGGGCGGGGGGAAGCCCGCAGGCGAGGCGATACCACAGCAGCGTGTCGGGCGCCGGCAGATTCGCGGCCTCGTCCACGATCTCGCCCAGCGCCGCGCCAAAGCGCGGTTCCATATCGGGACGCCGGACGATGGACAGCGACACGGGTTGCCCGCCCCGCGTCGCCAGGAATATCTGCGTCTCGCTTTCGCCCGCGACGGTGCCCTCGACATGGAAAGCCTCCACCACGCGGGTGATCTCCGGCGGCGCATCCTGAGCCAGCAATTCGGCCGTGATCGACCGTGTCCGCGCCTCCGTCTCCGGGCTCCATGGCAGCCGCGCATCGCTGCTGAGCAACTGGATTTCGCCCGGCCGCGTGCCGCTCCGCCCGAACAGGATCAGGCTCTTGCCCTTTATGGCGGAGGGTTTCGTTGCCACGGGCAGGTCCAGCAGGAAGCCGACCCGGCTCGGCAGCCCGGCCTCACCCCGAATCAGCGAGTCAACCTGCGAATCGACGTAGAATCGTTGCATCCCCGGGGGGCTCGGCATGACTCTGGGGTCGATCTTGGCGAGGCTCCGGGGCCGCGCGACCGCCACGACTTCGGCGTGGTCGGCCAGTTCGGCTATGTCGGCATAGCTGAAGGATGCCGCCACCGGGGCGGTCGCCGAGGATTGCGCATATCCCACTGACAAATTACAGGAAAATGCGAACGATATCGCAACGGTCGCTAGCAGGGCCCGGCGGGCAATTCGGGTTGACAAGCCGACGCCGGCCGGGCGCGCGCAAAGGAGGTGGGGTTGGATCGGCATGACTGATATCCTCATGTTGCTAACTCATCCTTAGACCCTAACAAAGCGTTTGCGCTAACCAGATGGGCGCGATAGGAAACGCGGCGAAAATAAGACCGTACCGCTTGGCGGGTGGCGGGCTGTTGGTGAACGACCCTTACGTCCACCTGCTCCCGGCATTCTGATCAAGGCTAATTTTCTGAGTTAAGGAGTGTCGTTGCCGGATGGCCTATGCTGACCACTCGCAATCTTCGAGCCGAATGGTCTCGATCATAATCGTGGCCCTCATTCATGCCGTTCTCGGCTATGTCTTCGTTAGCGGACTTGGCATCAAGTACGTCAAAAAGGCTGCAGAACAGCTGAACGTTATTGACGTGGCGGAAGAACCGCCGCCACCCGAGGAGCCACCACCGCCGCCGCCGCCGGATCAGCCGATCCCGCCGCCGCCTGTCTATGTGCCGCCGCCGAAGGTCGCCATCGCGGCGCCGTCCGCGCCGGTCCTGCCTTCGTCGCCGGTCCTGCCGCCGCCGTTGCCGCCAGCGCCCACCGCGCCGCCGGCTCCGCCGCCGCCACCCGCTCCGAAGGCTCAGGCGACGCCGGGCAAGCCCCGCGGTAACCCTTCCGATTGGGCTACGACGGATGACTATCCGGCCCGCGCCCTGCGTGAAGAGCGCGAGGGAACCACAGGTTTCCGCGTGTCCTACGGCGCCGATGGCAAACCCACGGCCTGTGACATCACGAGTTCGAGCGGAACGCCCGAACTTGACGAGGCAACCTGCAAGAGCGTGATGCGCCGTGCGCGCTTTACGCCTGGCAAGGACGAGAATGGACAGCCCGTCGGGGCGTCGTTCAGCAGCCGCGTCAAATGGGTCATTCCGAAGTAATGGCGACGGTCGCCGGTTCCATCACGTCATTTGAAGTTTGAAGAGGAAGCAGAGCAATGTTCACCCAGATAGTCGCGGCCGCCGCGCCCGCCGCCAGCGCAAATCCCTACGGCCTTTTTGAAGCCCTTGAGCAGGGCGGCGCCATCGCATGGAGCGTATTCGTCGTCCTGGTCGGCATGTCCGTCGGCACCTTCTTCATCCTGTTCACCAAGCTCATCGAGCAGCAGAAGGTGATCAACCAGTATAAGAAGGTCCGTCAGACCTTCTGGCGTTCGCCCAGCCTCAAGGAAGGTTCCGCCAAGCTTGAGAAGAACAGCGCCTACAAGCAGCTGGTCGACGACGGCCTCGCCGCTCAGGAGCATCACGGCAAGCTGACCGATCCGGTCGAGGCGCACGACTGGATGCACAATTCGCTCGCCCGTTCGGAAGCGGCGATCAACTCGAAGCTGAACGGCGGCCTGGCCTTCCTCGCCACCGTCGGCGCGACCTCGCCGTTCATCGGTCTGTTCGGCACCGTGGTCGGCATCTACCGCGCGCTGATCAAGATCGGCGCGTCCGGTCAGGCCTCGATCGACGCCGTCGCCGGTCCGGTTGGTGAGGCGCTCATCATGACCGCGCTCGGCCTGGTCGTCGCGGTTCCCGCCGTGCTCGCCTACAACTTCCTGCAGCGCCGCAACAAGGGCATTGCGGAAGACCTGAACGGCTTCAACAACGACCTGCTCGGCTACATGGTGTCCAATGGCGCGGTTCGTCCGACCTCTGTGGGTGCCGCTCCCGCTGCCAAGCCCGTCGCTGCTCCGGCCGGCGCCAAGGCCTGATTGGGCAGGTGGGGAAGGGGTCGGCAACCGCTGGGTGTCGCCGCTCTCTTCCCCGCCGCCGCAATCGGGTTTTGAATATGCGTTTGATAGGATATTGATCGATGGCAATTAGTACGGGATCGGGCGGCGACGACAAGCCGTTGTCGGAAATCAACGCGACCCCCCTCGTGGACGTCATGCTGGTGCTCCTCATCATCTTCCTGATCGCGGTTCCGGTCGTGATCCAGACGGTCGAGGTCAAGTTGCCGAACGTACCGTTCGACGTGACCACGACCAAGCCGGAGAATGTCTCGCTGACGGTCAAGGGTGGCAGCGGCGGCGAATGTGATGTTTACTGGAACATGACGCGGGTGGATTCCAAGGAACTGCTCGATCGCGCGGTCGCGAAGCTCAAGGCCGACATCGAGAAGGTCGGCGGAGTCGAGAATATGAACCCGGAGGATCTGCCCGAAGTGCATATCCGCGGCGACATCAATACGCCGTACCGGTGCATTGGCGGCACCATCTTCACCATGCAGCTGGCCGGTTATCCGAAGGTCGGATTCATTTCGCAGCCTGAAGCGGGCCAGATCCGCGTTCAGCGCCTCTAGGACTTAGGAGACACTCGCCATGGCAATGGGTAGCGGAGCCAAGGACGACAATGATCCGATGATGGATCTGAACGTGACGCCGTTGATCGACGTCATGCTCGTTCTCCTCATCATGTTCATCATCACCATCCCGCCGCAGACGCACGCGGTGAAGATCGACCTGCCGCAGAACACACCGCCAGACAATAATGTGATTGTCGATCCGGTGAAGAACAAGCTGACCATCGATCCGGCCGGCACCATCCTTTGGAACGCCTCGCCGATCGACCCCGTGACGCTGCGCCAGTATCTCGACCAGACCAAGCGCATGTCGCCTGAGCCTGAGTTGCAGTTCGAGCCGAACGCGCAAACGCGCTATGTGGTCGTCGATAACGTCCTTGCGATCATCAAGCGCAGCGGCGTGACCAAGATGGGCTTTGTCGGCAACGAGCGTTACGGCAATTTCTGATCGCCGTGGCTTGATGGCCGCCTGGCCTGAAAGCCGCTGACAGGATCAAATATGGAGAAGGGGCTTTCGGGCCTCTTTTCTTTTGCCCGTTGCGGTTGCGCCGATGGCAGGGGCTATAATCCGCCCCTCTATGCGCTTGTGGCGGGTAGGTGCCCATGTCGTCTCGATGGCGGTCTTTACCAATATGGTTGTCTATGCCCCGGAACGCGCGGACGCATGGGAAGGCAGCCAATCGTCACCACGAGCCGGCGCGTTAAGATTCAGCTAAGCGGGATGGATTATTCTGATAGTCATGACCACGCAGGCCAAGCCTTCTCCCGTCGCCGCGCACCACAGGTCTCGCCTGCTCGGACGCCAGCGGGTGCTCATCGGCGTCAAGCTGCGCCGCCGGGGCGAAAGCTGGTTCGCGAGCCGGGTCGTCAGCATCTCGCGCGAGGGGTTTCGCCTGTCCACCTATGTCCGGCTTGACGTAGGCATGGCGATCTGGATCATGCTCCCCGGCTTCGAGGGTCGCCGCGCAACGGTGCTGTCGGCTGGCGATGAGCATGAGGTCGACTGCTGCTTTGACACGCCGCTCCATCCGGCGATCCTCGACTATATCCTGCGCATGTCGGACCCGGACGCACGGGGGTAGGGCGAGGAGCGGCGGTGACCCGCTTTCCCTGCTATTCGACCGCCGCGAATTGGAGGCTCGCCAGACGGGCATAAAGACCGGAGCGCGCGGACAGGTCCGCATGGGTGCCCGTCTCGACGATGCGCCCCTGCTCCATCACCACGATGCGATCGGCGGCGCGGACGGTGGCGAGGCGATGCGCGATCACGATGGTGGTGCGCGATCCCATCAAAACCGCCAGCGCATCCTGGATCGCCCGCTCCGATTCCGCGTCGAGCGCCGAGGTCGCCTCGTCGAGCAGCAACAGCGGGGCATCGCGCAACAAGGCGCGCGCGATCGCGATGCGCTGGCGCTGGCCGCCGGAAAGGCGCGCGCCGCCTTCGCCCAGATAGGTGTCCAGCCCCTGCGGCAGCGCACGAAGGAATTCCTCCGCATGGGCGGACCGCGCGGCGTCCCACAAAGCGGCGTCATCCGCATCCCACCGGCCATAGCGCAGATTGTCGCGCGCGGACGCGGCGAAGATCACCGTCTCCTGCGGCACCAACGCCATCGTCGATCGCGCGGCCACCGGGTCCATCTCCGGCAGCGGCACGCCGTTCAGCCGCACGCTTCCGCCCTCCGGGTCGTAGAAGCGGGACGCCAGTTGGAGCACGGTCGACTTGCCCGCCCCCGAAGGGCCGACGAGCGCGACCGTCTCGCCGGGGCGAACGTCGAGCGAGAAATCCTCCAGCGCCGCCGTGTCGCGCCGCGTGGGATAGTGAAAGCGCACCGCGTCGAAGGTCAGGCGGGCCGGGGAACCGGCCGGCAGGGGCACGGGGCTCGCGGGCGCGGTGATCGCCGGTTCCTCCGCGATCAGCTCCGCCATGCGCCCCGCGGCGCCGGCCGCGCGCAACAAGTCGCCATAAGTCTCGCTGAGCGAACCGAACGCGCCGGCGACAAGACCGCCGGTGATGACGAAGGCGGCGATGGCGCCGCCCGACATGCGCCCGCTCGCCACGTCCAGCGCGCCCTGCCACATCAGCAGGGTGAGCGACCCGAAGATCAGGCCGATGACGAGCGCCGTCATTACCGCGCGCACGACGATGCGGCGTTTGGCGGCGTGGAACCCCTCCTCGACGGCACCGGCGAAGCGATCCGCCTCGCGCGATTCCTGCCCGAACGCCTGTACGATCTTCATCGCGCCCAGCACTTCGGTCGTCATGCTGCCGATCGACGCCATGCGATCCTGACTGGCGCGCGACAACAGCCGCAGCCGCCGGCCGAACAGGATGATCGGCACGATGACGACCGGGATGGCGAGGAGCAGCATCGCCGTCAGGCGCGGCGCCAGCGTGAAGAGATAGACGATCCCGCCCAGTCCGGTCACGATGTTGCGCAGCGCGACGGAGACGGTCGATCCCACCACCTGTTCGATGATCGCGGTGTCGCTGGTCATGCGCGACGCGATCTCCGACGGCCGGTTGACCTCGAAGAAACTGGGCGAGAGGTGCAGGAGACGGCGCTGCACCGCGACGCGCATGTCCGCCACTACCCGCTCGCCCAGCCAGGACACGCAATAGAAGCGCGCCGCCGTCGCCACCGCCAGCAGCAGGACGATGCCGAGCAGATACTGGAACCAGCGGCCGATGTCGCCACTCGCCCCGCCGCCGGCAAAACCCCGGTCGATCACCAGCTTGAACCCGCTGGGGATCGCCAGGGTCGTCGCGGAGGTGAGGAGGAGGGCAATGCCCGCCCCCGCGATCACCGAGGGATAGCGCCGCGCGAACCGCCAGACGAAGTTCAACTCGCCCAGGCTGCGCTTGCGTCCGTCATCCGGCAAGGTGATTGGGGTTTGCGGACGTCGGGCCATGGCGCGGCTTTAATGGCCCTCATGCGGGCTGTAAAACGCGAATTCGGCCGGACGGACGTACAACGGCTGGGATGATTTGGCGGTTGTCGTTCCGCTGGCGTATCGCTATGGGACGATCCCCCATCGAAGGCCGGGAACTTTCCCGCTTAGAAAAACGCTTAAATCATGCTTAGGTCTAAGTCACAATTTGAAATCTTTTCCGTATATTGAGCGTCGATGGCCTGCGGGTTTCGCGCGGTCGGGCGGTCGTCTGTAAGGATATATGATGCTCTACAACGCATATGAATTTCAGCGGACCTTGCTCGCCGGCGCCAGCGCCATGGCGACGGCCGGCGTGGAATTGCTCCAGAATCCTGCCAACCCCTTCGCCTATTTCGGCGGCGGGCCGATGCTCGCGTCGGCGCTCGATGTCTTTGCCCACGCCGCCGCGCCGCGCGGAAAGCCGGAGTTCGGCTTGCACTCGACCCAGATCGACGGACGCACCGTGGCCGTAACGGAAAGGATCGAGGCGCAAAAGCCCTTCGGTCAACTGAAGCATTTTGTTCGGGAAGGGGCGAATGCCAGCGATCCCAAGCTGCTGATCGTCGCGCCCATGTCCGGCCATTTTGCCACGCTGCTGCGCGGCACCGTCGAGCGGATGCTGCCCGGCCATGACGTGTACATCACCGATTGGGCCGACGCGCGCGACGTTTCGCTGGAGCACGGCGGTTTCGATCTGGACGATTATATCGACTATGTCATTTCGTGGCTGGAGCATATCGGGCCGGGCGCGCATATGCTCGCCGTCTGCCAGCCTTCCGTGCCCAGCTACGCCGCAGCTTGCGTGATGTCGCAGGCGAACCATCCCTGCCTGCCGCGCTCGCTGACCATGATGGGCGGCCCCATCGATACCCGCCAATCGCCAACGGTCGTCAATGAACTGGCGATGGAGCGGCCGTTGAGCTGGTTCCGGCAGAATGTGATCGTGACCGTGCCTTTCAACCGTCCTGGCGCGGGACGAGAGGTTTATCCGGGCTTCCTGCAACTGGCCGGCTTCATGTCGATGAACCTCGGCAACCACCTGATGAGCCATTGGGGTATGTTCAAGCATCTGGTCCAGGGCGACGACGATAGCGCGGAAGCGACCAAGGATTTCTACGAGGAATATCGGTCGGTCTGCGACATGACGGCGGAATTCTACCTGCAGACGGTGGAACAGGTGTTCCAGAAGCATGCGCTTCCCAAGGGCGAACTGCTGCATCGCGGCATGCCGGTTGATCCCGCTGCGATCACCAAGGTTGCGCTGCTCGCCGTCGAGGGCGAAAAGGACGATATTTCGGGACTCGGCCAGACCAAGGCGGCACTGGACATCGCGACCAGCCTCCCGGATGCGTTCAAGAAGTATTATATCGCCCGTGATGTCGGCCATTATGGCATCTTCAACGGCAGCAAGTGGCGCAAGACGATCGCGCCGGTGCTGGAGGCGTGGATCGCCGAGCATAACGACTGAGCTCTGACGGTCGGTCGGCGGGCATGGCGAAACTGGTTTCGGTGGTGGTCGAACGCTGGCCGGTGGCGGGCAGCTTCGTCATCAGCCGGGGC
>Ga0068853_100002598_pt1 | contig 13576 bp, 13 predicted proteins | sample KBSCornC32_FD_65655 | JGI IMG/M metagenome (GOLD analysis project Ga0068853, IMG submission 65655) | Corn rhizosphere microbial communities from Kellogg Biological Station, Michigan, USA - KBS Corn C3-2 | ecosystem: Host-associated > Plants > Roots > Rhizosphere > Soil ... | reverse complement strand
GGACGCGCAATCCCTGCCGCCACTGCCGCCAGCCCGAAACGGTACGGTCGGCCAGCATGCCGGCATGGTTGAGGACGATCGGCGTTTCGGGATGGAACGCCGCAAGCTGTGAGGCCTGCTCCATCTGGTGCGGATAGAGCTGAAGATCGAACGAGAGGTGGTGGCGCTTGAGCAGCGCAAAACCTTCATGCCAGGCCGGTTCGTCGAGAAAATCGCGCGCCATGTAGTTGAAGACGGGGTTCGGGTGCCGGTTGATCACTTGCCGGATGCCGCGGACGTTCTTCACCTGCGCCAGAGCCTCGAGCAGCCGGCCGATATCTGGATGGGAAAGGTCGGCGTGAGCCACGATGCCCTGCGGCAAATGGCTCGCCGAGGTGTCGGCCATCGCCTGCACGTGCCGCGCCTCGGCCAGCGCATCGGTCGGGAACGCCTCGACATGCACCGCCTTGACCACATCGATCTCGCCGGCGTCGCGGAGAAAATCGTCGACCCGATAGGTCTTGGCGATCGCCGTGTTGTCGCCGGAAAAGCCCTTGCTCGGTTTTTCGAGCCCCGGATAGAGACCGGTCGAAAGATCCCAAAGGTGGATGTGCGGGTCGACGACCTCGAGCCGGTCCATAGTTTTCCTCCTCGCCCGCTAGGGCGTTGGCGCGTCGGCGCGGATCAGCTTTTCCGCCTTGAGCTCGTGCCAGAGCGCGTCGGGTATCTCGTGCGCCATGGCACGAACGTTTTCAACCACCTGCGCGGGCGAAAACGCCCCCGGAATCACCGAAGCGACGATCGGATGGTGCAGGGGGAACTGCAGCGCCGCCGAAGCCAGCGGCACGCCATGGCGTGCGCAGACCGCCTGCATGCGGCGGACACGATCGAGCTCCTCGGGCGTCGCCGTGTGGTAGTTGTAGCGCGCACCTTCGATGGGGCCGGTCGCGAGGATGCCGGTCGCAAACACCGCCCCGATGACGATCCCGACGCCGCGCGCTTCGCAGGCCGGGAACTCGGCATCGAGCACGTCCTGCTCGACTAGCGTATAGGGCCGCGCCACGAGGAAGAAATCGAGGTCGAACCGCTCGAGGAAGCGCGGCATCAGGCCGTTGTAGTTGATGCCCGCGCCGATGGCGGCGATTAGGCCCGCCGACTTTAGCTCTTCAAGCGCGCGGAAACCGCCGCCGCGATCGAGCTCGTCGAAATGCTGGTCGACCTTCTCCTCGCCGCCCACATTGGCGGCGTCGAGGTCGTGGATGAGGAGCGCGTGCACGCGGTTGACGCCGAGCCGCTGCAGCGAATCCTCATAGGCGCGCATGATCGCCGCATAAGAGTAGTCGTAGCGGTGCTCGAAATGGAGGCCGCTCGGCCAGGGCCGCTTCGATGCCGCAAAGGCGGCGGGATCGCTTGGCGCGCTGAAGAGCCGCCCGACCTTGGTCGAGATTATCCGCTCTCCGGCCGGCTGGTGCAGCAAAAAACTGCCGACCCGCCGCTCGGACAATCCTCGCCCGTACCAGGGCGACGTGTCGTAGTAGCGGATGCCGGCCTCCCACGCGGCGGCGAGCGTCGCCTCCGCCTGCGTATCCGAAATCTCTTCGGTCGTGTGGCCGAGGCCTGCCCCGCCGAACCCGAGCGCGGGCAAACGCAGCGACGTCCGCCCGAGCGGCTTGGTGGCAAAGGGGTTCATTTACGACCGGTCAGGCGATGCACTGCAGAGAACCTTCACCCCGACCGTCATCCCCGCGAAGGCGGGGATCCAGTTCCCATCCGCGCGCCGAGTGCCAGTGGCCAAACTGGATTCCCGCCTTCGCGGGAATGACGTCGTGGATATCGAAAAGGTGCGTGCGCCCACCTACGCCGCCTCGAATTTCTTCGGCGCCGGTACAAGGTCGGCGAGGAGCCCGTCGATCTCGCGCTGCGTCACCGGATCGATGGTGATCGTCGGGCTGCGCACCGCGGCGGAGCGGATGACGCCAAGCCGCACGAGGAGCTGCTTATGGAGATGATAGAAGAGATCGCCGCCCTGCTGGCCGAGCCGGTTGATCGCCATGATGTTGGCGTCGAACACCTGCCGCGCCCCGCGCTCGTCGCCCGCCTGGAAGCGGTTCCACACCTCGACGAACGCGCCCGGTTGGCTGCAGAACGGCATCGTGCCGACCGAGCCGCGCCGCATCTCTTCGATGAAATAGCTGCCGCCCGCGCCTCCGAAGATGGTCAGCTTGTCGCCCGCCACACGCGCCATGTCGGCAACCTTGGTGGTGATCGGCAGCGTCTCGACCTTGATGTAGCGGACGTGCTCGCATTCCTGCGCGATGCGCAGCGCCATGCCGGGCGGTATCGGTCCCTGCGGAACGTCCTGGAGGAAGATCGGGATCGAGACCGCCTTGGAGATACGGCGGTAGTAATCGGCGATCTCTTCCGCCCCGACCGGCATGAACGTCGGCGGAATGATCATCAGCGCGTCGGCGCCGAGCTCCTCGGCGCGCCGGCTGTAGTAGATCGCAAGGTCCGTGCCCGCCGCGCCCGAATTGATGACGACCGGCACCCGGCCGTTGACCACCCGGATGACGCAGCGGATCACCGTGTCGCGTTCGGCCTCGTTGAACTTGAATACCTCGCTGCCGAGCGCCACGCCGAGGCCGTGGACACCGGCCGCGATGTTGAACTCGATGAGGCTCTTGAGGCTCGCTTCGTCGACGCCGCCGTTCTGGTCGAACGGGGTCACGAGGATCGGCACGACGCCGCGGATGGTCTTTTCGGGCATGGTTTCAGTCGGCGTGGAACATTTCGGGGAGCGACTCCTGCCAGGGCGAGAAATCAGGGTTGGTTTCCATGAGCGGCGCCATCATCTCCCACCACTTCCAGACGATGGGATCGGTCGGCTTGCCGCCGGCCGGTGGATGGTCGTGCTCCTGGTAAGCGAAGAGCAGCAGCCCATAGCGGTAGATTGAAAAATTGTGGGTACCGCCCTTCTTCATCAGCTCGAGCATCTCGGGCCAGATGTTGTCGTGCTTCTCCTTGTAGAGAGCCTCATTGCCCGGCTTGAGCTTCATCACCCACGCAACGCGATGCATCCTGGTCCCTCGCTAGGCCGTCTCGCGCATCGGCGCGTCGGCCGATGCCATGACCGGCGGCCAGTCGCCGCCAAAGCCGAGCCGCCGGCTGACGTGACCGCAGGCTTCGCTCAACAGCGAGACCAGATGGTCGAGCTCTTCGCCCGGCTGCTTGGGCGACGTGCCCGAAATGCTCATCGCCCCGACCGGCCGGCCCGAGCGATCGAGAATGGGCATCGCCACGCATCGCACCCCGACGACCACCTCATCGTGGTCGAGCGAATAGCCCCGCGCGCGGATACGGCCGACTTCCTGCGCGAGTTCCTTGGGATCGGTGATGGTCTTGGGCGTCAGCGCCTTCAGGGGCTGCGCATAGACCATCTCCTGCTGCTCCGGCGTCAGGAACGCCAGCATCGCCTTGCCCGCCCCGCCGCAATGCAAGGGGCCACGGGAGCCGATGCGCATGTCGAGCTGCATCCCCTCATTGCCGCGCACCTTGTCGACCGTGACGCCCATCATGTTGTGGAGCGTATTGATATTGACGGTCTCGCGCGTCTCTTCGGCAATGCGATCGGCGAAGGGGCGCGCCAGCCGCGGCAGCTCAAGCCGATCGAGCTGCATGCCGGTGATTTCGAGCAGCCGGAACGAGAGCGCCCATTCGCCCTCCGGGGTCCGCTCCGCAATGCCCGCCGTCTCGAAGTCGAGCAGCAGCCGATGCGTCGAGCCGAGCGGCAGGGCAAGCTGCTGCGCCACGGCGCGAACGCCGAGCGGGCCTTTTTTGGCCAACAGCTCCATCACCTGCACGGATCGCAAGATGCTCGACATGGATCAGGCGGCACTCCTCACCAGTGCTTGCGTTCGAGCGGCAGCGCCGGATCGATGATGTTGTCGTTGATGTAGTCCCACTCGATCTCGTAGCCCATGCCCGGCCCCTGCGGCAGATGCACATAGCCCTCGGCATCGATCTTGTCGCAAGTGTTCTTGAGGTAGGGGTGCGGCGCGTCGTAGTCGACGCCCGGGGCGAGCAGCCCCTTCTCGTAATACTCGGAGGTGTCCTCGCTGGTCGCGCCGCAGACCTGGAGATTGCCCCAGCCCGCCATGTGCATTTCACAGCGCAGGCCATAGGCCTCGGCAACGATCGCGGTCTTGCGCGCCCCGGTGACACCGCCCCGCACCACGTCGATACGGCTCATGTCGCCGGCCCCGCGCAAAATCCATTCGGCGCGCGAGAAGACGCCACCCGCGACGATCTCGGGCGAAAGGATCGGGATGGTGAGCTCGCGGGAGAGCCGCACATAGCTCTCGACCCGGTACTCCGGCATCGGGTGCTCGTACCAATAGTAGTTGAGCTTTTCGAGCTCGCGGCCGACCTGGATCGCTTCCTCGAGGCTCATATACGTCCCCCAGGGATCGTACATCAGCACATAGTCCGGCCCGACGGCCTCGCGGACGAGATGGATGGTCTCGATATCGGCCTTGATGTTCGAGGGCCGGCCGGGCGTCGGCTGGCCGGTCTCGGGATTCCAGAAATAGTGCGGATGAATCTTATAGGCGATGTAGCCTTCGTTCTTGCAGGCGAGCGCGTGCTCCGCATAGACGCGCGGCACCCCGATATTGGGGTAGGTCGAGGCGTAAGCCTTCACCTTGTCGCGCGCTCCGCCCATGAGCTTGTAGACCGGCAGCTTGGCCGCCTGGCCGGCGAGGTCCCAGAGCGCATTGTCGACAACGCTCTGCACATTCTCCGGGAAGTTCGCGACCCACATCCACTTCCAGATCATCTCGCGATCGAACGGGTCCCGCCCGACGAGAAGGCTCTTCACCCGGCCGAGGATCATGCGCTGGTCGACGATGTTGAGGCCTTCGGCATCGCCGTGCGAGCCGCCGCCGAAATAATAGCCGGTGACGCCGGCGTCCGTCTCGATGGCGAGCACCGTCTGCATCAGCTCGGTGTGCGGCAGGGGCTTGGCGTGGCCGGTATCCCACCGGTCGGCAAAGGTGCGGAACGTCGTGATCTTGATGTCGGAAATCTTCACGAAAAAATCTCTGGGCGTTGGAGGTTATTCGAAGGCGTCGCCGCCGCGCAGGCGGTCGAGCAGCACGGCCGCCAGCAGCAGGAGGCCGATGATGGCGTTGGTGAGGTAAGGGCTGATCGCCTTGACGTCGATGATGTTGGAGGTGCCGGCGACGACCAGCAGCCCGAGCGCCGCGCCGAGCGGATTGCCGACGCCACCGCGGAGGATCGAATAGCCGCCGATCATCATGGCGGCATAGACCTGAAATTCGAGGCCCGTGCCGGTGTAGTTGGAGGCGCTGCCGAGCTGGCCGACATAGAGCACGCCGCCGATGCCCGCGCCGAGCGCCGAGAGCAGCAGCGCCACGAACCGCACGCCGGTGACCGAAATGCCGGCGCGACTAGCGGCGCGGTCGTCGCCGCCGACCGCCTGCACGTGCCGGCCGATGCGGGTGCGCATCACGATGATGGCGGCGAGAGCGATCAGAGCCAGCGAAATGAGGAAGATCACCGGCAGCGGTCCGGCGGTGAGGTTGATGAAGGCGAAGAAGTTCGGGTCGAACGCCGGGATCATGCCGACCGACCCCGAGATGATGAAGGTGATACCGCGGAGCGCGACGAGCATGCCCAGTGTCGCCGCAATCGTGTCGGCGCCGAAGATCACCACCGCCGTGGCGTTGATCGCGCCGCAGATCAGGCAGGCAACGAGCGCCACCGGGATCGCCGCCCAGAGCGGCCAGCCGGCGACCATCAGCCAGGCGCAGACGTTGGACGAGAGGCCAAGCATCGACCCGATGGAGAGATCGACAACCCCGGCGAGGAGCGCGAAACCCGCGAAGGCCGCAACCAGCATCGGGATCGCGACGAACGAGCCAATGATGGTGATGTTGCTGGCCGAAAGAAAGTCCGGGCCGATCGCGCTCAGCCCGACAACGACCACGATGACGAGCGCGACCGCGATCGAGGTGACGGAGCCCGTCGCGATATCGCGCAGGCGATGCCGATCGAGGCCCGAGACGATCAGCGATGAGGTGCCGGTGGTCATTTGAGGAGCCTCCGCGCTCGCCACCCGTCGATCGAGACCGCAACGATCAGGATCATCCCCTGGAAGACCTGCTGCCAGTTCGAATTGAGCCCGAAGAAGACCAGCGAGGTCGGCACCGTCGAGAGGAACCCGACGCTCAGCAAGATGAGCCAGATGCTGCCGCGTCCACCGGCGAGCGAGCAGCCCGCGAGGATCACCGAGGCGATCACCGGCAGCTGGAACGTGGCGCCTGCCGTTGGCGCGAAGGGCCCATTCGAGCAGGCGAAGAGCACGCCCGCACCGCCGGTGATGGCGCCGGCGATGCTGAACACTGCAAAGCGTGTCTTCTTGAGCGAGATGCCGCGCGTCTGCGCCGCGAACCGGTTGCCGCCGACGGCGATCATGTGCCGGCCATAGCGCGTGCGCGGCAGGAAATAGCCGACGACGAGAATGAGGATGACCATCGGCCACCAGATGTTGGGCAGGCCGAGGAAATAGCCGCGCCCGAAGGCTGAGAACGAGGAGTTCAGCGGCGCCTGCGCGTTCTGGTAGACGAGGAACATCACCGCGCCACCGATGAAGTTCGTGGCGAGGGTCACGATGATGGGATTGAGTTTTGCCACGACGACGATCGTGGCATTCGCAAAGCCCCACACGGCGCCGACGAGGATGCCGGCGACAACCACGACGGCAGTCGGCACGTTGCGCTCGAGCAGCCAGGCAACGATCGCGGCCGACATGATGAGGCCGGTCGGCTGGCTGAGGTCCAAAATGCCGCCGGAGATGCCAACCAGCGCCTGCGCCACCGCGAGCACGCCAACGATGGCCATGGTGAAGCTGATGGCCAGCACCGTCTGGTGCGACAGGAAATCGGCCCGGTGGATCCCCGAGACGATAATAAGAAGGACCCAGGCGCCGGCGACGACGGCGGCCGTGCCCCAGCCGGCGGGCAGGTTCGCTCGGAACGCTGCGCCGCGGCTTAGGGTGGTCTCTGGCGTGGTGGTGGCCACGTCGGTCATCGCCGGCAAGTCCTTCAGGTCAGCTCTTCGGGCAGAAGAGGTCGTACTCGGTGGTTCCGGCGGGAGCGGCGAGCAACTGCTTCACGCGTTCCTCGATGCCGGGGATCTTCTTGGCCTGCTCCGCCGAAACCGGGCACGGTTTTACGCGCGACGCGGGATCGCCGGCGTCGTCCTTCATCGGCGGCGCCTTGCCCTCGGCGATCGGCCCGATCACGTCCTTGATGGCGTAAACCGCGTAGCCTTCGAGGAAGTAGAGCACCGAACCCGCAAGGTGCGGATCGACGTTGTCGCCGGTGATGAAGGCGCCGTCCTGGCCCCAGGCGATGATGTCGTCGGCGCGGCCGAGCTGCTCGGCCGCCTGCACGGCGCCGAGGACGCCCGCGTCATTGAGGCCGACGACGAGGATCTTCTTGGCATCGGGATGCGCGGCGAGCACGTCACGCGCGGCGGGCGCCGCGACCGAGACCTGGCCGCTGCCCTCGAACGAGACGTACTTGTCCTTCGGGATATCCGGGCAGATGTGCTGAAGGCCGGTGCGCATGCCGCCCGTCCGCCACTCGTTGACGATGCCGGCGCCCGCGCCTTCCGACGACAGCACGAGGTCGACGTCGCAGTTCCACTTGTCCTTGGCGATCTTGCCGAGCGCCTCGCCACCGGCGATGCCGGCCGCAAGGTTATCGATGCCGACGAAGTAAAAGCCCTTCTGCGCGATGTCGTAGGTGACGACCGGAATGTGCGCCGCCGCGTACTTGGCGGCGAGCACCGGGTTCACCTCGGCGCGGCCGTTGAACTGGATGACCGCGTCGACCTTGTCCTGGATGAAGATATCGGCGTTCTTGGTCGCGACCGCCGGGTCGAGGTTGTTGGAAAGCTCGACATAGTCCCAGCCCATCTTGGTGGCGATGGCATGGGCGACATCGCCCTGGGGCTTCTGCCAGTTGCTGGCGGCCTCGCCGCCGACGGCCATGCCGAGCTTGAAGGCGAACGCGGGTTGCGTCGCCACCCCGGCAAGAGCCAGCGCCAGCACCGCCGGCGCGATCGTCGCCAGCTGGCGACGCACAGTCATCTTCATGGTGTCCCTCCCTGGAACTTCTGTGATGCAGACAAATGGCGTGTCCCGCCGCCGGCCGGTGTTCCGGTCAGGCAGCTGCGGGACGCGCGGTTTCCTCCCGTGCGTCTCCGGCGATCGCCCCGGTGATGAGGCCGACGATTTCGGAGACGTTGGTGTCCTTGATGGTGCGGGTCGCGATCGACCGGCCGAGCCGCATGACGGTCACCCGGTCGGCGACCTCGACAAGCTGCTGCATGTTGTGGGTGACGACGATCACCGAGACGTTGTGCCGCTTGAGGTCGCGGATGACGTCGAGCACCTGGCCCGATTCACGCACGCCAAGCGCGGCGGTCGGCTCGTCGAGGATGACGATGCGGCGGCCCCAGAGCAGCGCGCGGGCGATGGCGAGGCACTGGCGCTGGCCGCCCGACATGCCTTTGACCGATACGTTGATCGAGGGCACCTTGACCTTGAGCGCCTCGAGCACCTCGCGGCTGCGGCGCCGCATCTCGCGGTCATCGACGAGGTCGAGGAACCGCGCGACCGGGTTCTTCGCCCGCTCCTCGCGGCCGAGATAGACGTTCTGGTAAGCGCTCATCGTGTCGACCAGCGCCAGGTCCTGATAGACCGTCTCGATGCCGGCTTCGAGCGCATCCTGCGCGCGCTTGAGCTTGACCTCGCGGCCCTCGATGAAGATGTCGCCGGCGGTCGGCACCAGTACGCCCGACAAAATCTTGAGCAGCGTCGACTTGCCGGCGCCGTTGTCGCCGACGAGGCCGAGCACTTCGCCGCGGTTGAGCGTCAGCGACGCGTCCGCGATCGCCACGACTGCTCCGAAATTGCGCTGGATATGCCGCGCTTCGAGCACGGGATGCGATGCATCCGCGGCCGGCGCGCCCTCCCCCGATACCGACATCTGGTTTTTCCTTCGTTCCGCATTTGGAACGTGTGTACCACTGGCAGAACGGTAGCGCTGTGCGTCGAGAGCTGTCAAGCGGGCGCGAAAACGATCCAATCCACACGTGTTCCGCCATCGGCCGACGTCGCAGGCAGCGTCGCGTCGTACACGCCAATTGACAGATCATGTACGATCTGAGAGGCGTTGATCCACGCTGCGATGGGGTCGAAGGCTCGAAAAGTGCCGGCCGCCGCAGCCGGGAGGAATGCTCGAATCCAGAGCGGGCGCGGCGTCGTTTCTGACGTGGAGCGGCGTGGATTTTGTGGCGATCTTCTCTTGCCCGTCCGCCAACTCAACGGAACAGCACGCCATGAAGATCACGGCCATCAAGCCCTACCCCACCTGGGTCGGGCACCGGAACCAGCTCATCGTCAAGATCGAGACGGACGAGGGCATTTATGGCTGGGGCGAGAGCGGGCTGTCGGGCCGCGAAAAGGCGGTCGTCGGTGCCCTCGAACACTACCGTGAGTGGCTAATCGGCCGTGATCCCTTCGCCATCGGCGCCATCTGGCAGGGCATGTACCGCAGCCAGTATTTCGAGGGTGGCCGCGTCTTGCAGGCGGCGATTTCGGCCATCGACATCGCGCTCCACGACATCAAGGGCAAGGCGCTCGGCGTGCCGGTGCACCAGTTGCTCGGCGGCAAGCAGCGCAACCACATTCCGACCTTTGCCTCGACCTCCGCCCCGCCCGGCGAAGAGATGATCGCGCAGGCCAAAAGCCTCAAGGAACGTGGCTGGACGTCGATCCGCTTCTTCCCCGCCGGCGCTGATGAGAACCGCATCCACGAGCCGCGCGAGTCGATCGCCGCAACGACAAAGTGGATGGTCAAGGCGCGCGAGGAGCTGGGCGATGGAGTAGTGCTCGGCATCGACTACCACCATCGCCTGTCGGTCGCCGAGACGGCGAGCTTTTGCCACAAGATGCCGTCGGGCACGCTCGACTTCCTCGAAGAGCCGATCCGCGACGAGACGCCCGAGGCCTACGAGTCGCTCCGCACCATGGTCGATGTGCCCTTCGCCATCGGCGAGGAATTCGCCAGCAAGTGGCAGTTTTTGCCCTACATCGAGCGCGGCATCCACCAGTTCAACCGCATCGACGTCTGCAACGTCGGCGGGCTCACCGAATCGATGAAAGTCGCTGGCTGGAGCGAAGCGCACTACGTCGACATGATGCCGCACAACCCGCTCGGACCGATCTGCACTGCCGCGACGATCCACTTCTCCGCGGCAGTCGCCAACTTCTTCGCCCTCGAAACCCGCGCTTCGGGCGCCGAGCTCTATAGCCACGGCGAGAACTCCGACATCTTCCCGGTGCAGCCAAAGCTCGATGGCGCCGTCTACCCGGTGCCCGACGCCCCCGGCCTCGGCGTCGAGGTCGACGAGGCGCTGGTGCAGAAGCAGAGCTTCAAGTTCTGGGAAGCGCCCAAATGGGTCCGCCGCGACGGTTCGGTGACCAACTGGTAGGACGGCTGACCGGACTAGTTCGCTAGCCCGAATGGTATAGGCGCAACACGCCCGTTGACGGCGCGTTCACGCTGGTGTGCAAGCTTGCACAAAGCCCACCCCAGCGAGGTTGCGCCATGGCCGACCCCGAACTCGAACTTTCTGAAGTCCACAGCGACGAAGGCATGGTCGGTCCCGGCGTGCCGGTTATCGACTCGGGCGAAGTCGCGCCGAGCGCCGCCGGCACGCCCGAGGCCATCACCAAGCCGCCGTCGAAGCGCGTTGCCTCGGCCATTTCCGGCAAGCGCTACCGCAAGCGCGACCTCGTCAAACTGACGACGCTTCGACCGACGCTGGCCGAATTCATCCGCCGCGATTTTCCCGAGCTCGCGCCCAACGCCATGATCTCGGTGCGCGAGCTCGCCCGTTATCGCATGCGCTATACCGAGCAGCTCTTGCAGGAAGAGCACGGCGAGTTTTCCGAGCTCGACCGGCAGGTCGCCGAATCGATCGCCAAGCAGGACACCATCGCCGAGAACACCGAAGAGGAGTTCGAGGAGAAGCGCACTTTTGGCGATAAGCTCTCGGACCAGCTCGCCAGCTTTGGCGGCAGCTGGGCGTTCCTCATCAGCTTCGGCGGCGTGCTGCTGCTCTGGATGATCATCAACGTGGCGGCGGGTAGCCACGCGTTCGACGCCTATCCCTTCATCCTCCTCAACCTTTGCCTCTCCTGCGTCGCCGCCATCCAGGCGCCGATCATCATGATGAGCCAGCGGCGGCAGGAAGTGAAAGATCGCCTCCGGGCAGACAACGACTATCGGGTGAACCTCAAGGCCGAACTCGAAATCCGGCACCTCCACGAAAAGCTCGACTACTTGATTTCGCGGCAGTGGCAGCGGCTGGCCGAGATCCAGCAGATCCAGCTCGAAATGATGCACGACTCCCAGGCGCTGCAGAAGAAGCGGCGGGTGACGCGGACGCGCACCGCAAAGGCAAAGCCCCCCAAACCCACGCCCCCGTCCGCCGGAAACTGACGCCCGCAGCACGCCCTACATCGCTCGGCCGAGGTGTGCCGCGATCCGTAGCGTCGCCAAAAGTGATTTCCCCAGCGCCGGCGACTTTGCTTAGATCAAAAAAATTTTACTCGCTTGGGGAGGCGATGTGGCAGGAGCGGAAAGCAACCAGCAGCAGTCGATTCAGCCCAAAGTCGGCCCGCTGATCCGGGCGCGGCGGCGGCAGTTGCACCTGACGTTGCAGGAGCTGGCCGCGGCCGCCGGCATTTCGGTCGGCTATGTGAGCCAGGTCGAGCGCGATCTTGCGACGCCGTCGCTCGGCACCCTGGCGCAGATCGCCCGCAGCCTCGATGTCGGCGTCGACTATTTCATCGCGACGCCGGACGTTGAAAGTGCCCTGTCGCGGGCCGGCGAGCGGCAGTCCTTTTCGGTCTCGGGCTCCTCGATCCTCTACGAGCGGATCGGCACCGATTTCGCCGGCAACGTGCTCTCCTCCTTCATCTTGTCGATCCCGCCGGGCTACCAGTCTGAAACGGTGAGCCACGAGGGCGAGGAGATCATCTACATGCTCGAAGGCGAACTCACCGTCTGCGTCGAACCGGACGAGATGGTGCTGCGCGGCGGCGACGGATTCCATTTCCGCGGCAACCGCGCGCACTCCTGGCGCAACACCACGGGCAAGACCGTCCGCCTGCTGTGGACCGGTACGGTCGCGCTGTTCCGGCCACGCGGCGGAACCGGGCGTGCCCGCGCGGCACATCCCAGCACCAAACCGCTGCGGCCAAAACTCATGCCGTCGGCAACGCCCGAGAACTAGACCGTCCCGCCCGTTCGCCGCCCGCGCGGCTCTCAGCCAAAGGTTGTTCTATCCATGGACTACGCCCCCCGCCTCGCCCGCCTCCGCGCCCGCATGCAATCGACCCAGACGGATATGGTCGTGCTCGGCCCCTCTTCGCACATGGTCTGGCTCTCGGGCCTCTCCCCGCATGGCGACGAGCGCCCGGTGATGCTGTTCGTGACGCAGAGCTTTGCCGGGCTGCTGATGCCGGCGCTCAACGCAGACTCGTCGCGGGCGGTGACCGACCTGCCGTTCTACACCTGGACCGATGCCGACGGTCCCAAGGCCGCGCTGGCCAAGCTGCTCGACGACGCGGACGGGCACCGCAAAAACCTCAATGTCGGCCTCGACGAGACGATGCGCGCCGACTTCGCGTTGCTGGTGCTCGATGCGCTGCCCAATGTCGAACGCCGCGACTTCACCGACCCGACGATCGGCGCGTTGCGCGCCCAGAAGGACGAGGGCGAGTACAAGGCCCTCAAGGAAAACGCCCTCATCGACGATATCGCCATGAAGGCCGGCTTCGCCGCCTGCAAGCCCGGCGTCACCGAGCTGGACGTGGTGAAGGTCATCAACGAGACGTTCGAGGCCAACGGCGCGCAGCCTGGCTTCACCCTCGTCTGCTTCGGCGAGAACGGCGCCTTCCCGCATCACCATTCTGGCAGCCGCGTGCTCAAGGCGAACGACGCGATCTTGCTCGATATCGGCGGCCGCAAGGACGGCTATCCATCCGACATGACCCGCGTCGGCACCATCGGCAAGGTCGACCCCGAGTTCGACAAGGTCTGGGGCATCGTCAACGAGGCGGTGAAGGCGGCGGTTGCCGCGGCAAAGCCGGGCGCCCCCGCCAGCGCCGTCGACAAGGCGGCGCGCGATGTCATTACTGCGGGCGGCTACGGCGAATATTTCCTCCACCGCACCGGGCACGGGCTTGGCATCGACATCCACGAGCCGCCCTACATCACCGGCACCTCCGACCGCGTGCTCGCGGAAGGCAACGTGTTTTCGATCGAGCCGGGCGTCTACCTGCAGGGCCGCTTCGGCATCCGCCTCGAGGAGATCGTCATCCTCCGGAAGGACCACGCAGAGATTTTGTCCGAGATGCCGAGGGATGCGGTGCGGGTATAGCACCAGACGGCGTCACGCTCACCACGTCATTCCCGCGAAGGCGGGAATCCAGTTT
>Ga0068853_100002593_pt1 | contig 13582 bp, 14 predicted proteins | sample KBSCornC32_FD_65655 | JGI IMG/M metagenome (GOLD analysis project Ga0068853, IMG submission 65655) | Corn rhizosphere microbial communities from Kellogg Biological Station, Michigan, USA - KBS Corn C3-2 | ecosystem: Host-associated > Plants > Roots > Rhizosphere > Soil ... | reverse complement strand
CGACGACAAATGCCGCGCTGTCGATCCACCGCGCCAGCCCGAGTCGCTCGGCGGCGCGCTTTGCCATTATCCGCTGAACGTGCCCGAGAAGGTCCTGGCATGAGCGCGCTGATCGCTGCGACCGGCCTCCAGCGCGACTACGAGATCGGCCGTGGCGTCTTCGCCAAGCCCTATCTGCTGCACGCCGTGGCCGAAGCGACGTTCGCGGTCGAACCGGGGAAGACGCTGGCGATCGTTGGTGAATCCGGCTGCGGGAAATCGACGTTGGCGCGCATGCTGACGATGATCGAGCCGCCCTCAGGGGGCGATCTCGCGATCGACGGCATCGACGTATCCGCCGGCCGGCACAACGACCTCAAGGCGCTGCGCGCCACGGTGCAGATCGTCTTCCAGAACCCTTATGGCTCACTGAATCCGCGCCAGAAGATCGGGGCGATCCTCGAAGAGCCGCTGAAGATCAACACCAGGCTCGCACCCTCGGAACGCGAGGAGCGGGCGCGAAAAATGCTGGCCGAGGTGGGGCTGAGGCCCGAGCATTTCGGCCGCTACCCTCATATGTTCTCGGGCGGCCAACGCCAGCGCATCGCCATTGCCCGCGCGCTGATGCTCGAGCCGAAAATCCTCATGCTCGACGAGCCGGTCTCCGCCCTCGACGTCTCGATCCAGGCGCAGATCCTCAACCTCTTGGCTGACCTCCAGGAGCGGCGCGGCCTCACCTACGTCTTCATCAGCCACGCGCTGGCGGTGGTGCGCCACGTCGCCGACGACGTTATGGTCATGTACCTCGGGCGCGGCGTCGAAATCGCACCGACCGAAGTCCTGTTCACCGCGCCCCGCCACCCCTATACGCAGGCGCTGCTCGCCGCGACGCCGGTGGCCGACCCCGACCGGCGTGGCCAGCGCGTGCGGCTCAAGGGCGAACTGCCCTCGCCATTCAATCCGCCCAAGGGCTGCGCCTTCCACCCGCGCTGCCCCTTCGCCAACGACCGCTGCCGCACGGAGCTGCCGCAAATGTTGCCCGCCGGCCCCACGGTCGTTGCCTGTCACGGGGTGGAGGAGGGGCGCATTCCGGCCATTCCGGTTGCTGCGCCGCTCGATGCGACGGTAACCGCTCTTTAACAATTGTTCACGCCGCCGCTGGCGTCATTCTGGCGTAAGCCTAGAATAATCGCGCCATTGCGAGAGGGCGTTGCGGTAACGTGCGGTCTGTCGGCGTGTTGGTACTATTTCTGGGCCTTGTTGCGCTGCTTGCGCCTTCGCTCAGATATTCTGTCCCCTACCTCGACGACATTTCGACCGACACGAACTTTACCGTTGTCGGTGGGTGCCTCTGCGTCTTGGGACTGACGGCGCTCTGGTTCGGCCGCGGCAACCAGGAAGACGGCTAGCCACGGCCGGCGGCGACGCAATCCCGGCAATGGCCGCGAATCTCGATGGTGGTGCGCTCGGTCGCAAACCCCGTGCCCTGGCTCCACGCCGAGAGACGTTCTTCCACCACATCGTCGGCGAACTCGTCGACCTTGCCGCAACTCTCGCAGATGGCGAAGGCCGCAAGCCCCTCGTGGTGGTCGTGCGCGTGCGCACAGGCAACGAACGCGTTGAGCGATTCGAGCCGGTGTGCGAGCCCCATCTCCACCAGCTTGTCGAGCGCCCGATAAATCTGGAGCGGCGCCTTGATGCCCTCGTTGCGCACCTTGTCGAGGATGCCATAGGCCGAGAGCGGCCCCGTCGCCCCGGTCAGGGCGTCGAGCACCAGATGCTGGTTGCGCGTCAGCTCATGCACATCATTCATGCCGGCTAAAATAGGCTGCGCGCGCCAAGGTTGCAAACCGCGCTAGCCGAACGGCCCCTTGAAGATGAAGAAGGCGCCGGCCCCGATGAGCCCGAAGCCGACGAAATGGTTGAGGGTGAGCTTTTCGCCTAGCACGACGATGGCGAAGGCCACGAACACCGTGATCGAGATGACTTCCTGGATCGCCTTGAGCTCGGCGCCCGAATAGGTGCCGTAGCCGATGCGGTTGGCCGGCACCGCGAGGCAATATTCGAAGAAGGCGATTCCCCAGCTGATGACGATGGCCGCCCACATCGGCGCGGCGGGAAACTTGAGCTGGCCATACCAGGCCGTGGTCATGAAGAGGTTAGAGCAGCACAGAAGGACGATGGGCAGGATGGCGGACGGCGAAAACTGCATGTCGGCTCCGGTGGGGGAGAAACGGACGCAACGCTTATCCTGCCGGGAGTTGGGCTGCAATTGACCGTCGCGTCGCGGCGTGCCAACGATGCCGCGCTGGTTCCCATCGGGGATCAAAAGGGAATGGGGTGAACCGCGGAAGTGCGCTCAGGAAAAGTGGTCTTCCGGTTTTCCGGTTCGAGCGCGCGACCACGATGATTCCCCGGCTGCCCCCGCAACTGTAAGCGGCGAGTTCTGGCGACACGTCACTGGAGTAATCCGGGAAGACCGCCCGAACGCTGAAGACGCCGCAAGCCAGGAGACCTGCCGGCGAGATACCTGCGGTTCGACGCCGCAGGCCCAGCATCCCGCGCTTACGGAGGGTTCGCGCCATGACCACCGCCTCGGCCTCGACGGCCACCGCCAAGATTCCCGTCTCCGTCATCACCGGCTTTCTCGGCGCCGGCAAGACGACGCTCGTCCGCCATGTGCTCGGCCACGCCAAGGGCAAGCGGCTGGCCCTCATCATCAACGAGTTCGGCGACATCGGCGTCGACAAATCGGTGCTCGCTGCCTGCGGCGAGGAGACCTGCCGCGAAGAGGATATGATCGAGCTCTCGAACGGCTGCATCTGCTGCACGGTCGCCGAAGACTTCATTCCGACCATGACCGAGCTTCTGGCGCGCCCCGACCGGCCCGACCACATCATCATCGAAACTTCGGGGCTCGCCTTGCCGCAGCCGCTGATCCGCGCCTTCAACTGGCCGGAGATCAAGTCGGGCGTCACCATCGACGGCGTCGTCACGGTGGTGGATGCCGCGGCACTGGCCGAAGGCCGCTTCGCCGCCGACGAGGCCGCGGTCGACGCGCAGCGGCGGGGCGACGCGATGCTCGACCACGCGACCCCACTGGGCGAGCTCTTCGCCGACCAACTCGTCGCCGCCGACCTCCTCGTCATCAACAAGACCGACCTCGTCGCCGATGATGCGCTCGCCGGCGTAGAGGCCGAGCTCCGCCAGCAGATGCGGCCGGGCACCGGCATCGTCCGCGCCGCCAACGGCCACGTCGACGTCGCCGCGCTGCTTGGCCTCGGCCTCGCCACCGAGGACAACCTTACCGGTCGCGACTCCGCCCATGAGCTCGAACACGGCGGGGAAGGGCACGAGCACGACGATTTCGACTCGTTCTCGCTGCGGCTGCCCGAGGTCGACAAGGACCGGCTGCTCGCCGTGATCGAGGCAACGCTGGGCACGCACGACATCCTGAGGCTTAAGGGCTTTGCCGCCATCCCCGCCTCGCCCATGCGCCTCGCCATCCAGGCCGTGGGCCCGCGTCTCAACGCTTATTTCGATCGCCCCTGGGCGGCCGGCGAAGCACGCGAGACGGCACTGGTCGTGATCGGCGAAAGCCCGCTCGATCGTGAGGCCATCAGCGCGAGCCTGCTCGAGGCGGGCCGGTTGGCCACCGCGACATGACCCTGACGCGGGACATCCTGCGCATCGTACTCAGCGTGCTGATCGGCCCGCTGATCGGCGGCACCGCGTTTTTCGCGGGCGCCGACCTCTACGAGACCGCCGTTGCGCATGTCCCGCCCGTCTTCGCCCATCCGGATCCGACGCACCTCATCGGCCCGCTGATCTTTTTTTCCTTCTTCATGGGCCTGATCCCCGCGCTCCTGAGCGGCATCGTCACCACGATCATCGCCCACCGCACCCATTCGCGCGGCCGGCGCCTGCTTTATTCGGCAATCGCCGGCGCGATCCTCAGCGGCGTCCTCGTCGGATGGGTGGTGGTCACCGGCGATACCTCGATCGCCCCGCCGCCGGTCTTCATCACCATCGCCGCGCTGAGCGGCGGGCTGGCCGCGCTGATCGTGGTGCTGATCGTCGAACGGGTTGGCCGACGGCACAGAAAGTTGAGACCGTCCGAAGACGGGGGAGGGGGCGAGAACTCACAGTGACATCCGAGCCCGCGGCTGACCTTCCCGATCCGGTTCCGAGCCCCAAACGCGTTATTTCTGTTGCACTGGTGCTGGGCCCGCCAATCGGATTCTGTCTGCTTCCAATTGGGGGCCTACTGGCGAAGCCATTTGATCCATCGGCAACTCTTGTGCTGTTGGGGCAGTGGGTTGTTGGGTTTATCTTTGCGCCTTGGATGCTGCTCTTCGTGTATGTGCTTGGTCTGCTGCCAGCCTTTGTCGCCTCGATACTTACGCTGCTCGTCATGACGATCACACCTAACCCCCTCGTGAGAGGAGTTGGCGCAGTGCTCAGCGGCACCCTTTCAACGGCGGTGGCCATTGCGATAGCGTCGCACAGGTTCGCCCCGAGCTACGACGTCATCGAGATGAGCTTGGTCACCGGGGGGGCGAGCGCACTGGTATGTGCGACGCTCGTCGGCATGTTCAAACGCCGCCCACCTGGCAATGGCGGCGAGGCCACCTGATGCATCTCCTCGCAGCGCAGGCCGGCGCCATCCAGCAGGAGGGCGAGGCGATCGATCTCGCCCAGACGCCGGGCGAGGTCGTCTTCGCGTCCTCCGCGGACAGCGAGCTGGCGCAGCTCGCCGCCGCCACCGACCGCGCCGGCTACGACGGCCTGCGCCTCGCCAACCTGCTGCGCCTCTCGCACAACCTGTCGGTCGATCTCTGGCTGGAAAAAACCGTCCGGCACGCCCGGCTGGTCGTGGTGCGCCTGCTGGGTGGGCCGGCCTATTGGCCCTACGGCGTCGACGAACTCGTCGCCCTCACGGCGACCGGCACCTTTCGCCTTGCGCTGCTCCCCGGCGACGCAACGCCCGACCCCATCCTGCGCCAGCGTTCGACCGTCGATCCCGAGGCGTGGGACAGCCTGTTCGAATTGCTGGTGGCCGGCGGACCACAGGGCGCGGACCGTGGCCTGGCGCTGCTGCGACAGGTGGCGGAACCGTCGACGGGCGAGACAGGGGATTTGCCCGGCGACGAGCGCGCGACTTCGTTCCCCCGCTTCGGCTTCTGGCCCACCCCCGACCAGCAACCTGCAGCCGCCACCGTCCCAATCCTCTTCTATCGCGCGCTGCTCGAGGGTGCGGGCACGGCGGTTGTCGAGGGTCTTATCGCCGCTCTCGCCCCCGAGGGGCTGCGGCCGCTGCCCATCTTCGTTTCCTCGCTCAAGGAACCGGAGGCCGTGCGGTTCGTGCAGCAGGCCTTCGCGGCGCAGCCGCCCGATGTGATCCTTAACCTCACAGGCTTCGCACTCGGGCTCGATCGGCTGGCGCCCGAGGAAAATCCCTTCGCCAGTGTCGACGCGCCCGTCATCCAGCTCGTGCAGGGCGGCCGGCCGGAGGCGCTTTGGACGGCCGATATGCAGGGGCTGACCGCCAAGGACCTCGCCATGCAGGTGGTCATGCCGGAGCTCGACGGCCGCATCGGCATGCTGCTCGTCGGCCACAAGGCGGAGAGCCTTTGGCATGCCCGCACGCAATGCCCGCTGACCGCCTATGCGCCGGAGGCCAACGGCATCGCCCGCGCCGTTGCGCTGGCCAAGAATTGGGTACAGCTCCGCCGAACGCCGCGCGCCGAACGCCGCGTCGGGATCGTGCTTGCCAACTATCCCATTCGCGATGGTCGCCTTGCCAACGGCGTCGGCTACGACGCGCCGCAATCGAGCGTCGAGATTCTGCGAGCGCTCGATGCCGCGGGTTATGCACTGTCGGACAAGGGCAGGGGGCTGGCAGATGGCAATGCCCTCATCGAGCGGCTGCAAGCGGGCCCGACGAATGCGCATCCGGAGCGTCCGGGGGGCATTCGCTTCCCAGTCTCGGACTACACCAGCCTGTTCGAAAAGCTACCGGCCAAAATCCGCGATGAGGTGACGGCGAGATGGGGTGAACCGGGCACCGATCCCTTCGTCCGCGACGGTGCCTTCCACCTGCCGGCGCTGAGCTTGGGCAACGTCGCCATCCTGCTCCAGCCGTCGCGCGGCTATCACCGCGACGAGAGCCTGAGCTACCACGATCCGGACCTCGTGCCGCCGCACGGCTACCTCGCCGCCTATCTCTGGCTGCGCGAGGAATTTGGCGCGCACGCCGTGATCCACAACGGCAAGCACGGCAATCTCGAATGGCTGCCCGGTAAGGCCACGGCGCTTGATGGCGCGAGCTATCCGCTCGCGCTCTGGGGTACGTTGCCGCATCTCTACCCCTTCATCGTCAACGATCCCGGCGAGGGCACGCAGGCCAAGCGCCGCACCGGTGCGGTCATCATCGACCACCTCGTGCCGCCGCTGACGCGGGCCGAGACCTATGGTCCGCTGAAAGACCTCGAAGCGCTGCTCGACGAATACTACGTGGCGTCCGGCCTCGATCGCCGCCGTCTCGCCGACCTCCGCCGCCGCATTCTCGCCTTCAGCCGCGACCAGCGCCTCGACCAGGACCTCGCCCTGCCGGCCGATGAAAGCGAAGCGCTCAAGACGATCGACAACTTTCTCTGCGAGCTGAAAGAAGCCCAGATCCGCGACGGCCTCCACATCTTCGGGCGCTCTCCCGAAGGCCGCCTCGAACGTGACCTCATCGTCGCCCTGGCTCGCGTGCCCCGCGGCGAAGGGCCAGGCGAAGCCTCGCTGGTCCGCGCGCTGGCGGACGATCTCAAGCTTGGATTTGATCCGCTGACGGCGACATTGGGGGAGGCGTGGACTGGGCCGATGCCCATGACTTTCGCCGACGGCACGACCCCCACCCCCGACCCCTCCCCTCAAGGGGGAGGGGGGCAGGGCCGTTTCGCCGAGCACCAGAAGCGCAATGTCGGACTGGCGCAAAGACTGCGGGGCTCGCCAACGATGCCCGAGCGCGCTCTTTGGCCGCTGTTGCGGCAGCTAAAGATGGACGGCTATCATTTTCGGCGTCAGGTGCCGATTGGCGGCTATGTCGCCGACTTCGCGTGTCATCACCCCAAACTGGTTATCGAGATCGATGGTGACACGCATGCCGACCCGCAAGCGGAAAAGCACGACGCACGCCGAACCGCCTTCCTGACCTCAGCGGGCTACGACGTGCTTCGGTTCACCAACCGGGATGTCACCACAAATCTCGACGGAATCTGGCAGGTTCTCTCGAACAAGCTCGCCGAGTTGGCTGCTCCATCGCCCCCCTCCCCCTTGAGGGGAGGGGTCGGGGGTGGGGGTGGCGCCGTCCGCACAATCGGCGACGTCGTCGAACGCCTCGAGTCTATCGCGGCGGCGCTGATCGAGGGCACCGCCGTGTGCGGGCCCGACTGGCCCGCCACCCGCGCCGTGCTCGAAACCATCGAGACCACCATCCGTCCACGCCTACGCGACTCGGGCCCCAATGAGATTGCCGCCCTGCTCGACGGCCTCGATGGGAAATTCATCGCGCCCGGCCCCTCGGGCGCACCCTCCCGTGGCCGCCTCGACGTGCTTCCCACCGGCCGCAATTTCTACTCCGTCGACAACCGTGCCGTTCCCACCCCGACCGCCTGGGAGCTCGGCAAAAAATCCGCCGAGAATGTCATCCTGCGACACCTCCAGGATCACGGCGCCTACCTCAAATCGCTGGCGCTTTCGGTCTGGGGAACGGCCAATATGCGCACCGGCGGCGATGACATTGCCCAGGCCCTGGCTTTCATCGGCGCCAAGCCGGTTTGGGACCCGGGCTCGCTGCGTGTGTCGGGCTACGAGATCATACCCCTGGCGAAGCTCGGCCGCCCGCGGGTCGACGTGACGCTCCGAATCTCCGGCTTTTTCCGCGACGCGTTCCCGGCGCAGATCGCCCTCTTCGACCGCGCCGTCCGTGCGGTGGGCGCCCTCGACGAGCCCGAGGAGGAAAATCCCATCGCGTCCCGCATGCGCGCCGAAGCGCTGACCCTGATGGCCTCCGGCGAGTCCGAGGCAGACGCGGCCCGGCAGGCCGGCTATCGCATTTTTGGGTCAAAACCGGGCGCGTATGGCGCGGGTCTTCAAGGCCTCATCGACTCCGGTCGCTGGGAGCACAAGGCGGACCTCGCCGACGCGTTCCTCGATTGGGGGCAGTATGCCTATGGCGCCCGCGACGCCGGCACGCCCGAGCGCGCCCGCTTCGCCGCCCGCCTCTCGGCCGTCGACGCGATCGTCCAGAACCAGGACAACCGCGAGCACGACCTCCTCGATTCCGACGACTACTACCAGTTCGAGGGCGGTCTTGCGGTCGCCGCTGAAAGTCTCGCGGGCCGCCGCCCCGCCGCCTACCACAACGACCACTCGCGCCCCGAGCGGCCGCTGGCCAAGACGCTGGAAGAAGAGATTGCGCGCGTCGTCCGCTCGCGCGTCGTCAACCCGAAGTGGATCGAGGGCGTGAAGCGCCACGGCTACAAGGGCGCGTTCGAGATCATCGCGACCGTCGACTACATGTTCGCCTTCGCGGCAACGACCGGCGCCGTGAAATCACATCACTTCGATCTCGCCTTCGCGGCCTTTGTCGAGGACGAGGCTACGCGTAACTTCATCGAGCAGAACAATCGCTTCGGCTACGACGAGCTGATCGACAAGTTCAACGAAGCACGCCGGCGCGGCCTCTGGACGCCGCGCTCCAACTCCGCCTATGCGTGGCTCGAGGAGGCGTTGTGAGAAACACGTTTGTATATCTGCTCGGACACCCCGGCGTCGGCAAGCTGACGGTGGCCAGGGCCATCTGCGCGGCGACCGGCGCGCGGCTTCTCGACAACCACCTGATCAACAACGTGGTGTTTTCGCTGATCCGCGCCGATGGCAAGACGCCGCTGCCGGAGGGCATCTGGGACCTCATCGGTCCGATTCGAAATGTCGCGTTCGAGGCCATCGAAAAGTTCGGCGATCCAGACGACAGCTACATCCTCACCAATGCGCTGACCGACGATCCCATCGATCGCCAGTGGTTTGACGACGCCGCTGCGCTGGCCGGGCGGCCCATGCGGTCTTCCTGCCGGTCGAGCTCACCTGCGACGAGGCCGCGCATGCGGCGCGCATCGACACGCCCGAACGCGCTGCAAGGTTGAAGCATACCGATGTCGCCTCGGCCATCGCTCGGCGCACCCGGATCCGGCCGCTGCCCATCGATCACCGTAACTTCATGCGCCTCGACAACACCAACCTTTCAGCGGACGAGGCCGCGCAGATCATCATCGCCCGCGCCCGGAGCCTTTCGCCATGACCGACAAAGCCCCCAAAAAGACCGACCTCATGAGCGAGGCCGAGCGCGATGCCTACCACGCCGAAAAGATGCGGAAGAAAAAGGAGGCGCGGAACAAGATCCTCGCCACCAAGACCGAGGAGAAGGGCCTCCTCATCGTCCACACCGGCAAGGGCAAGGGCAAGTCGACCGCCGCGTTCGGCATGGTTTTCCGCGCTATCGGCCACGGCTTTCGCGTCGGCATCGTGCAGTTCGTCAAGGGCGCCTGGTCGACCGGCGAGCGCGACGTGCTGGCCAAATTCCCCGAGCTCGTGACCATCAAGGCGATGGGGGAGGGGTTCACCTGGGACGTTGCCGACCGCCAGCGCGACCTCACCGCCGCCCGCGCCGCCTGGGAGGAAGCTAAGCGGATGATCGCCGATCCGAGCTACAAAATGGTGCTGCTCGACGAGCTCAACATCGTGCTGCGCTACGACTACCTGCCGCTCGCGGAGGTGCTCGAGGTGCTGCGCAACAAGCCGCGTGACACCCACGTCATTGTCACCGGCCGCAACGCCAAGGACGAGCTGATCGAGATCGCAGACCTCGTCACCGAGATGACCGAGATCAAGCACCCGTTCCGCGCCGGCGTGAAGGCGCAGGCGGGCGTCGAGTTCTAGTTCGCCGAGCAGGTTTCCTGCTTGAGCGAGGGCACCAGCTGCTCGACAACCGGCTTCATCACGGCCGCTTCGCTCGGCGGATAGGTCAGCTCGAACGCCGCGTATTGGCTGTCCTTGCAGCCTGAAATCATGCGCCGGTAGACGATCTGGCCATCCTTGTCGGTGCCCGAATAGCTCGCCCAGCTCGAGGTCATCTTGACGTAGGTGATCTTGAGGCCGTCATCGGCATCGCTCTTCATGTCGAATTTGACTTCGCCCGAAAACCCGTCGTCGGCGACGGTGCCGGTAAAGCCGCCCCAGACAGCCAGCTTTGCCGCCCCATCGGCCGAGGTGCAGGACTTGCCGTCGCTGTTGTCGGACTCATCGCCGCAGGTGAAGCCGGCCGGGATCGTCACCCAATAGCCGAAACGGGCGTTGCCATAGCGCTCGGCGGCGGTCGCCGCCATGGCGGGCGAAACGGCGCCGACGATCATCAGCGCGAGCAGCAATGATGGCTTGAGCATGGGAGCGTCCCTTGTTGTCGGGCGCCTCGATAGACAATCCCACCTGAACGGCGGCTAAACATGGCCATGGTCGCGAGGGTGACCGTCGCCGTCCCGCTCTTCCTGCCATTCGGCCCACGCCTGCCGCAGGATCTGGGTCGCCGAGGTGAGGAACAGCGCCGCCATGACGCCGGCGACGATGAGGTCCGGCGCCCGGTTGCCGAGCACATAGACGAGGCCCGCGGCAATCATCACCGCGACGTTGCCGATGGCATCGTTGCGCGAGCAGAGCCACACCGAACGGATATTCGCATCGCCGTTCTTGTAGGGGAGGAGCAGCACCACGGTGAAGACGTTGGCGGCAAGCGCCAGCACGCCGATCGCCCCCATGGTCTCGGCCGCGGGCAGGCCCTCGACGAAGAAATGCCAAAGCGTTGTCGCAGCGACCCAGATGCCCATGAGCACTAGGCTCGATCCCTTGAGCAACGCCGCGAGCGAACGCACGCCGACCGGCCGGCCGATCGCCCAGAACGAAATGGCATAAGTGACGCCATCGGCGAAGAAATCGAGCGCATCGGCCTTCAGCGCCTGCGAGCCGGCGAACTGCCCGGCAATCATCTCGACGACGAACATCGCGATGTTGACGCCGGTGACGAGCATCAGGCGGCGTTTGTATTCGTCGCTCATGCCCGCAAAGGTTTCGGCGTGCTCGTGTCCGGCGCTCATGCGCAGAAAATCCTGGATTCGTCGCGTCCGGCTCCCTAGATAATTGCTCTAGCCACTAGAGGTTCAAGGGGCAAAATGCGCGACTATGCGATTGGCGAACTGTCGACCCTCTCCGGTGTGAAGGTGCCGACCATCCGCTACTACGAGGAGATCGGCATGCTCGCCGCGCCGCCGCGCACCGAGGGCAACCAGCGGCGCTATGACGAAACCGCCCTGTCGCGCCTGCGCTTCATCGCCCACGCGCGCAGCATGGGCTTTCCGATGGGCTCGATCAAATCCATGCTGCGGCTCGCCCGGCATCCGGATGAGCCCTGCGAAGACCTCGATTCGCTCGTCGCTGACCGGCTGATGGAAGTCGAGGAGCGCATCAGCAAACTCAGCGGCCTCAGGGCCGAGCTCACGGCGATGCTCGAGGATCACCATCACGGGCGCGTTGCCGATTGCCGCATCATCGAGGTGCTCTCCGACCACGACGAGTGCGCCCACCCGCACTGACGCCCTAGACCACCACAATACCCGTGTGCTTGGCCTTTTCCTCGGGTTCGACGTGGATCGTGATCGTCGCCTCGTCGACCACTTCGCGGAGCTTGGCTTCGATGCGGTCGCAGATTTCGTGCGCCTGCGCCACCGGCATGGCGCCCGGCACGACGAGATGAAACTCGATGAACGTCATCTTGCCGGCCTGCCGCGTGCGGATGTCGTGCGCCTCGATGGCGCCCTCGGCGTTCGATGAAATAACGTCGCGGATGGCGGCCAACTCCCGCGGCTCGACCGCCACATCCATCAGCCCCGCCGCGCTCTGCTTGAGCACCAGCCAGCCCGACCAGAGGATGTTGACTGCAACCAGCGCCGCGAGAATCGCATCGAGCTGGCGGATGCCGGTCGCCACCGCGAGCAGCACGCCCACGAGGACGCCGATCGTCGACAGCACATCGGTGAAGAGATGCCGGCCATCGCTTTCGAGCGCCGCCGACTTTTCCCTGCGCCCCTGCCGGATCAGCCAATACGCCCAGCCGCCGTTGAGCGCCGTGGCGAGGAGGCTGATGCCGATGGCCGGCGCATCGGCGTTGAACGGGCGCGGCATAACCCAGGACTGGTACGCTTCGTAGAAAATCAGCACGGCCGCGAGCGCGATGAAGACGCCGATCACTACCGCCGAAAAATACTCGGCCTTGTAGTAGCCATAGGGCAGGGTGGCGTCGGCCGGCCGGGCGCTGAGCCGCACGGCGACCAGCGCCACGACGGCGGTCACGATGTTGACGACGCTTTCGAGCGCGTCCGAATAGAGGGCGACGCTGCCGGTGAGCCAGGCGGCCACCGCCTTGAGCGCGAGCACGACGATCGCCAGCGCGAGGCTGACGAGAGCGAGGCGGATCGCGGTAGGCGTCTGCGGCGTCACGGTCGCGCTACTTCCCGCCGGGGGCTCCGGCTTCATTGGCTCCTCGATTGGCGCATACAGGGCCCCGCTTCATCCGGCAAGTGCTTGTTCTGCAACTCATTTTCAGAAGCGTTCGCAGCTTTGCCGCGGCTCTGCCAAGCCCTTGATTGACCGGACTCTTTGGCGGCTCTAGAAGGAGCGACCCCGTAAGCGTTCCCTGTGAGGAACTGAAAGAGATGCCGGTGCGGTCGACCCAAATCGGGGACCAATGCCGGCGCTGAAAGGCGCGACGATGAAGAGTTTGACCCTGCCCGCCGCAACGGGCGTGATGCTTTGCGGCCATGGCAGCCGCAACCAGCGAGCCGTCGGCGAGTTCGGCGTATTGGCCGAACGGCTGCGCGAACGCCTGCCGGGCGTGCCGGTCGAATACGGCTACCTCGAGTTCGCCAACCCGGTGCTGCACGCAGGCCTCGAGAAACTGCGCGGCCTCGGCCTCGAACGCATCCTTGCGTTGCCCGGGATGCTGTTCGCCGCCGGCCACGCCAAGAACGACATCCCCTCGGTGCTCAACACCTATGCCGCCGGCCACCCCGGCCTCACGGTGACCTATGGCCGCGAGCTCGGTGTCGACCTCAAGATGCTGCGCGCGGCCGGCGATCGCATCGAGGAGGCGCTCCGCGCTGCGCCCGACCAGTCGATCGGCCGGCACGAAACCTTGCTGATGGTCGTCGGCCGCGGCGCCTCGGACCCCGACGCCAACTCCAATGTGGCAAAAGTCATGCGGATGCTATGGGAGGGCATGGGTTTTGGCTGGGCGGAAGTCGCGTACTCGGGGGTGACCTTCCCGCTGGTCACGCCGGCGCTCGCGCACGCCACCAAGCTCGGCTACCGACGCATCGTAGTGTTCCCCTACTTCCTCTTCACCGGGGTGCTGGTCAACCGCATCTACGATGCCGTCGACGAGGCAGCCGCCGCTCATCCGGACATCGAGTTCGTCAAGGCGCCCTATCTCAACGACCACCCGCTGGTG
>Ga0068853_100002591_pt1 | contig 13585 bp, 16 predicted proteins | sample KBSCornC32_FD_65655 | JGI IMG/M metagenome (GOLD analysis project Ga0068853, IMG submission 65655) | Corn rhizosphere microbial communities from Kellogg Biological Station, Michigan, USA - KBS Corn C3-2 | ecosystem: Host-associated > Plants > Roots > Rhizosphere > Soil ... | reverse complement strand
AGGTGGTGCCTGACGAGAAGGACGTGATACCTTTCGAAAAATCGAGAGTGACCGACAACGGATCGGCACCTGGCGGAGTATCGGTGATCGTAAGCGTGGTGGTCGTTGGATCGACCGTGCTCCCCAGAAATTTCAGCATCGAAGTCCCGACCTGGCGGCCGGTCGCGTCAGTCACGGTGACGTTCCAGCTGTTCACAAGCGTCGGGTCGGTCGCTTTAGTGAACTTGATGGTCCAGACCTGCTTGCCGCCGCGATTGTCGTAGACGGCGACGTCGGTCACCGACGCTTCGGTCGCGGTCGAGGAAAGATTATCGGCAAACGTAATTTTGGTTGTCGCCTGCGGCGAACTGGTCCGCTTCGCATCGACGTTGAGGGCCGCTGCATGACCGCTCGCATCGAGCACGCCCAGATGGTAGCCAGTGCCCTGCTGTGAAATATAGCCGTCCTTGTCGATCTCAAACTGGCCGGTCCGGGCATAATAAGTGTTCCCGTCTTTCTCGAGCACCAGGAAGCCGCTGCCCTTGATGGCAAGATCCAGATCATTGCCCGTCTGGCGCAGATCGCCCTGTGAGAAATCGATGAGCGCCGGCGCGGTCGTGACACCGTCGCCTCCATTGGAGGCATGGCCCTCGGCAAAGGTTAGGCCATCGTCGCCTTCGCGCGCCACATCGGCAAAGCTCACGGAATTGGCCTTGAAGCCCGTCGTATTGAGGTTGGCAACGTTATTGCTGATGGTCTGAAGGCCCTTCGAATAGGCGTTCATTCCGCTCAGGCCGATATAGATCGATCCAAGCATCTTAATTCTCCTTCATCAGCGGATCTGCGACACATCGGAGATCGAAATCCCGCCAATGGTCTGGTTGTCGGTCGTCTTGATCGTGATCTGCGGCGCGCCGCTCGAGAAGGACACGGCGGTGACCGTGCCCGAGAGCGTCGAACCCTGCGCGGAAACATCAACGGTCTTGCCAAGGATACCTGTCGCCTGGGTGGCGGCTTGAGCGGACAGCAGGCTCGTCACCTGATCGTTCAGCGACTGGCTCTGTTGCAACTGCGCGAACTGGCCGAGCTGGCTTACGAACTGAAAATTGTCCATCGGCTTCAGCGGATCCTGATAGGTCAGCTGGGTCAGGATGATTTTGAGCAACGATTGAAAATCGAGCCCGAACGCATCCTGTGCGGATGTGCCAGCCGAGCTAACGGGAGCGAGCGCCACGGCGTCCTCCAATGGCTTGAGGATTTGAAGGGTTTTCCGGCAGGCCGTTGAGCAACAAGGCACCAATCTCGTGACCAGCGTCTGTTGCGACCCGCGTAATCAAGGCCCGCAGGCGTTCGCGCTCCTCAGGCACAATGCCAGGCAGGCGTGCAGCGATTTGAAGACCCTCGCCATTATCAGCCATATGCAGAGCGATCGGGGCCGGACGATTGCGGACTTCCGGTACGGACCGATGAACAGGGGAACCCGCTTCTTCAGGTCTATCTTCGCCCTCACCCCCCAGCGATGCTTGGAGAGTGCTAGAATATTCGGGCCCACCTTTGATGTCCGATGATAACTGAGCGGACCGTGTGACGACTTCGCAGCGTGCGGCCGGGGCGCTGGCTAGTCGGTCGATCATAACCGCTGCGCTGGCCATCCGATGTAAGCTAGGTTTTTGAGTGTTCAGAGATTCAGTAGCTGATGGCTTCTCCAGGGGCAGCGACTGAAGGTGAGCCGGCGCCCTGCCGCGATCAGAGGCGGCGGCTGATGTTCTGCCGAACATGCCGAGGTCGGAAAACCCATGCGCGCGTTCGTCGCTTGATGTGCCCGGTTTTTCGATCAGCGATTCAAATGGCGTGGCCGATTGTTTTGCAGGCCGGAGAGCGGACATTATCGCGCCGGACCGGGACGTGTTGAAGGGTGGCACGGCCGTCATGAGCGACTCCCCTTGTGGGAATGCCGCTCGGCTGTCTCATGCAAGCGCTGCTCGTCGCGTTTTCTGAACAGTGACAGCCGGGCTCTGCGTGCGAGACCTTGGGCCACGTCGCGTTCAAGAAGTGCACGCCGGGACGCGTCTTCGGCCCGCTTTTCGTCTTCCTGGCACCGCTGAAGCTGTGTGTCCGCATCGCGCGCGGCAGTGGCTGCGCTGCATAGGCCGTCGGCCCAGTAGAGGGTTATGTCCGAGGCTGTCCCATGAACACCGAGGCTGGCAGACCACGCCGCTTCGACTTCATTGCAATTCGACAGCTGCTCTTGATGAGTCTCTGTCGCCCGCTCAACGACGCGCTTAGCCTCTGCCAGACGCATCTCGGCAGCGTCAGCCTTGAGTGCCTGAAGCTGCGCGATGTCAGCAAGAGCGCGTTGGCGTTCAGCGTTTGCTCTCATGCTACCCTCGCAAGACGCGTGAGGGCGGCAAGCGTCTGATCGAAGGCGGCGCGCTCGCCTCGATCCTGCTGCAGGAAATTCCGGATGTCCGGATAGCGTTCAATTGCCTGATCGAGCACCGGATTGCTGCCTTTGCTGTGCAAGCCTGCATCGATTAGGGTCTTGGCGCTGGCATGGACACTCAGCCATTCGAGCACTTTGCGCGCTTCGGCTTTCTGCTTGACCTCGACCAGGCCAGTTGCTTGGCGACTGATACTGCGCGGTACGTCGATTGCGGGAAAATGCCCCTGCTCGGCAAGGCTGCGGGACAAGAGAATATGTCCGTCGAGCAGCGACTTCATCATCTCACAGACGGGGTCGTCGATATCGTCGGTCTCGCTCAGAACCGTCATGACCGCAGTGATCGCACCACCTGATGCGAGTGCACCGCAGCGCTCGACGATCCGGGGGATCGCCGCGAACACGCCGGGCGTGTAAGCTCTGACCGTCGGCGGCTCACCTGCGGCAAGTCCGATTTCGCGAAGCGCCATGGCGAGCCTGGTGGCCGAGTCGATCACCAGCAGGACATGGGCGCCCTGCTCACGCCAGCCTTCCGCAAGCGCCAGCGCATAGTCACCCGCGCGCACGCGCAGTGCTGCGGGCTGATCGGAGGTTGCAACCACCATCGTCGTGCGCGCACGCGCTTCAGGAGACAGTCCCTCAGCCCAGAATGCCTCGACCTCGCGCCCACGTTCGCCCACAAGACAGATGACCGCGACATCGCACGCCGTCTGGCAGGCGATCTGGGTCATCAAACTGGTCTTGCCGACGCCGGCCGCAGCGAAAATCCCGATCCGCTGGCCCTGACCAATGGTGAGCAGACCATCTACCGCCCGGATTCCCGTTTCGACGACAATCTTGGGCGAGGCCCGGTCGAGCGGTGCGGTGATTTCGCCTTGGAGCGGGCGCATGCGCTCGCCCAATATGGCAGCGCCGCCATCGATCGGACGTCCCAAGGGATCGATCATCCGGCCGCGAAAAGCATCGCCCACCCACGCCTGGCTTGCATGACTTCTTGCAACCACGGAGGCACCAGCAAAACTCGGACGTACCTCTTCCAACGGAGAGAGAATGACGCTGTCCCGGGTAATCCGGATCACCTCAGCCTCGAAGCTGTCCGACCCGCCCCCGACGGCCTCCACGGCACAAATGGTACCCAAGGGAACATTGGGCCCATCCGCCTCGATATGAGTCGCGAAGATGCCGCGCACTCGACCCGTCCGGCGAACCGGATCGGTGGTCTGGATATGCTGGATAAGATGCTCAGCCAGCATCGCGCATCTCGTTGGCAATGAGCGCGTCGAGCTTGGCTTGCAGCGACGACCACTGCTGTGAGAAGCCTGCATCGATCTCGCCAAGCGTGAGAATCATGCGACAGCTGCCGGGGGGGAGTGCCAAGGCTTCGACGACCACCTGGCCACCAAAGCCTGCCAAACTTTGCTCGCTGGCAAAATCTTGAACCGAGACTTCGACCTTGATCAGGCTATCCCGCCGAACTTGTGCAAGTTGATGACGGATCAGATCTTCGACCAGCGCAGTCCAATGCGTCTGGTCACCTAACAATTTTGCCAGGCACTCGCGCGCGACGATGATCGCGCTCGTCTCGGCTGCTGCCAGCTGCCGGTTGAACCCTTCGCGCGCGGTATCGACAGCATCGCCCAGAAGTTTCAGCCGTTCGGCCTGCCGATCCTCCGCGCGCTCGAGACCGGCAGCTTCCCCTTCGCGAAAGGCTTCGTCGGCAGCATCTTTGAATTCGCTATCGAACCGCGCAATCCGATCATCGCGCGCCTTGAGATCCTCTTTCAGCTCAATGACCTTTTCCCGCAACCGATCAAGCGCAGCTTCTGCCGGAGACGGTTCGAGCGAACGCGGCACGAACGACAGCGGTCTTGCCGAACGCGTCGAAAGCGCGGATGCCTTAATAACGCTGCTCATCGTGCAGCCTTGCGAGGGCGCAGCAGACTGACAGCGCGGCCTAGCAGGCTTGGCGTGCACCGCGCTTTGGGCAACACAATCTGAGATTGCTTGTCGGCGCATTCGGCAAGGACAGCGCTGGTATGCGGTGTCATCGTGCGCCCGGACCGGACAAGATCGGCGAGCCAGGGCGACAAGCTGGTCAGGTCGGACGGTGACGTCACTACGGTTTTGGGCGCTCCGCCTTCAAGCAAGAGAACGACCCGGGTCCGCTCATTGTCATCCAATGCATTCAGCACGGCCATGCGCGCGGCATCGTCGAAGCCCGCCAACCGGCTGACTAGGTGATCGAGCGCGCGATCAGATGTCGGACTTGGCATGTCCATTCTCCTGGGCAAGTGCTGCTTTGAGCTGATCGGCAAAAGCTTGGGGGCTGCGCCCCTCGGTGGCTGGCCGACGCATGCCGAGGCGGAGAACCACGAACCCGACAAACGCTATGCCAAGTACAAGCGCGGCGGCGCGCAGCCCGAGATCGGCAGCATCGGCGACGCCATGGTCGCTCGCAGCTTTTTCGTTAGCCGCGGCAAGCACCGGTGCGTTGAACGCGATTTGCGGCTGCGGCGGGTCGACAACCACGCGTGGCACCCGACCAAAGCTGATCTCATCGCCCAGCGCGCTGTCGAACCCAATCGCCCCTGCCACCAGATCACGCATCTGCTGCGGCATTTGGCCATCGAGCGGCCAGGACGGCTCAATCACCACCCGAACCGGAATAGCGCGTGCCGACGGATTCCATTGCGGCAGCGCGTCACCTGCCACCTGGCTGTCGCCGCCAACAATCGAAACAGCTACGGCAACCGGCCGCCCCGGATAGCGCTGATCAAGCAATGCCCGGATCTGCGCCTCATAATAGTCGGAAATAGCCTTGCGCTGCTGGGCCAGTGGCCCAACGACTGCGCCATCCGCTGCAACCGGCGCAGTACTGATCACGTCACCATGTTCGCCGAGCACGACCACATCGGCGATGTCGAGCTTGGGAACCGCGGCTGCGACCAACTTTTGGATACCGAAGGTCGCAGCATCGGAAAGCCGGGCGCCGTTGCGCATCCGGACCGTGACCGAGGCTCGCGGCGGCGTGCGATCCTCTCGGAACAGCCGGTCTTCGCCAAGCGCCAGATGGACGCGCGCGGCCTCGACGCCGTCGAGCGTCATGATGGTGCGCCCGAGCTCGCCCTGAAGCGCGCGCTGGTAGTTGATCTTCTGGGCAAAATCAGTGAGCCCGAGCTCGGATTTGTTGAACAGCTCGAACCCGACCGTCCCTTTGAGCGGCAAGTCTTCGCTCATGACCGACAGGCGGGTCGCATCGACCTTGTCTTCGGGTACGAGAATGGTCGTCCCGCCATCAGCCAGCCGATAGGGAATCTTCTGACGATCCAGCTCAGCAACGATGGTCGCCGCATCGCCAGCACGTGTGCTCGAGAACAGCGGTGCATAGTTTGTGCGTACGCCGAAATACCAGACCGCCCCCAGAATGAGCGCGACGATCAGCGCACCTCCGGCAATGATCGCCCCCTGCGCGCGTGGCTGTGCTGATCGGAACCGTTCCAACATCACGTTCGTCCGATCAAAGTTGCATGTTCATCAGCTGCTGATAGCCTTCCAGCAATCGGCTTCTGACCTGGAGCATCAGCTCGAACGAGAGACGTGCATCCTCCATGGCGTAGGTGACCTGATGCACGGGGATGGAGTCATCGAGCGCAAAGGCACGCGCGAGACCATCAGCGCTGGCGAGTTTATCGCTGACCCCATTGATGCCATCGACCAACATCCGCGAGAATGACGTCTGGGCGGCCATGGGTTGGGTGGGCGCGTTCAAAACGGGCTGAGCGCCAAAGATGTCGATTGCCTGAATCGGGGCTATGCTCATGACCGCCGCCCCAGCTCGAGTGCCTTGCTGTACATCTGCCGGGCGCTGTTCATCGCGACGATGTTGGCTTCGTAAGTACGCGAGGCCTTGATCATCATCGTCATTTCGGACGCCTGGTCGATTGCTGGATACGCGACCATGCCGCGGGCGTCAGCCTGCGGATTGCCGGGCTCGCGGACCAGCCTCGGCGACGTTGCCATCGCCTGGACGCTCTTGACCTCAACGCCCGTCACATGCGCACCGAAATCGCCAGCCGGCCCCGAGATGAGGCGGCGCGGCTGATAGCCAACGCTGGATGCGTTTGCGAGATTCTGAGCGACGACTTCCAGGCGTCGCCATTCCACGTCGAGGCCAGTGCGGCTGATTTCCATGGCATGCATGATCAATTGTTCCCCTGGATAGCCAGCGCATCGAGCTGGAGCTGGCGGTTCAGAATATCGATGAGGGCGGCGTAGCGAAGCGACGTCGAATTCGCGGTCGCGAGCTCGAGATCGAGACGCATCTCGCGATTGTCGCGCGTGATGTTGGGGGCCACCGAGCGTACGGCCTGCGAGCCCTCGGAAGCTGCCGCGGCAAGCGAGCGTTCGAAGTTCAGATGCTGGGCGCGGTAGCGCGGCGTATTGGCATTGGCGATATTGGCGGCCGTGATTTCGGCACGGGCATTGAGGCCGTCGAGCGCTTTGACCAATATGTCTGCGGACAGAGTATCCACGGAAGCAGATCCTTTCACTGAACCACGATGTCGGCGTGGAGCGCGCCGGCGGCCTTGATGGCCTGAAGGATGGCGATAGTGTTGCGCGTACCGACGCGAGCGCGCGACAATGCCTGGACAAGGTCAGTCACCGAACTGTCGGGGACGTGCACATTGGCTTCGCCCTCTTCGGACACATCGAGCTTGGAGTTGGTCACGATGAGGCTGCGCGCGTCGGGCACGAAGCCGCCGTAGATATATGGCTGCGAGGCCTCGCGATCGACCGTCACCGACACCTTGATGTCACCTTGCGAGATGACGACGTCCGAGATGCGGACATTGCCGCCCGCAACGACGGTCCCGGAACGCTCGTTGATGACGACCCGCGCAAGCTGATCCGGGGAGACGCCGACGCTCTCGATCCGTGCGATCAGCCGATTGACGTCGCCACCTTTCGCATCGATCAGGACTGCGTCCGCGCCCCTGACGGTCGCCATGCCAAACCCAAGCTCGCGATTGAGCCCGTCAGCAATCCGCTGCGCGGTCGTGAAATCCGGATCCTTCAAAATGAAAGTGAGCTTTCGGTCCTGTCCAACGAGCCGGACACCCACAGCGGATTCTACGGTCGCGCCACCCGGCACCGTTCCCGAGGTCGGGTAATTTTTCTGGCGGAGATTGACGCTGTCCTGAAACTGGTAGCCGCCCACGACAAGAGAGCCTTGTGCAAGGGCATAGGGCTGCTGATCGGGTCCTAGCAACGGCGTCATGAGCAGCGTGCCCCCGACCAGACTGCGTGCATCTCCGATCGAAGTAACGGTCGCATCGATCCGGTCGCCGGGATTGGCCGATGGCGGCAAAGTCGCCGTGACCATGACGGTCGCGACATTCCGGCTCTGCAAGACCTCAGGCGGGATCGAAGCACCCAAGCGGCTCAGCACGTTGGCGAGCGCCTGACGGGTGGCTGCGTTGCGCGGCGAATCGCCTGATCCGGCAAGCCCCGTCACGATGCCGTAACCAACCAGCGGATTATCACGCCAGCCAAGAAAGCGACCCAGATCCTTGACCCGAACCACATCCGCCCATGCCGGCGCGCTGAGGCACAGAAGCAGGAATGCGATCAGCGCGCGCATTACATCAATCCCAGAAAATTGAAGATGCGCGCTGCTAGACCCGGACGGCCGCTGCGCGAGACGAACCCGGAACCATTATAGTCGATCGCAGCGTCCGCAATCCGGTTCGACAATATGATATTGTCGGCGCTGATGTCGGAGGGGCGAACCCGCCCCTTCAGCCGGATCACCGTCCGTTCGCGATTAATATTGAGATTTTGCGTACCGGCGATGCGCAAATCGCCATTGGGCAGAACCTCTTCGACGGTCGCGCTGATCTGACCGACCATCTGGCCGGACCGGCCAGTCGAGCCCTTATTGTCGGTGCTGCCGCTGAAACTCAGCGATCCGCTTTTATTGAAAGATGAGCCGCCTGTGATCTGACCGCTCAACGCATTATTCTTGGCAGATCCGGTCGTAACATTGTTCGCCGCCGATGCGTTTTGATAGATAAGGATCGTCAGGATATCGCCGGGCTCGGCTGCACGCCGATCGGCGGCAAGTGCCGCCCAGTTGCTGCGGCTATAGAGATCTGCTGCGTGAGCCGGACCAATGGTCGCGAGCCCAACCAGGACGAAGGCCAGCACTTTCATGGCCGGAGGTCCTCATAGCTGACCGCAAAGGGAACGCCGTCCTCACCACGCACGAACAGGTTATTGCCCGGTGCCCCCACCTGAAGAGCCTCAACTGATCGCTCAACCTTGACCGCGCCAATGGCGGATACCAGCTTGATCTTGCGGCCGGGCTGAACCGTTTCAACTCCGCTCAAACGCGCACCGGTTAAACATTCGCCCTGCGCGATCGGGCGAACCGCGCGAACTGCCCGGGTCGAGCGGTCAAAGCGAATGCCGGATAAAGGCTTGGCACACGCAATGGCCTCGACATCGGTAGCCTGGACGAATGCGCCCGCCTCAATGGCGTGACGTGCGCGCATCGTTGGAGGCGACGCCGGCAGAGAATTGCCCACCATGATCAAAAACACCGACTGGATCACGAATTGCGCCGGAGGTTGTTCGCGATCGACATAAGCTGGTCGCCAGCCTGGACGAGTTGCGCATTGGCGGCGTAGGTCCGCTGCAGGAGCATCAACGTCACCATTTCTTCGGAGAGCTGAACGTTCGCCTGCTCGAGGGCGCCCTGGACGAATGCGCCCGCGCCCTGTGCGCCGGCGTCAGCACCTACAACGCCGGAAGGATCCGACATGGCGTAAAAGCCAGCCCCAGTGTCAATGAGGCTATCGGTATCCTTGACCGTAACCAGATCGATCCGGCCGATGGTCTCAGTGCCGGTATCGCCCGGCAGCTGGGCAACGACGCTTCCATCGCGTGCGATTGAAAAGCCCGTCGCCTCCTCGGGCACCGCAATCATTGCGCGCAGCCGCGTGCCGCCAGCCGTCGCCAGAAACCCATCGCCATCGACTTTCAGCGCGCCGCCCCGCCACAGCAGAACATCGCCACCGGGTCCCAATGTTTCAATATAGCCCGGCCCGTCGATTGCGAGGTCCGTGGCGCTTCCGGTCTGGCGAATTTCTCCCGGCGTCCAGACGCGCGAGGTCGCGCTCAACGACACGCCGGCATTGGTATCCACACTATCGACAGCCGTGCGCGAGGCGTCTTCCACGCTCGCCGTTCCGGCAAGCTCCGAGAAGCGCAGCGCAGTCCGCTTATAGCCAACCGTGTTGATATTGGCGATGTCGTGCGCCAGCACATCGAGCGCGCGTTGCTGGGCATCGAGGCCAGTGGCCCCGATGTAGAAAGCACCATTCATTTGAGACCCCCGAACTAAGCGATTCGATTAGATCACTTATCGATATATATTTGAGAATTTTCAGTTCCCGTCAAATAGGATCGGAGTAAACATTTCATCAATGACGATTTAGTCTATTTTCTTACTTTCCTTAACTAAGGCCATTATTGTGTCGAAATAATAATCGTTGGATGTCGAAAATATTCTATTATTTTGAGACATCAAAACCCACAATCGCTTGCCCCATTAGCGAGTCGTATAACTGCACGACGCGCTGGCCGCTTTCGGCACGACGCATGGCGGCCATCAGTTCCACCATCTCGGCTCCACTTGAAACGTTGGAACTCTCGACCATACCCTGCCGAACGATCGGATTGGCCATTTCCTCGCCACTACCCTCGGACGCTTCGAAACTTGCGGCTCCCACAGCCGTCAGTGCTGACGGATCAGCAAAACGCCTGATTGCCAGTTTGGAAATGGGTGCGCCGTCCTGAAGCAGAACGCCATCGGCGGTGATCTCCAACTTCTCGGTTGACGTGGCGACATCGCCGCCAGATCCTTGCAGCACCCAGCCCTCGGGTGTCACAAGCAGTCCTTCGGCACTCCGCGCGAATTGCCCGCTCTTCGAATAGTAATAGGTATCGCCGGCTCGCAGCGTGAAGAAACCGTCGCCCTGGATTGCGAGATCCAATGGATTGGAAGTCTGGATCATCTTTCCAGATGTGAAATCGGACTTTCGCGACACCGCCGGCACTTCGCTGCCATCGAGCTGCTCGGGCTGGATCTCGAGCGAGAAGCTGCGCTGTGCACGATAGCCAGGCGTCAGCGAATTGGCCATATTCTGGCTTATCGTTGCCGCCTCGCTCTGCGCGCGCGCAATGATCGAACCACCGATTTCAGCAATGCTGCCCATATGTTCAATCCATCTTGATGATCGAGTAAGAGGCGAGATCGATCGTATGCGGGATCTCGTTGACCGAGAGTACCGACAAACGAGGAATGCTGCGCTTCGTAAAGGTCTTGAGGTGCCGTCTGATTTCAGGCCGGCACAGGAGGACGGGCGCGACGCTCTCGCGGATCATCGTCTCGACGGCCGGCAGCAGCTTGCGGATAAGCTGCTCAGCGAGACGCGGATCGAGCATGAGATTGCTGCCGGCCTCGGTACGGCGCAAGCTCTCAGCAATCTGGCCCTCAGCTCTCGGATCAAGGCTCAAGACCGACAGCTGCTGGTTTTGTCCTCGAAGCGCGTGACAAATGCCGTGGCTCAGGCGTTGCCGAACCGTCTCGGTCAACTCCGCCGGATCCTTGACGGTGCGGCCAAGATCCACCAGCGCCTCCGCAATCTGATCCATGTTGCGGATCGAGACTTCCTCAGCGAGCAGGTTCTGAAGCACCCGCTGGACATCCGACACGGTCATGATCGCAGGGATCAACTCTTCGATGAGTCCGGGCTGACGCGACCGGACCCCTTCGAGCAACGTCACTACATCAGCGCGTGACAACAGCACCGAGGCTTGGTCACGGAGCAGTTCACCAAGATGTGTCATGAGCACCGTGACGGGATCGACGAGAGTATAGCCCGACTGACGCGCGGCCTCGCTTTGCCCCTCCTCGATCCAGACCGCCGGCAGCCCAAAGGCGGGATCGCGGGTCTCGATGCCAGGCAAGGGTTTCGCAGACGCGCTGGAAGAGATAGCAAGCACGCAATCGGCATGGATCCGGACAAAGCCGTGCCGCGCGCCGAAGATCGCGATCTCATAATGATCAGGCTCGAGATGTTCGGCTTCCTGCAGAACGACCGAAGGGAAGGCGAAACCGAGTTGCTTCTCCTGTTGCGTACGCAAGATCGAGATACGCTCGGCCAGCAGCGGCTTGATGGGAAGCCAGGCCTCGGCCAGTCCCTTGGCCAGCAATATCTCGATTGCCGGTATGGGCTTGGTTTCGGATTGGGCACCGGCTTCGGCTTCGCTTTGCTCGAACAGCGCATTCACATCCGCCTCGCGCTTTCGGCGGCGCGTTCGCAGAAACATCGTGCCCGCAATCACTATCAGAACCGCGATTGGCCATTTCGGCATGCCCGGAAGCGCCAGTAGCAAGAGCAAGGTCGCAAGCACGATCAACGGGATCTTCGGCACTGAAGCAAGCTGACTAAATACCTCGGTGCTGAGCTGGCGGTCGGCGGAGGATCGCGTAACGATGATACCAGTCGCAACCGAAATGATCAGCGCCGGCACCTGAGTCACGATGCCGTCGCCGATGGTCAGCAGCGTAAACGCCGACAGCGCGTCGTTCCAGGCCATGTCCATCTGGCTGACACCGACGATCCACCCGGCGATGATGTTGATAAGCAGGATGATGATGCCAGCAATGGCATCGCCTTTGACGAACTTGCTCGCTCCATCCATCGCACCATAGAAGCCGGCTTCCTTCTCCAGATCCTTGCGCCGGCGCTTGGCTTCGTTTTGATCGATCAGCCCCATATTGAGGTCGGCATCGATGCTCATCTGCTGGCCGGGCACCGAGTCTAGCACGAAGCGCGCTGCCACTTCGGAGACGCGCTGCGCGCCGGAGGTCACCACGACATATTGCACAACCACGAGAATGAAGAAGACGACCAGTCCGACGACAAAATTGCCCTGAACCGCAAACGTCCCGATCGACCCGATCACCTCGCCGGCATTGGCACCCGTCAGGATCAATCGGGTCGCGGCGACATTGAGCGAAAGGCGATAGAGCGTTGCAACCAGCAGGATCGATGGAAAGGTCGAAAATTCGACCGGCCGGTTCACATAGAAGGTATAGAGTAAGATAGTAAGCGCCAGTGCGAAGTTGAGAATGATCAAAAGATCGAGCAACATCGTGGGAATTGGCACGAACAGCACCAGCAGGATCGCGATCACGCCCACGACCAGGATCAGATCCTGATTTTTTTCGAAGAATCCCTTGAACATCAGTGCCTCACATCTTGGTCGTCGGCCAATCCGTGATCGGCGTCATCGTTGATTGCGTGAAGGGTGCTCGCTGCAGTCTCAACTGTCTTCGGGCGGCGAAGATCATTATAGTGCCGGGCAACCGCTGGAAAGCAGGCTTCCGGGATCAGATCATTGAGTCGACAGGCAGCCAAAAGAGCGCGCGCAAGCAGGCGATCTTCGATGACGGGCACGCCATAAAGCATAGCTAGCCGCCGGTAGCGGAGCGCCACCCGGTCGGTTCCGACCGCAACCGTGGCAGGGGCAAGCATCGACCTCGCATCATAGCGGAGCGCCACTGCGACATGGGTCGGATTGACGATCAGCATGTCTGCACTCTTGATATTGCGCAGCCCTTGGCTCTGCTTCACGAACTCGCCGTGCAGCTGCTTGCGCCTCTGCTTGAGCCGAGGCTCGCCCTCGCGCTCGCGATGCTCGCGCTTCAGCTCGCGGCGGCTCATCCGCATCTTTTTGGAGAAATCGCGTCGCACGATCAGTTGGTCAATGGTTGCGAAGATCAGCGCCAGGAGCGCGAAGGCCGCCAGCAATCGAAACGCCGAATGGGTCATTCCTGCCAGCAGCTGCGAGGCGTCGGTGACGAGGGGTGCTTCCGATCGCATAGCCCCCTTCAGGATCAGCCAGGCAACATAGCCATAAGCAGCCAGCTTGATGACATTTTTGAGGGTTTCAATCAGCAGGCGCACCGTAAACAGCCGCTTCAGTCCTTTAGCCGGATTGAGCCGACTGAAATCAGGCTTGAGCGGCTCGGCTGAGAAGACGACGCCCGTTTGCAAGACCTCGAAGAGCAAGGTTGCGAGAAAAGCTGCGCCT
>Ga0068853_100002583_pt1 | contig 13608 bp, 14 predicted proteins | sample KBSCornC32_FD_65655 | JGI IMG/M metagenome (GOLD analysis project Ga0068853, IMG submission 65655) | Corn rhizosphere microbial communities from Kellogg Biological Station, Michigan, USA - KBS Corn C3-2 | ecosystem: Host-associated > Plants > Roots > Rhizosphere > Soil ... | reverse complement strand
CCGCTGCCCGAGCCGGAGGAGCCGCCGCTGCCCGAGCCGGAGGAGCCGCCGCTGCCACCCGGCGAGCTGAAGGTGCCGGTGCAACCGCTCATCAGTAAAGTCGTCAGAGTGAGCGCGGCGAGACCGCTTCCGGGCTGCCGCAGCGTACACGGGCCCAGCACGCGCGCGGATGGCGCATGGCCAATGCGATTCATGAGTGTGTTCCTTTCGAGCCAGCGACCTCGATCAGAGCGCGACGCGACGAGGATCGGGCCCGGCACCGTGGGAGGAGGGACCGTTCGTCGAAGGGTCCTCTCGATCAAGGTTTAGGAGATGCTGCTTCATTTTGTTACGCGCACATCGCTTCTTGACGGGGAGCTGGGCCACGAGACACGGCGAGCCCTCGCAAACGGCGCGCCATGGGCCATCGCCGCGGAGGCGCGGGCGAATCAAGCTCGGAGGCGCGCAGAATTGCCGTCAGTGGCTGGGGGTGGTGCGATGCGCGCGCAGGTCTTGCGCAATTGAGCGCGGGTCAGAGCGTCAACCACCGAATCTCGCCGAAGCCGGCGATGAGACGCGCCTCCTCGACGGCGAACCGCCAGAGCGTGAAGTCGCCGAGCGCGAAGTACTGGGCCGCCTGCGGCCAGCGCGCCAGGTAGCGCGCCCGCCCGTCCTCGATCGCGTCGGCGCCGAGCGGATGAACCTGGCCGAGCAAGGACACCCGCGCGCCCGCCTGGGGATCCGCGGCCGCCGTCCGATCCCCGACGAACAAGCCGGCCCGGGGATCGCTCAGCAAGTTGCGGGTGTGCGCCGCGAGCCGCGACAGCAGCAGCAGGGGCGCGCCGTCGTCACCCAGCGCGTACGGCGTGACCGAGCCGTACGGGTAGCCCGACCGGTGCACCGAGATCGTCGAGAGCACGCCCACGCTCTCGGCGGCCAGCAGGGCCCGCGCCGCCGCGCGGTGATCGACCTCATTCATGTGCGCCGCATACGTCATGGACGGAGAATAGCCTCCCGGCGAGGGGGCGCAGACCAGCGATCACACCGGACGCCAGCATCACCGCAGAGCGCGCAGCGGGACGTGGAAGCTGAGGCCGTGCTGTTCGAAGCCGAGCGCCCGGTAGAACGCGTGCGCCCCGGCGCGGGCCTGGTTGCTGGAGAGGGTGAGCTTGTAGCAGCCGCTCGCGCGCGCCCGCTCCATCGCGAACATCATCATGGCGCGCCCGATCCCGCGCCCGCGCAGCCGCTCATCCACGCAAACGTCCTCGACGACGGCCGACGGGGCCCCGCCATGCGCCAGGTTGTCCATGACGAGCAGCGCGAAGGTACCGACGACGGCGCCGTCATCGGCGGCCGTGGCCACGTACACGCCATAGTCCGGGTAGTCCGCCATGCGCCGCCAGATCGCGGCGGCCGCGTCCAGGGCGATGACCTCCCCGTCGTTCATGCCGGGCTGGGCATGAAGCGCGAGGATCGCCGGCAGGTCCACCCGCTCGGCGCGGCGGATGGCGACCCTCGCCGCGCGGTGCGGGCCACGGTCGGCACGAACGGAGCCGTTCGGAGGCGTCGTCACGGGCGTGAATCTTACAGCTGCAGCTCGAGGCGGGCGTGACGAGGGGGGCGTCAAGGGTCGAGCCGTGCTTGCCCCGATGCTTCGGGGATAAGATGTTCCGCCGTGAAGGTCGTCATCCCCGGGGGCAGCGGTCAGGTGGGGGCCATCCTCGCGCGGGCCCTGCTTGCCCGCGGCGACGACGTGGTCATCCTCAGCCGCGGCCGCGCACCGTACGCTCGTGTCGTGCCCTGGGACGGTCGCACCGTCGACGCGTGGGCTGGCGAGATCGACGGGGCCGACGTCGTCATCAACCTGGCGGGCCGAAGTGTGAACTGCCGCTACAACGCCGCCAACATGCGCGAGATGATGAGCTCCCGCGTCGACTCCACGCGTGCGGTGGGCGACGCCATCGCTCGCGCTTCGAGGCCACCCCGGGTCTGGCTGCAGATGAGCACGGCCACGATCTATGCCCATCGCTTCGACGCCCCGAATGATGAAACATCGGGCCGTATCGGCGGGGATGAGCTCGACGTGCCGAAATACTGGCGGTTCAGCATCGACATCGCCAGGGCGTGGGAGCAGGCGCAGCAGGACGCACCCACGTCGCACACGCGAAAGGTCGCCCTCCGCACCGCCATGGTGATGAGCCCCGATCGCGGCGGCATCTTCGATGTGTTGCTGGGCCTCACGCGGTTCGGCCTGGGTGGCCCCGTCGCCGGCGGTCGCCAGTATCTATCCTGGATTCACGATCGCGACTTCGTCCGTGCCGTGGATCTCCTGATTGCCCGCGAGGACATCGAGGGACCGGTGAACCTGGCCGCTCCCCAGCCTCTGCCCCAGAAGGATTTCATGAGGGCGCTGCGTGCTGCCTCCCGCGTCCCGATCGGATTGCCGGCCACGAGATGGATGGTCGAGATCGGCGCATTCTTCTTGCGCAGCGACACCGAGCTCCTGCTCAAGAGCCGGCGCGTCGTCCCCGGCCGCCTTCTCGGCTCCGGTTTCGCCTTCGAGTTCTCGGACTGGCCGTCCGCCGCCCTCGACCTGGTCGAGCGACGGCACCGCCCCCCAGTCGAGACGGTGTGACGAGGTCCCCGGCCTGGGCCGCGGGATACCGCAAGGCTCACGGCGCCGGGCACGCTACGCCGGAGGCCATCCCCGCGGAGATCGCGGCGCTGATCGCCGCTTTCGCCGGGGTGACGTCCGCCAGGGATACCCGGATCGCGGCGGAGGTCCCGCCCGCGTAGGCGATCCGATCGTTGGCGACCAGCTCGGAAGAGGAGAGGCCGCTGTCGGTGATGACGGTCGTCTTGATCCCGGATTCGAGGCGCAAGCGGCAGGCCTGGTTGATGGGATGGAGCTGGCTGAACGAGGTGCCGCCCCCCTGACAGGTGGTGAGATCGAAGGTCGAGTCGGGCGCGGCCGTATCGCAGCGCTCGATGCCGTCGGTCAGCACAATCAGCATGTTGAGGCGACAGACGGCGTCAGGATCGACGGGCTTCACGAAGTTGTCGAAGTAGAGGCGGGCGTAGAGCAGCGAACGACCGAGGGGCGTGCCGGTCATGCCGTGAAGCTCGGGATCGGTGACGACATCGGGATCCATCGGGAGCTCGACGTTGTCGATCCAGCGCCGCACGGCCGGGATGTTGGCGTCGATAGGATCGTAGCTGGACGCAACCGGCATCATGCCGGGAGGCGCGGTGGTGACGCCCACCCGCAGCACCTCGCCGACGCCGGCGGTGAACCACGGTCCAAAGGTGGTCTCGCTGTCGTGGGTCGTCATGTCGCAACCTGCGTTGCGACCGGGCTTCGTCGGTGTCGGCTGGTAGTGTCCGACGGGGCCAACGTCCCTCGCGGCGCTCGTGCACCACGTTTCGTTCGCATAGGCAGGTGGCGTTCTGGTCTGGATCGGAAATGACATCAGCCCGACGTTGGCCTGGCCGCCGAGGTCAGCCAGGACGGCGCGCAAGGCATTCTTGGCCCCGAAGATCCTGCTGCTCGTGCCCGAGGAAGGGGTCAGACAGATGTTCGTGTTTTCCCCCACCCAGGTCCCGACCCCGTTCTCCTGCATCGATCCAGAGTTGTCGAAGAGGAAAAGGATGTTGGGTCGCACGTAGCGGGGCGGGGCACCGCCCTGGCCCGCCGCTCCACCGCTGCCTGGAGCGCCGCCCGCAGCAACCCCTCCGCCGTTGCCCGTCGTTACACCGCCGGCCCCGGCCGCACCGGACCGGCCACCGATCGCCACCGGGGGTCCTCCTTGGCCGCCGCCCCCAGCGGTGCCTGGTGCTCCGGCGATGCTGCTCGCGCCGGCCATTCCGAGGGCACCGCCGAGCGCGCCTCCTCCACCGGTCGTGCCAGGGGCCCCCGCCGAGCCAACAACGCCGGCCGTCCCCGCCCCGCCGCCGGTCGCGACAGAACCGCCGGAAGAAGGAATGGAACCGCCGAGACCCGCCGCGCCGCCGGCCTCCGCGACCGAGGATGCGTGGCCCGCGCCGCCGCCCATGGCCGCTCCGCCCTCGCCGCCGCCGTACGCTCCGCTCCCTCCTCCGTTCGCCGCGATCCCTCCGCCGTGCCCACCGTCTCCGGCCCCGTTGCCGGCGCGACCCGCGTTGCCGCCCACGACGCCTGCTCCGCCCGCGCTTCCACCGCCCGCGCCGCCAGCGCCCGTCGACGACGTTCCCTTCGATCCACAGGCCGCGATCAAACCGAGGGACAGGAGGAAAAGGACGAAGCTGGGTTCGGGGCTCTTACCAGGCGATGGCCGCAGGGCGCGCATGAGCCCGGATCTTGGGTGCCCCGCCGGTCTGGACCATGCCACCAAAGGCGTATGCATGGTCTCATCATGCCTGCGGGGCGGCCTCCTGCGAAGCCGTCAAGCGGGAATCTCACGACCGCCGAGCTCCCCTGCGGAATGGGGCCTACGCCGCCGGCGGCTGGTCGAAGTGATACGGTGTGGCTTGCGCCGAAGCGCGCTCGCCGAACCGATCGCAGAACGCGCGGAGCCTCGGGTGCTGGTCGAGCGTGCCGAGACCGCGGAAGCCGAGGTGGGTGAGGAAGCAGAACGCGGAGACATCGAGGAAGCTCAGATCTCCGCTCGGTTGCGTGGCGAGCGCGGCGTCGAGGTTCGCCTCGAGCCAGTCGAGCGCGCCGTGCAGCCGCGCGAACGGCTTCATGAGCGCGGGATTGTCGTCCGGCACCTTCTGCATGCGGCTCGTGATGATCACGACGCCGGTGTTCATGGCGTCGGTGACCACCTCCTGCGCGTTGGAGGAGACCGGGTCAGTGAGATCTTCCGGCCACACGAGCTGCAGGGCGCGGGACGAGCGACGCGCCAGCTCCCGGCACACGCCAAGCGAGCCGAACCACGTCCCCTCGGGCGTGCGGAGGCTCGGCACGCGCAGGAGCGGGTTGTCGCCGTACCCGGCGCTCCAGGTAGACACGATGTCGAAGACAGGCTCGAAGGCGTGCGGCACCTCGAGCTCCGCCGCATAGATCCGCGTGATACGGCTGAAGTGCGAGCTGGACCGAGCGATCAGCGTGAGCGGCGGCGTGGGCATGTTCAATTGTTTCTGTGAAACGGCGTCGTCCTCACGTCCAGCGGAAGCGGCGCAGGCCCCAGGCGAAGGCCACCGCGCCCCAGACGGCGAGGATTCCGAAGGCGGGGGCGCAGGCGGCGAGGCCCGCGCCGTCGAGCATCACCTTGCGCAAGGCATCGTTCAGGGCGGTCAGCGGCAAGAGCGAGATCACGGGCTGGAGCTGCTCTGGGAAGCGCGTCGACGGGAAGAACACGCCGCTCATCACGAACATGGGGATTACCACCGCGTTGATGAGGCCGGTCACCGTCTCGACGTTCTGGGCGCGGCTGGCCACCAGCACGGCCAGGCCGCTGAACGACAGGCAGCCGGCGACGGCGAGCAGCGCGACCAGGGCCAGCGAGCCGTTGAAGGGGATGCCGAACGTGACCCGCGCGAAGACCAGCAAGCTGGTCGCCTCGAACGGCAGGACGACCAAGCGCGCCAGGCCCAGCGACGCGAGCACGTCGGCGCGCCCCACCGGCGTGGCGAGCAGCCGCTTGGTCAGGCCGCGCACGCGCAGGTTCACGATGGCCCAGCCGATGGCCCACAGCGAGCCGGACATCACGTTCATGCCGACGAGGCCGGGCACCAGGAAGTCGACGTAGCGCGCGCCTGGGTCGGTCACCAGTCGATCGCGTGCCGGCACCGGATCGCGGCGGCCGGCCGCCCGCTGCACGATCTCGTCGACGGAGTCGCGCGCGGCGCGCGACTCGGGCCGTTGAAAGTCGAATACGTAGGCGATCGCTTGCGGTCCGGCGTCGGGATCGGGGGCCACGATCACCGCGACCTTCCCAGCGCGAAGCTGCGCGCGCGCCACCGCCGGATCGAGCCGCGCGACCTTGAAGTGCGCGGCCGCGAGTCGGAGAGGCAAGTCGGCCGGCGTGCCCTCCAGCACACCGACCGCCGCCGGCTGGGGGCCGCCATTGAACGCCAGGCCCAGCCCCACGGTCAGCAGCACGGGGAACCCGAAGGCCCAGAACAACGTGCCCGGCTCGCGGCTGAGCTCGCGCAGGCGCGCGCGCGTGAGCTGCCAGACCGGGCGCAGCTTCATCGCGGCCGCGCGCGCGCCGGCGACGAGGATGCCCCTTGGCCCTCCCAGGCTTTCGCCGCCGCGCTCGAGCTGAGCAGCAGCTTCTGGAACGGGTTGTCGTCCCGCCACAGATCGCCGCCCAGCACGCTGATGATGCCGGGGCGGTACTGCTCGCTGTCGCTGCCCGCGAAGAACAGGTTGCGGACGATGGCGTGGTCGTAGAACCGGTTGATGAGCCCGGCGAAGCTGCGGTACCCCATCTCCATCCGCTGCGCGTGCGACGCCATCAGCTCCGGATCGGCCTCCGTCCCGGCCTGCAGCGCGGGCCCCAGGCGGTCGGCCAGCGCCTCCCCGCTCAACATGGCCAGCGACACGCCCGACGAGAACACGGGATCGAGGAAGCACGCGGCGTCCCCCACGCACGCCCAGCGCGGCCCCGACGAGCTCAGGTTCTTGTAGCTGAAGTTGCGGATGATGCGCGGCTCGGTCCCGTGCGCGCCGGCGGTCAGGCGCTGGATGATGGGCGAATCGGCGATGGCCTTCTCCAGCGCCTCGGGCGAGCTGGTGGCCTCGCGACTGACCAGCCCGACGCTGAGCCGCGCGCCCGACAGCGGGATCAACCACATCCACCCCTCGGGGATCATCAGCACCTTGATGTTGCCCGTGGCGGCCAGCTCGTCGGCGATGGCGGCGTCCAGGCCGTGGTAGTGCCGGAACACGGCCACCTTGCCGAAGCCCTTGATGGGCTCGATGGTGCGCCCGCTGCGGCCCAGGAAGGCGTCCTGGCCGGTGGCGTCCACCACGAAGCGCGCGCGCATCGTCTCGCCGGCGGTCGTCTCGACCGTCACGTCGTCGGCGCCGGGAGAGATGGCGGAGACGCGCACGCCCTCGCGCACCTCGGCGCCGCGTTCGCGCGCGGCCAGCAGCAGCGCGTGATCGAAGGCGGCCCGCTCGACCTGATAGGCGTGGGGGGCCAGGCCCTGCAGCCCCTCGGCGAACGAGAACACCACCGTTTCGCCGGTCTTCTCGTCGATGAACTCGGCGCCGTCCTTGCGCAGGAACGTCTTCGGGTCGAGCGCGATGCCCAGGCGCTCGAAGATGGGCAGGTCGATGGGCAGCAACGACTCGCCGATGTGGAAGCGGGGGAACGGGTCCTTCTCGAGGACCAGCACGTCGTGGCCCGCCACGGCCAGCAGGTTGGCCGTCGTGCTGCCCGCCGGGCCGCCGCCCACGACGATGACCTCGCGGCGCGCGGCGCCGCCCGCAGTCGAAACCTTCGAATCAGTCAGCATGGTCAATCACACCACCTTCCTAAAAAGCAACGAGGTGTTGATACCCCCGAACGCGAAGTTGTTGTTCATCGTGATGTCGAGGCGCTTCGCCTCGCGCGGCTCGCCCATCACGTAGGCGAGCGGCGCGCAGCGCGGGTCGGGCTTGTCGAGGTTGCGCGTCGGCGGCACGAAGCCCTCGCGCGCCAGCACCAGGCAGAACACGGACTCGAGCGCGCCGCACGCGCCCAGGGTGTGCCCGGTGTGACCCTTGGTCGAGCTGATGGGGACGCCGGTGCCCAGCACCTGCATCGTGGCCTGGCTCTCGGCGACGTCGCCGGCGTCGGTGGCGGTGGCGTGGGCGTTGACGTAGCCGACCTGGGCGGCGTCGATGCGCGCGTCGTCGAGCGCGTTGCGCATGGAGGTCGCCATCCCTTCGACCGAGGGCATGGTCACGTGCTGCCCGTCGCAGCTCGTGCCGAAGCCGGCCACCTCGCCGTAGACGCGCGCGCCGCGCCGGCGCGCGTGGTCCTCGCTCTCCAGCACCAGCGTGGTGGCGCCTTCGCCCACCACCAGCCCGTCGCGGTCGGCGTCGAACGGGCGCGGGCTGCGCGCGGGGTGATCGTTGTGGTGGGTGGACGTGGCGAACAGCATGTCGAAGACCGCCGCGTGCGAGAAGTGCATCTCCTCGGCGCCGCCGCACAGCATGACGTCGTGGTAGCCGGCGCGGATGGCCTCGTAGCCGTAGCCGATGGCGTGGCTGCCGCTGGTGCAGGCGGAGCAGGTCGAGATGACCCGCCCCCGGATCTGGAAGTACTGCGCCAGGTTCACGACGCACGTGTTGCTCATGAACTTCAGGTAGGCGGTGGACGGGATCCCCTGCAGCCCGCGCGAGAACAGCGCGCGGCAGAACTCCTCCTGGGCCGACGACGAGCCGTGCGTCGAGCCGTAGGCCAGCCCGGTCGCTTGCGGCGGCAGCGCCGCGAGATCGAGGCCGGCGTCCTCGAGCGCCTTCTCGGTGGCGTAGGTCGACAGGAGCGCCACGCGGCCCATCGATCGCACCTTCTTGCGCGGGTAGTCGCCGAAGGGGACGTCGCGCGCCACGGCGGCGAGGCGCGTGCGCAGCCCCGGCACCTGCGCCCACTCGGGCATGTTCACGATGCCGTGGCGGTTCTCGCGCAGGGCCGCCGTGACCGACGCCAGATCGTGCCCGATGGGTGACGTCAAACCGATGCCAGTGATGAAGACGCGCCGGGCGCTCAAGCGATCCCTCCGTTGATGCTGATGACCTGACCGGTGATGTAGCCGGCGTGCTCGCTGGCGAGGAAGCCCACCAGCTTGGCGACCTCGGTGACCGTGCCCAGGCGCCGCATCGGGATCATGGGGAGCAGCTCGTCGCGGGACAAGCCGGCCAGCATGTCGGTGTCGATCAGCCCCGGCGCCACCGCGTTCACGGTCACGCGGCGCTTGGCCAGCTCCTGCGCCAGCGACCGGGTGGCCCCGATCAGGCCGGCCTTGGCGGCCGAATAGTTGACCTGCCCGCGGTGGCCGACCAGCCCCGCCAGCGACGCGATGTTGATGATCCGGCCCCAGCGCTGCTGGACGAGGCGCATGACCAGCGGGCGCGTGACGTTGAAGAACCCGTCGAGGGTGGTGCGCGTGACGGTCTCCCAGTCGTCGGCCTTCATCGCCGGGAACGGTCCATCGCGCAGCACGCCCGCGTTGTTCACGATGATGTCGATGGTGCCGCCGCCGCTGGCCTCGGGCTGGTCGTCCCCGGCCCAGGGCGCGAGCGCGGCGGCCGTCGCCGCGGCGTCCGCCACGTCGAAGGGCAACAAGGTCGCGCGCCCCCCGGCCGCCTCGATGCGCGCCTTCACCGCGCTTGCCGCGGCCGCGTCGGAGCGGTAGTTGAGCAGCACCGCGCATCCCGCGGCGGCCAGCTCCTCCGCGATCGCCGCGCCGATGCCGCGGCTCGCCCCCGTCACCAGGGCCAGGCGCGCGGCGGTCATATCGACATCCCCTCGGGCAGGGGTCCCTGATACACGGTGAGGCTCCCCGACGCCAGCGTCCGGCCGTCCGCGCCGGCGATCGTGCAGCGGAAGCTGCCGAGGTCGTTTTCGCCAAACACGCGCCGCACCTCGATGGTCAGGACCTCGCCCACCGCGAACGCGTCGGTGGCCAGGCTCAGCTCGCGGCAGCCGAGGAGGAACCCGATGCGGGGGGCGCGCTTCTCCTTGCGCGCGGAGAGGCCCGCATAGGCCGCCACCGTCTGCGCCATGTACTCGATTCCGACCACCGCCGGTACGCCGAGCCGACCGTCGGCGCCGGCCGCCACGAACGGCGAGTCGGGTCGGATCGCGACCGTCGAGACCGTCACGTCGTCGTCGTGCGCGCACACGCGATCGATGAGCAGCATCGGCGGCCGGTGGGGGACCACGTCTTCGATGGGCGGCAGCGCTCCTTCCGTCGGGATCGTCACGGCGCGCGCCTCGTCGTGTAACCCACGTGCACCTGCAGCGGCGAGCCGGCGCCGACCGCCACGGACCACGGACGCGCGCCATCCCCGGTCAGATCGATGCGCGCCGGCGGCTCGTCGGGGCGCGCCCCTGCCGCCGCGGCCGCCGAGACCAGCCGCAAGAACGCGCGCCCCGGCCCGGCGCCCGGATCCGCCGGCTGCGCGCGCTCGACCAGCGCGGTCGCGTCGGCGCCGCCCACGACCGGCTCTTGCCGCAGGTCCCCCAGCCAGGCCAGCGCGGGGTCGACCGACGAGGCTCCCGCCGCCGTGTCGCCCGCGTCGCGCGGCAGCGCGCGCAAGATCACCGCCCCCGAGACCGGCGTCGCGACCGCGCTGGTCAGGGCCGCGGGCAGCGTCTCGTCGGCGACGACCACCAGGACGTCCCCGCCGCGATCCTCGAGCAAGGTCTTCGCCTCCAGCAGCGCCATCGCCGCCGTCTGCCAGCCCGCCGCCAGCGACGTGGCCGGGCAGCGGTTCTCGTGCGCGATCGACAGGTACCCCGAGGCCGTGTTGTGAACGCTGTTGTGAAAACGAAAGGGCGACACGCCCCGCTCGACGAAGAGCTCGTGCAGCATCTCCATCGTCGTGCCCAGCTCGCCGTACGCCGACCCGACCACGATGGGCATCGCGCCCAGCGAGACGCCGGCCTGCTCGGAGGCCTGGGCCGCCACCTCGGCCACCATCCGGATGAGGAGGCTCGTGCGCCGGCGCATCCGGACGGGGAGGCGAGGCGGCGGCGCGTCGGCGTCGTCGCGGCGCGTGCCGTTCATCAGGGCGCGCACGTCGGGGACGCCGGGCAGCCACGCCCCGACGCCCATCACCGCGGCCCACGGGCTCGGCGGGACGCTCATACCGGCGCGCTCCCGAAGAGCAGGCTGACGTTGCTGCCGCCGAACGCGAACGAGTTGCTGAGCACGCGCCGGCAGGACCGCGCCCGCCGCTCCGTCACCAGATCGAGCCCCAGGGTCGGATCGGCGGGATCGGCGCCCAGGCTGCGAGGGATCCACCCCTGCTCGACGGCGACGATCGAGAACACCGCCTCGGTGGCGCCCGCCGCGCCGAGCAAGTGACCGGTGTAGCCCTTGGTCGAGGCGATGGGGACGCCGCCCGCCCCGAACAAGGCCGAGACCGCCTTCCCCTCCGACAGATCGTTGAGCCGCGTGCCGGGGCTGTGCGCGTTGATGTGATCGATGTTCGACGGCGAAAGGTCGGCGCACGCCAGCGCCTCCCGCATGGCCGCCAGCGCGCCGGCCCCTTCCGGGTGCGGCGCCGCCATGTGGTAGGCATCCGACGATTCGCCGACGCCCAGCAGCCAGGCGCGCGCTTCACCCGTCCGCTCGAGCAGCAGATAGGCCGCGCCCTCGCCGATGGTGATGCCGTTGCGCTCGGTGCTGAAGGGGCGGCAGGCGGTGGCGCTCAGTATCTCGAGGCTGTGGAATCCGTAGAGCGTGGTCAAGGACAGCCCGTCGACGCCCCCGACCAGGACCGCGTCGACGATCCCGCTCGCGATCAACCGGCGCGCGCTGCCGAGGGCCTTGGCGCTGGCCGAGCAAGCCGTCGAGACCACCAGCGCCGGCCCCTCGATCCCGGCTGCACGGCGCACCGCCTCGAGCAAGCCGCCGAACGAGTGCTGCCGGTGAAAGTCGTAGTCCAGCGGGACGTGCCCCGTCTGCTGCAGGGCCTGGTAAGCGGCCTCGGTCCGGGCCAGGCCGGCCGTGGTCGTGCCGACGACGAGGCCGACGCGCTCCGCGCCGTGGCGAGCGACCGACGCCGCCACGGCGGGGCGCAGCTCGTCCAGTCCGGCGACCGCGATGCGGGCCGTCCGGCTATCGAAGTCGGCGAGCGAGGCCGGCAGCGGCGGCGGCGCCTCGGGCAGCTCCCCGGCGAACGTCTCGAAGGGCAGGTCCAGCGTGCAGGGACCAAGGCCGGAACGTCCCGCGGAGAGGGCCTCGATCACCCGGCGCGTGGTGGTGCCGAGGGCGTTGACGGCGGAGTAGGCGGTGACCGGATACGGCGCAAACACGAAGCGACTGCCTGGTGGAGGATGCTGCGAGGGCTCGCCCGCCTTGCGGCGAGCGGAGCGAAGCAATCTACAATGCCGGCGTTTCGGTGCGCAACGCCGCAGCCAGCAGAGGCAAGGGACCGGAACTTTCGGTAGATTCAGCGGCCGGCAAGCCGAGGGAGGTGACCGCATGGCATCGAGGGAGGACGGAAATCAAACGGGCTCGAGGGCGGGGGCGAGCGCGATCACGCTCCGGGCCATCGGCGTCCTGCGCTCGACCCTCCGCTCGCGATCGGAGGCGCCGCGCCAGGGGGACGAAGGCGCGCCCGACGCCTGGCTCGAGGTCGAGGCGTGGGCGGCGCCCGCGCTGGAAGGCCTGGCGGTGGGGGACGAGCTCTTGATCCTGACCTGGTTCGATCGGTCGGATCGCGCGGTCCTGCGCGTGCGCCCGCGGGGCGACGCCGGCGCAGCGCTCACCGGTGTGTTCGCCACCCGGTCGCCGGATCGGCCGAACCCGCTCGGCCTGCACCCCGTCACGCTGCGCGCGATCGACGGCACCCGCCTGCTGGTGGGGCCCATCGAGGCCCTCGACGGCACGCCCGTGGTGGACGTGAAGCCCGTGATCTGAGCCACGCGCACCGCCGCCGACGTGCCTGTATGCTCGCGTGCCGATGACAGGCGCGCGCGGCTGGTTGGTCCTGGGATGTGCTGCGGCGGCCGCGTGCTCCAGCTCGCCCTCTCCTCCCACGACGACCGCGGCCCAGGCAGCACCGTCGGCGCCCGCCGCAGGGCCGAGCGGCGGGCCCCAAGTTGCGCCGGTCTCGCCGCCGCCTGCTCCCTCCGGAGATTCGGAGTTTGCCTCGCTCGGAGTCCGCAGGGTGCCGCCCTCGATTCGCTGCGAGCCCCATGAGGTCCGTCAGGCTTCCAGCGCACGCGCGACCGGCGACCGGGCCCCCTCCGCGCCTGCCGGTCTCGGCCTCTCGGGACCGGCGGTCGTCGGCCACTTGCCCACGGAGCTGATCCGCAGTGTCATCCGCAGCCACGGTGACGCGATACGAACGTGCTACGAGGCCACCCTGCGTTCGCCTCCGTATCCGAAGGGCCGGGTGCGGGCACGCTTCGTAATCGATGCCACGGGGAAGGTCCCCCATTCGTGCCTCGCCAGCACGACGCTGGACCAGCCCACGGCCGAGCGCTGCATCGTCGACGAAGTTTTGACGTGGCGATTCCCCAAGCCCGCGGACGGCGGCCAGGTCATCGTCGACTATCCCTGGGTGCTGGAGACGCGCAGCGACGGCGACACCACCGCCGCACCCGCCCCGAAGAAGTAGCTCCTCGGCGCCCGACGCACAATCCGGACTTTCGGTTGACGACCGGCTCGGCGGCGGCTCACCCACGCGTGGCGTGAAACCGACGAATCGAACCGGCTGGGTGATCCTTGGCGCGATGGCGACGGTGGGGGCGTGGGGCGGTTGCTCGTCCGGGGGCTCCGGCGCCTCTGGGTCGGGCGGCGCTGCGACGGCGACGGGGGGCGCGCCAGGGACGGGGGGGGCGTCCGGGAGCGGCGGGGCTCTGGGAAGCGGCGGCATGTCCCAGACTGGTGGTACGCCGGGGAGCGGCGGTCGCGCCGAAACGGGCGGAGCGCCCGGGACAAGGGGGGTGGCGCCCGGGACGGGCGGCGTGTCCACCG
>Ga0068853_100002581_pt1 | contig 13612 bp, 12 predicted proteins | sample KBSCornC32_FD_65655 | JGI IMG/M metagenome (GOLD analysis project Ga0068853, IMG submission 65655) | Corn rhizosphere microbial communities from Kellogg Biological Station, Michigan, USA - KBS Corn C3-2 | ecosystem: Host-associated > Plants > Roots > Rhizosphere > Soil ... | reverse complement strand
TACGCCTGGATATTTATGGTGAGCTTTGGGACCCAAACTTCATCCGCAAGATGGTTAGGGATCTCGGGCTTGATGAGATCGTAACCGTTCACGGATATGTTGAAGAGGCCGAGCTTGAGGCGGCACTGTCGGCAGCGGACCTTTGCATAAATCTGCGGTTCCCCTCACGCGGCGAGGCGTCGGGCAGTCAGCTCCGAATATGGGCGAGTGGTTGTCCAAGCATTGTGACGCGGACGGGCTGGTACGCGGAGCTAGACCCGTCGACCATTATCGCGGTCGAGCCCGGCAGCGAGATCAGTGGAATTCAGGCCGCGATCGATATGCTCCTGAATGATCGACGAGCATTCGACTCAGTTGCGGCGGCAGGGCTCGAACGGCTGCGCGTCGAGCATTCACCCGCAAAATATGTGAACGCACTTATCGAGCTCATCGACAGAAGGCTCCCAGAAACCGTGGACCATCGGCGCGAGCTTCGGTCGCGCACTTCGCCTGACAAGCTGAACGATGCGGCCGTCGAGGAGCTTTTGGCTCGAAAGGAACGCCGCGACGGATATCGATCTCACCGCTATCGCTATGCACACCTGATGCTCGTGTTACGAATGCGTCAGCTCGGCGGCCGCATTCTGAAAAGTCGGCTGATCGCACCTATATTCGGCGATAGACTGCGCTCGTTTCTGAAGAGCAGGTGAGGGCCCAATAATGCACATTGCAGTCGACGGCCACACTATCGGGACGCAGCTCGCGGGCAACGTCACGTACGCGAAAAATATGATCGAGGCGCTCGCCGCGATCGACAAAAAGAATAGATACACCCTTTATGTCACGCTGCTGGATACGGAGCGACTTTATCGTGACAGGTGGCCGAATGTGAGCGTCCACAGGGTAGAGATGGGAGGCCGGATCGCGCGTCAGATGTTCTCGTTTAGGCAGGTCCTGAATGAGCATCGGCCGGACATATTTTTTGTACAATTCAATGCACCATGGCGAGTGCCTTGCAGGGTTGTGAACGCCATTCACGATCTGTCATTTGTGCACTATCCCGAGACATTTAGATGGTACGAGGCCGCGCGAATGAAGCTAACGACGCGTCGCTCCGCCACGGCTGCGGCGCACGTGATCACGCCCTCTGAATCGTCTCGTCAGGACGTCGTCGACACCTACAAGCTCCCGGCCGAAAAGGTGACGGCGATACCTCTTGCCGCATCCGATAAATTTCGCAGCGATATCGACCCGGAAACAATTGCCGAGATCAGGGCGCGCTATGGTCTGCCGGGTGAGTTCATCCTGGGCGTGGGATCGGTACAGCCGCGCAAGAATATTATTCGGCTCATCGAGGCCTATGCGTCGCTGCTGACAAGACGCGAGCTTCCGCCCTTGGTCCTTGCCGGACGGCTTGCCTGGCTTTATAACAACAGCGTCAGCGCGGCGGCGAAAAATCGTGTAGCTGAACACGTCAGGTTTCTCGGTTTTGTCCCGGATGAGGATCTGCCGCCGCTGTACTCGGCCGCGACGGTGTTTGTATATCCTAGTTTTTTTGAGGGATTTGGTCTGCCGCCGCTCGAGGCGATGGCCTGCGGCACGCCGGTGATCACAGGCGACCGTACGAGTCTGCCGGAGGTGGTTGGAGACGCGGGAATAATGGTCGATCCATACGACGTAAACGCAATTGCGAACGCTATCGAGCGGTTATTGGCAGATGATGCGCTGCGTTCGGAGCTCTCCAGACGCTGCATCGATCGCGCATCTAAATTCTCATGGCAAAAGACCGCCAGACAGACACTGAATGTTTTTGAGCAGGTAATGTCGGCATAGATGCGGATCGCTATCATCGGCACACGCGGGATCCCTGCGAACTATGGCGGCTTTGAGACCTTTGCCGAGGAGCTGTCAAAGCGGCTTGTCGCGCGAGGTCACGACGTGACGGTCTACTGCAGGTCGCATTATGTCGACCGATCGCTGAGGGAGTATAACGGTGTTCGTCTCATCGTGCTGCCGACGCTGCGATACAAGTATCTCGACACGGTAATTCACAGCCTGCTGTCGATGCTCCACGCGGTGCGGCGACGGTTTGACTGCGTTCTCGTGTGCAATGCCGCAAACTCGCCGCTGATCCCGATCCTTGAGTGGACTGGAACGCCCGTCGCCGTCAATGTCGACGGTCTCGAGCGACATCGCAAAAAGTGGAATGCTCTCGGGCGACTCTATTACTCTCTCGGCGAGAAGGCGTCACTGTGGTTCGCATCCCGCGTGGTCACCGATGCGCGCGTGATTCGTGATTACTACAAAGAACGTTACAGGGCTGACACGACACTGATAGCTTATGGGGCAGAAGTCGCACGTGCGTCTGCGCCCACCGCACTCCGGCGTTACGGTCTGGCAGGCGAAGATTACGTATTATATGTGTCGCGGCTTGAGCCGGAGAATAACGCGGCGCTGGTCATCGAGGCATTCCGACAGCTCAAGACAGAACACAAACTTCTGATCGTAGGCGACGCACCATACGCCGCAAAGTACAAAGAGCACTTGAGCACGCTCGCCGCCGGCGACGAGAGGATCTCGTTTCCAGGTGCGATCTATGGCGCGGACAAAAGGGTCCTCGAGCAGAATGCCGCTGCGTACATTCACGCAACCGAGGTCGGCGGCACACACCCCGCCCTTATCGAGGCAATGGGTGCAGGCAACTGTTGCCTCGTGTATGACACGCCCGAGAATCGCGAGGTGGCAGGCGATGCGGGGATCTACTATTCAGATGCGGACGGCCTCGCGGACCGCTTGAGTAGCGTTTTATCCGATCACCAGACTGTCGAGAAATATCGTCGCCTGGCGGAGGAGCGTGTACGGGCGCATTACAACTGGGAAGTTGTCACCGACGAGTACGAGCGGCTCTTTGACGAGCTTACCAGCGAATGAGGATCGACGAAGCTCTCAGAGACGCGGCTCGACGGCTGGAGCTTGCGGGTATCGCCGAGCCGCGACGAGAGGCGTCGTCGCTGCTATCTTTTGCACTTGGCAAGCCGCACGCGTTTCTGATCGCGCATCCCGAATATCAGATCACTGATCAACAGCAGGCGACGTTTGACGAGATCGTCACCCGACGCGAAGCCCGCGAGCCGTTTCAATACATAACTGGCAAGCAGGAATTTTGGGGACTCGAATTCACGGTTGCTCCCGGCGTGCTCATACCGCGCCCCGAAACCGAATTGCTTGTCGAGGCCGCGATCGAGCACCTGCAAAAGCTCGACAAACCAACGTTTGTCGAGGCTTGCGTGGGCTCGGGTTGTATCTCCGTTTCGATACTGCATTCGCTGCAGAATGCCCGAGCGATCGCGACGGACATTTCACCTCTCGCTATCGATATGACCCGTCGGAATGCGACCCTACATGGCGTCGACAACCGCCTTGAGCTGCGAGAGACAGACCTGCTCGACGGCATCGAGAGTCGGGTTGACCTCATCCTGGCAAATCCGCCGTACATACCGGACGGCGACATCGCGGGCCTGCAGGCCGAGGTTCGCAATTTTGAGCCAAGAGAGGCGCTCGCAGGTGGGCGGGACGGTTTGGATATTATTAGGCGGCTCATCGGCGAGGCCGGTCATATTCTTGTCGACGGCGGTGTTCTCTTGATGGAGATCGGGGCCGGGCAAGCCACCGCCGTGGCGGACCTCTTCGACTCCGACAAATGGGGATCGCCGGAGTTTCGAAGGGATCTCCAGGCGATTCCCAGAGTTGTCACCGCGGTGCGTCGCTGAAGCCGGTTTTTGCGGAATAAATCCTTGCTTTAGGTATAAAGCGGGAGTAAGATGAGGGTGAATTTACAGTAGGTTTGACAATACACGGCAAGTGCTCGGTCGTTTGCGCTTCTATGGCGCGGCACTTTCCCTATACCGCTCTGTGATGGGGCGAGAGTTGGAGGTGATCTTGTGAAGGGTCCGTTCAGCGGCCTTTTGGCCGTAATCTTTCTGTTAGCCAGCGGTTTCTGTATCTGGAAATTCAGCACTACTCCGAATGCCAGTACTTTGCTTCTGGTGGCCGGTATCGTTTGTGCAATATTGATGGTGATCCTCGGTGTGATGTTCATGTCCGGTCGCGTCAACAAGACCGAGGAGATCCACATCACTGAATAGCATCCGGATCTGGACCGGGCTATCGAAAACTGATCCAAGACAAACGGCCGATCGCGTTTAGCGGTACGGTCGTTTTTTGCCTTGAGCAGGGTCAGAATCTTGACAAAATAATAATGATTTGCGAAGCTAATTGCAGTAGTAATAATGCCCAAGATCGCCGACATTCAGGAAACTCCCAATCCCAACGCCGTCAAGTTTATTCTTAAAGAGCCGGTGTCGCATGGCACTTCACACTCTTTTAAAACGGCTGAGTCGGCGGAGAATGATCCTCTTGCAAAAGGCATCTTTGAGATCGGCGAGGTCGTGTCCGTGTTTTACATGGACAAAATGATCACGGTCGAGAAAACGGACGACGCCGAGTGGGACGAAGTATTGCCATCGCTCGCCGTCCCGATCCGTGCGGCCGAGGCCGTCCAGGTCAAGCCTGCGGCCAAAAGCGCGGCCGCCGCCGTGGGCGGTGCGATCGGTGCCGCCGCGGGTGGCGATCCGCAGCTCCGCGAGATCGAGGCGCTGCTCGATGAGCGGATCCGGCCATATCTTGCGGGCGACGGCGGCTGGCTCGAGATAGTCGATCTTGCAGATAATCAGCTCTCCATCCGTTACGAAGGCGCCTGCGGCAGTTGCCCCAGCTCACTCACCGGGACGTTGATGGCGATCGAGAATATGATCCGCGAGGAGATCGATCCCGAGATCTCGGTCGTCGCTATCTAACTCAACAGCCTTAAAGTATTTATTGACTTTACGGGGCGGCATTCGTCATAATTTTTGGTGATGGATGCGTGTGTGCCGACTCGCGCCGTCCAAATCCTCGGGTAACCCTGCCCATCCCACCGGCCATAAGCACACCAAGCGCACTCTCTATGGAGGAGAAATTGTGAACAGCGAAGAACTCGAACGCAGCCTGCGCGACGAATTCGAAAATTATTTAAGAGGCGTCATCACCGAGCTCAAACAGGAGACGGCGGAATTTCAGCAGCGAATTGCGGCCGAATTCGATCGCCAGCGCCAATCGATCAACGAGTCGTTTGCGGAGTTTACCGCGCGATTTGATTCGGAGAATAAGTTTGACGAGGCTTTTATCGCAACTGTCGGCGAGCACCTGCGCCTGGCGCGCGACGAGGGTGCCGCGATCACGGCCAATGCATTTGCCGAGGCCGAGAAACTCGAGCAGGAGACCGCCGAAGCGCAGCAACAGCAGCAACAGGCGCCGAGCTACGATGCTATTCGCGACGCGATCAAGGATATCTCGAGCAAGGATTCACAATCCTCGATCCTGAAAGCTCTGGTTTATCATGCCTCCGAGTTTGCGCCGCGCGGTGCTTTCTTCATCATCAAGAACGAGCACCTCGCAGGGTGGAAAGTGTTTGGAGACGCGGGCGACCGAGCAGAGAATGCTGTTCGCGAGATACATTTCCCTGTTGCCGACGATTCGATATTGAGCGCGGCCGTCAACTCTGTTGAGACCGTCGAGAGTTCGGCGGGCGAGCATTCCGGCGACTCGGTATTCCTTGAACCTCTGGGCTTTGGACATCCGGATCGGATGTACGCGGTCCCGCTGGTTGCGCGCGGCCGCGCGGTAGCGGTGCTGTACGCCGACCACGGGAATGAGGATTCGTCGTTTAGCCGCGAGGCGATCGAGACGCTCGTCCGCGTTGCTGGTCTGACGGTCGAGCTGATCGCTGCGGCTCCGGCCGCCGCGCATGCTCACGAGCAGGAGCACGACCTTCACCCGACCGCCGAGCGAGAAGCTCCCGCATTCGCGCAGCACGAAGCAGTTCCGGAGCCGGCCCCGCAGTTTGAGCAGCCCGCGCAGGATTTCTCGTTTAGCGATTCGGTCTCATATGAGGGTGGTTTTCCTCAGCCCGAAACATCGGGCTTTCAAGAAGCCGCACCCGAATATCAAGTGCAGCCTGAGCCAGAGCCGTTCTACGGCAACGGAGCAAGCGGCGGGGCGGTGCCGTTCGATACGGGCGGTGTCATAGAGCCGGCCGGATTCCCTGAGGCGCATGGCTCGTCGCCATTCGAGCAGCCGGCACAAGAGCCTGTACCGGTATTTGAGGCGGAGCCGCAGTTTGAGGAGGCGCATAGTTTTGAGCCGACACAGGAGTTCGAATCGACACCGAGCTTTGAGCCTGCACCGGCAACTCCTTTTGCGGCCTTTGAGCCGGCGACGACTGCACCGGTGGTCGAGAAATCGGTCGTTCCGGTCCCTGGTTCACGTCTCAGTGACCGTCCTGTCGATCTGCCGATCGAGGTGCCCGAGGAGGAGCGTCGCAGCCACAATGATGCCCGCCGATTTGCCCGGCTGTTGGTCAGCGAGATCAAATTGTACAACGAGAAAAAGGTCCTCGAGGGCCGTGAACACCGTGACCTGTACGACCGTCTGAGAGAAGCGATCGACCGCTCACGTGAGATGTACGACAAGCGCGTGCAGCCGCCAGTCGCAGCGAGATTCGACTATTTCCACTATGAGCTGGTGAATTCGCTCGCGGAGGGCGAGCCGGGACGACTCGGAAACGGGTATCCGGGATCGACGGTCAGCTAACGCTATTTTTGCTCGCCGCATTTATCGCGGCTATCACGTCAGCGTCCGATGGGCGGAAAAGGCCTATCGGACGTACTTTTTTATACGTAAGCTTGCCGGTAGGATCGATCACGAATTCCGCGCGGCCCGTGCGGCCCGGCAAGATAGATTTCGCACCATACAGGTCGCGAACTTTGCCATCAGGGTCCGACAGCAGCCGCAGGGGCAGGTCGTACTTCTCGGCAAACTTGTCATGCGACTCGACCGAATCCGTAGAGATCCCGACAACCTCAGCTCCCGTCGCCTGGTAATCGGACCAATGGTCGCGGACCGAGCACATTTCCTTTGTACACACCGGCGTGTCATCGCCCGGGTAGAACATCATGACCACAGTCCGGCCGCGATGATCGCTGAGCGTCCATTCGCTGCCATTGCCGTCTTTTAGAGTGAAGTCAGGTGCCGTGTCGTTTATGTTCATTCCGTTCTTAACAGCTTGATCTCACTCATTGATCAATGATCTGATCAATGTCTCTCGCTGCATGCACCACGCGGACGATCGCCACCTGGTGCGACCAGATCCTATAAAAGATCACATAGTTGCCCATTGGAAAGCTGCGCAAACCCTCAGACAGTTCATTACGGTTGCGGCCGATCTGTGGATTGTCTGCGATCAGTTTGAATAGGTCTCTGAGCCGCTTGTAAAATGCGACGGCGGCGTAAGCATCTTCAACGGCGATATGATCAACGATCTGATTTATCTCTAACTCACAGCCGCTGGTTACAATGTGCTTAGCCATTCGAGCGCTTCAACTTTCTTAGCCGTCTACGCATATCGGCCATCACTTCGTCGCCATCACGATACTGGCCGGCTTCAAGTTCAGCGTCGCCCTTCTCGATCTCGGCCCGCAGCGCAGCTAGTTTGGCGGCATGCGACTCATCGCGCTGCCGTAGAAGCCTTAGCGCCTCACGAACTACCTCACTCGCAGAATGGTAGCTGCCAGCCGCCACCTTTGAGTTGATCAATTGTTCCAATTCTGGTGTTAAAGACACGTTCATGACCAAAGTATAGCAGCTTTAGCTTGTGAGATAACAATTTCTGTTATTCATATAACTATATTCGCTATTGAAAGTCTCGTATATCCCTAAATGGCTTCTCTGGGTCCATAAAATCAGGCCGATAGTAGTGCGACGCTCCTTCGTACTCCTGCATAAAACCCTCTTCGATGCCTAACTCTTCGAGCAACGAGACGGCATCAAACCACTCGCGCTCGGAGATCTTGCGGGAGAGTAGGATGTACCGCGGGTCGGTCGCGGCCTTGTTTGTGGCGTAGTATTGGGCCATGAGCGAGATCGCCTGTTTTGGGCCGAGCTCGTCGCGGATCCAGCGGAGATTGTCCGCAAGGCCGGCAATATCGTTTGGCAAAACAAGGAGGCGAATGAGCAATCCGCGTTGCAGTAGTCCGGCATCGTCAAAGACGAGTTCCGTCCCCATCTGTCGTGACATCTCCTTTATCGCCGCGCGTGCGTGCAGAGGGTAATCACGCACTTTTGAGTACTGAAGGCCCGCGTCAGAATCTGCGTACTTGAGATCGGGTAGATAGACATCGACAATTCCGTCGAGGAGCCGCAGAACCTCTACTGAGTCGTACGCGTTGGTGTTGTAAACGATCGGGAGCTTGAGGCCATGCTCGGCGGCGAGCAGGATCCCTCTCGCCATCTGAGGCACAAAATGTGTCGGCGAGACGAAGGCAATATTGTGGCAGCCTCGGTCCTGCAGCTCGAGCATCATATCGGCGAGACGCTCGTGGGTGACCTCGTTCTTTTTTTGTTCTCGCCAGGTTTGGGAGATCTGATAGTTTTGGCAGTACACGCAACGCAGGTTGCAGTTGCCGAAGAATATGTTTCCCGCTCCGCCCGTCCCGGACAAACACGGCTCCTCACCAAAATGAGCCGTGTAGGACGAGACGATCGGCAGACGCCCGGAGTAGCAGGCAGCGATCTCGTCCTTGAGGCGATCATTCCCGCAGTCTTTAGGACAGATCGTGCAGGACGCGAGCATCGCCTCGAGTTTCTCGACGCGATGCGCAAGCTCACCGGTCTTCAGGAGTGTCAGGTATTTGGGAAACATGCTTGTCCTTGAGCCGGGCCATTCCCATCCCGCCAAAGCGGCCGCGGTTGCGATATTTATTGGCGACATTCTCGGGTGCGACGGTGCGTGCGAGCTCCCAGGTAAAGTCCATCTCGGCGTTGACCGTGGCGGTCGCCATTCGCGTTTCGCGCAGCATCAAGACAGCACTATACAGCAGGAACAGGATGCCGATGACGCCGACTGGAATGGGCACGAAACGGTATTGCGTGTAACGCGCCGCCACAGCGATCGTTACGCTGCACAGGATAAAAAGGCTAAGACCGTAATACAGCGCCGCGAGAGCTCGCTGCAGTATTCGCGAACGGCTCGTCACCTTATCCAGAAGATCGACGACGACCTCGACGCGGCGTTCGTAAAGAGGGATCGTTGTTTTGTCAGTGACCGAGATGAGCGAGCTGAGACGTTCCTCGAGCCATCGCACGCGGTCGACAACTCGGCCAAGCCTGGTCGACGTCGACAGCACGAGCGAACCCGTTGCCGAGATCAGCAGCGCCGGTGTGACCATAGCCGTGAGGAATTCAATGGTCTCGTTAAGAGCGTTCGGATTGACGATGTCGGCCTCAGCGAGCATAGGGTAGTTTTACCACAGAGTTCACAGCCGCCACAGAGACAAGGAGGAAGATTCCTTTAAGATATCTCGTGCTCTCTGTGTCCTCTGTGGTTAATCCGCCTTCCGCACCCGTTCGACCTCGCCACGCATGCGGCCCGTAAGAATGTAGCCGATCATCTTAAAGTCAGAGATAAACGACCACAGCGGGTATTTGAATGTTGCGGGACGATTCTTTTCGACAACGAAATGAGCAAACCACGCAAACGCGTACCCGACGATCAGAAACACGGGGAAAAAATACCATCGTCCGGTGGCAATAACGTAGATGAGCAGCGCAATCCCAATGTCGTGCCGACGAAGTGCAGGCCGCGCGTCAGCGGTTTTGAGTGCTCTTGCACGTAGAAGGTCCAAAATTCGCTGTAAGTTTTGATAGCCATGAATGCACGAATGATAACTCAGATCCGTGGAGCTATGTCGTTAATCGACGATAAATATTTGGCATTCGCTCGGGCAGTGAGAGCACGTCGTCGATGATCGTATACCCGACGTCACCGTATAGATCGCGGAGCTCCGCCTCGGACTCGCGGTCGATGGTGATGCAAAAAGGTGTGACGCCGCTCGTCTTGGCCTCAAGAAGCGCCTCGCGAACGTCCTCGCGAGCGTAGCGTGCATCGCCGTAATCGTGATCGTAAGGGCGACCGTCTGTGAGTATGATCAGCAGTTTTGTCCGGGCGTCCTGACGATTCAGCTTATGTGCGGCGTGACGAATAGCGGCGCCAAGACGCGTGTTGTTTTGAAAGGTGATGCCGCCGATGCGTTTCTCAACCTCATCCGAATATTTCTCGTTAAAGTCTTTTACGACGTAAAACTTTACATTCCGGCGCCCCTCGCTCGTAAAGCCGTTGATCGAGTACACGTCGCCAACCGCCTCGAGCGCCTCGCTCATGAGGACAAGGCCCTCCTTTTCGATCTCGATGATCCGGCGGCCGGGATGCGTGTAGGGCTGAAGCGGATTGCGTGTGATCGTTCGCGCGGTCGACGACGATTGGTCGAGAAGAATGGACACGGCTACATCACGCTGCTTGCGCAGGCGTTTTGTGTAAATGTTCTCGGCTTGTTTGCCGTCGGCTTTGCGGTCGATGACGAAATCGACCAGAGCATTAAGGTCGTAGTCCTCGCCGTCGAGCTCGCGGTTGATGCGGGTTAGATTCTCGGGCTTCATCAACTGGAATTGATGACGGATCGACGAGATCACACCGCGATAACGCGAACGCGTCAGCTCGACAAAGCTGCGGTCGCCCTGCTTGACGCGTTTCTCGATTACGCGGCTCCAGCCGACGCGGTAGTCGGAGAGCTCACGGTCCCATTCGTCGTATGCGAATGCGACATCGTCGCCCTCGAGCGGCTGCTCGGGCATTTCGTTGTGCGACCACGCCTCGGCTCCCTGCAGGTCGTCGGGCTCGCCTTCGTCATCGAGGCTGTTCCATGCATTAAAGAGATCTCGAATGTCCTGCTGCTGCCGCTGCTCCTCGCGTTTGACCTGGTCCTCAGTGACGGACTCGGCTGCCTCTTTATCGTCGTAGGCGAATTCGCTCTCCTGCTCGGTTTGATCAGATTCCGCCTCCTGCTGCTGCTCGGGTTGGATATTCTGGAAGAGGTTATAAACCCGTGACGTCGCCATCAGCGAGTCGGCGACGGTCGGTAAATGATCACCGCCGAGACGCCGAGACGCAGAGGAAATTGAGCCATCACTTTCATTTCCTTGCCCTCTCCACGTCTCTACGTCTCTACGGTTAATAAACGTGTCCAGAACACCCTCGATCTCCGACACCACTTGCCCGTAAAACTGCCGCGCATCGTCCGTCGCTCCGCCGCACATCGTGATCTGGAACAGCAATTCGAACGGCACCTGATGCATCGGGAGGTCGAATATGTACGGCCGGTTTGCACGCAAGTACGACTGCATCAGGTCGAGGTCCTTGCGCAGCCCGCGATAGCTCGCTCGCAGACGTGCATCGATACGTGCATTCTCCATCGTGCCGAATATCTTGCGTGCGAGCCGCGGTTCGGGGAATGCGGTCAGGACGGCCCGGTAGTCTGAATCGGGCGGTAAACTTCGAGTTCCGAGTTCAGAGTCCCGAGTTTCAGCAGGATCGAGATATCCATCGAGCGAGAAGGCGTCTCGCTGGTCGGCGGTCATCGAGTAGGTCTCGTTGAGATCGGCGAAAGCAGCTTTTAATTCATGGGTGTCGCGGTCGAATGTACCGAATTCGATCTGCCCGGCACCGTGAGCGGCGAGGACCTTATAAAGGCGAAAGTCCTTTTCGTCGTCCTCAAACTCCGCGACGGAGGTCGGCAGGTAGATAGTCTTGCCGTCGCCGATGCGCGTCTCCTGCGGGATGGCAGTGAGCGGAGCGAGTTCGACCTCCTTGCCCGTGAGGGCCTCGATGTAGAGGCGTAGAATGTGCTGCACATTCTCGAGCGGCAAGCCGAGCCGCGCCTTTTGCAGGCGTGAATTTGACTCGCGGGTTTCCAATGCGAAGTAGGAGCGGCGTGCTTTTGACGTGTCCTTTTCATGATCCGCGACGCCCCGCCTGACCCAGTCCTCAAATTGGTTGATCGATACCTTGCCGAGAGCACCGACGCTCGACTTAAAAGCGGCAAGAGCACTCTCGGCATCGATCTCCGCGATCTCTGCGGTAAGGTCGAGCACAAGCTTGATATCGACGATCGGAGTCTCTATTTTTCGCTTGTGAAAACCTGCAAAGAATCGTGGCGTCGCCCGCAGGAATGAGATCAGGACGGCGTTGCCGCTCTTTGCGATCATGCGCGAGAGCCGCAACCAATCGGCAAAGACGATGGGCATCTGGCGGAGGACATCGCTGCCGGATGAGACAAAATTCAGCGTGACGCTGCCGCCGAATTCGAGAAAGTCGGCAGCCTCATTCATCAAACGGACCGCGTCGGACGCGGTGAGATCTTTGAGCGCCGTGGGGATGCTCGACCAGAGATCCGCCGTCATTCCGCCGGTGCGATTGGCGAACTGTGTCGCAAGCGCGATCACAGCGTCGGCGACATCGTGCTTTTGATCACCAAAGCTCGCGACGGCACTTGCAACCGCAGGCATCTTGTCGACAAACTCGCTGCTGTGCTTTGCCGAACGCTGTGCGATCTCGGCCGCGAGCTTAAAAACACGAACAAGAAAATCTTCGTCGTCGATCGCCGCCGCGATCGCCGGGACAGCATCGTAGGTCGCGAGTGCCGTAGAGCTCGAGAGGACAAGCTGCCGAATGCACACCTGAAAAACGTCTGCTCTCGCCGCCTGCGGCACATCGGTAAATTGCAAGATCTCTCGTTGAAAAAATTTGACGCCCGAGTCCGCGCTTCCCATCGCAAGGCGGCGACCGAGCTCGGCCCATTGGCGCAGGTCGTCCGCGGACAGGACGGCTGCTGCGTCAGGGACGGCATTCACAAAGGCCCGGCTGACCTTGAGCGACACGGCGGCGAGGCTCGCGCTCATCTCGAGCGCGGCACGCTTTTGGTCGGCCGGCAACTCCGTCAAATTGCGCGCGAGACCGGTGAATGTACTCTTTTTTTGATTCTCAGCCACATCCTAATTTTAGCCGTTGGAGCGATTACATAGTTAGGGACGGTCGAGCGGAGTGCTCGGAAGAAACATCAGTTTTTGCCGAGAACGTATTTCTACTCCCTCGCAATGAGTGCTCACGCGTATTTTCCGAATCTCGATGCCGGAGCCTCTTGCAACCGGTTTCACAGGCGCATATGTAAGCACATATTGCGAACCTATCGCCCTCGCGATCTCGGATGCGAGATCGAACACGGTCACGACTTCCTCCGGCGCCTGAAAAACGCCGCCGGTGTCATCTGCCAGAGATTGCAATGTGACCTCGCTGTCTCGCAGCGCCGCAGCCTTGCTCCGCAGGGCGCTTATCTGTTTGCTGTCCAGATTTAGAATGACGAGGCGCTGCGCTTCGTTTCCCGTCTTTAGAAATGCTCGGACCTTCTCGTTGGGAATGGATTTCATCATGTCATCGAAAATGTAGTCCGGTACGCGCGGCTTAGTATCGCCCTTTCCCAGCGTTACCCGCCGCGATGCCTTCCGTGCTGCCTCTGCCTCGAGCTGTGTGTAACTGATCACGTGAACAGTAATATTCGCCGCGAGAATGTTCTTCAGGGCGCGTTCGCGCTCCGTAGCCTCGGCAAGACTGTCGAGTCCATCGGAGATGAGGACAAGATGTCGATTT
>Ga0068853_100002580_pt1 | contig 13615 bp, 12 predicted proteins | sample KBSCornC32_FD_65655 | JGI IMG/M metagenome (GOLD analysis project Ga0068853, IMG submission 65655) | Corn rhizosphere microbial communities from Kellogg Biological Station, Michigan, USA - KBS Corn C3-2 | ecosystem: Host-associated > Plants > Roots > Rhizosphere > Soil ... | reverse complement strand
GTCTCGATCTCGATTTCGGAGTGGCGCAGAAGGCGATGGCGCCACCCGCACCGCGCGCGGTCGAGGAGCAGGTCGCGCAGGACGCGATGGAAGCCGAAGCGCCGGTGCAGTCGGCGCCGGCGCCCGCGGCGCCACCACCGCCGTCGGCCGAGGGGGCGGGGGGCGAGAAGTTGAAAACGAGGACCGCCACCGGCTCGAACATTCGTCGCGCCGATATCTCGCTGATGCAGCGCTACAGCGAATCGACCGTGCTGCAGACCGGCGCGGGCGAGCCGGGCTGGGCGCGCGGCCAGCGCTACGAACTCGGCTGGAGCGGCCGCGTCGTGCCGGAGCAGACGATGCGCCTGCTGATCGCGCCGTCGTGGCTCGTGCGCATCCTGCGCGTGCTGCTCGTCGCGTTGCTCGCCTGGCTGGTCGTGCGCCTGCTGCAGCCGGTCGTGCGCGCGTGGAAGGCGCCACCGCAGGGCGCCGCCGCCGTGCTCGTCGCTTGCGTCGCATTCGCGGCACCGCACGCGCGCGCGCAGGCGTTCCCGCCGAACGACCTGCTCGAAGGCCTGCGCGCGCGCCTTGCCGAAGCGCCGAAATGCGCGCCGAACTGCGCCGCGTACGCGAACGCGGAGATCGTCGCGCACGGCGACGAGATCCGCGTCGCACTCGAAGCGCACGCGCTCGAGCGCGTCGCACTGCCGCTGCCGACCGGCACCAGCGACCTCGAGCTGCGCCGCACGACACTCGACGGCGCGCCGCAGGACGGTGTCGCGCGCGCTGACGACGCGCTGTGGCTGACCGTGCCGCGCGGCGTGCACCGCATCGAACTCGCGTTCGTCGCCGCCGCCGACAAGCTCTCGCTCGATTTCCCGCTCGCGCCGCCACGCGTGTCCTTCAATGGCGACGGCTGGGAAGCGAGCGGCATCGAGGACGCGCACCTGCTCACGCGCACGCTGTCGCTGGTGCGCGCGCGCGCGAGCGGCGAGCAGGCGGTCGGCAGCACGCAGCAGTTCGCGCCGTACGTGCGCGTCGAGCGCACGATCGACCTCGGCCTCGACTGGTCGGTCGCGACCGTGGTCACGCGGCTCGCGCCGCTCGAGGGCGGCTTCACCGTCGGCGTGCCGCTGCTCGGCGGCGAGCACGTGACGAGCGCCGGCTTCAAGGTCGACGATGCGCGCGTCGTCGTCGCGCTCGGCGACGGCATGCCGGCGACGAGCTGGGACAGCAAGCTCGACAAGGCCGAGGCGCTCACCCTCGTCGCGCCGCCGCTCGGCGATCGCGCGGAAACGTGGATCGTTCAGGTCGGCCCGAGCTGGCACCTCGAATCGTCGGGCGTGCCCGCGGTCGCGGCGTCGCCCGCGGACGAGCACGGCACGCATCGCTACGAATTCCATCCGCTGCCCGGCGAGAAGCTCGAGCTCAAGGTGACGCGACCGGAAGCCGCGCAGGGTGCATCGCGCGCGATCGACGCGGTCAGCCTCGTGCGCAGCGTCGGCCAGCGCGGCTCGGACGTCGTGCTGAACCTGCGCATGCGCGCGAGTCGCGGCGGCGAGCACGCGATCACGCTACCGCCGGGTGCCGAGCTCACCGGCAGCAGTCGCGACGGCCAGCCGCTCAACCTGCGCTTGCAGGAAGGCAAGCTGAGCCTGCCGCTCGTGCCGGGCGCGCACGCGTTCGAGATCCGCTGGCGCGACGACGAGGCGGCAGGCCTCTCCGTGCGCTCGCCGGCGCTCGCGCTCGGCCTGCCTGCGGCGAACATCGACCTCGGCATCGACCTGCCGCAGGACCGTTGGCTGCTCGCGACCACGGGCCCCGCCGCGGGTCCGGCGGTGCTGTACTGGAGCGAACTCGCGGTCGCGCTGCTGCTCGCGGTCGCACTCGGCCGCTCGCGCCGGTCGCCGCTGAAGACCTGGCAGTGGCTGCTGCTCGCGCTCGGTTTCTCGACGTTCTCGTGGTTCGCGCTGCTCGTCGTCGTCGCCTGGCTGTTCGCGCTCGACCAGCGCGCGCGCACGGCACCGCGCCAGTGGGTCGTGTTCAACCTCGCGCAGGTCGGCCTGCCGATCCTCACGCTGTTCGCGCTGCTGTGCCTGCTCGCCGCAGTGCAGACCGGCCTGCTCGGCACGCCCGACATGGCGGTCGCCGGCAACGGCTCGGACGCGCATGCGCTGCGCTGGTTCGCCGATCGCAGCGCTGACGCGCTGCCGGTCGCGCACGCGATCAGCCTGCCGCTGTGGATGCACAAGATCGCGATGCTCGCGTGGGCGCTGTGGCTCGCGAGCGCGCTGGTCGGCTGGCTGCGGCGCGGTTTCGAGGCGTGGAGCCGCGGCGGCTACTGGCGCCAGGCGCCGAAGCCGCTCGTCGACGTCCCGCAGGTGGCGCCGCCGGAGGTCGCGCCCTGAGCGACGTACGCGCCCTGCTGGCCGGCGCCGCCGTGCGCCTCGGCGGCGACGACGCGCGCGGCGAAGCGGAGCTGCTGCTCGCGCACGTGCTCGGCCGCACGCGCGCGTGGCTGTTCGCGTGGCCCGAGCACGTGGTGGGCGCGGAACAGACCTCCGCGTTCGAACGCCTCGTCGAAGCGCGCCGTGCGGGTGCGCCGGTCGCCTACCTGCTGGGCCGGCGCGGCTTCTGGTCGTTCGACCTCGCGGTGTCGCCCGCGGTGCTCATCCCGCGCCCCGAGACCGAGCTGCTGGTCGAACTCGCGCTCGAACGCATACCGAGCGACGAAGCGAGCGCGCTCGCCGATCTGGGCACCGGTTCCGGCGCGATCGCGCTCGCGCTCGCGCACGAGCGGCCGCACGCGAACGTCGTCGCGACCGATGCGAGTGCAGCCGCGCTCGCGGTCGCGTTCGCGAACGCGCAACGCCTCGGCATCGGCAACGTCCGCTTCGTGCACGGCGACTGGTACGCGCCGCTCGGTACGGCGCGCTTCGCGCTCGTCGCGTCGAACCCGCCCTACATCGCCGCCGACGACCCGCACCTCGCGCGCGGCGACCTGCGCCACGAACCGCTGTCCGCGCTCGCGTCCGGCCACGACGGCCTCGACGCGATCCGCGCGATCGTCGCCGACGCGCCGGCGCACCTGCTGCCGCGTGGCTGGCTGCTGGTCGAACATGGCTGGGAGCAGGGGGCCGCGGTGCGCGCGTTGTTCGTCGGCCGCGGTCTGGACGACGTGCAGAGCGTGCGCGACGTCGCCGGCCACGAGCGCGTGACGCTCGGTTGCCTGGCCGCCTGAGCGAACCGGTCAGGCGTCGACGTCGGCGAGCACGACGCGGTTGCGACCGGCGCGCTTGGCTTCGTAGAGCGCGGCGTCGGCGCGCGCGTAGGCGTGATCGAAGTCGCTGCCCGCGCTGTTCCAGCTCACGCCGAAACTCGCGGTGACCGCGCCCGCGCCGGCGAACGGAGCGGCGGCGATCGCCGCGCGCATGCGTTCGGCGAGCATGCCGGCGACGTCGAGGTCGAGCGAAGGCAGCACGACCGTGAACTCCTCGCCGCCGACGCGACCGAGCTGCACCTCGGCCCGCAGCGCGCTGCGCAGCCGGCGCACGAGTTCGACGATGACCGCGTCGCCGGCCGGATGGCCGTAGCTGTCGTTGATGCGCTTGAAGTGGTCGATGTCGAGCACGACCAGCGACAGCGGCCCGCGTTGCAGGTGCTGGCTGACCAGGTCGATCACCGCGGCGCGGTTGAGCTCGCCGGTGAGGGCGTCGTGGCGCGCCTTGTAGTCGAGCTGCTCGGCGAGCCGGCGCAGGCTCGCGTTGAGCTCGCTGAGTTCGCGCTCCTGGCGGTCGGAGTGGCGGATCAGGCGGCGCATCTCGCGCATCAGGCGCGTGTAGCGCGCGATCAGCTCACCGAGTTCGGTGCGGTAGGCGGCGCTGTCCTCGCCATTGCGCGCGTGCATGGCGACCGCCCGCGCGAGCGCGGCTTCCTCGGCCTGGAACAGGTCGAAGCCGGACATCGCGTCGCTCAGGCGTCCACCGCGATGTCGCGGAAGTCGAGCGCGGGGAACTCCTCGTGCAGCTCGGCGCCGAACTCCTCGATCGTGTCGTCGTCGACGTCGTGGTGCCAGTTCAGCACGACGCGCGTGCCCGCTCCGGCGGCCTCGTTGAGCGCGTCGAACAACGCGAACAGCATCTTCGTGCTCGAGCTGTTGAAGTAGGTGAGGGCGACGTCGAAGGTGACTTCGCCGGCGCCGGCGAGGCCGGTGAGGTAGGCGCGTACGCGCGCGACGAGTTCGCCGTAGAACGCGGCGGCGTTCTCCGGGTACGACTCGCCCTTCAACGCGAGGCGGTGCTCGCTGAAACGGAAGTCGACCTCGGGCGAGGTGCCGGTGGCGGCCACGTGGAGGTCGCTGGATTGGCTGTTCATCGGATCAGATCGTCGCCTTGAGGTAGAACATCACGGTGTCGCCGTCGTGCGGGGTGAACTCGAACTCGAGCGGTCCGCTCGCGTCGCGCGCGACGGTGAGGAAACCGAGCCCGGCGCCCTTGCTGCCTTCTTCGGGCTCGGCGCGCAGCGTTTCGCGGTAGGCGCGCTTGATCTCGTCGATCGTCATCGAGCGCAGCGGTTCGAGCTTGCGGCGCAACGCGTCGACGTCGGTGCGCGCGACCGGGTTCGCGCACAGGAGGTAGTAGTGCTCGCCTTCCGCGCCGATGCACACCGAGCCCTGGCGCACCTGCCCGTCGCGCTGCTCCGGCGGCGTCAGCGCACCGGCCGAGTAGTGCGTGATGTTCTGCGCCATCTCGACGAAGCACGAGAACAGCTTGCGTCGCGTCGAGGCGACCGGCTCGGCCTGCTCGAACTGCAGGCGGATCGCCTCGGCCATCGCCGATACGGTGTTCTGCGAGAAGTAGCCGAAGTAGTAGAAGACGATGCGGCGCCGGGCCACGGACGCGCTGAAGTCGCGGAACTCGCTGTAGTTCATGGGGTCGCCGTCGAGGGAGCGCGGAAGCAGAACAGGGTGAGGTCGTCGCGGCGCGCGTGGCCCGCCTGGTAGTCGGCGTGTTCGTGCAGCAGGGCGTCGACGAACGCCGGCATCGGCAGCGCGCGCTCGCGCCGCATCGCCTCGCGCAGGCGGCGCTTGCCGTAGGCGACGTGTCGCGCGCCGCCGATCTGGTCGATCAGGCCGTCGCTGCACAGGCACACGATGCTGCCCGGCGTGAGCACGAACTCGCGGTTGGTCCAGGCGTGTTCCATCGGCGTGCCGACGTAGCCGAGGCCGAGTCGCTCGCCGTCGATCGTGCGCACCTCGTCGGCGCCGTGTTCGAGCAGGTGCAGCGGGATGCGCGAGCCGGCGAAGCGCAGGGTCGAACCCGCGCGGTCGAACCACAGCGCGATCGCGTCGAGGCCGTCGTCGGACGCGCCGAAGTCGTCGCGCGCCTCGGTCTGCGCGAGCGCGGACTTGATGCTGCGGTTGAGCTCGCCGAGCAGGCGCGCGGGGTCGCGCGGCCCGGCCTGCTCGAGGCTGCGCGCCAGCCACGACGATGAGATCAGGGTCATGAACGCGCCCGGCACGCCGTGGCCGGTGCAGTCGGCGAGCATGAAGAACCAGCCGTCCGCGTGTTCGCTGAAATGGTAGAAGTCGCCGCCGACGATGTCGCGCGGCTGCCAGGCGAGCGCGGCGTCGGCGAGCGTGCGCGCGAGCGCTTCCTGCGACGGCCGCAGCATCGCGCGCTGGATCACGCTCGCGTAGTCGATGCTCTGCAGGATCTGGCGGTTCTTCTCCGCCTGCAGCTGGGCGACGACGCGCATGAGGTCGAGGCCGGAGCCGATGCCCGCGAAGCGGCCGTCGCGCACGATGAGGAAGCCGTCGGTGAGCGCCTTGCCGCCGGATTCGACGATCGCGAACGCGGTGTCCTCGATCGTCGTCTGCGCTTCGACCACGAGCGGTTCGCGTTCCATGAACGCGGTGCACGCCTTGCGCTCGTAGAGCTCGCGATGGAACGGCTTGGCGAGCTCGGACATGAAGACGTGTCGCTTGATCATGCCGAGCGGCTTTTCGTCCTCGAGCACGGGCAGCGTCGCGAGTTCGGGGTGGCGACCGAACAGTTCGAGCACGAGCGCGTTGGTCGCGTTCGATGCGACCGTCGGCGACGGCGCGCACAGGTCGGCCGCGCGCGGTTGCGGCAGGTGGCGGTCGCGGGCCATCGTCAGCGGGCTGGCCGGGTGCATCGGCGGCTCGTCGGTGGGGTCGAATCAGCGAGCTTGCGTCAGTTTTGTGACTGCCGCGTGACACGGCCGTCGCGCCATCCCGGTTGTTGTCAACCCCGGATTGTGTGCGCCAGTTCGCAGTGCGCATGTGCACCGGTCGACCGCACGAGCGTTGGACCGCACACGGAACCTGGCGCCTGGAATCGTGAAGATGTGCATCAGCTGCACGGCGCCCCCGCGCCGAGGCAACGAGCAAGCCCCGAACCGCGTCGCGCGTGAGCGTCACGCACCGGACCTTTCCAATCAGGTACCGGGATCGTCCCGCCGGATGCGGGACCAGGGACCGAGCCAGGGACGGTGGCCACGGACGGTATTGCGCCTAGCGTGTTCCAGCCCCCGCGCGAGCGGGGGCTTTTTTTTGTGGGAGCGGCGGAAGCCGCGATGCTTTTCGTCGTGGGTGCCCGAAGGATCGAAAGCATCGCGGCTTCCGCCGCTCCCACAGTCGCCCACCAGGGTTGCGTCAGGAATCCGCCGGCGTCGACGGGTCGAACCCGTTCGCGAAGATCGCGTCCCCCGCGAGTTCGATCGCGCCGATGTCGATCGCACCGTCGACCGCGCGGCCGATCGCGCCGCCGACCGGCAGCAGCGCGCGCTTCGGCTGGAAATGCGGCGGGAACAGCGCGCCGGCGACCGCGTAGCCGGGAATCGGCTGCGGTGCGTCGTCGCCGGCATCGTGCAATGCACCCGCGAGCGTCGGCGCGAGGTCGAGTGCGGCGACGTTAGCAAAGCCGGGATTCGTGCCACTCAGCGTGCCGGTCCACTCGGCCGGCACGAAGGTCGCGCCGGTCGGCACCCAGTTGTGGCTGCCGCCGACCTGGCGTCCGTTCGCCCACACGGCTTCGACCGTGCGCTCGACGCGGATCGTGCCGCCCGCGCTCGCGTACAGCACGTTGTTGTGCGCCTCAACTGCCTGGACGCCCTCGAAAATGCGGAACACCGTCGCGTCCTGGCCCGAGGTGACGAGGATCGTGTTGTCGACGAAGCGCGCGCGACCCTTGCTCTGGCCGGAGCCGTCGCCGCCGACGCGGATCACCGCGCCAAACGCGGGATTGCTGTGCACGATCACGTTGCCGACGACGTCCTGGTCCTCGCGCACGAGGTCGATGCTCCAGCCGTCCTGCTGCGTGGCCTCGTCGGGGCCGATCAGTTCGAGCTCGTGGTAGGCCGCTCCTTCGAACCAGTTGTAGTAGATCTGGCTGCGCTCGTGGCGGTCCTTGAGCAGGTTGCCGCCGTTGCCGTCGTGCACGTAGCAGTACTGCATGCGGAACAGCGAACCCGGATGCGCGATCTCGTCGCTTTGGATGTAGAGCGGGTGCTGCGAGGTGCCGTTGCCGGCGTCGTAGATCTCGCTGTATTCGAGCGTGAACGACCCGGAGAACTGATCCGTGCTGAGGATGCCGTGCGCGGCGCAGCCGTGGATGACGCTGTCGCGCACGGTGACGTCGTGCGCGCCCTGCAGGATGCAGCGTGCGCTGCCGCCGGTGACCTCGAAGCCTTCGAACACGAGATGGTCGGACTGGCGGAACTCGACCGTGTTGCCGCTGCCCGAGATCACCGGACGCAGGCCGTTCACGCGCAAGCCGCGAATGACGAGCGGATGGCCGTCGCTGCCGCCCGCTTCTTCCGGCACGACCACGCCGCCCGGATAGGTCGCGTTGCCGTCGACTTCGACGACGTCGTCGGCACCGACCGCGACCGCGGCGAACAACGCGTTCAACGTGTGGTACGTGCGCGTCGGGCCGACCTGGTAGGTCGCGGCATGCACGGGCAGGGCGGCGCAGAGCGGCAGGAGGATCAGACGGCGCATGGCAGGTTCCGTGCGTGGGAAGGCGGCGCATCTTCGCGTGCGCGCGGCGCCGTCGCAGCGGCGCGTGTCGCAGTTTGCACGGGCCGATGGCATGGCGCATCTTGGCCAGACAGCGCGAGAATGGTGCTCATCGGTCGTGCACCGCCGTCCCGTCGCGATCATCGAGTGGAGTAGGCCAATGAAGGATCCCGCGGCATCATCGACCGCGAGCGCGAAACGTCGGCACGTCGATTCCATCGTCGCGGTGCTCGCCAGGCACGCGCAGCGTGCCACCTATGGAGCCGTCGGTGGCGTCGTCGGCCTGCCTGCGCGCTCGGTGATGTCGGGATGCGCGCGCACGCCGGCGAATTCCTTCGTTGTCTCCGCGAAGGCGGGCGTGCCTACCGGTTACGCAGGATCCGAATGCGATCCCGCGCTGAAGTAGCGCGCCGGCGTCATCGACACCGCGACGGCGCTCTCCCATTGGCTGGGCCAGCGCACCTAGTGTTCCGCAAGCGGAGCGGCTCTACGCACGCTCCAGCAACGCGACCGTCCCCTGGCCACCGTCCGTGCAGATGCTCACGATCGCGCGCGAGCCGGGCTCGAGCGCATCGAGTTCCTTGATCGCCTGGCTCAGGATACGCGCGCCGGTCGCGCCGAACGGATGACCGAGCGCGACGCTGCCGCCGTGCGGGTTCATGCGCTCGCGCGGGAACGGGCCGAGGTCGTCGGCGACGCCGGCCTTGTCGCGCACGAATGCACGATCCTCGAGCGCCTTGAGGTGGAACAGCACCTGCGAGGCGAACGCCTCGTGGATTTCCCAGAGGTGGATGTCGGCGTACTTGAGGTCGTTGCGCGCGAGCAAGCGCGGGATCGCGAACGCGGGCGCCATGAGCAGGCCCTCGACGCGGAAGTCGACCGCGGCGACCTCGAAATCGAGCAGGCGTGCGCGCGGCGTGCGCGGCGGCAATTTGGCGAGGCCCGCCGTGGTCGCGACCCACAGTCCCGCGGCGCCGTCGGTGAGCAGCGAGGAATTGCCGGCGGTCATCGTGCCCTTGCCGCTCGTGCGGTCGAACACGGGCGGCAGCTTCGCGAGTTTCTCGAGCGAGGTGTCGCGACGCGGGATCGTGTCGCTCGCGACGTCGTCGGTCGGCACGACGAGGTCGTCGAAGAAACCGCCGTCCCAGCCGGCGACCGCGCGGCGATGGCTTTCGAGCGCGTACGCGTCCTGTTCGGCGCGGCCGATGCCCCACTGCTTGGCGGTGATCTCGGTGTGCTCGCCCATGCTGAGGCCGGTCGTGCGGTTGGTCACCGCGGGCACGTAGAGGCCGACGTCGCCGGGGCGGATCTCCGCCGCGTGCGCGATCTTCTGGCCGAGCGAACGCGCGTGCTGGAAGCCGCGCAGCCAGTCCGACAGCGGCTGGCTCAGGCCGATCTGGATCTTGCTGAGGCTGTCGACGCCGCCGACGAGCGCGAGCTGGCGGCTCGTGTCGTTGAGCATGCCGGCCGCCTCGAACGCGGCGACCATGCTCGTGCCGCAGGCCATCACGGTCGAGAACGCGGGCACGGTCGCGCCGACGCCCGCGTCCATGAGCACTTCGCGCGCGATATTGCTCCAGGTGAGGTTCGGCACGACGTTGCCCCAGACGAAGAAGTCGGGCAGGCCGCCGTGCAACTGGTCGACCATGTGGCGCGCGACGCGCACCGACAGCTGGATCGCGTCCAGCCCGGCAAGCGGGCCGTCGACCTTCGCGAACGGCGTGCGGACGCCCGCCGCCAGCCAGACATCGCCCGTGGTGCGCATGCAGGTCTCCTCGCCTCGGCAGGAAGCCGCCAGCGTACCGCGACGCCCGGCGGATCGCCACGCCGCGTGTGTCAAACGCGTGACACTTCTGCGACGCAGACTCCGCCGCGCCGCGACTTGCGGCGGCGGGCACGCGCACGAATGAAGATCCTCATGCTGTCGGACGTCTACTTCCCGCGCGTCAACGGCGTGTCGACGTCGATCCAGACGTTCTGCCGCGAACTCGTCGCGCTCGGCCACGAGGTCGCGATCGTCGCGCCCGACTACGGCAGCGACGTGCACGCCGACGAGTTCGAGCTGATCCGCCTGCCGTCGCGCCGCATCGCGTTCGATCCCGAGGACCGGCTGATCAGGGCGGGCGCGCTGCGCGAGCTGCTGCCGCGCCTCGCCGCGCGCGACTGGAGCGTGATCCATGTCCACACGCCGTTCCGAGCGCACCAGCTCGGCGTGCGCCTCGCGCGCGCCAGCGGCCGGCCGACGGTCGAGAGCTACCACACGTACTTCGAGCAGTACGTCGCGGCGTACCTGCCGTGGTTGCCGAACCGCCTCGGCCGCTGGGCCGTGCGCGCGTTCTCGCGCCGCCTGTGCGCCGACGTCGACCACCTGCTCGTGCCGTCGCAGCAGATGGCCGACGTGCTCGCCGCCTACGGCATCGACACGCCGTCGACGATCGTGCCGACCGGCGTGCGCCTCGACGAGTTCCACGGCGGCGACGGCGCGCGCTTCCGCTCCGCGCACGGCCTCGCGCCGGACGCGCCCGTGCTCGTCACCGTCGGCCGCGTAGCCATCGAGAAGAACATCGCGTTCCTGCTCGAGGTCGTGCGCAGGCTCGTCGTCGAATTTCCGCGGCTCGTGTTCGTGATCGCGGGCGAAGGGCCCGACGCGCCGCGCCTCGCCGCGCTGGTCGAACAGTTCGGCCTCGGCGCGCACGTGCGCTTCGTCGGCAACCTCGATCGCCGCGCGGGCCTGCTCGACTGCTATCGAGCGGCCGACGTGTTCGTGTTCGCCTCCCGCACCGAGACGCAGGGACTCGTGCTCATCGAGGCGATGGCGCTCGGCGTGCCGATCGTCTCGACCGCGGCGATGGGTGCGGCGAGCGTGCTCGAGGGCGCGCGCAGCGCGCGGGTCAGCGCCGAGGACGTCGACGAGTTCGCGACAGCGGTCGGCGCACTGCTGCGCTCGCCTGCGCTGCGACAGGCGCTCGCGGCGGCGGGGCCGGCCGACGCGCACGCATGGAGCGCGTCCGCGCTCATGCGACGCGTGGTGGATCTGTACGCACGGCTCGATGCAGGCGCCGACGCGCGTGCGACGGCGCGCGGCGTGGTCGGAGCGGGATGAACGCCGCACGCGTGTCGCCGCCGTGTCACCTCGATCGCGCAGACGTGCGCCGTTCTGCTCGGAATTCGGCCGTCCTCGCGGACGGCCTTTTTTTGCGCGGCTGGCGGTCGCGGCGCATCATCGTCGCACCATGGACGCCGCGATCGGACTGAAGGCGCGTACGGGCAGGGCGATCCTCGTCGCGATCGGCGACGCGTGCCTCGTGCTCGAGCGCTCGCAGATGCCGTTGCTGCCATCGGGCGCGTTCGCGCCGTACCACGCGGCCGATGGACTCGCGCCCGCAGTGGCGCAGGCGAGCATCGACCGCGACATCGCCGCCGCGCATCGGCTCGCCGTCGACGGCATTGGCGCAGCGATCGCCCGCCTCGCGTCGGCGGGACACGTCGTGCGCGCCTGCGGCGTGCTGGTGGGGCCGGGCATGCCCGGCTGGAGCACGGCCGAGATCCTCGCCGTGCACGTGCGCATGCACCAGGCCGAAGGCGAACTGTTCCGCGACGTGCTCGTCGCAGGCGCGCGCGCCTGCGGCCGGGTGCCGCTCACGCTCTCGGAGAAGGTGGCGCTCGACGAAGCCGCGCGTGCGCTCGGTGCGACGCGGGCGCAGCTCGACGCGCGTATCGCCGCGCTCGGCAAGCAGGCGGGCGCTCCGTGGGGCAAGGACCAGAAGGAAGCTGCCGCCGTCGCGCTGGCTGCGTTGCGCGCGGCCTGATCGAGATGGCGCGTATCCGGCAGGCACGCGCTGGCTCGCCGCAGGCCCGGCGCACGCCGTCGCGTCGGCGACATGCTCAGCCGATCAGGGTGATCGGTATGCGCCGCGTTCCGGCCGCGTAGGCCGCGCGTTCGGCGAGGCAATACGGGCCGCCCATCGAAAAACGTCGGCAGGCGGCGGGACGTTGTGCGTAGATGCTGCAGCACATGCGCTCGCGGTCGAGCGCGAGGCACCAGCCATCCTCGCCGTGCGCCATGAGGTCGAGGTCACCGCGGTGCACGACGTAGGCGCTGGGCACGACGTCCTCTGCCGAAAGCACGACGGTGAGGCGGCAGCACACCGCATCGCAGTCGTGGCAATGGACGCTGCGGTCGCGGCTCATGGCCGGATGCGCGTGGTGCGCTCGCAGCAACGAAAGCGAAATGACGTCGTCGCGTCCGGGCGTCGCTGCCGGCGAGCGGCGGGGTGGCCGATGCGAGGGCGGGTGCAGCGCGTCGCGTGGTCGTGCATGGGCGCTCCAGGTGGACGCCGCACCGGAGCACGGTGCGGAGACGCGTGGATGGGAGCGAAGCGGACGACGAGAGAAGTCGGTCGGGACGCGCGGGACGACGTATCGCGGAACGATCCTACACCCCGACGTGCTCCGGCGATACGCCGCCAACGGGCCAGGGCGTGCACGGGCGAGGCGATGGGGCTCGCGTCGGAATTTTCGTACATGCGCCCGCGCGATTTACCGCTCGTGCGGCGAGCGGCGGCGATGCAACCTCGGCATGCTGCGGGCGCGCGCCAAGCGGGTTGCGCGCCCGCATCGTGGGAGATTCGGGGAGAAGATCATGTCCGGGTCGACGGGGCGTGTCGCGGGTTTCGTCTGGCTGCTGGTGCTCGGCATCGTCGCCTGGCAGGCCTATCTCGGGATCACGATCCAGGAGGTCGGCATCCCGGGCGTGTTCAGCGTGAAGTTCGGCAACCGGCCGCCGCCACCTCCGCCACCGCCGACGATGTCGGCGATCGAGCGCGGCATCGACCGCTTCGGATCCGACTACAAGGACTTCGTCTCCGGCACGATCGACGCCTGCCTGCAGGAATGCGCGCGTGACGCTCACTGCAAGGCGGTTTCATTCAACCGCGCCTCCGCGCAGTGCTGGATGAAGGGTGCGGTCGCGTTGCGGCGCGACCACCCGGGGTTCGATTCGGCTGTGAAGATCGGCGACTAGCGCGCCTCGTCGCGCGGCGCTCCCGGAAGCAGCAATGCGTCGAGGTCGGCGCGACGCAGCAGGCGTCCGCCGAGCAGCACGGCGTCGATCCGTCGCGTGTTGCGCACGTCGCGCAGCGGATCGGCCGCGAGCAGCACGAGGTCGGCCCGCTTGCCGGGTGCGACCGTTCCACTCGTCGCGGCGATGCCGAGGAAGCGCGCAGGCGCGAGCGTCGCCGCGCGCAATGCATCGCGTGGCGCGTAGCCCGCGTCGACGAGCCGTTCCAGTTCGTCGTGCAGCGAGAAGCCGGGATACACCTCGGGCATCGGCGCGTCCGTGCCTGCCATGATGGGCACCTTCGCGCGGTGGAACGTTGCGGTGATCGCGCGCGAAACCTCCCAGCGCCGCCGCGCGAGCGGATCCGGATGTGCGGCGATGTCGCCGAGGATGCGCGACCAGCGTGCGCGCTCGTCCGCGCGCAGAAGGAGCCAGCGCGGATCCGCGTCCGGCGCCGTGCCGCGATGCGTTTCCACCCACGGCAGCACGAGTGTCGGCACCTGCCACTGGCCAGTCGCCGCGAGGCGCCGCGCAAC
>Ga0068853_100002579_pt1 | contig 13615 bp, 10 predicted proteins | sample KBSCornC32_FD_65655 | JGI IMG/M metagenome (GOLD analysis project Ga0068853, IMG submission 65655) | Corn rhizosphere microbial communities from Kellogg Biological Station, Michigan, USA - KBS Corn C3-2 | ecosystem: Host-associated > Plants > Roots > Rhizosphere > Soil ... | reverse complement strand
CATTTGTCGTCATGGCGCTCGAGCTGGTCGACATAGCGCCCGCCCATCATGTCGACGATGCGAACCTCGCCGTCCATGCGGGCGATCGTCGCGTTGAAATAGGTCTCGGCCCCCGCCTTGTCGCCATCGATGCGGATGGTCGACTGGCCGAGCAGGTGCGACATGGTGTCGTACTGGTCGTGAGAGTCGCAGACGAATTTGGCGAGGTCCTGGCCGGTGCCCTGAAACAGGCCGTGATTGTCCCAGGCGCCGGGCAGGTAGACCTCGGCGATGCGCGGCCCGTCGCCGCGGTCGCAGCCATGGACATATTGATGCAGCACATCGAGGATGTCCTGGCGGTCGATCAGCGCCTGCAATCTCGGGTCCATCGGTGTCTCCTCGTCACAGTAGATTGCGGCCTCAGCGCCAGACGAGCGGCAGCGCCTCGACGTGGATGACGTTGCTCAGGAAAAAGGGCACGTCGAAGCCGGGCGCGATGCGGAATTCCGGAATCGTCTTGACGAAGGTGTCGATCGCCGCCTGCAGCTCGCGGCGGGCGAGATGCTGGCCGAGGCAGCGGTGGAAGCTGTGGCCGAGCGTGACATGGGTCGGGCGGCGGTCGAACCGGATCTCCTGGGGATCGTCATAGGCCTCGGGATCGCGCGCGGCGAGCGCGGTGTTCATGATCACGAAGTCGCCCGGCATCATTTGCTCGCCGGCGATTTCGACCGGCTTGATGCAGATGCGGGTGGTCGAGACCGCGGCATAGGCGCGCAGCAGCTCCTCGACCGCGACGACGTTTTCCTGGGCGCTCGCGGCGCGCATCGCCTGCTGATGCTCGGGGTGCGTCGCGAGATGATAGAAATGGAGGCCGAGGTTCGACGTGACCGTATCGAGGCCGCCGAGATAGAGGTTGAAGGTGAAGCCGAACAGCTCGTCGTCGGTCCACGGCCGGCCGTCGATCTCCAACGCCAGCGATTGGCTGATCATGTCCTCGCCGGGTTCGCGCCGGCGTTGCTCGATCGTGTCGAGCAGCAGCGTCCTGATCTCGCGCAGTGCGGCGGTGCGCATCTCGACACTGGTGCCGTGGATCAGCTTCTGCTCCCAGTCGTAGAACTGCTCGAGCCGGTCCTGCGGCAGGCCGACCATGTCGAGGAAGATCGAGATCGGGAAGTGGATCGCGAAATCGCGGATGAACTCGCATTCGCCGCGATCCCTGAATTTGTCGATCAGCCCGCGTGCGCGCTCGCGCACCCGGCCTTCCAGCGCAAACATCCGGCTCGGCGAGAAGAAGGGGTCGATCTTGCGGCGGACCGACGTGTGATAGGGCGGGTCGAGCTCGGAGGGGATGAGGTCCCAGGCCTCGCCGATCAGATCGGGAAAGCCACTATTGCTGGCCGAGGTGAAGTGCTCGGGGTCGCTATAGGCGCTGCGGATGTCGGCCATGCGGCGCAGCACCCAGCCGGGCTGCTCGAACATGATGTTGTCGGCATAGAAGACGGCAGGTCCCTGGTGGATCTCGGGGATGATCGTCTCATAGGGATTCTCATGGACGATGACGCGGTCATAGAGCGCGCAATGCCGTACCCGCGCCGGATCGACATGCGGCGGCAGGTCGACGAGCTGGGTGGCCAAGGCTTTTCTCCTCCATTGCTCAGGCGCCGCCTGAGCCATTGCCCGCATGTTGCGCGGGCGATTGCATTATAACAGCTGAACCTCCGCGCGCCATCGATCAGCGCATCGGTCCTTGAGACTTCAGGGCCGATTCTTCATTGGATAGAGCTTTGGAGAATGGGCCAGGCCATATGAGCGAGCTGATCATCTGGACCCTTGATTGGGTCCCCGAAATGCCCCGCGGTTTCGTTCGCGACATGAGGCTGCGGTGGGCGTGCGAGGAAGCCAGGCTCGACTATTCGGTGCGGACGGTCCCGTTCGAGGGGCGGGAAACCAATCACCTGGACCAGCAGCCCTTTGGCCAGGTTCCCTTCCTGACCGATGGCGAGGTGGAGATGTTCGAGAGCGGTGCCTGCCTGCTGCATCTCGCCCGGAAGAGCGAGAAGCTGATGCCGCGCGATCCGGTCGAGGCCGCGGAAGCGGTCGAATGGATGTTCGCCGCGCTCAACTCGATCGAGATGGTGACCGTTCCCTGGTGGTTCCTCGAGATAACCGGCGCGAAGGACAATGGCCTTGCCGACTGGATGACAAACCGCCTCGGCCAGCTCGAGAGGGTCTTGAGCGAGCGCGAATGGCTGGCCGCGGATCGTTTTACCGTCGCGGATCTGCTGATGGCGGATGTTTTGCGGGTCGCGAAACTGCGCGCCTTCGGCGATCGGCCCGCGAGCGAGCGCTATGTGGCTCGCGTGACCGATCGCCCCGCGTTCAAGAAGGCGCGCGCCGATCAACTGGCGCATTTCGCTGCCGGCGATGCGAGCAGGGCGGGCGCTGGCTAGCTTCCCGTCATTCCCGCTTTCGCGGGAGTGACGAATAAACAGAAGAGGCGTGTGCGCGCCTCAACGCCGCCTCAGCAGCAGTTACTCCATATTTGCAACGCGGCGATCAATGGGGGTGGCACCAGTAGACGCCCTGGCCGACGGCGTCACAGCGACCTTCGGGCTGAGGGCGATGGCCAAGTTCTCGCGGTACCTCATATCCCCAGCCGCCGCCGAAAAGCGGGACCGTCCTGATATCGACGCCCTGGCGGTCGACCATCACAAATTTGGGCTTGAGGCTCGCAATGGCAGGCGGCTGCCGCTCTTCGGGGACGCCGGGATAAGGCGTGGTCTGATAGGTCGCCATCAACAGCTCGGCGTCGGTTTTGATCGCCTGCAACTTTGCCTGATCACGGGTCGGGCGTGGGGTGAGCATGGACCGAAGGAGCATCATCCCGGAAATGGCGAGTACAACGGCGGCTGCCAGAATAATGGCGGCGTTGAACATGAGCGTGATGAATCCGCGCTCAGGCTCCTCGTCCTTTCGGCTGGCGTCTTCGTCGCTCACGTCTCCGCCCGTCCCCTAAGCGGCTCCTCGTCATCGTCGTCGTGTCGCTGTCACTCCAGCGCCACGACCCCCGCGCGAGGGAAAGATTCGGTGCGCCGCCGCCGCTCAACTCCAGGTCAGCGGCAGCTCCTCGATGTGCATCATGCTGCTGAGGAAGAAGGGCACCTTGAAGCCCGGCTCGATCTTGAAGCTGGGGATCGACTTGATGAACTCGTCATGGGCGATCTGCAGCTCGCGGCGGGCGAGGTGGCGGCCGAGGCAGCGATGGTCGCTGTGGCCGAGGTTGAGGTGATTGACCCGCCGGTCGAGCTTGACCGTGTTCGGATCGTCATAGGCCTCGGGATCGCGCGAGGCGAGCGGAGTCGAGCAGATGACCGCATCGCCCGGCATCATCTTGACGCCGGCGAGCTCGGTCTCCTTGACGCAGAAGCGCGAGATCGAGACGATGGCGAAAGCGCGCATCAGCTCCTCGATCGCGACGACATTGCCCATGTAGCTGTTGGTCCGCATTGTCTCCTGGTCGTCGGCATGCGTCGCGAGGTGATGGATGTGCATGCCGAGGTTCGACGTCACGGTGTCGAGCCCGGCGAGATAGAGCGTGAAGATGAAACCGAAGATCTGCGTGTCGGTCCATTTCTTGCCGTCGACCTCGATGTGGAGCGAGGCAGTGAGGAGATCGTCGGTTGGGTTCCTCCGGCGGTCCTCCATCGCCTCCAGCAGGATCGCGCGAATCTCGAGCAGCGCGTCGCGGCGCATCTCGTTGCTGGTGCCGTTGATCAGCCTTTGCTCGAGGTCATAGAACAGAGCCATCTGCTCCTGGGGCAGGCCGTAGAGATCGAGGAAGATCGAGATCGGGAAGTTGATCGAGAAGTCCTTGAGGTACTCGCATTCGCCGCGATCCTTGAATTTCTCGATCAGGTCGCGGGCGCGCTGACGCACCTGGCCTTCCAGCGCCATCATCTTGCTCGGCGCGAAGAACTTGTTGACCACCGTGCGGACCGCGGTGTGGTAGGGTGGATCGAGCTCGTTGATCGCGACCCAATCCTCGCCGATCAGATCGGGAAAGCCACTCATCCCGCGTGGGCTGAAATGCTCCCAGTCCGAGAAGACGTGGCGAATGTCGGCATGGCGCCGCACGACCCAGCCGGGCTGCTCGAACATGATATTGTCGGCGTAGAAGGCGGCCGGGCCCTTGTGGATCTCCGGAATGATCGTCTCGAAGGGATTGTCGTAGACGATCTTGCGGTCGAACAGCTCGCAATGCTGCACCCCGGCGGGATCGACATGCGGCGGGGGGACGAAGCTGGGATCAACGAGCTGGGTGGCCATTGTATTCGCGGTCCTCTCCTAGTCCTGCCGCGATTCAGCCGCGCGGCGGGATCGGCTGCATCCTACCAGACAAGCTGCAATTCGTTGATGTGTAAAATGCCGCTCAGCAGGAACGGCGGCTTGAACCCCGGCGCCAGGCTAAATTGCGGAATCTGACGGAGAAATTCCTCGATCGCGGTCTGCAGCTCGCGCCTTGCGAGATGCTGGCCGAGGCAGCGGTGGACGCCATTGCCCATCGAGAGATGGCGCGGCCGGCGATCGAGGCGGATGTCCTGGGGATCGTCATAGGCGGCCGGATCGCGGCCGGCGAGGACGGTCGAGATCGCGACCATGTCGCCCGGCAGGATGCGCTGGCCGTCGATCTCCTGCGGGCGCCGGCAGATGCGATAGTTGGTCACCAGCGCATATGCGCGCAGCAGCTCCTCGATCGCGACGACATTGTCGTTGTAGTCGTTTGCCCGCATCCGCGCCTGATCCTCGGGATGGGTCGCGAGATGGTGGAAGTGGAAGCCGAGATTGGCGGTCATCGTGTCGAGCCCGCCGAGGTAGAGGTTGAACGCGTAGCCGAACAGCTCCTGGTCGGTCCATGGCCGGCCGTCGACCTGCTGCTCCAGCGCATGGCTGATCAAATCCTCGCCGGGATTGCGGCGGCGCTCGGCGATGGTCTCGATCAGCAGCGCCTTGATCGCGCGCAGGCTCGATGCGCGCTGATCGTTGGTCTTGCCATGGATCAGCCCGTTTTCCCATTCGACGAACTGGTGGAGCTGATCCTGCGGCAGGCCGATCAGGTCGAGAAAGATCGAGATCGGAAACAGCAGCGCGAAATCGGCAATGAACTCGCAATGGCCGCGATCGCGGAAGCCGGCGATGATGTCGCGCGCGCGCTGGGTGACGACCGGCTGCATCGCCATCATCCGGCTCGGCGAGTAATAGGGCTGGACGACCGAGCGATAGGCATGATGCTCGGGCGGATCGAGCTCGCTGGGGATGATGTCCCAACTTTCGCCGATCAGCGCGGAGAAGCCCGAATAGCCCTTCTTGGTGAAATTCTCATTGTCGGCGTAGATCCGCCGGATGTCCTCGGCGCGGGTGACGACCCAGCCAGGCTGGTCGAGCGCGATATTGTCGGCGTAGAAGATCGGCGGGCCAGCGACCAGCTCGGGCACGATCGTCTCATGCGGATGCTCGTGGGAGATGGTGCGGTCATAGAGCCGGCAATGGCGCACGATCGCCGGATCGACATGCGGCGGGGGAGTGAATGCCTTGGTCGCCATGATCGCCCGTTGATTGCCCTCTGCACAGAATAGCGGCGCGGCGGGGTAGGGCAATGCCCGGTAGCCTGATGGCGCTTGGACATACGGGCATCACGCGTGGCAGATTTCCAACATGCAACGATTCGCTGAAAGTACCAAGTCGTTCATCAGCTCGATGTGGGGTGCGCTCGCGCTCGCTGGATTAGCCTTCTTTGACCCCATCAAAGCACTTCAAGACCTGGGCCTGATGTCCTCTGCGTGGGTATGGGATATCGGACCGGAGCAGCGGCGTGCGATACTCCTAGCCTTAATGTTCGTCTGGATGTTGGGCTGGTATCATCGAAAGCGCATCGCTTTCGAAGATCGTCAGCCCGTTACAGGCGACATGCCACTTCATCTGGTAGCCCGCTATATCGCGCGGGATTCGAAATGGGCGGCTGACTACGCTTGGCCCGACGACGATTGGGTGACGCACCTTAATCAGGAGCTAATGTCAAAGCTTCGCAGAGGCCAAGTCCAGGCATTGGGTCGCATGAATGGCCGCGCCGAGGAGGATATTAGTCGCGACTTCCTTAGAGACGCTGAATGGCATTCTTTCGCGTTAATCCTTGGCGAGCATCCGCCCGACAAGCTCTACCGGCTGTCGAGGCATGGTGGCGGGACCTATGAGAATGTGATGTTCAATCGACATCAGGTGGAGCGAACCTGGCCCAAGCGTTCATTTCATCATCGACTTAAAGGCAAGTCGCCGATTGATCGCATCAACCGGTCGGGCGAGGACGGCTACTCTGCGATTTTTGCAAAACAGGATCGAGCCTACGGTCAGGGTAAGAGCTTCTACCAATCTCCCTCGTTGCAGGAGATTCTCGAAGAGTAGCTAGGCGGTTTGCAGCCGCTCCGCCGAGAGCTGGGCGGCGGCGTTCTCGAACAGGCTGCGCGGATTATCGATCAGGATATGCTCGATATCGCCTTCCGGGAGACCGAGCTTGCGCAGTTGCGGCAGGACATAGTCGAAAATGCGCGTGATGCGCCAATTGGGCTGCCGCGCCTCGGTTTCAGGCCCGAGCCGGCCGAGCACGCAGAGCGCATGGTCGTGGGAGACGACGATATTGTCGCGATAACCCGCCGCGACCATCTGCATCAGATTCTTGATCCGGGTGTCGTCGTCCAGGATCATCTCCAGCCCGAAGCGGTCGAGCCCGACGAAGCAGCCTCGCTCGGCGAGCGAATTCTGATAGGCGGGATCGTCGCGGTCGCCCGAATGGCCGATGACGGTGCATTTGGCGCAGCCGCCATGCGCCTCGACGATGTCGAGCTGCTCATGGCCGAAGGTCGCGATATTGGTATGCGAGACGATCGGCACGCCGGTGAGGCGCGAGGCCTCGGCGGCAATACCGACCATGCGGTTCTCGAAGGCGTTCTTCGGATCGGGGCCGCTGGCGATCTTGATCACGCCGGCCTTGATGCCGGTGTCGCCGATGCCGTCGGTGATTTCCGATATGAAGAGCGCGAGAATGTCCTCGTCCGGCAAGGTGCGGAAGGTCGCGGGCATGCCGTCGGCTTCGGTGTAGACGCCGGTTGCGACGATGATGTTGGTGCCCGATCTTTGCGCGACCTCGGCGACGAATTCGACGTCGCGGCCGAGGTCCATCGGGCAGGGATCGACGATGGTGTTGCAGCCATAGGCCTGCAGCTGATGCAGCTTGTCGACCGCACGGGCGATCATCTCCGATCGCACTGGCCTGGGCGCCTTGAGGTCGAACTGCCAGCCGGGCACGCCGACATGGACATGCTCGTGGATCAGGGTCTGGCCGAGCTCGGCGAAGGCGATCGTGCCGGTCGCGGTCTGGACGGTTTGCATCATACTGCCTCCGTTAGAACTTCACCTCGACCGTGCCCTTCACCACCCGCGGCGTGCCGGGGACGAAGGCGCCGCGCAATGTGCCGTCGGCATTGGCGAAGGTCGAGCCATAGACGGCGTAATATTTGTTGAACAGATTGGCGACGTCGAGATAGACGCCATAGCGATTGTCGTCGGTCCTGACGCCCGCGCGCAGGTTGACCAGCGAATAGCCCTTGCGGTGGCCGGCGGCGCAGCCGCAGGGCGAGTAGAGCACCGCACCGGTATAGGCGTAGAGCAGATTGCCAACGAGGTGGAGTTGGCCACTGATCGGCTGATCCAGCACGGCGTTGAAGCTGCCCTGCCATTTCGGTGCGAGCTGCATCGGGTTGCCGGAATAGTTGAACGCGTCGACGACCTTGTTCCCGCCGAATTCGAACTTTTGATATTTGGCGTTGAGATAGCCGACGTTGCCGGACAGCGTCAGCGGCGGGATGACGCGCCAGGTGACGCTCGCCTCGGCGCCATAGGTCCGCGCCTTGCCGGCGTTTAGATAGGTTAGCGAGACGTCGGAATTGGCCGCATTGCCGCCGACCGCGATCTGCAGATTCTTATAGTCGTTGTAGAAGATCGCGCTGGTGAACTGCACCTTGTTGTTGAACGCATTGGTGCGGTAGCCGATCTCGTAGGTCTTGACGGACTCGCCCTTGAACGTGGTGTTCGAGACGCAGAAGCCGCTCGAAATCTCCTGCGGTGTGCAGCCCTGCAGATAGCGGCTCGGGAACTGCACCTCGTTGACGCCGCCGGTCTTGTAGCCCTGGGCGTAGCGCGCATAGATCGTGCCGTTGTCGGTCCTGTAGCTCAGCGTCGCCGACGGAATCGGCTTATGCTCGCGGCCGCTGTTGGACTCGCCGTTGATGAAGTCCGCCTTACGCTGCTCGTGAATGTAGCGCAGCGACGCGGTCAAGTTGAGGCGGTCGGTGATGTCGTAGCCGGCCTGGCCATAGACCGACCATGAGGTGGTGTGCATGAACGACTGGGTCGGCGACAGGGTGAAGCCGAGAAACTGGCCGTTGATGGTGAAATTGATCCGGTCGCGGAAATATGTTGCGCCGCCGAGTAGATGGAGCGGGCCTTTGTCCGTCGTCTGCGCGCGCAGCTCCTGATAGAAATAGCGGCGGTAGACGGTGACGACGAAGCCCGCGAGCGGGACGGCAACAGCGCCGATATCACCCTGGAAGCCCGAGCGGTTCCAGCGCATCGCGCTGATGCTGGTGATGTCGACCGATGGCAGGCTGTAGACCGCCTTGACCGAGCCGCCATAGTCCCAGGTGTAGCCCCAGGCGGGATAGGCGCCCCAGACCTTTCCCTTGCCCGGGTTGTGGAAATAGGTGTTCGCGATGTTCAGGATCTGATTGTAGTTGTTGAGATAACCAGTGGTCCCGAGGAAGCCGATCATATAGGCTTTGTAGGTGCCGGCGAGACCGCCGGAGAAATCGAACGGCGCAGCGCCGGCGTGGCCAAAGTCGCCGGGGACCCAGCCATTGCCGCCGGCATCATGTTTCTTGGTGTAGTCGGCACCGATGGTGATCTTGAAACTATCGCTCGGCTGCCAGCGCAGCTTGGTGTCGACGCCCCAGACATTGCCGTTGTTCATCGCCTTGGGATTTTGCTGGGCGTTGAGGAAGGCGAGGCCGCCGTTCGGATCGCCCGGGTAGTTGTTCACATAGGGCGCCTTGGGCGCGATGTTCTTGAGATAGGCGCTGTGATGGTTGCGCGTCGCAGAGAAATTCCATGCCAGCGTGCTGGTCAGCGGCACGTTCACATAGAGCGCGGTATTGAACGTGTTGTACTCGCCGTAAGACGCGCGGCCCTGGACCTCGAGCTTGTTGCCCGGCTGCTTGGTGATGATGTTGATCACGCCGCCGGTCGCGTTGCGGCCGTAGAGGCCGCCCTGCGCGCCCTTGAGCACCTCGATGCGCTCGACGTTGACGAAATCGGAGATCAGGCTGCCGTAGATGTGCGGGACGTCGTCGACATTGGTCGTGACGCTCGGCTCGGCGCCGACGTCGACCGAATTGCCGATGCCGCGGATGAAGACGTCGGTGTAGCCGGTGCCGCTCCTAACGATCAGGCCGGGCGAGGTGAAGTTGAGATCGGCAAGGCCCTGGATGCCGTTGGAGACGAGCGACTTGCCGCTCATCGCCTGGATCGACAGCGGCACATTGATGAGCCGCTCCTCGCGCCGCTGGGCGGTGACGATGATGTCCTCGACGCCGCTGCTCTTGGCGGCCGAAGTCGGCGTGTCCTGGGCGAAGGCCGCGGTCGAGACCAGCAGCGAGGCGCCGGCGAGTAGCGGGTAGAGATTCGATTTGCGCATCTTTGGTCCCCTTTGTTCGTCGGTGCGCGCAGGCTGATGTTCGTTGGATCCTTTTTGGTCTCAACCGATGGCGGATCGCGGCATCGGCCGCGGAAAGCCGTCGCGCGTGTCGCGCTTGGGCCAGAAGATCTGGAAACGGCAGTGGCTGATCTTCCAGGCGCCGCCGGTCTTGCGATAATCCTCGTCGTACATGCCGAACAGGCCAATCGGCGACACCCGCGGATTGGGCTCGTGATAGACGCTCTGGAGATAGCTGCGGCTGATCGCGCTGTCGGGGCCGACCAGCTCGATCCAGAGATTGGTCGTCATGTGAAAGCCGCCATAAGGCAGCCCCTTGCCGGTCGCCGCGGCATTGCTGAACCAGTTGTGCCAATTGGCGCGGATCTCGTCGCGGCCGCGCCAGGTGCCGTGCGGCCCGAACTCGCAGACGGCATCCTCGGTGAGGAGATCGGCGAGCCCCTCGATCTCCTGCAGATCCATCAGCTGAGAATAGAGCGTGCGAAGCTTCCGGATCTTCTCGATCTCGAGCAGCTGGCGTAGCTCGGCGACTTCCTCGGCGGTGAAGGGCGCGTCGCCGCTCACGGCGTCCACCCGCGATGATGGATCGGCTCGAATCGCACCTTGCGGCTCCGCTCCCCAGCGTGGCGGCCGCATCCCTGGTGCGACCGCTCCATTGACGGAATCTTCCGCCCAACGCGCCGCCGCCGCTTGACCTCACGGGCCATTCAGCGGAATTTACGCTTATGCGGAGAGGGGATTGGCGCTGAGCAAAGCCGTGACACCGAGCGAGGATGCGATCCCCGCGATCGCCTTGACCGGCTTTTGCGCTCTGGTTGGCGATCTCGGTGGCGATCCAATGCCGCTGCTCGCGGCGCATGGCATCAGCCAAGCGATGCTAGACGATCCCGATGCGCCGCTGTCATTGCGCGCGGTCGCCGATCTGCTCGAGGCCTCGGCATTCGCGCTCGACTGTCCTGATTTCGGCATGCGCCTCGCCGAGCGGCAGGACGGGCCGGCGATCACCCGGCCGCTCGACCGCGCGATACTGAATGCCCCGACCTATGGCGAGGCGGTGGCGTTCACCGCATTGCATGGCCAGGCCTATACCGCCTCGATCCGCGCCTCGGTGATGTGGTTGCCCGATCTGGAGGTCTATGCGCAGCGGCCCAATTTCCACCGCGACGAGATCGCCATGCTCGGCCAGATCGTCGAGCTGATTGTGTTGCTGACGCAGAATTCGATCTTGCGGCTCACTGGCGGTCATGCGCGCGCGCATGAGATCTGGTTCACCCATGCGCCGGTCGCGCCGCTCGCGGTCTATCGCGCGCATTTCGGCGCATCGGTAAAATTCGGCCAGGAGTTCGACGCGCTGCTGTTCCACCCCGAGGCGTTCAACGCGCGGCTGGTTGACGGCGATCGCGAGATCTATCGCTCCGAGCTGAGCGCGATCAAGGCGCGCTTCCCGGCTTGGCCGGTTGGCATCGAGATGCAGGCGCGCGAGGCGATCCGGGCGCTGCTTGCTGAAGGTTCGTGCCGCCGCGAGGATGTCGCGCGCCGGCTGGGGCTGAGTGTGCGGACGATGAACCGCCGGCTCGGCGAGCATGGCAAAAGTTTCGAAACGGTGCGCGACGAGGTGCGGCGCAATCTTGCGATCCGCTATCTGATGTCGACCGACCTGCCGGCGACCGACATCGCCGGCAAGCTCGGCTATGCCGAGCTGGCGGTGCTGTCACGCGCATGCCAGCGCTGGTTTGCCGGGTCGCCGAGCGCGCTGCGGCGCGTGGCCATGCGGCAGGGCTGATCCATTCTCTTCCTCGTCAGAAAAGGTTAGTTCAGGCCTCGCTCTCGCGTCTGCGTCGATTGCTAGCGCTTCACCGGGAGGGCGAAGGCCTGGAGCGCATCGCCGAGATCGGTGTGCATGAACTGATGGCCGCCGGCGGCGATAACGACATATTGCCGGCCGGTCTTGCGCGAGACGAAGGTCATCGGCGTTGCCTGGCCGCCACCTTCGAGCCGCCCGCGCCAGAGCTCGCGGCCGGTGCGTGGATCGAAGGCGCGAAGATAGCGGTCGATCGTCGCGGCGATGAACAGAACGCCGCCGCGGGTCGCGACCGATCCGCCGAGATTGAAGCCGCCGGGCACGGCAATGCCGAGCGGCGCCTGATCGCGGCTGGTGCCGAGCGGTGTCTGCCAGAGGATTTTACGCGTTGCGAGATCGATTGCGGTAAGCTTGCCCCAGGGCGGCGCCAGGCAGGGCAGGCCGAGCGGTGAGAGGAATTGCTGCGGCAGGGCGGCATAGGGCGTGCCGGTCTGCGGCATATACTCGAGCTGCTTCTTCAGCGAGGCGGCGTCGCGATCGGCCTCGGCGCGCGGGATGATCCTGATCGAGACGGCGAGGTTGGAGCTGTTGACCAGCATCAGCCGCCGGCCCTCGTCGATCGACAGGCTGCCCCAGTCGACGATGCCGAAATTGCTCGGGTACTGCAGATTCCCCTTGAAGGCGGGCGGGGTGTATTTGCCGCGATAATCGAGCGAGCGAAAGCGGATGCGGCACCACAGCTGGTCGAGCGGGGTTGCGCCCCACATGCTCGCTTCGGTCAGCGGCGGCGGCGACAGCGTCGGGAAGCCGGTCGAGAAGGGCTGGGTCGGCGAATAGCGCTCGCCCGGCACCGAGCCCTGCGGCACCGGCCGCTCGACGACGGCGGTGAGCGGTTTTCCGGTTCGGCGATCGAGGATGTAGATATCGCCCTGCTTGGTCGGCTGGGCGAGCGCGGGCACGCTGCCGCCGCCCGGCATCGGCAGGTCGAACAGCACCGGCTGCGAGCCGATGTCGTAATCCCAGACGTCGTTGTGCACCGTCTGGTACGACCAGCGGCGCCTGCCGGTCGCGGCATCGAGCGCGACGACCGAGCTGGAATAGCGGTTCGCCTCGGGCGTGCGATGGCCGTCGACATAGTCCGGCGTGGCGTTGCCCAGCGGCACGAACACCAGGTTGAGCGCGGGATCGGCGCTCATCACGCTCCAGCTGTTGGGCGAGCCGCGGGTGTAGCCGATGTCGGGTCCGGGATTTTCATTCGCCGCGCCCGGGTCCCAGGCCCAGCGCAGCTTGCCGGTGAGCGCATCATAGCCGCGGATCACGCCGGCCGGCTCGCCGGTCTCATTGCCGTCGCGGACCGCGCCGCCGAGGACGATGGTGTCGTTGACGATCGTCGGCGGCGAATTGAAATAGAGGTAGCCGCTGGGATAATCGCCCATGCCGGCGGCGAGCGAGGTCTCGCCGTTCGTGCCGAAGCTGGGGCAGCGCTTGCCGGTCAGCGCATCGAGCGCGATGAGCCGGCCCTCGACGGTGGCGAAGATGATGCGGCTGGGGCAGTCCGCGGTTCCGGCCGGCGCCTGATAATGCGACACGCCGCGGCAGGCGGGCATGCCGATGCCTTTGAGCGAAACCTTGGGATCGAACTGCCAGACCGGCTTGCCGCTATCGGGATCGAGCGCGGTGACGACGTTGATCGAAGTGCAGACGTAGAGCAGGTCGCCGATCTTGAGCGGCGTCGCCTCGAAGACATGGGCACGGCCGGGCGCGCCGGGCAGGTCGCCGGTGTGGTAGGTCCAGGCGGGCTGGAGCCCGGCGACATTGGCGGGCGTGATCTGCGCGGCGGGCGAATAGCGGCTGCCGCTCGGATTGCGGCCATAGGCGGTCCAGTCGTCTTCCGTGCCGGCGGCGAGCTGCGGCGCGGCCTGGGCGGTTGCGAGCGGGAGGGTGGGCAGCTGGCGCATCGCCACGATCGTCGCAGCCCCGAGCGCGAGCGCGACGACGGTTGCGCCGATTGCCGTTCC
>Ga0068853_100002578_pt1 | contig 13618 bp, 13 predicted proteins | sample KBSCornC32_FD_65655 | JGI IMG/M metagenome (GOLD analysis project Ga0068853, IMG submission 65655) | Corn rhizosphere microbial communities from Kellogg Biological Station, Michigan, USA - KBS Corn C3-2 | ecosystem: Host-associated > Plants > Roots > Rhizosphere > Soil ... | reverse complement strand
TCGATCGCAGTCCACTGGTCGTCGCGCAGCGTGGCCTGCGGTCCGGCCAGCTGCTCGAGGATCGTCTGGGCCTGTTCGCGGGTCGTCATGATGAGCGACGGGGGGATGTCATGGGCGAGCGGAGCGACGGGGGGATGTCATGGGCGAGCGGAGCGACGGGGGGATGTCATGCCCCCATCGTGCCCGCTCGGTCCGACGGTTCAGCGATCGAGGCAGCGCCGCAGTGCGGCGGTCAGCCTGTTGGCGCGCTGATCGCGCGGCGCGATGAGGTTGTTGACGTAGCCGAAGCCGGTCTGACTCTCCGCGTCGGCGAAGCCGAGGCTGCCGCTGGCGCCGTCGTGTCCGAACGACGTGTCCGACAGCAGGGGACGGAACGGGATGCCGTTGATCAGGAACCCGGTCGAGAAACGGATTCCCGGGGCATTGAGCGCGGCCGACCAGCCGTCACCGGCCGAACGCACGGTGACCGCATCGGCGATCGACGCGTCGGTCAGCAGCGGCGGAGCCCCGTTCATCGACGACACGGCCGCTCCGTAGATGGTCGCGAGTGCGCGGGCGTCGAGGATGGCGTTGGCGGCGGGAATCTGGGCGGCGTGGACCGCGGACGTGTTGAAGTCGCCCGCGCAGCCGTCGATCAGAGAAAACGGAAACGCCGAGCCCATGGTGACCGTCCGCACCGCGGGTGCCTTGCCGATGCGCCGCAGCACCTCGGGCATGATGCGGTAGCCGGTGCGCAGAATCCGCGACCGCGGGGCATGCATCCGGGCCACGCGGTGCTCCTGGTCGGCAGGCAGGCCGAGCCAGGCGTTCACCCCGAGGTCGTCGACGAGGTAGGCCGCGAGCAGCTCCCGCGGCATCATCCCGGTGGCCCGGCGCAGAATCTCGCCGGTGAGCCAGCCGAAAGTCAACGCGTGGTAGGCGAAGGCAGTGCCGGGGGTCCAGAGTGGACGCTGCGCCTCGATGGCGCGTATCACCGGATCCCAGGCCAGCACGTCGTCGAGGGTCAGGTCGGCATCGAGGGCCATCAGTCCGGCCCGGTGGGCGAACACGTCACGAATGACGATGTCCTGCTTGTCGTTCGTGGCGAACTCGGGCCACAGCGTCGCCACCGGTGCGTCGAAGTCGAGCAGCCCACGTTGCTGGGCGAGGTAGCCACACAGCGCCATCAGACCCTTGGAGATCGAGAAACCGATGGTCAGGGTATCGACGCCCCACGGCCTGCCGGTGACGGCGTCGGCGACGCCGCCACGCAGATCGACGACCAGTCGGCCACCGTGGTACACCGCGCACGCCGCGCCCATCTCGCTGCCGCGACGGAAGTTGTCGGCGAAGGCGTCGGCGACCGGTCCGAAGCCCTCGTCGGCGAAGCCGGGGAACCCGCTCACAGGCGCCATCCAAACACGACTAGTAGGCGTAGGTGTTGGCCGGTTTGTCGATGGGCGTGACGCTGGTGACCGTCATCGTCGGGACGTAGCCGTCCTGAGGGTGCGACGAACCGGGCACGATCTGGCCCCGAACCTGGAGCCAGGTGTCCTCCGGGCGAGCCGACGCCGCCGTCAGCCCCGGACCGGTCAGGTGCACGCGAGCCAGTTGTGCGTCGGCCGCGCAACACACGATCACCACCCGCCCCAGGTCGACGCCCTCGGGACGGCGGACCGTGAACCCCGTGAGCGTGATCGACCGCCCCTGTAGTGAATTCGTCGAATCGGCAGCCGCCCGCATGACGACTTCGGGCAGTGACATGTTCGGCGAGTCTCCCGCAGGCAACGGCGGGAACGGTCGCCGCTGCGGTGCGCTGACTGCAGGCGCCGGGCTGGCTCCACGGGCGTCCAGCGCCGGGGGCACCACGAAGGCGACCATCGCGATCGGTAGCAGCAGCAGCCAGGCCAGCCACGATTGGTGTCGGTGGCCGTGCCCATGCCCGTCATCGTCGCCGTGGGCATCGGGGTCGGCGTGCCGGAGATCCCGAATGATCGCACCGATTCCGAGACCGACCAGCACCACCGTGGCGGCGATCAGCCACGGGAGCAATCCGGGCTTCACGTAGTTGAGGTACGTGCCCTTGGCCAGCATCACCGCGGTGCTCAGACCGACGAGCAGCAGGATCAGATTCTGGGTACCCCTGCCCATCAGGCACCGCCAAGGATTACGAGTCCGACGACGGTCGCGATCACGGCCGCCACCACCAATGTGACGGGGCCGAACCGCATCGCGAAACGGCGGCCGAACATACCCACCTGCATGGCCGACAGCTTCACGTCGAACGCAGGACCGACGACCAGGAACACCAACCGCGGCACCAGCGGAACCATCGTCAAGCTGGAGGCGATGAAGGCGTCGGCCTCCGAACACAGCGCCAGCACCACGGCGAGCAGCGCCATGGTGACCACTCCGAGGACGAGACTGCCCGCGAGGTGCTCGAAGACCCAGGCGGGAACCAACACGTGCAGAGCCGCTGCCGCCGACGCCCCCACCACCAAATACGCTGCGGCCTGCAGGAAGTCATGCCGGGCGGCCTCGCTGAACACCGTCCAGCGCGATGAGCCCGCCGGGGCCACTTCCGGCAGTTCGCGCGTGACCCACTCGTCGCGACCGAACCTCGACCACCACAGACCCATCACCACGGCAGTGGCGAGCGAAGCCACACACCGCGCCAGCACCATCTCCGGCTGCCCGGGGAATGCGACGGCCGTGGCGACCAGCACCACCGGGTTGATCGCGGGTGCCGAGAGCATGAACGCGAGTGCGGCCGCCCCATTGGTGCCGGGGCCGAACAACCTGCGGGCCACCGGAACCGAGCCGCATTCACACCCGGGCAGTGCCGCGCCACCGACCCCTGCGAGGACGACGGCGAGGGCAGGTCGTCGCGGCAGCCACCGCGACAGCCGTTCGGCGTCGACGAAGGCAGCGATCAGGCCGCTGATCACGACCCCGAGCACGAGGAACGGCAGAGCCTGGACGAACACTCCGCAGAAGACCGTCGCGGCGGTGCTCAGATCGGGATCACCTGCCACGAAAGCACTCACCGCGCCGGCGGAGACCGCCAGCGCGATGAGGCTGAGAAGCAGGGCTTCGAGCGAACCGACTCGTCGCCGGTTGCCGGTCGGGGCAGCGATCACCGCCCCATCCTGCCTCCACTCCCTGTCAAGGGGATTCGAGGACTAGATCGACGTCAGCGCATCTGTCAACTGGTTGGACGGCGACTGGATGCCACACTGGCTCACCAAGTCGTTGACCGGTTGCTGAAGCCCCTTGAGGTCCTTGGCGACCTGGGGGTTGGAGGCGAAGTACGTCTCATAGGACGCCTGCGCCTCGGTCGGCGACTTCTTGGCGATGTCGGTCAGCGCCTGATTCGTCTCGGGGTGCGTCTGCAGATACGTACTCATCGACAGCTGCACCGAGCTCTGCGTGGTCGCCATGCCGCTGGCACTGCACTGGTCCGGCGCGGCGTTCGCACTCGGCATCAGGATCGCAGCGGATGCGATGCCTCCCAGCAGGCCGCCGGCGAACATTCCGTAGAGCCCGCGACGGACGGTCATTTCGGACATCTTCACGTTCAAGGTCATGTGACCCTCCCTTCGGTCTGCGATGTGTTCACCGCAGCCCAAGGCGTAGCCGCATATGCGGGAGGTAAACACAGCGACGACTCCGCCGACGTGCCCCTCGACGGCGTCACCGCAGGCCAGCACGTAGGAAACCGGGACCAGAAATTCTTGGTTAGCCCGACTAGCCAATCGAACGGCTGTGGCTGCTGTGACTAAGACGCCGGGGCAGTCCCCTGTTCGCGTTTGAGTTCCAGGGCGATGTCGATGAGTTGGTCTTCCTGGCCGCCGATGAGTTTGCGTTGCCCGGCCCTGTGCAGCAGTTGATGCGCGGGCACGCCGTAACGCTCGGACTGGCGGATGGCGTGCTTGAGGAAGCTGGAGTACACCCCCGAGTAGCCCATCACCAGCGCATTGCGGTCCAGCAGGCATTCCGCCGGCATGGCCGGGCGCACCACGTCCTCGGCGGCATCGGCGATCTCGAAGAAGTCGATCCCGGTCTTCACCCCGATCTTGTCGAACACCCCGACCAACGCCTCCACCGGCGCGTTGCCCGCACCCGCCCCGAAGCGGCGGGTGCTGCCGTCGATCTGGCGGGCCCCCGCCCGCACCGCCGCCACCGAGTTCGCCACCCCGAGCCCGAGATTCTCGTGCCCATGGAAACCCACCTGCGCGTCGTCGCCCAATTCGGCGACCAACGCGCCCACCCGGTCGGCCACCCCCTCGAGCACCAACGCCCCCGCCGAATCCACCACGTACACGCACTGACACCCCGCGTCGGCCATGATCCGCGCCTGCGCGGCCAACTTCTCCGGACTGATGGTGTGCGCCATCATCAGGAAACCCACCGTCTCCAACCCCAGCTCACGGCACAGCCCGAAGTGCTGAATCGACACATCCGCCTCGGTGCAGTGCGTCGCGATCCGACAGATCGACCCACCGTTGCCCTGCGCCTCCTTGATGTCGTCCTTGGTCCCGAGGCCCGGCAACATCAGGAACGCGATCTTCGCCTCGGTGACCGTCTCGGCCGCCAGCTTGATCAACTCCTGCTCCGGAGTCTTGGAGAACCCGTAGTTGAAGCTCGACCCCCCCAACCCGTCACCATGGGTGACCTCGATGACCGGCACCCCCGCCGCATCCAGCGCCGCGACGACCGAACCCACCTCCTCGGCGGTGAACTGATGCCGCTTGTGATGGGAGCCGTCGCGCAGCGACGTGTCGGTCAACCGGACGTCCCAGATCGGGTCGAAGAAGATCTCGGCGGTCATGCCTGCCCACCCCCTGCCGTCGCGGAAACGCGTTCCTTGGCGATCTCCTCGCCCACCTTGGTCGCCGCGGCGGTCATGATGTCGAGATTCCCCGCATACGGCGGCAGATAGTCGCCCGCGCCCTCCACCTCCACGAACACCGTCACCAACGCCTGGCCCCCCGAGTGCACCGACGGCGGGTCGAACTGCGGCTCGTTGAGCAGCCGGTAGCCCGGCACATAGGTCGCCACCTCGGCGGCGACTTCCTTGATCGACGCGGTGATCGCCGCCTGGTCGGCGTCCTCGGTAATCGCGCAGAAGATCGTGTCGCGCATGATCATCGGCGGATCCGCCGGGTTCAGGATGATGATCGCCTTACCGCGAGCCGCCCCGCCGATCACCTCCACCCCAGCACTGGTCGTCTTGGTGAACTCGTCGATGTTGGCCCGGGTACCCGGCCCCGCCGACGCCGAGGACACCGACGCCACGATCTCCGCATAGGGCACCTCCACCACCCGGCTCACCGCGTACACCATCGGAATCGTGGCCTGCCCGCCGCACGTGACCATGTTGACGTTCGGCGCGTCGAGATGCTCGCGCAGGTTCGCCGGCGGAATCACCCCCGGCCCGACCGCCGCCGGCGTCAGATCGATCGCCCGGATCCCCGCCTCGGCATACCGCGGCGCCGCATCACGATGCACGTAGGCGCTGGTCGCCTCGAACACCAGATCCGGCTTCTCGTCCAGACCCAACAACCAGTCCACTCCCAAGTGGCTGGTCTCCAAGCCCAACTTGCGGGCCCGCGCCAAACCCTCACTGTCCGGGTCGATCCCGATCATCCAACGCGGCTCCAACCACTCCGACCGCAGCAACTTGTACAACAAGTCGGTACTGATGTTCCCCGACCCCACGATCGCCACGGATGCCTTGGTGGGCATGGTGTCTCCTATTCACTCGAAGGACAGGTGAACTGAACCTAGCCCGTTGAATTCGGCTACGAAATCGTCGCCTGGACGTGCATCTATCGCGCGCGTGCACGACCCGGGCAGCACGATGTCGCCGGCCCGCAACCGCACCCCGAAGTCGTCCACCTTGCGGGCCAGCCAGGCCACCGCGGTCACCGGATTGCCGAGAACCGCATCACTGCGCCCCTCGGCGACCACCTCACCGTTGCGCCTGAGCACCGCATCGATGTTGCGGATGTCGATGTCCTTGGGAGACACCCGCGCCTTGCCCAACACCCAACCCGCCGAGGATGCGTTGTCGGCGATCGTGTCGCACAACTTGATCTTCCAATCGGTGATCCGCGTGTCGATCAGCTCGATCGACGGGGCGAATGCCGCAGTCGCGGCGAGCACGTCGTCCTCGGTGCAACCCGCACCCGGCAGGTCGTCGGCAAGGATGAAGCCGACCTCGACCTCCACGCGCGGATACAGGAAGCGGCCCGCGGCGACCGGAACGTCCTCGAAGACCTCCATCTCGTCGAGCAGGTGCCCGTAGTCGGGCTCGTCGACGTTCATCATCTTCTGCATCGCCTCCGACGACAGGCCGACCTTGTGCCCGATTACCCGGGCCCCCTCGGCGACGCGCTGGCGGATGTTGATCAACTGGATCTGATAGGCGTCGACGACGTCGATGTCCGCGTACCCGTCGGTCAGCGGTCTCGTCGGCACCTTGCTGCGCTCGGCTTGCGCCAACTGGGCAGCCAGCTCGTCCCGCACATCAACGGACAACATCGGTGAAGTCCCCTCGTTTCGTCGACCGGCGCAGTTGTGGGTCGGCCGGACAATTCTATAACGTGTTCTACATGACCGAGCAGGAGTACGACGTCGTCGTGGTCGGTAGCGGCGCCGCCGGCATGGTGGCCGCGCTCACCACCGCCCACCAGGGACTCTCGACATTAGTCGTTGAGAAGGCTCCGCACTACGGAGGTTCCACGGCCCGGTCAGGCGGCGGCGTATGGATTCCGAACAACGAAGTCCTCGATCGTGCCCGGGTGAAGGACACTGCCGAGGCCGCCCGTACCTACCTACACACGATCATCGGTGACGCCGTTCCGCCGGAGAAGATCGACACCTACCTGGAGCGCGGCCCGGAGATGCTGTCGTTCGTGCTCAAGCACTCGCCGCTGAAGCTGTGCTGGGTGCCTGGGTATTCCGACTACTACCCGGAGGCTGCGGGCGGGAAGGCCAGCGGTCGGTCCGTCGAGCCGAAGCCGTTCGACGCCAAGAAACTCGGTGCCGACGAGGTGGGCCTCGAGCCCCCGTACGGCAAGGTCCCGATGAACATGGTCGTGATGCAGCAGGACTACGTCCGGCTGAATCAACTCAAGCGCCATCCGCGGGGCGTGCTGCGCAGTCTCAAGGTGGGCATCCGCGCGACGTGGGCCAAGGCCACCGGCAAGAACCTCGTCGGGATGGGCCGCGCCCTGATCGCGCCGATGCGAATCGGACTGCAGGAGGCCGGCGTTCCGGTGGAACTCAACACCGCCCTGACCGACCTGTACCTCGAGGACGGCATTGTTCGTGGCATCTACGTCCGGGATACGGCCGCCCCGGAATCCGACGAGCCCCGGCTGATCAAGGCCCGCCGCGGGGTCATCCTCGGCAGCGGCGGCTTCGAGCACAACGAACAGATGCGGGTGAAGTACCAGCGCGCCCCGATCACCACCAAGTGGACGGTGGGCGCGTCGGCCAACACCGGTGACGGAATCCTGGCGGCCGAAAAGCTGGGTGCCGCACTGGAGATCATGGAGGACGCCTGGTGGGGCCCGACGGTCCCGCTGGTCGGCGCACCGTGGTTCGCGCTGTCCGAACGCAACTCGCCGGGTTCGATCATCGTCAACACCAGCGGCAAGCGGTTCATGAACGAGTCGATGCCGTATGTCGAGGCGTGCCACTGGATGTACGGCGGCAAGTTCGGCCAGGGCGATGGGCCCGGCGAGAACGTGCCCGCCTGGCTGGTCTTCGACCAGCAGTACCGGGACCGCTACATCTTCGCGGGTCTACAACCGGGACAACGTATTCCGAAGAAGTGGCTGGAATCTGGGGTGGTGATCAAGGCCGACTCGATAAAGGAGTTGGCCCACAAGACGGGCCTTCCGCTCGCCGAGTTCTCCGACACCGTCGAGCGCTTCAACGGCTTCGCCCGCTCGGGTGTCGACGAGGACTTCCACCGCGGCGAGAGCGCGTATGACCGCTACTACGGCGACCCGACCAACAAGCCGAACCCCAACCTCGGCGAGATCACCCACGGTCCGTACTACGCGGCCAAGATGGTGCCGGGCGACCTTGGCACCAAGGGCGGCGTCCGCACCGACGTGCACGGGCGCGCCCTGCGCGACGACGGTTCGATCATCGACGGCCTGTACGCCGCAGGCAACGTCAGCTCCCCCGTGATGGGGCACACCTACCCGGGCCCCGGCGGGACCATCGGCCCCGCGATGACCTTCGGCTACCTGGCCGGCCTGCACGTGGCGGGCAAGGCCTGATGCCGATCGACCTGGACGAGGCGCTCGGCGCCGAGCTGCCCCCCGACGAATTCTCCTGGTCCAGTAGCGATGTCCAGCTCTACCATCTCGGACTCGGCGCGGGCTCCGACCCGATGGACCAGCGCGAGTTGCGGTACCTGACCGACGACACCCCACAGGTGCTGCCGACGTTCGGCAGTGTGGCCCAGAGCTTTCACATGACCGATCCGCCGACAGTCCGGTTCCCCGGCATCGACATCGAACTGAGCAAGGTGCTGCATGCCAGCGAGGCCGTGGTGGTCCCCGGCCCGATCCCGCCGTCCGGTACCGGGATCGCGGTCACCCGTTTCACCGAGATCTGGGACAAGGGCAAGGCCGCGGTGATCTGGTCGGAGACCGAGGTGACCTCGCCGGAGGGGACGCTGTTGTGGACGCAGCGGCGATCGATCTTCGCCCGCGGGGAGGGTGGCTTCGGCGGCGAGCGTGGTCCGTCGACGTCGTCGGAGCCGCCGCAGCGCGCGCCGGACTTCGAGCTGGCACTTCCGGTTTCCCCGCAACAGGCGTTGTTGTACCGGATGTGCGGCGATCGCAATCCGCTGCACTCCGACCCCGAATTCGCGGCGGCGGCAGGGTTTCCCAAGCCAATCCTGCACGGCCTCTGCACGTACGGCATGACGGCCAAGGCCATGACCGACCTGTTGTTCGACGGCGATGCGTCGCGGGTCGGCAGCTACGGCGCCCGCTTCGCAGGTGTGGTGTACCCCGGCGAGACGTTGAAGGTGAGCATCTGGAAGGACGGCGACGGCTTTGCGGCGGTCGTCAGCGCCCCCGAGCGGGACGACGCGGTCGCGCTGGCCGGCGTGGAGTTGGTGCCGGCGTGAGCCGGCTGGGCGTTGAAAACCCAGTAGCCAATTCCGTCGGGTGAGCGCCCCCGGCTACTGCGCACAGGTGCCCCACGAGTTACCCACGACCTGATAACTTCAGGCTTCGTGGTCATTCCCACGGGGGGATGCAGGTAATTCGACCATCAGGAGGGCATGACACGTGAGGTTCACCAATGCATTCGCGGCCACCGTCGCCGCGGCAGGTTCCATCGGCGTGTTCGGAATGCCGATGGCCACCGCCGACGCCGATCTCACGACGACGACGATCGGGAACCAGGCGAGGCTGACCAACGGAAACGTCGTGCAGGGCTGGACCATCGGCGACCTGAAGGCCAGTACCGACCAGATCCCCTACCCGGTGGCAGGAACCCTGTGGGAGGCGACCGCCACGGACCAGGCCATCGAGGGCAGCGTGACGCCGATCGTGTCGAATCTCAATGCGCGCGCGAGCAACGGCGAGACCTACCGGGTGTTGTTCGGCGTCGCGACCCCCCAGGGCGTGAACCCAGCAACCCTGGCCCAGGGCGAGAAGACGACGGGGAAGGTGTACTTCGACGTCGTCGGTGACAGCCCTGACAGTGTCGTCTACAACGCAGGCGACCGAGACCTGTTGGTGTGGCTTGAAGCTCCGCCACAGCTGCCCGCCCGCAGCGGCGGGAACGGATACACGTCGTCGACGCCGTCGACCGGTACTCCCGCCGCTCCGGCGACTCCCGCGACCCCCGCACCAGGGGCGGTTGCCGGCGCGACCGCAAGCGCCGAGGGCACCCCGCTGCCCGCCGGAAGCCAGGGCACCCCGCTCCCGGCGGGGAGCCAGGGCACCCCGTTGGCCACCGGCAGCCAGGGCACTCCGCTGCCTGCAGGCGGACCCACGTCGACAACCCCCATCCCGGCAGCTCCGAGCACGACCGTCGTCGTTGCGCCTCCCGCCTGACCGACGGTCACGCGGTCAAGAGTGGCTCGACCACCACACGTACAGCTGGTCGAGATTCGGGCCGTCCTGGGCGCCCTTGACCGAGCTGAGAAGAAGTTCGTCGTCATCGGTCCACAACACCTCGGGCACGCCATCCCGGAGACCGCAGGCGAGTGTTCCGCTGACCTGCTGCGGTGTGGCGTTGCGTCGCCACGGGCCCGGCGACTGAATGTTCCCAGGGCAGTTCACCACCCGGGTGCCACCGACGGCGGCGTCGAACGCGCTGCGCAGCGCCAGCGCGTCGGGGAACAACGTGTAGGTGGCCGACGGTGGCCCGCCGGCGTCGGCGTTCCTGGTGCAGCTGAGCATCGCCGCCGCGGCCTGCGGCGTGTCCGCAGGGGTGCAGGCGTCCGGGCGATAACCGGGGGGCAGGATGCCGCGGAGTGTCTTCTGCGCCTCGGTGAGCTCCGACTTGGCGGCCGATGGCGGTGAAGCGTTGGTCGCGCCGGACGAGTCGTTGACGTTCGACGACGGCCACAGCAGCCAGGTGGCGAGGGCGGCCACCACGACGGCGGCGATGCCGGCCAGGACGGGGATGGCGTGAAATCGCTTCCGCCGTGGCGCAACTGTCCGAGGGTCGACGGTCAAGGGCTCGGTGAAGCGGTCGGCGTGTGACGGCGGCGATCCCACGGCGCCGATCTGATCGCTGAAGGCGCGTGCGAAATCCGAGCACCGGGCGAACCGATCTGCGGGCACTTTGGCCAGGCCGACGGCCAGCACCGGATCGAGCGGTGCCAGCTCCGGCCGCGTCTGGGCCAAGGCCGGTGGGACGGTGTCCAGATGGTGACCCACCACGACCGAGGGGTCCGGGTCAGAGAACATCGGCCTGCCGGTCAGCAGGTGGTACGCGGTCGCTGCGAGCGCATACTGGTCGGCACGGCCGTCGACGTAGTCGCCCAACAATTGTTCCGGCGCGCAGTACGCCACCGTTCCCAGGTTCATGTCCGTCGCCGCGAACCCACCGTCGTCGTTGACCTCTCGGGCTAATCCGAAGTCGGTCAACAGGATTCGCTGCTCACCATCGTCGTCGAGATGGGTGAGCATGATGTTGGCTGGCTTGACGTCACGGTGCAGCAGATCTCGTTTGTGGGCGCTGTCCAATGCCCTGGCGACGGCGGTGACGATCTGGGCGACGTGCTCGGCGGGCATTCCGGTCGGGTAACGCTCGGCGACGAGGCGAGAGGCATCCAGCCCGTCGACGTAGTCCATCGAAATCCACAGTTGGCCATCCGCCTCGCCCCGATCGTGCACTCCAACGATGTTCGGATGCCACAGCGTGGACGCCAGATCAGCCTCCCTGTTGAAGCGAGCCCGGTAGTCGGCGTCGGACGACCAGTCGCGCGGAAGCAACTTCAGGGCGTCACGGCGCGGAAGCCTCGGATGCTTCGCCAGATAGACCTTGCCCATGCCACCCGAGCCCAGCAGGCCGATGATCTGGTAGCCGGCGAAGAACTGACCGTTGGTCAAGACGTCCTCAGGCGATGGCGGCTGCCACTGATCCGGTGGCGGCGGGGCAGTCATACCCGTACCTCCGAGTCACTCTGTGTCGCCGCACAACCCCCACGCATCGTTGGACAAGCGTAGTGGGCGCAGACCCGGTGGCGCGCCCATGTCGTGGGTGCGCTACATCCTGCGGGCGAGATCGTCGCCGTCGCCGCCGCGCGGATGCCCTGGCGGTGCGATCGGCGTGGGACCGGCACCGTGCGGCGCGGTGTCTGGCCCGGCGGCGGCGACCGGTGGTCGCTGATGCCCGCGGTCCTCGTCCCGCTCTTCGCGTTCCTTCGGTTCGTCCGCGGCCTGGTCTCGACCGGCGGGGGCGGACGTGCCGCCCGGCGAGCCTGCGCCACTCTGCTGAGCGCCGCCACCCTGGGCCGCCTGCATGGCCTGCTGCATCAGCGAGCCGAACATTCCAGACTGTTGCCCGGCCTGTTGGCCCGCTTGACTCGCCACTTGGCCGAGCTGCCCGAGCATCTGGCCGAGCTGTCCTACCAACTGACCGCCGGCATCGTCGGCGTTCTGGTAGGCCGAATCAGCACTGGTGACCTTGCCCGAGAACATCGTCTCCTTCGCCGAGAGGGCAGCGACGCTGGCCGTCAGCGGCGCGGCCAGCGTCGGAAGCACCCCGGCGATCGTCATGCTCATCGCATCCGCGCCGGGAGGGATCATCGGAAGCTCCGGCGGTTGGACACTCGCCGGATCCCAGTTCAGTGCTCCGTCGGGTGTCGACATCGGGCTGAGAGACATCAGTTGCCACCTCCAATCGGGGTCGACGACCCGTCGAGGGGCCCGCCCACCTCACCAGTCATCGTCGGCGTCATCCTCTGCGAGGTCGTACTCGAGAGGTGCGGGCGGCGCCAGCGACGCCGTGGTCCCTCCGCTTTCGCCGCGCTGACCGCCACCCATCATTCCCATGCCGCCCGCCATGCCGGCACCGCCCACACCGACCGGTGCCAGGCCCCCGATCGCCGAGCTGCCCGCGCCGGCCGGCCGGACCGCGACGCCCACGTCGCTCCCCACCAGCTTCGCCATCAGCGGCGATTGCGGCGACACGCCGCCAGAGCCAGGCAGCGATGCCGCCTTCACCATGCCGCCGCCGCCGCCCACTCCGGAACCACCGGCCAGGGGATGGTTGGAGAACGCCGAGAAGGGCATCGCCGAGGCCCCGCTGGAACCCTTGCCACCTACGGACATTAGCTGCTGCAGTGGCTGCATGATCTGCTGTAACGGCTGCATCAGCTGTTGAGGGGCCTGCGTCAACGTCCCCCCGATCTGCGCAGGGAGCTGCATCGCCATCTGGCCCATCTGCATCATCATCTGCATCGCCTGCTGCGAGCCCTTGTCCGCCGCCTGTGACGCTTGCGCCGTTCCCGGCGGGGCCCCCGGATTGGGAATGTTGGGCGGCACCCCGAGCCCGCCGGCCAGCTCCGCCGAATTCGCGTTCACCACGGCGATGTTCTGGGACATGCCGAGTTTGATCCGGCTCTGCACCAATTCCTGAGCGTTGCCGAACGGCATCGCCGACAGCATCTCGCACTCGTGTTGGGTCTCCTGGGCGGTCGCGTTCGCCACCAGCTTGGTCTTCGCGACCGTGGCCTCCATGGTGCGCAGTTTCAGTGCGATCGCCGCGGCCTGAGCCGCATTGGCTTCGTGGCCGGCAATGATCGTGGTCGCCTCACCGGTGGCCGCCACGGCCGCGGCGCCCTTCCAGGTATCGGTCAGCTGCATCATCTGACCCTGCTGCTTGGGCACCACCGATCCCGTCAGCTTGGCGGCGAACGCCTCATACTGGGCGGCCGCCGACGCGAGAGCCTCCTCGTCGACGTTCGGCCAGGCCGGTCCGGTCACCGTCTGCGAACCGAACGGGCTGCTGTCAGGCTGGATCCCCATGACACGGCTCCCCTTCCGCGTGGCGAACTCTGGCATCGACCATACCGCCGACTCTCAAGGCGTCGATACGGGACTTCTCGATGATCCGGCCAGCAGTGAGTGATCGCCGGGTCAGT
>Ga0068853_100002577_pt1 | contig 13621 bp, 11 predicted proteins | sample KBSCornC32_FD_65655 | JGI IMG/M metagenome (GOLD analysis project Ga0068853, IMG submission 65655) | Corn rhizosphere microbial communities from Kellogg Biological Station, Michigan, USA - KBS Corn C3-2 | ecosystem: Host-associated > Plants > Roots > Rhizosphere > Soil ... | reverse complement strand
CGTCTTTCCTGGCGGCCCTGCACGCCGTGTTCGGCGAGCTGGGCGCGTGCAGGTGCGATCAGACGTGCCAGTGCGGCGACGGCTACCTCGTGACCGGCGAGGACTGCGACGACGGGAACAAGATGGACGGCGACGGGTGCAGCTCGCTCTGCCGCCCGACCGGCAAGGCCGTGTTCCTGTCCTCCAAGGCGTTCAGCGGGAATCTGGGGGGCCTCGCCGGGGCCGACGCCCAGTGCCAGTCGCTGGCCCAGGGCGCGGGCCGCCCCGGAACCTTCAAGGCCTGGCTCAGCGACTCGACGCAGCCGGCGAAGGACCGGCTGGCACACGGGACGGATCCTTACGTGCTGTTCAACGCCGCCCGGTCCGTCGTCGCGACCAGCTTCGCCGAACTGACCGATGGCGCGCTGCTGGGCAGCATCTCGCGCAACGAGATGGGCGGGCCCGCGGCGGGCGTCGCCAGCGCCTGGACCGGCAGCCGAGCGGACGGGACCTCCGCCGCCGAGACCTGCGGGGACTGGACCAGCGCCGACTTGTCTCGGACGGGGCGCAGCGGAACGCTCGGGCCCTCGGCCGCGTCGTGGACCGACGGCGCGAGCACGAGCTGCAACACGGCGACCATGAGCCTTTATTGCATCGAGCAATAGCGGCGAGGCCTTCAGCATGTCGTCGATCCGATCCGACTCGCCCGCCCGCTCGCCGTCGACGACGGCGAGCGCCCTGGTCAAGCTGGTGGTGACGGCAGGCGCGTCGATGCTCGCGGGCGCGGGGTGCCGCCCCCCCGACACCTCCGTGCGCGGGTTCGACTCGCGCCAGATCTCTGCCGGGCGGGACGACAACGTCCGGCTGGGCCGCTACACCCCCGACGGGACCGCCGTCTACCGCGCGCGCAAGCTGGCCGACGTCGTGGTCCCCGACAACTTTCCGGTGCCCTACGATCTCTCTCGCTACGATCTCGAGACAGGCGCCGAGACCCTGGTGGCTCCCGGAGTCCTCATCGCCTCGCAGCTTCCGGCGCGCGTGCCGGCGCAGGAGGGCGATCCGCGCTCGCTGGCGTTGCTGCACTTCGCGACGGACACCCAGATCCCGGCGCTGGTGGCGGCCAACATGCTTCCGCCGCTCGTGCTCACGTTCTTCGACGAGGTGACGGGACAGTCTTCGGTGGTCGAAGGCGTCGACGGGACCATGCTTCAGCTGGGTCAGACGCGTGGCGATCCGATCCTCGTCGGCCTCTTCGTGGGCGACCGGATGAGCCTTCCCTTCGTCGGCTCGCCCCCCGACGACCTGGTCCCGCTGCCTTCGAAGTTCAATCAGCTCGTCGGGCGTGACCCGTCCGGGATCATCGCGCTCACCCCGGGCCAGGACGGAGGCACCCAGCGCTTCAGCCGCTTCGGGTTCGACGGCTCGCCGGCGGTCACGGTCGTGGAAGGGGTGCTGGGCGATCACCTGGTGGTGGCGGGCGACGACCTCCAGGCCGGAACGCCGCCGCCCGTCTTGCCGTCGGCCGGCGTGGCGCCGCGTCTGGCGTGCGCGACGCCGGCCCCGTCGGCCGAGCCGCCGTCGCCGTCCAGCATGGCTCTTCGCGCCCGGGTCGCGCAGTCGACCACGGTCGGCGCGCCGCCGCCGCCTGCCGCCCCACCGTCCGGCGGCGCGTCTCCGTGCCTGCTCTTTTACGATCGGGTTTGGTCCAGCGCGACCTCGCGCGGCTTCGTCCAGGTCCTCGACGGCACGCCCGAGCTTCAGCTCCCGGGAAGCCTGGTCGGCCATCTCGCCGACGTGGTCCAGGTGTCCCCCGACGGGAACGGCGCGTTCTGGCCGGCGATCTCGTCTACAAAACAGACCCGCGTCTTCGCCTGGCGTCCCGGGACGGACCAGGCGGGCAGCTGTGTCGTCGCGGCGGCGCCGGCCGCCACCAGCCTCAAGGTCAACGCCTGGCGTCCCGGCCAGCCCCAGTTCGCGGCGGTCGCGCAGCCCTCGTCGCAGCCCAAGGGCGCGACCGCCGGTTGGACCGTGATCGCAGGAACGGCCGGATCGGAGTGCCACGTCATCGCCACCGGCGACAACCTGGTCAAGCAGATCGTCTACTCGCCGAGCGGCACCTATCTGGCGTTCCTCGTGACCGATCCGATGGGCGCGTCGCAGCTATACGTCACGCGCGCCGACAACCCGGCTCCGCGGCTGATCGCCCAGGGCAAGGCATTCATGGCGATCGGCTTCCACGACGATGAGCACCTGCTGCTCTGGCGCTGGGGCATCGACGGCTACTCGGTCTCCTGGGTCGACCCCGGGGTGTCCGCGTCGCCCATCGTCGACCACCCCGTGGCGGACGGCGCCGTGTGGGACGCGCGTTCGTCGTGGGCCTGGCTGAACGACCACACGGTGTTGCTGGCCGACGGTGTGGGCGCCAACGACGACACCGCCTCTCTGCACATCGTCGACATCGACAGCGGACGGGCCGACCTCGTCTCGCAAGGGGTCGTGGACTTCGCGGTCCCCTGGACCAAGCGTCCAGCCGGCGCGAAGGAGCTGGTCGTGACCTTCGTGACGAGGAGCCGGGCCGGCTCCGTCCAGGACGGCCTGTGGACCGCCCGCATCCCCCTCGACGACTACCCGCCCTGACGGGCCTGATGCGTCGCCGGCGGTGGCGCGGTCAACGTCCGTCCTGCCCGCAGCAGCGCGAGGTGACGGCGAGCGCGCGCATCGAGAAGTCGGTCACGCCGCGCGCGTCCCAGGCCGCCGCGAAGCGGAGCACGGCGCCCGGGTCGGGCGCCGCGCGCGGCTCGGCCGCAGCGTAGAGGAGCAGGTTGCCGTCACGCGGCGCGCGCCGTCGCTCGAAGACCGACAGCACGCGGGCGAAGGTGGCGGCGACCGGCGCTCCCTGCCCTTCGGCCTCGGCGACGTTGAGGGCCACGACGCCGCCGGGCGCCAGGTGCGCGCGCACCGACTCGAAGAACGCGGGTGAGGCAATGGCGGCCGGGATGTCCTCGCCGGCGTAGGCGTCGAGGACGACGTAGTCGTAGCGGGAGCTGTCGCGTCCATGGTCACGCGCGAGCCAGGTGGCAGCGTCGGCGACGTGCACGCGGTAATGGTCGTCCTCGCGCAGGCCGAAGCACGCGCGGGCCGCCGCGACCACGACCGGATCGATCTCGATGGCGTCGATGGTGAGGTCGGGGCGCAAGCGGTGGAGCAGCGTCGTGAACGTGCCACCGCCCAGGCCCACCATCAGAACGCGCTTCGGCGCCGCGACGTGCCCGAGCCCGAGGAGGGCGAGGCGGACGTATTCCATCGGTACGGCGTCGGGCCGATCGCGGACGATCTCGCTCTGCTCGGAGCCGGGCGGTGAGCCGAAGCGCATCACGCGCAGCGGGCCTTCGTCGCGCACCAGCACGCGGCCGAACGCCGAGGTCTGGTCGAAGACGACGGTCGCCGACGGCCCGCGCGCGGGCGGTGATGGTGACGAGGGGCGCGCGGGCTCGTCCCGATGCGCGCACCCACCGCCGCCCAGCGCCCACGCCAGCGCGACCGCCGCCGAGACACGGGCGCGCATCTTCAGAAGATGTGGTTGAAGTTGACGAAGAGGCCGGCGTCCTCGTGGCTTCGGCCGTAGTCGATGGTCAGGATGGTCGCCAGGTTCCACGAGATGCGGACCGCGCCCCCGGCGTTCCAGCGCCAGCCGTCGCGACGCACGGCGCTCAGGCGGTCGGCGACCGTCCCGATGTCGAAGAACGGCACCGCGATCAGGGCCAGCTTCTGCTTCGCCACCACGAAGCGCGCGAAGGTCCAGCGCAGCTCGAGGTTGCCGAGCAGCATGGCCGGGCCGACGAAGCGATCTTGCTGGTAACCACGCATCGTGCGCAGGCCCCCCAGGCCCTGGCGCGGATCCTCGATGTAGGGGATGAGGTTCATGCCCTCGAAGGGCGTCGAGTCGCTCTGGACCTGGAAGGTCCCGCGGACGGCGAGGACCAGATCGCGCGGCGGCCGCAGCAGGCTGAAATAGGCCCGGGCGGCGATCATCAGCCGCGTCCACTCGTAGGCCGAGCCCAGCAGGCGCGTGCCGTGATCGAGGGCGAGATCCGCGAAGACGCCGTGGTTCGGGTCGGGCTCGAAGTCGCGGGTGTCGAACGAGAGGCCGAGCCGCAGATAGTTGTCCCAGCCACCCCCGCACCCCACGATGCGAGCCGGCGGCGCGCAGTCCTCGTCGAGGCGGGTGGGCGCGTTGACGGCGTCCACCGGCGCGCCGTCGGGCCCCGTCAGGCGATCGACCTGGCCGCCGTAGGTGTGGACGGCGTAGTGGTTGAAGCCGACGCCCACCATCGGACGCAGCAGCCCCCGCAGAAACGTGCGTTCGAGGCTGGCGATCCAGACGGGCTGGGTCAGACGGAAACGGTTGTAGCGGTGCCAGGTCAGACCCGCCGGCGTGACCCGATCGAGCGCCTGCTGGAAGTCGGCGTAGCGATCGAACGTCGCTGCCGAGCCAGGGAACGAGAAGCGATCGAGGGCGCGGCTGCCGATGGCGAAGTGGTGCTGATCGGTGTTGCGGATGAAGATCATCTGCGACCGGAATCGAAACGGCGTGCCGGCCAGGCTGGGGACGTCGTAGTCGAGCCAGTGAAACTGCAGGCCGCCCGTGGTGGCGAACACCTGCAGGAACACGCGGTGCAAGTACGGGGTGTAGCCAAAGCGCGGATCGTCGCGCGTCCCGTTCCAGAAGTAGTAGGCGCGCGCGCCGCCGCCAAAGCCGAAGTTCGAGTCGTAGTTGACGAGGGGCAGGCCCGTGACGTAGCCGCGCTCGTTCTTGCGGCGGTAGTCCTCGGGATCGAGCGGCCGTCGCGCGTCGAAGCCGGGCGGGGGCGATGACACCGCGGGCAAGGGTGAAGCGGGGGCGACAGCCGGCGCCGGCTCGGTCTCCGCGGCGCGCGCGCCGCCCGTCGCCAGGATTTCAGCCCCGGTCGCGATCAGCGCCAGGACGTGTCGGCGACGAGCTCGAATCGCGCGATGGTACCACCGCCTCAAAGCACGACGGAGATGGCGATGGCGACGCCCGGGTAGCGCGGGTTGTACAGGTAGTACCCGTCGTCGTAGTCGATGTAGACGTCATCGGACAGGTACCAATCGGGGGCCCAGTATTCCGGCCATGGGTCGACGAACAGGAAGTTGTAGCCTCCGTAGCGAAAGCGCGGGTAGCCCATGTAGATGCTCGGCCGCGCGCGAATCCGGAACGCGTGGTCGTGGCCGAAGCGCCGGTAAAAATGGTGCTCCGGGATGAACGCGCCGCCATAACCGCCGCGCTGGCCCCACCCGCGGTGCTCGCTCTCCCAGTGGTGCGCGCGGTGCTCGTTCCAGCTCTGGTGCTGTTGCCAGGCGCCGCCGTTGCTCCAGCCCCGCTGCTGCTGCCAGCCGCGCACCGTCTGGGGAGGACGCTGCACCGGAGCGTAGGGGCGACCGCCCGCCATCGGATGTCCGGGAGGCGGCGGGCCCTGTGGCCCGCCCTGGTGAGGCGGTCCGGGCGGAAAGGGTCCGGGATGCGGGGCGGGTTGTCCCGGCGGACGCACCGGCTGGAAGCCGGGCCGCGTTCCCGCCCCGGGCGGTGGGGGCGGGTTCGACGGGCCACGGCTGGCACCGATCGGTTGAAAGGCGGGACGCACGCCCGGCATGGGCGGCTGCGGGCGGCCCGGTCCACCGGGCGGAACCACCGGGCGCGGCGCTGCCTGACCGCCCGGTGCGCCCTGGAACCCTGGGCGCATGGGGCCTGGCCCATGCGGCATCGGCGGTGCTGCCTGCTGCTGCTGCCGAGGCGGCGGCGCGGGCTGCCCGTGCGGCTGGGGCATCGACGGCTGCTGGTGGCCGGGCCCACCCGGGGGGCCGAAGCCGGGCCGGTGTGGCTGGGCGACGGCGTTCGTCGCGGCTCCCATCGACAGCGCCGCCAGAGAGGACGCCAGAATGCGCGTGAGGTGGAGTCGGCTCATCGCCCGCGATCATGCGCCCATTGGCGGAGATTTGGTAGGTGGGCGCGGCTCTCCCTCGGCTTTGTCAGCGGGGGCCCCCTCTGCCAGCGGGCGCTGCCACTCGGCGCGCCACGATTGGTTCTCGCGGCTCATGATGTCCTCGCAGGCGTGGACGAAGGCGGCGCGCTGGGTGACGTGCCCGCCGTCGAAGGCAGCGCGCTTCAGCCGGAGCTGGTGTTCGGCCTCCTGGTACAGCGGCAGCACGGCCTCGAGCCGCAGCGCTCGCAGGTGGGCGGCGGTGCCCGCGGCCGCCGTCGTCAACACCGGGACCCACGCCGGCAGCGCCGGAGACGTGACCACGCCCAACCCCAGGATGGTGGCCGCCCCGGCCATGACGGCGGCGGCGACTCGCCACCGCCGCGTGCGGCGATCGGCGCACCGCCACGCCGTGCCGTAGTAGGCGATCTGGGCGTCCAGGCGGAGCCGGGCGTAGTCTTCGAGGGAGGTGACCTCCGGAAAGGGCGCCGGCTCGCGGGTGGCGCGCGCCGTCCGGCTGAGGCCCGTGTTGCGCTGCAAGCGTTCTGCTGTTTGCAAGATGGTACTGGCGGCCTCGAACCCGTCGTAGGGCGGAACGCGCATCAGGCTCAGCCACACCTCGCGGCGCAAGGCCTCCGCCAGGACGCGCGCGCGGTTCCAGGCCAGCTCCTGCGCCTCACCCAGGAACTCCCGGCCGATGAAGCCCGCCAGCACGACCGCCACCGCGCTGCCGAGGCCGAGGAGCTTCACCGCGCTGGGAACGCCGGCCAGGGTGCCTCCCAGCGCCCCCAGCGCGGCGCCCACCGTCCCGAGCAAGAAAGCGGCGCTCCGCGCGCGCAGTATGCCGTGCTTCCCGTGATCGGCGGCGGCCGCCCACGCCTCGGCCTGGCGCCAGACCTCGCGCTGCTCGCCGGCCGCGGCCGAGGACCAGACGCTGCTCGCCACACCGGCTCGGGCTCCTTCGCCGCCTGCCACCGGGCGATTGTAGCTCAGGGGCTCGCGTCTCTGGCGAGCGCGTCAGCGCGAGCGGAGGCGCGCGCGGAGGGCGTCTCGGTTCAGCGCCGCGATCACATCGACGCGGATACCTTTCGGACACGCGCGCTCGCATTCGCCGTGAAGGCCGCAGCCGCCGAAGCCGCCCTGATCCAGGGCCTCCACCACCGCCAGGGCGCGCCGGCTCCGCTCGGGCGCACCTTGCGGCAGCCGCCCGAGGTGCGCCAGCTTGGCCCCCGCGAACAGCGCCGCCGAGCCGTTGGGGCAGGCGGCCACGCAGGCCCCACATCCGATGCAGGCGGCGGCGTCCAGCGCGCGCTCCGCGTCGGCCTTGGGCACAGGGACGACGTTCGCCTCGGCCGCCGAGCCGGTCCGCGCCGTGATGAAGCCGCCGGCGCCGATGATCCGATCGAGCGCGCTTCGATCGACGACCAGATCGCACACCACGGGAAAGGCGCCGGTGCGGAACGGCTCGAGCGTGATGACCGGCGTTGCGGCGCCCGGCGCATCCTCACCCAGCGCGCCCGCGATCGTCAGCTCGCAGGTGGTGGTTCGCGGGCGTCCTCCGTGCGGTCGACCGTTCACCACCACGCCGCAGGCGCCACAGATTCCTTCGCGGCAGTCGCTGTCGAAGGCCACCGGCCGTTCCCCCGCGGCGACCAGCCTCTCGTTCAGCAGGTCCAGCGCATCGAGCAGCGGCCAGGCCGGCTCGACATCCTCGAGCGGGTAGCGCACCAGGCGGCCCGGCGCGCGCGCGTCTTCCTGTCTCCAGATCTCCAGGACGATGTTCATCGGTAGCTCCTCGTCTCGAGCGGCGCGGCCTCGAAGGCGAGCGGCTCGATCAAGCGCTCGGGCGGGCGGTCGGGGCCGGCGTAGCGCCAGACGGCGACATGGGCGAACCGCGCGTCGTCGCGGGCCGGCTCTCCGTCAGGGGTCTGGTGCTCCGTCCGCAGATGGCAGCCCGCCGACTCGTCGCGCGCCGCCGCGTCCCGGCACATCAGCTCCCCGAGCTCGACGAAGTCGGCGACCCGCCCCGCGCGCTCCAGCTCCTGATTGAAGGACGAGGGGCTGCCCGGCACGCGCAGGTCCTCCCGGAGCTCGGCGCCCAGCGCGCCGATGCGCGACCGCGCCGCCGCCAGCCCCGCCGCGTCCCGCGCCAGCCCGCACTGGTTCCACAGGATCTCGCCGAGGGCCCGATGAAACGCGGCGGCGGGGCGGCGGCCCGGGCTGGCGACCAGGGCGCGGGTTCGCGCCTCGACGCTGGCCAGGGCCTCGCGGACCTCCGCGCTCGATGCTGCCACGGGGCCGAGCCCGCCGCCGGCCAGGTAGCCGCCCACCGTCGCGGGAACGATGAAGTACCCGTCGGCCAGCGCCTGCATCAGCGCGCTCGCGCCCAGGCGGTTCGCGCCGTGATCGGAGAAGTTGGCCTCGCCGATCGCGAACAGACCGGGCAGGGTCGTCATCAGATCGTAGTCCACCCACAACCCGCCCATCGTGTAGTGGGCCGCCGGATAGATTCGCAGCGGCGTCTTCAGTGGATCGTCGCCGGTCAGGCGCTCGTACAGCTCGAACAGGTTGCCGTAACGCTCGCGCAGGGCGGCCGCCCCCAGCCGCGCCAGCGCGTCGGCCAGGTCCAGATAGACGGCGCGTCCGTTCGGCGCCACCCCGCGGCCCTCGTCGCACACCGCCTTGGCCGCGCGGGACGCCACGTCGCGCGCCGCGAGGTTCCCGTAGCGCGGGTACAGCCGTTCCAGGAAGTAGTCGCGCTCGCCCTCGGGGATGTCCTCGGGGCGGCGCTCGTCCCCGGCGCGCCTCGGGACCCAGACGCGCCCGTCGTTGCGCAGGGACTCGGACATCAAGGTCAGCTTGGCGCCGTGGCTGCCAGAGACGGGGAGGCAGGTGGGGTGGAACTGCACGAAGCACGGGTTGGCGAAGGCGGCGCCGCGCCGGAACGCGCGCCAGATCGCCGTCGCGTTCGAGCCGCGGGCGTTCGTCGACAGGCAGTAGGCGTTGGCGTAGCCGCCGGTCGCCAGGACCACCGCGTCGCCGAGGTGCGCCTCGACGGCGCCGCTCACCAGATCGCGCGTGACCACCCCGCGCGCGCGCCCGCCGGCGACCACCAGATCGAGCATCTCCCGCCGGGCGAGCAGGGTGACGCCGCCGCGCGCGGCCTCACGGGCGAGGGCCTGGTACGCGCCGAGGAGGAGCTGTTGCCCGGTCTGCCCGCGCGCGTAGAAGGTGCGCGACACCAGCGCGCCGCCGAAGGATCGATTGCCGAGCGCGCCGCCGTACTCGCGCGCGAAGGGAACGCCCTGCGCAACGGCTTGATCGATGATCGCGTTCGAGAGCTCGGCCAGCCGGTAGACGTTGGCCTCACGCGCGCGGAAGTCGCCCCCCTTCAGCGTGTCGTGAAAGAGGCGGTCCACGCTGTCGCCGTCGTTCTGATAGTTCTTGGCGGCGTTGATCCCTCCCTGGGCCGCCACGCTGTGCGCGCGGCGCGGCGAGTCCTGAAAGCAGAGACAGGTGACCGCGTAGCCGAGCTCGGAGAGCGACGCGGCCGCCGAGGCGCCGGCCAGGCCGGAGCCCACCACAATCACGCGGTGCCGCCGCTTTTGCACGGGCCCGACCAGCGGCAGCTCGGCCCGCCGTCGCGTCCACTTGCCGGCGAGGGGGCCGAGGGGCACGCGGGATTCCAGCGCGGGCCTCATCGGGCGACCCCTGCCAGGGCGGTCACAGCGACGGCCAGCGGAACCAGGGCGAACCCAGCCGCGATGGCGACGGCCAGCGCGCGAAGGGCGAGGCGCGCGCGACCGCCGGTGGCCCAGGCGGCGCCGAAGCTGACGAGCGCGCTCTCGATCCCGTGGTGCAGGTGCAGTCCGACCAGCGCGGCGGAGAGCACGTAGACCGCTGCCACGAGGGGCTGCGCCAGGCCCGTCACGAGGTTGGCGTGCACGTGGCCAGGGACGAAGCGCGGATGAACGACGCCCCAGGTCAGGTGAAGGAGGTGGTAGACGAGGAACAGCGCCAGGGCGGGCCCGCCGATCATCATGGTTCGCGACGCCAGGCTGCTCGACGAGAAGCGAAGGTCGCGGCGGCGCGGTCGCGCCGCGCGGGCCCGCCGCGCCAGCGAGACCGTGGCGGCCAGGTGAACGACCAGCGCGGCCACGAGGGCCAGCCGCACGGCCCACAGCAGCGGGCCGAGCCGCCGCAGCCCCGCCGCATAGCCGTCCATGGCGGCGGCGCCCGAGAGCGCGGTGAGGTTTCCGAGCACGTGAAGGACGAGCCACCCGACCATGACCAGGCCGGACAGCGCCGCGAGCCACTTCGTCGTCATGACGAAAAGGTCTAGGCGCCGCCCAAAGATAAGTCATATTCAATCGAGACACGCAAATCAGTAGAAGAGCTAATCAATGCATCTCGAGACCTTGAAGACCTTCTGCGATCTGGCCGAGACCGGATCGCTGTCGCGGGCCGCCCGGATGAACCACGTGACCCAGTCGGCCGTGAGCCAGCAGCTGCGCGCCCTGGAGCAGCGCTACGGGCGGCGCCTGATCGACCGGGCGCCCCGCCTGGGCGCCCGCCCCACCGAGGTCGGGCAGGCCTTCTACGCCGAGCTCAAGCCGCTGTTGCAGCGGTTCGGCGAGCTGGAGGAGCGCCTGCGGGCCCGGCCCAACGTGGTGGCGGGGAGCGTCCGGATCGCGACCGTGTACAGCGTGGGCCTGCACACCTTGCCGTCGGTCATGAAGAAGTCGCTGGCCGCTTACCCGTCGGTCGGCCTGCGCGTCGAGTACCGGCGCACCGACCAGGTCTACGAGGCGTGCGAGCGCGGCGAGATCGACTTCGGGATCGTGGCGCTGCCCGCCCGCCGCCGCGGGCTGGAGGTGACGTCGCTGGGCCACGACGAGCTGGTCCTGGTCACCGCGCCCGATCACCCGCTGGCGCGCCGGCGGCATCTGCGGCTGGCCGACCTCGACGGCGTCTCCTTCGTCGCGTTCGACCGCGACATCCCGACCCGCAAGCTGGTCGATCGAACGCTGGCGCGCGCCGGCGCGGCGGTCTCGTATGCGATGGAGCTCGACAACATCGAGACCATCAAGCGCTGCGTGGAGGCCGGGATCGGCGTGTCGCTGCTGCCCGTTCCCGCGCTGGCCGCCGAGGTGCGGGGACGGACGCTGCGCGCGCGCCGCCTGGCCGAGAGCCCGATCGAGCGGCCGATCGGCGTCATCTATCGCCGCCCGCGCACGCGCGCGCCCTCGCCGGCCGCGCAGGCGTTCCTGTCGATCCTGACGCGCGAGCTGCCGGGTCGCTGACCGGGGAGGCGATCAGCGCGAGAAGTCGGGCGGGAGGAGCTCGCAGGGGAGGGTGGCGCTCGGGGGCCGTGGCAGATCGGCGGGCCGATCGAGGCAGGCCTTCATGGCGCCCGTGCTGCCGCCCGCGCCGCCCAGAAGGCCGGCGGGCTTGGAGATCCCGCAGCTGATGCCGATCACCGACAGGAGAAGGGCGAAGACGAGCGCCGCAGGGGCCCGCGAGCGGGCCGGTGAGATGACCGCAGGCCTCAATATTTCACCCAGATCTCGTCGTTTGCGGCCAGCGACGTCAGCGCCGTGACGCCGGGGGTGGCGGCGATCTGCTCCTTGGTGGCGGGGTTGGCGCTGAACGCGGCGGTGCCTTTCCAGACGATGAGGGCGTCGCTGAAATACACGCCGAGGTCGGTGACCGCGGCCGGAACCGTGACCTTGTTCCAGCCGGGCACGTGCGCCGGCACGACCAGCAGAGCGGGTGCCGGCTCCTCGGCGCCGGCGTCCGCCATCGGATCGGTCGGGAGCCCGATCCACGCCGTCGTCGTCATCGTGCCGTCGGGGGCGCGGCAGGTCTGCTGGGTCGGGAAATAGACCGTGCTTAACGGGGCGTTGGGGACCTTGAGCCGCAGGACGAGCTTGTAGTAGGCGACGTCCTCGGCCAGCAGGTCGGCGTCGGCCTTCTGCCAGACCACGGCGGTGATGATCCCGGTGGCGTCCCGCTCGACGCTGGCCGCTCCGAAGTCGCCGCGCATGGCGCGCACCGAGGTCACGCTGGCCGGGATCTGCACGCGAACCCGGTACGTGTCCGCCCCGGCGCAGCCGTGGCCGACCCCGAACACCACCTCCTGCGTCATGTTGGCGAAGCCGGGACCCGAGGCGATCGAGACGTGGGCTTGGGCGAGGCCCGGCAGCGACACGAACGCGGCCGTTGCGAGCCAGATCCGGAACGAGCGAGACATGGGCCCTCCTGTTGGGCGAATGAAACGTGAGCGGTTGTCCGTCACCATTCGTAGCCGCTGGCCGTCTCCGACGGAATGCCCAATTTTTTCGCAGGCCCGCATCATTTTTTCGCACCCGAGCTTTCTCGGGTGGCGGCCCGGCGCGGTCCGGTTAAATGAAGGCGGGATGCGAACGGTCCTGGTCGCGATCGTGGTCTCGTGCCTCGCGCTCGGGGTGGCCGCCTGTTCGCCGGCGGGGGGAGCTCCCTCCTGTGGGGTCGTTGCTCCGACCGAGTGCGCGAGCCCGACGACGCGCTACCCCGACGTCGCCGCGATCATCGACCAGCGGTGCGCGGGGCCCTGTCACTCCGGTCTCCTCGCCGATGGGCCCTGGCCGCTCAACGACTACGAGCACGTCGCCGACTGGGCCGATGTGATCCGCAGCGAGTTACTCAGCTGCTCGATGCCGCCCGCCGACAGCGAGGTGACGATGACCCTCGACGAGCGGATGGCGATCCTGGCCTGGATCCGCTGCGGCTACCCGGAGTGAGCTTCGCGCGCCCGGCAGTGCTCAGCGTCCGGGGGCGGAGCCCAGCGCCGAGAGGAGGCGCGCGCGATCGGCGGCCGGGCGCGCGGCGAGGCGGAGGTGGTCCGGCAGCCCGAAGGACGCGCAGCCTCGGACCAGGATGCCGTGCTCGCGCAGGAGGCGCGCGCGCGTGGCCGCAGCGTCGGGCCGAGACGCGAGGATGAAGGTTGTGGACGAGGGAAGGGGCTCCCACCCGAGGGCGCCGAGGTCTCTCGCCAGCGCGGCCCGATCGGCGAGCAGGCGCGCGCGGCTCTCGGCGACGAAGGCCTGCTCTGTCGGAGCGGCGGCCGCGATGGCCGCCGCTTGCGTGACGGCGCCCGCGCTCCACGCGGGGCGGGCCGCCTCGAAGAGGTGTGCCAGCGCGGGCGTCGCCACCAGCGCGCCCACGCGCGCCCCCGGGATCGCGTGATCTTTGGTCAGCGATCGGACCCGCACGGCGTTGGCCGGGAGCTCGACCGCGGCGTCGGCGTGGCGATCGCTCAGCGACAGGAAGGATTGATCGACGATGAAGAGCGCGCGGGGACAGCGGGCGATCACGTCCCCCAGCTCGGCGGCGGGCCAGGCGAGCCCGGTCGGGTTGTTGGGTGCGCACACGTAGACCAGCCGCGCGTCGAGGTGGGCCACGGCCTCGGACAGCCGGCCCGGGTCGTGGCGGAAGCGGGTCTCGGTCGTCGCCCGGAGCTCGTGGACGGTGGCGCCGGCGCTCTGCGTGGCGGCCCGGGCCTCCGAGAAGGTCGGCTCCGCGATCAGGACGGGATCGCCGGCGCGGACGACCGCGCGCACGACCGTCCACAGCAGCTCGGCCGCGCCGGCGCCCAGCACGAG
>Ga0068853_100002575_pt1 | contig 13628 bp, 10 predicted proteins | sample KBSCornC32_FD_65655 | JGI IMG/M metagenome (GOLD analysis project Ga0068853, IMG submission 65655) | Corn rhizosphere microbial communities from Kellogg Biological Station, Michigan, USA - KBS Corn C3-2 | ecosystem: Host-associated > Plants > Roots > Rhizosphere > Soil ... | reverse complement strand
CAAGCGCACGGCGCTGTATGCGACGGTGGCGCGCGTGAACAACCGCAACGACGTGAACTACACCGGCAGCCTGGTGTCGGCCAGCACCACCGGCTACGGCAGCACGGGCACCAGCTACACCGGCCTGCCGCGTTCTTCCACCGGCTACGACTTCGGCATCCGCCACGCGTTCTGATCGCGTGAGGATGTGACGGGGCAGCGCGGCCGCCGCAGAGGCGCCGCGCTGCCCGTTCCGGCCGCGCGCAACGGCTTGCGCGGTCTGTGGAACACGCTGCACTCGGGAGGGAACCTCAGGGCAGCGAGGAGAAGGTGCCGAAGTTTCAAGGCAGTCAAATGAACAAACAGATATTCGCGATCGCGCGCTGGCTGCGCGCGTCCGTGTTCCTGCTTGTCGCCTTCGGGTCGCTCACGGCGGCGCAGGCGCAGAACAGGATCGAGTCGGTCACGGGCTCCTTGCAGGCAGGCAGCGAAGTGCTGCGCGTCGATTTTTCCGAGCCGCTGGCCGCTGCGCCCAACGGCTTCGCCATCCAGTCGCCCGCGCGCATCGCGCTCGATTTTCCGGGCATGAGCAGCAGCCTGGGCCGCGAGACCATCGAGATGAACCAGGGCAACCTGCGCTCGATGAACGTGGTGCAGGCCGGCGAGCGCACGCGTCTCGTGCTCAACCTGAAGCAGGCGACCGCCTTCAAGACCGAAGTGCGCGGCAAGTCGCTGCTGGTGTCGATTCAGACAGCGGCAGGCCCCGCGCTGGTGGCCGCCACGCCCTTCGAATTCGCGGAGAACCGCAACCGCGACGTGCTGCCGCTGCGCGACGTCGACTTCCGCCTGGGTACCGAAGGCGCCGGCCGTGTGATCGTGAGCCTGCCCAACGACCAGGTCGGCGTGGACATCCGCCAGCAGGGCAAGGGCCTCGTCGTCGAATTCACCAAGTCGCTGCTGCCCGAGGGCCTGAACCGCAAGCTCGACGTGGCCGACTTCGGCACGCCCGTGCAGACGGTGAGCCTGCAGCAGGCCGGCGACCGCGTGCGCATGGCGATCGATCCGCGCGGAGACTGGGAGCACAGCGCCTACCAGAGCAACAGCCAGTTCGTGGTGGAAGTGCGCCCGCGCAAAGTCGATCCGACCAAGCTGACGCAAGGCACGGGCTACAACGGCGAGAAGCTGTCGCTGAACTTCCAGAACATCGAGATCCGCTCGCTGCTGCAGGTGATCGCGGACTTCACCAACTTCAACATCGTCACCTCCGACTCGGTCAACGGCACGCTCACGCTGCGGCTGAAGGACGTGCCCTGGGACCAGGCGCTGGACATTATCCTGGAGGCGAAGAACCTCGGCATGCGCAAGAACGGCAGCGTGCTGCGCATCGCGCCCGAGGACGAGCTCAACGCCAAGGACAAGATCAAGGCCGAGGCCCAGGCCACCTTGCAGGGACTGGAGCAACTGCGCACGCAGTCATTCCAGCTCAACTATGCGAAGGCGGCCACCGTGGCGCAGGGGCTCTCCGGCACCGGAAGCAGCGCTGGTGGAGGCAGCGGCGGCAGCTCGGGTGGTGCGACGCGCATCCTGAGTTCGCGTGGCAGCGTGCTGGCCGAGGTGCGCACCAACCAGCTCTTCGTGACCGACATCCCCTCGCGCCTCTCGCAGGTGGCCGAGCTCATCCAGAAGCTGGACGTGCCGATACGGCAGGTGCTCATCGAGGCTCGCTTCGTCGAGGCGACCGACACCTTCAGCAAATCGCTGGGCGCGAAGCTGGGCGGCGGTTTCGTCAACACGAACTCGTCGGTGGGCGTAACGCCTTCCGTGAGTTCAAGTACCACGAGCGGCGTGACCACCACCACGAGCACCAGCACCTATTCGAGCACCAGCTTCGTCAACCTGCCTGCGACCAGCACGACGGGCGACGCGGTCGGCACCTTCGCGCTGTCGCTCTTCAACTCCGGCCTGACGAAGATGCTCAACCTCGAGATCTCTGCGCTGGAAGCGGATGGCAAGGGCAAGGTGGTGTCGAGCCCGCGCGTGGTGACGGCCGACCAGACCAAGGCGCTGATCGAGCAGGGCACCGAGCTGCCCTACCAGGTGGCAACGTCAAGCGGCGCGACCTCCATCGCGTTCCGCAAGGCCAACCTCAAGCTGGAGGTGACGCCGCAGATCACACCCGAGGGCAACATCATCCTGGCGCTGGACGTGAACAAGGACACCGTGGGCCAGTCGACCACCGCGGGCTACGCCATCAACACCAAGCACATCCAGACCGAAGTGCTGGTGGAGAACGGCGGCACGGTCGTCATCGGCGGTGTCTTCGAGCTGACGGACACCAACTCGGAATCGCGCGTGCCGGTGCTGGGCGAGTTGCCGATGGTCGGCGCGCTGTTCCGCACCCGCAGCCGGGTCAACAACAAGACCGAGATGCTGATCTTCATCAGCCCGAAGATGATTTCGGATCGGAACGCGGCGCGGTGAGCGAATGGCCTGCTGGAGCGGCAGGAAGCCGTTCCTTCACCTGATCGCCACCGCTTCGGGCGGTGCGCCCGGCACGGCGACGCGGAACTTGAGGCCATCGAGCAGCTTGTCCCACAGCGCGATGGCTTCCTCGTCGTTGAGCGAGGAAGCCGCCGCAGCACCCACACGGTCCGATGCCACCTTGGTGAACATCGCCGCCTGCAGCAAGGCCGGGCGCGCGACGTTGCCGGTTTCGCCTATGAACATCCATTCGAAGTCGTGCGAACCATCGGCTTCGCGCACCAGCGATTCCTCGCCGTCCCAGCCGTGGACTTTCTTCTTTCCCTCGCGCAGCGTCGTCAGCCTGGGATAGCTGCTGCCGGCATCTCGCTTGCGGTCGTTGATGAGCTTGAGCAAGCCGTAGCCGTTGCTGCCCTTCGTGCTCTGGCTCTGGTTGCTCTGGACGCTGAAAACTACGTCGGGCAGGGCGGCGATGTGCAGGCCGGCTTGAGACAAGGCCGGACCTTGGGAGCCGTCGACACGGGTGAAGCCGTATTGATGGCACAGGCCTTGATCCGTGGGGACTTCGTCGGGCTCGCGTGCGCGCAGATTGTTGGCCGTTTCAACCGTATCGCGAAGAATCGATTCCGCGGTCGCGCCGTTGCCCGTGCCTCTGCGGTTGATGAAGATGTGTGGCCCGACTACGTAGTAGACGCGAAAGCTCTCGAGCTCAAGTTCTTTCGCGAACTTGTCACTGAAGGAGCGTATCAGCCACGTGTTCGGAGTCGGCCCTTTGCCGAAGTAGTTGATCTCGGCGGTCTTGTGGCCTGCCAAGATCTTCGCGCGCTCGACCTCCATCATTTTCTCGAGGTCGTTGGCTTGGTTCGGCAAGGTCGGAAAGTCGCGTCCAAACGCCAGCCGTGAATCCATCGGAGCGGTCAGTACATAGCGCCCGAAGCACAGCAGCTTGGTGTGCTCGAACAATTTTTCGATGCGTCGGTTCATGGTGAGTCCGTTGTCGTCAATGGTGGTGGCCGGGTTCAGTACTTCTCCGACCACCACTGGGTGTCGAAGTCGGCGGCAATGCGCACGATGCCGTAGAGCGTGGCTGCACTGGCATTGGGATTGCCGTAGCTGCCCTGGTGGTCGTAGCCGGTCTGCACGCACTTGACCTTGGCGCGCACCTTTGCGGCGCTGCGCTCCACGGGCACGGTGCCATCGCTGGGCGTCATCGGAGGCTGAAGCTTGAGCTTGAGAACTTCACCCCGGTCGCCTTTCACGCGCAACTTACCTTCGCCGTCGTCTCCTCCGTTTCCGGGCAGCAGCGTCCAGGTCAGCGGGTCACCCGCGATGACAGGATCGCCATCGACGACGCGCCACACCAAGTCGTTCCAAGCCGGCTGCCCCGGGTCGCTGCCGTAGTGCGCATAGGTGCGTGGATGGAAGGTCTCCTGAATGGCATTGGCGAAATCCATGGCTCGCTTGATACGCCCCATGGTTGCCCCGGTTCCAATCTGATCTTCGGGCTTCCCACCTTTCTCTGGAGGCAATTTCCCCTGCCCCGCCGGATCGATCCAATCCGGATTGATCAGCCGCCACCACTTGTCCCGATCCAGCGTGTAGATCTCGCTCACCGCATCAGCCTGCGGCAGCTTCGCCAGGAACTTGCCGTTGTCGTCCTGCACTTGCAGCCACTGCGTGCCGTACGCGGCCGCGGGCAGCAGTTCGAGCCCGCCTTGCGCATTGGCCAGCACGGCCGTCACTTCCTCGCCGTTGTCACCCAGCACGCCTTGCGTGATGCTGCCCACCAATTGGGACTTCAGGTGCCACCAGGGCTTGTTGCTGCCCTCGAAGCCCGCGCGCATGCGCTTGTATGCGGCGGCCGCGCCGGTGGTGGGCATCACCCCGTGCACCACGCCCAGAATGCGGTGCCTGATGCCGCCGTAGTCCGCATGCATCATCGCCCGCGCGAGGATGCCGCCCATGCTGTGGGTGACGACGATGACGCCGGGGCAATCGAAGCCGTTGTGGTTGTAGGTGTCGATCAGCAGCTCGATCTTCTTCGCGAGCTGCCTGCCTTCCTCGCCATTGCTTTTGAGCCAGTTGTAGCCGAAGGCGTGCACCGGATACCAGCAGTCGCCGATCTTGCGGATGTCATCCTCGCTCAGCGGCTGCGCGCCGTGGACGCCGAAGCTCGACGGTGCCCGCCCCACCAATGCTTCGGGGTTGTCCTTGTCGAGCCACGCGGGTGAGATGACCTGCTTCCTGTCCTCGCGGCGCAGCATGTCGTTGAGCTGGCGCTCCATCAACTGCAGGATGCCACCGTAGGCATCGAACATCACCTCGCTCCAGCCGCGTGCGCGGGCCTTCTGCGCGGCGGTGAAGCATTGCCGGTTGCTCGCCAGCGGATGCGTCGGATCGGCCTTCGGATCGGTGATGAGCAGCTTGCTGACATCGCCCAGGTCATGGGGCACGTTGTCGTGGCGCTGGTCGGAGCTGACGGTCGCGTCGCCCGTCGCGTCGAAGCGCCGGCTTCTCTTGCCTTCGACTCGTTCGCTGGTGGCCTCGTAGTGGTCCACTTCGATTTCGTCGGGGTCCAGGCGCATCTGGCGGGCGGCCGCGCTCGCATGGCGCCGCGCGATGGCGTCGCCTTTCTTGTCGGGCCACCACGAGAGGTTGTTGCTGCGTTTGAGCAGCTCCTGCCGCTCCCGGGACAGGCGAAGGTTGCTGCCCATGATGCCGGGCAGGAACACGATGGGAATGAGCTTGCCCGGCGGCACGCGCACGCGGATCTTTCTCTTGTCCTCGATGGGCGTCGTCACGGCCGTGACTTCAGCGAAACCGCCCATGCCCAGGCTGAAGTCCAGCCAGATGTCCTCTTCGTAGCTATGTACGGCCATTACCTGCTTCTCCCTGGCGTGTGCGCATCGCCGTACCGCGAGCGCATTTCAAAATAGTTGAATCGGACTATATAAGTCGCAATTTCATTTCGAATGACAGTGCGTAGGCTCGAGCGCGATCCGTGAAGAAATGCGCGTGGCGCGAGCGGCGGAAATGCGCCGGCGCTTGGAGGGGCTGATCGTCGTCCCGTGCCTCAGCGAACCGTCTTCATCCGCAGGGAGCGGCCGGGCTTGCGCCTGCAGCTGCTGTCGCGCAGGCTCGGGCTCGCCGTGCCGGTCGCGGTGATCGGTGCGAGTGTCGATTGGCTGTAGTCGCTGCCCGCGCCTGAATCGCGTTGCGCGCAGGTGTCGTTGCTCGCCATGAAGATGCCGAACGCCAGCGAGCCGAAGGCGAGCAGGCCCGCGATACCGAACCGCCTCGATGACTTGCGAGGGTGTGCCGCGGCAGCGGGAGAAGGCTGCGCCTTGCCGCTCCAATGGGCCTGCATGGCGGGCTCGAGGAAAACGCCTTGTGCATGCGCCAATGCCGGCAGGCCGTCGAGCCGCAAGGCATGCGGAGCCCCGTGTGATTCACCTGAGACGTCGTGCGGGTTGCGATGCCGGGGACTGTTCATGCCCGGTATCGTGAGCTGCAAAGGGGGAGAAAAATTGGAAGGCCGCGCTCCCGTGCGGCCGTCCTTCGACCCTTCGGCGGGTGCGGTTCGTGCCCTGTCTGCGCTCCGCCTTTCAGTGTCCCTTGCCCGGCGACGGCGCCAGCCCGCGCTGCTTCAGGAAGTCGTAGAGGCTGACTGCCAGCATCTGCGCGATGGGAATGGGCAGCGTCACGCGCAGCACCGCGGCCCGGGGCACCGGGCACTGGTCGGAGCTGTGGTCCACGCGGCTGACGTCGAAGGTGATGTGCACGCAGCCCGCGTTGACCCAGTAGCCCGAGACTTCGTCCGCGAACACCTGCGGGGCGTGCAGGTCGTCGATGTAGGTGGCTTGCGGGGTCTGCTGCTGCTGGGCCATGGTGGCTCTGTGTTTGCGTGAGCCACGATGATCGGCATCAATCTCGTAGAAAAAAGGTGCCGTGCCGCACCTTCCGGGCCTTCAGACGATCCGCACCGACAGCTCCGGCAGCCGGTCGATGTGGATCTCGATCAGGTCGCCGCGCACCACCGGCCCGACGTTCTCCGGCGTGCCCGAATAGATGATGTCACCCGGCTTCAGCTCGAAAGCCTGCGACAGCCGGCTGATCTGCTCGGCAACCGACCAGATCATGTGCCTGAGCGTGGCGTTCTGCTTCGTCTGCCCGTTCACCTTGAGCCAGATCGCGCCGTCGCTGAAGTGCCCGACCTTCGCCACCGGGTGGATCGGCCCGATGGGCGCCGAATGGTCGAAGCTCTTGCCGATCTCCCAGGGCTTCTTCTGATCGCCCATCTCGCGTTGCAGGTCGCGGCGCGTCATGTCCAGGCCGAGCGAGTAGCCGTACACATGGTCGAGCGCGGCGCTCGTCGCGATGTTGCGCCCGCCCTTGCCCAGCGCCACCACCAGCTCGACCTCGTAGTGGTAGTTCTTCGTGAGCGTGGGGTAGGGATGGTCGGCCACCACGCCCGGCGTCACCACCTGGATCGCGTCGGCCGGCTTCTGGAAGAAGAAGGGCGGCTCGCGGCTCGGGTCCGAGCCCATCTCGCGCGCATGCGCCTCGTAGTTGCGGCCGATGCAGTAGATGCGGCGCACCGGAAAGACCTGGTCACTGCCGACGATCGGAATGGTCGACGAGGCGACATCGAAGGGCGTTGCGGCCGAGCGGGCGGCCCCGGCGGGCAGCGCGCAACCTGCGATGGCGCCAGTGGCCATGGCGGCGGAACCGGCCAGCAGGCCGCGGCGGGAAGTGATCATGAGCGTCTGTCTCCTTGGTCTTGTGGAATGCGCCGTGCCTCTCACGGCCGGTCGATTCTGGGATCGTGCACCGGCGCGCAACCGTGCGCATCTACGCAAAAACAGGACAGAACCCATCCGGAGGATTCAGCGGTCGCCTCACCGCGCCGCGAAGGGCGGCAGCCGCCTCGGTATCGTCTGCGCCTTCACGATGGAAGTGTTGGTCTCGGCCCTGTTCGCGATGCGGTCGAGGATGCCGTCCAGCTGTTCGAGCGACTGCAGATGGAGTCGCGCGACGAAGCAGTCTTCGCCGGTGATCTTGTCGCACTCGCAGAACTCGGGCGTGCCGACGATCAGCTCCTGCACCGCCTGAAGCTGCCCCGGCAGCGGCCGGATGCGCACGATGGCCTGGAACTGGTAGCCCAGCGCCTTCGGGTTCACGTCCAGCGTGTAGCCGCGGATCACGTCGCGCTCCTCAAGACGGCGCAGCCGCTCGGAAACGCTGGGCGAAGACAGCCCGACGTGATGGGCCAGTTCCTTCAGTGACATGCGCGCATTGCCCGCGAGGGCCTGCACGATGGCTTCGTCTGTTGCGTCGAGCATTTCGTCGTTCTCCGGTGAATTGGCTTCGGTGGCTTCTTTTCGAAGGCCACTGGCGGCTGTTGCCTTATTCAAAGCATATCCAACAGGCGCGATAGATGGCACTCTTGTCCCCCGGAACAAAAAGGACGACGGACGGACATGCAGACGCAGCTTCGCGGCGCGCTCGAGATGAGCGCGGCCATGGCGATTTCGGGAACCATCGGCTGGTTCGTGGTGCGCTTCGACCAGCCGCTGCCCGACCTTCTGTTCTGGCGCTGCGTGTTCGGCGCGGCCACGCTGCTGGTCGTTTGCTTCGCGCTCGGCCTGCTGCGGCGGGGCCTCTCGATGCGCAACTTCGCACTGGCCACATTCGGCGGCGTGGCGCTGGTCGTCAACTGGGTGCTGATCTTCGCGTCCTTCTCGCACGCGTCGATCTCGATCGCCACGGCGGTCTACAACACGCAGCCCTTCATGCTGGTCGCGCTCGGCGCGCTGCTGCTGTCGGAGCGGCTCACCGCGATGAAGGCGATCTGGCTGTGCATCGCGTTCGCCGGCGTGGTGCTGGTGGCACAGGCCAAGTCCGGTGGCGGCGCCGACGGTTCCTCGTACCTCGTCGGCGTGCTCATGGCGCTGGGCGCGGCCTTCTGCTACGCGGTGGCCGCCTTCGTCGCGAAGAAGCTCGACGGCATCGCGCCGCATCTCATCGCGCTGATACAGGTCTGCGTGGGCATCGTGATGCTCGCGCCCTTCGCGAACCTGAAAGCGCTGCCCACCGACGCGGCTACCTGGGGCGTGCACCTGACGATGGGCGTGGTCTACACGGGGCTTGTGTTCGTGCTGCTGTACGGCGCGCTGCAGAAGCTGTCGACGCCGGTGGCGGGGGCGCTGTCCTTCATCTATCCGCTGGTGGCGATCGGTGTCGATTACGTCGTCTTCGGCCAGCGGCTGGGCCTGCTGCAGCTGGTGGGCGCGGCGGCCATCCTGGTCTCTGCGGCGGGCATGACCTTCGGATGGACCCTGCCGGGCCTGCCGAGGCAGGCGCCCGCCGCCGGAAAGAGCTGACCTGGCGTCTTCGCTTCGCTCAGGATGCTGCGACGACGTCGCTGCCGCGCCTGAAGAGCCTGCCCGAGGCCCGCTTCACCAGCAGATAGAACAGCGGCACGAAGAAGATCCCCAGCGCCGTCGCGGCCAGCACGCCACCGAACACGCCGGTACCGATGGCGATCTGGCTGGCCGAGCCGGCGCCGGAGGCCAGCGCCAGCGGCACCACGCCGGCCAGGAAGGCCAGCGAGGTCATCAGGATGGGCCGCAGCCGCAGGCGCGCGCCTTCGGCCACCGCGTCGAGCAGCGGTATGCCACGGCGCAGCGCGGCTTCGGCGAACTCGATGATCAGGATCGCGTTCTTCGCCGACAGCCCGATGGTCGCGAGCAGGCCGACCTGGAAGTAGATGTCGTTCGACAGCCCACGCAGCGACGCCGCGATCACCGCGCCGAGCACGCCCAGCGGAATCACCAGCATCACCGAGAACGGCACCGACCAGCTTTCGTACAGCGCCGCCAGGCACAGGAACACCACGAGGATCGACAGCGCGAAGAGCAGCGGCGCCTGTCCGCCCGACAGCCGCTCCTGGTACGACAGGCCGCTCCATGCATGACCGGTGCCGCGCTGCTTCTTCGCGATGGCTTCGACCGCCGCCATCGCCGTACCCGAGCTCGTGCCATGCGCCGCCGCGCCCTGGATCTGCACCGCGGGCAGGCCGTTGTAGCGCTCCAGCTGCGGCGCGCCCTGCGACCAGCGCGTGGTGGCGAAGGCCGAGAACGGCGTCATCGCGCCGGTGGCGCCGCGCACGAACCACTGGCGGATGTCGTCCGGGTCGGAGCGGTAGGGCGCGTCGGCCTGCACGTACACGCGCTTGACGCGGCCGCGGTCGATGAAGTCGTTGACGTAGCTGCCGCCCCAGGCGATGCCCAGCGTGGTGTTCACGTCGTCCAGCGACAGCCGTAGCGCTGAGGCCTTGAGCTGGTCGATGTCGATCTGCAGCTGCGGCGTGCCGGCCACGCTGTTGGCGCGCACCGACTGCAGCCGCGCATCCTTGCCCGCGTCGCGCAGCAATGACTCGCGCGCCTGCACCAGTTTCTGCGCCCCCATGCCGGAGGTGTCCTGCAGCCAGAACTCGAAGCCGTTCGACTGCCCCAGCCCCTCGATGGGCGGCGGCACCATGCCGTAGACCTCGGCGTCGCGCTGCTGCTTGCCCAGGGCCGTGCCGGCACGCTCGACGATGGCCTGGGCGCGCTGGTCGGCATATTCGCGCTCGGCCCAGTCCTTGAGAGACACGAAGGCCATGCCCATGTTCTGCCCCGAGCCGCCATAGCTCCAGCCCGAGAGCGTGAAGATGGTGTCGGTCGTGTCCTTCTCGGTTTCCAGGAAGTGTTTCTCGACCATGCGGTTCACCGCGTCGGTGCGGTTGATCGTGGAGCCCGCCGGCAGCGTGAGCTGCACCATCACGCTGCCCTGGTCTTCCTCGGGCAGGAAGCCGCCCGGCAGGCCGAAGTACAGCAGGCCCATGCCGGCCACGATGGCCGCGTACACGGCGGTGAAGCGCAGCGGCTTGCGCAGGATGCGGCCCAGCAGGCCCACGTAACGGCCCTGCGCCGCGTCGAAGCGCCGGTTGAAGGCGCCCAGAAAGCCGCGCGTGCGCGGCGCGTCGCTGGCCCTCAGGAAGCGCGCGCACAGCGCCGGAATCAGCACGATGGCCACCACCACCGACAGCGCCATCGACGCGATGATGGTCACCGAGAACTGCCGGTAGATCACGCCTACCGAGCCGCCGAAGAAGGCCATCGGCAGGAACACCGCCGACACCACCACTGCGATGCCCACCAGCGCGCCGGTGATTTCCTTCATCGACTTGATGGTGGCGGCCTTCGGGTCCAGCCCCTCCTCGTGCATCACGCGCTCGACGTTCTCCACCACCACGATGGCGTCGTCCACCAGCAGGCCGATGGCCAGCACCATGCCGAAGAGCGTGAGCACGTTGATCGAATAGCCGAAGGCCGCGAGCACGCCGAAGGTACCCAGCAGCACCACCGGCACGGTGATGGCCGGGATGACCGTGGCGCGCCAGTTCTGCAGGAACAGGTACATCACGACCACCACCAGCGCGATGGCTTCCAGCAGCGTCTCGATGACCGACTTGATCGAGATCTTCACGAAGCGCGTCGTGTCCTCCGCGTAGGCCACGCGCAGGCCGGCCGGCAGCAATGGCTCCATCTCGGCGATGCGCGCCTTCACCGCGCTGGCGGTGGTCAGCGCGTTCGCGCCGGGTGCCAGCATGATCGCCGCGCCCGCGGCGGGGTGACCGTTCAGGCGCGTGGTCTCGGCATACGACTCGCTGCCTATCTCCACGCGCGCCACGTCGCCCAGGCGCACCACGGCGCCGTCGGCCTGGGTCTTCAGCACGATGCCGCGGAACTGTTCCGGCGTCTGCAGGCGCGAGAGGGCGGTCACGGTGGCGGTGAGCTGCTGCTTCGCGGGCGAGGGCCGCGCACCGATCTCGCCGACCGACACCTGCGTGTTCTGCGCGGCGATGGCGGCGGTCACGTCCGAGGGCATCAGCTGGTAGCTCGCGAGCCGGTGCGGGTCGAGCCAGACGCGCATCGCGTACGAGGCGCCGAAGGCCTGCACCGAGCCGACGCCGTCGACGCGGCTGATGGGGTCGCGCAGGTTGCTGGCCATCCAGTCGGCCACGTCGGTGTCGGTGCGGCGGTCGGTCTGGTCGTAGAGCGCAACGATCAGCAGGAAGTTGTTCTGCGACTTCGCGACCGTCACGCCCTGCTGCTGCACCGCCTGAGGCAGGCGGCTGGTGGCCTGGCTGACCTTGTTCTGCACCTGCACCTGGGCGGTGTCCGGGTCGATGCCCTGGCGGAAGGTGACGGCGATCTCGGCCCAGCCGGCCGAACTGCTCGTCGACTTGAAGTACAGCAGCCCGTCGATGCCCTTGAGCTGCTGCTCGAGCACCTGCGTGACGCTGCTTTCCACCGCCTGCGCCGAGGCGCCGGGGTAGTTGGCCGAAACCACGACGGTGGGCGGCGCGATATCCGGGTATTGCGAGACCGGCAGCGTGCGAATGGCCAGGCCGCCGGCCAGCATGATGAGGATGGCGATGACCCATGCGAACACGGGCCGCTGGATGAAGAAGTTGGCTATCACGGATGTTGTCTTTTCTTCAATCGGCCGAGGCGGGCGTTGCCGCGGCCGATACCGGCACCGGCTTCACCTTGTCGCCCGGGTGCGCGCGCTGCAGGCCGTCGACCACGAGCCGGTCGCCTTCGCGCAGGCCGCCGGTCACGATCCACTGGTCGCCCGCCGCACTGCGCACCTCGAGCGCGCGCAACTCGACCTTGTCGTCCTTGCCCACCACCAGCGCGGTCGGCTCGCCCTTGTCGTTGCGCGCCACGCCGCGCTGCGGCGCGAGGATGGCCTGGCGCTCCACGCCCGACTCGACCTGCGCCCGCACGTACATGCCGGGCAGCAGCAGCCCCTGCGGGTTCGGAAACTCCGCGCGCAGCGTGACCGAGCCGGTCGCGGCATCGACGGCCACTTCGGTGAACTTCAGCGTGCCGGCGTGCGGGTAGGGCAGGCCATCTTCCATGCGCAGGCCCACGCGCGTGCTCGCGGGCGCCATGTCGCCCGAGATGAAGCGGCGCTTGAGCCGCGTGAGCTCGAGGCTGGACTGCACCACGTCGACGTAGATCGGATCGATGCGCTGGATCGTCGCAAGCGCCGTGGCCTGGCCCGGCGCCACCAGCGCGCCCTCGGTCACGCTGGAGCGGCCGATGCGGCCCGAGATGGGCGCCTCGATGCGCGTGAACTCGAGGTTGATGCGTGCCGCCTTCAACGCCGCCTGCGCGGACTTCACGCCGGCCTGCGCCTGTACCAGCGCGGCCTGCGCCTCCTCGTGCTCCTGCCTGCTCACGGCATTGGCCTTCACCAGCTCGCCGAAGCGCTCGGCCTTGCCGCGCAGGCTCGCGATGCCGGCCTGCGCGGTCGCGAGCGCGGCCTGTGCCTGCTCGTGCGCAGCCTCGAAGGGGCCGGGCTCGATCTCGTACAGCACCTGGCCCGCGCGGACCATGCTGCCTTCCTCGAACAGGCGCTTGCGCACGATGCCGTTGACCTGCGGGCGCACCTCGGATACGCGGAAGGCGGCCGTGCGGCCCGAGAGCTCGGTGTGCACGGGCACTTCGCTCGCGTGCATCGCCATCACGCCGACTTCGGGCGGCGCGGCAGCGGTCTCGGGGGCCTGCCTGGCGCCGCATGCGGCGAGCACGAGCAGGGAAATGGGGAGAAGCAGAAGCTTGGAAGTCATGGCCATCCGGAAACGCGGTGCGGCGCGAGCCGGGATCGCCCGGGTCGCGCGCCTGTATTGTTTTGCACTGTTATGGTGCATTTTGCCTGCCCTGTTGCATCGCAACATGAAGGATTCCTGAGGCTTCCGAGGGGGAAGCCAACGACAAAAGCCCATGCAGGCACGAGCCCGCCGCCACGTCGATCCGTGGCGGCGGGCCCTGCCGCATGGGCCGTGTTGGCTGGCTGGCTCGGAGCTAGCTGGCGCTTTGCTGGTGACGCCGTCCCAGTGCGAACACCGAGTTCGGCGCGTCGACGACGAAGGGTTTGCGCATGGCGGGCTGGCCGGTCGGCGAACGCCGGATCTCGGTCCGCACCGCAGCCTGCACGCCCTTGGCCTTCTGCTCGTCGACAAGGCTCTGCAGCGAGATCGATTTGAGGAACTCGACCGCCCGCAGGTTCACGGTGGCCCAGAGCTCGTCGATTTCGCAGCGGCCGGTCTC
>Ga0068853_100002574_pt1 | contig 13636 bp, 11 predicted proteins | sample KBSCornC32_FD_65655 | JGI IMG/M metagenome (GOLD analysis project Ga0068853, IMG submission 65655) | Corn rhizosphere microbial communities from Kellogg Biological Station, Michigan, USA - KBS Corn C3-2 | ecosystem: Host-associated > Plants > Roots > Rhizosphere > Soil ... | reverse complement strand
GTCGGGCTTTCAGCCCTTTCATGTTCTGCCATCATGAACCTGGGCCTCCGGCCCAGGCTGGTATGTTGTCGGGCCTTTGGCCCTTGGAAGGCTACTGCACAGCGATACGCAATTTGCTCTGAAGCCCCACGCTCATCCCAAAAGCAATCGCAGAGACTTTTTCAGCGCCCTCTGAAGCCCCATTTTTCACGGTTTGTGAAGAGAGCCAAGCCTAAAGGCTTGGCCTACCCAGAAGCAAAAACGATTCTCGTCGATTCATCAGACACTACCTAATCCTGGCTGATTCGATTGGAGTGCCGGCGCAGCGGTTGGGGTTTGTCGAATTGCCGATCACAATGGAGCATGGCGAGTTGGCAGCTTCTTTGCCGCTGCATCACAAAGATCCTTTTGATCGAATGCTGATTGCACAGGCGACGGTGGAAGGATTGTCGCTGGTTACAGCAGATGCGGCTATTCGGAAATATGACGTGGCCTGCGTGTAACGTCGCGGCGGGTGGACGCGCTACGTGCTTTAGGCCGGATTCTGCGGGTTGAGTGTTGCGGCGGAAGTGCGGGTGTGCCAGAACTCGAGCAGGGTGGCGGCGATGGTGAAGACGACCGGGCCGAGGATGATGCCGGAGACGCCGAAGAGGGCGATGCCTCCCAGAATGGACAGCAGGATGATGGCAGTGTGGGTGCGCAGGCGCGTGCCGACCAGGATGGGATAGAGGATGTTGTCGATGGTGCTGACGACGAGGCCTCCCCAGACGGCGAGCAGCACGGCTTTGCCCCAGTGGCCGCTGAGGCCGAGGAAGATGGCGATGGGCGCCCAGACGAGGAAGGAGCCGAAGGCCGGGATCATGGCGAGGGCGACGGTGGTGAAGGCCCAGAGCATGGGCGCGGGCACGCCGAGCGCCCAGAAGGCGAGGCCGGCGAGCAGGCCCTGGACGCAGGCGATGGCAAGGCGGCCGAGAGCGGTGGCGTAGATGGCGTCGCCGGTGCGGACGAACAACTCGTCGGTCTCGCGTTCGTGGAGCGGGAGGATGGCTCGGAGGGAGGAGAGTGCGAGGTCGCGGTCGCGGAAGAGAAAGAAGAGCAGGAAGAGCATGACGACGATCTGGGTGACGAAGCGGAAGGAGTTGCGGAGAATGCCGGCGAGCCGGGTGCCGATGGCGGAGGCGGCGGTCTGGGCGACGTGGCCGGGGTCGATGGAGGCGGAGACGGTCTGGATGGTGTCGGCGAGCGCGGGGCGGTCGGCGATGAAGTCGGTGACTTTATGCTGGGTGTCCGGGTTGCGCATGGCCCCGACGGCAGAAAGGGCCTGGCGGCCCAGGCTCTGGGCCAGGAAGAAGCTCGGTACGATGACGGCGAGCGCGACAAGAACGACGGCAACCGCGGCGCAGGTGGTGGGATGCGTTACCTTCGACGCGAGCCAGTTGTAGGGGCGCTGGGCGATGACCGCCAGTACGATGGCTCCGACGATGGCCGTGAAGAAGGGCTGAAGCAGAAGCGCGACGACGACGAGTACGGCGAGGGTGAGGAGAAAGAGGGCGATGCGCTTCCAGGGCGGTTCTTCGTAGGTGCTGGCCGTGTTGGGTTGGTTGTTGGACAGAGTGCTGGACATGTGCCCGCTCCGTGCGCGAAGTGCTCTGGTTAGGGTATATGGATTTGGGGCCCGGGTGTGGGTGAGATGGCCAGAGAGATGTGTATTCAGTTCGCGGAGAGCGGGTGAGCTGCGAGAGGCCGGATGCGTAGTTACCTTCCCACCCTTCGCAAACGGCGCGGAGGATGAGGTGCCCGCGAAACGCAGATTCCCTTCGGGCATGACAACAAATCCTGCTGCGGAGGGCGAGGCCGCGAGGACTATATCTTCAGGGGAGATGCTCTAATTGGGTGTGGGCAGGTCGATGTGGTCGATGACCAGGACGGGAATGGGATCTTTGGCGGGTTCGAGCTTTAAGCCGAGTTGTTCCTGAAGGGCTGTGAAGAAGGATGGGGCTGAGTTGTCGGTTGCGGGAGCGTCGTCGGGGCTCCATCGGAGCTTGAGATCGTAGCGGCCGGTGAGATTGGTCTTATCGACGACGATACGGCCGGCATAATGGGAGAGCTCTTCTGCGATGAGGGGCGTGGTGAGACCTTCGGCATTGAAATGCGTGTCGCCTGCGCCGATGGTTTTGCCGTTGGAGTGTGAAGGTTGGAGCTTCGAGCCGTCTTTGGCAAGAACGAGGTCGTAGGCGGGCAGGATGCGGGTTTCCTGATGGAGTTTGAGATGGAAGCGGTCGGCAAAGAGGGTTTGAAGCATACGGCGTTTGAGGTTGGTGTCCTGCTCGGTGGTGAGAGGTTGGGCTTGATGGAGGGGGGCGCTTTCGGCTTGAATGTCGAACCGGGTGGAAGAGAGCCAGGATGGCCCGTTGAGAATCTGCTTCTGCGGCATGTCGTAGGCCCACTGCATGAGAGCGAGGAGGGTGATGTTGGCGGCGCTGAAGCGATCTCCTCGGGGGTAGTTGATGTGGGTGTGGCCGTCGGGGGAGGGTGCGGCAGGTTTGATGGTCGCTACTTCAAAAGCAGGAGCGGATGTTTGCGCCAAGGCTGGCTGGGGAGCGATGAGAATGAGGAGCAGAAGTTTGGAGAGGGTCATGGCATCCTGGTCAGTCTTGCTCGATATGCTACTAGACTGCCTGGGAACGCTGCGGGTGAGCGCATCTTCCATCCAGGTGTAGTCCGGCGCAGTGTAGTCCGGCGCAGGCCGATGCGAACCGCAGATTCCCTTCGGGAATGACAACAAAAAAGTGGGACTGCCCCAGGGATAAGGAGGTTCCCGGAGCCACACCTCCGGAAAATAGCTAGTAGAGTTCCATGGCGAACTGGTGGGTGGGGTCGTGGTGGTGGGGTTTGGGTTCGGTGGAGAGGTCGAGGATGAGGCGTTCGAGGACGAGGAGTTTGTTGGCGGGGCTGGAGCGGAGTTCTAGGTCGGCGCGGGCTACGAGGCGGATGGCGCGGGTGAGTTCGCGGCGGGATTTGTAGCGGCGGGCCTGGCGGATGAGGTCTTCGGCGGCGAAGGGGGGCATACGGAAGCCTTGCCATAGGGCTTGCCAGATGGCTCGGCTGTCGCGGACGTTTTTCTCCTGAATGATGAGCATCTGGCGGAAGGTGCGGGCCAGCATGTAGAGATGGCCGATGGCCGCGTCTTCTCCTCCGTCGGAGGCGTTGAGGAGGCCGTGGAGGAGTTGGAGCGCGCGAGGGCGGTCTTTGGCGCTGATGGCGTCGGTGAGTTCGTAGAGCGAGCGCTGTTTGGCGGCGAGGACCATGGTTTCTACGTCGCCGAGGGTGACTCGGTTGCGGGCTAATGCGGGAGGGGCGGGCTTGGTCTCATCCCACCCTTCGCGGTGAGACTGCGAAGGATGGGGCACCCGGGATTGGGTGGCTGGAGCGGAGGAAGACAACGGCAGGTCCTTCGACTCAGGGGTGCGCCCTTCGCTCAGGATGACACTTTCATTTTGGATTTGTGGCGCTTCGATCCCAGGTCCCAAAGGCGCGACTTGGGGCACCCGGTCTAGTGGCGGGGCGCTGACGTAGAGGAGGAGTTTCTCGAATTCGCTGGCGATGAGCATCATGTCGGCGCCGAGTGCATCGACGAGCTCGCGGGCGGCGTCGGGGTCGAAGCGGATGTTGCGGGATTCGGCGGTCGTCGTTACCCATTTGACGGCGTCGCTTTCGTCGACGCGGGCGAGTTCGACGAGGCCGCACCAGTCGCCGAGGGATTCGCGGATCTTTTCGTAGCGCTCCTTGTCCTGGTAGTCCATCTTGCGCAGGTCGGTGGGGATGCGGAGGTGGTCGGCTACGAAGAGGATGACGGCTGAGGGGTTGGGCGAGCGGAAGTAGGCGTCGATGGCCGCGAACTCTTCTTTTTTGCTGCCGCGCGTGTAGAGCTGCTTGAGGTTGCGGACGAAGAGGACCTGGAACGGGGCCATCAGCGAGGGGGTTTGGGCTCGGTCGAGGACCTCGAAGATGCTGGTCTCGGTGAGGTCGAGGTCGTGGAGGGAGAAGTCGCGGGTGTCTTCGGGAACGAGTGCGGCGAGGACGGCCTTGCGGCAGCGGTCGTAGAGGAAGATCTCGTCGCCAAGGAGGACGTAGCCGGGCTTGCTCGCCGGGGTGGCGATTTCGGCGATGAAGCGGTCGGTCGAGGCGAAGGACTTGAGGGGTGCGGGCATCAGCGGGCCTCCCTGTAGGGGATTGCCGCTTCGCCCACCTTAGCGACGATGAGGCCGTCGCGAAGGTGGGGCACCCGATTGTGGATGGTTGCGGGCATTAGAACGACTCCAGCATATCGCTGACGACGGCCTGGGCGAAGTCTTTTGCGACACGGTTGACGGCGGCGTTATCTTCCTGGATGAAGCCGTTGAGGTCCTGGGTGGACTGGTACTGCTCGCGGTAGAGGATGCGGTCGTTGCGGTAGAGGACGTGGCCGTCGTGGGCGGTGAGGACGACGCGGGCCGTGATGCTGAGCAGGTAGCTGGAAGATTGGCCGGTGGCGGCGTCGTAGGTGAGCGGGGCGACGGTCTGGGAGAGGATGGTGCCGGTGAGGGTGGCGTCGGCGCCGGGCGTGTCGGAGTTGAGGATGCGGTAGCGGGTGCGGGTGTTCAGCTCGCGGATGATGGCCTGGGTGAAGGCCATCTCGGTGTGGAAGGCCTGGGCGTGCGTGGTGAAGATGGGCACGGCGAGCGTGCGGACGTTCGCGGGAATATGCGTCGCCTGGCCGGCCTGGTGGTAGCCGCAGCCGGTGAGCGTGGCGAGGAGGAGGATGGTGAAGAGGCGCATTCCTTTTTTATTGTCGCATTGGTGTGGAGGGTGGGTGGTTGCAAAGACTGAAATGCGGGGGGGCTCTCCACTGCGGCGGCAAAAAGCGCCGCCTTCGGTCGAGATGATGTGGTGTGTAGGAGGAGGAAAAGCAGATTCCTCCGCTTCGCTGCGGAATGGAAATGCAAAGAGATGGCTGGTTGGCGTCGTACTTTCCCACCCATGACGATGAGCTGTCATGGATGGGGCACCCGGGCAGTTGTGGCGAGTGAAGAAGCAGATTCCTCCGCTGCGCTGCGGAATGGAAATGCAAAAAGGGACAGCAGGTGAAATAAAACGAGGCGACTCGAAAGTCGCCTCGTTTGGGGAATGGGTTTTGGTTTAGGCCGGGGAGGTTTGGCTGTCGCCGAAGCCGGGTTTGCGGCCTTCGGGCTTGAGGACCTTCTGCGGCTCGTTGGGGTCGGCGAAGGCGAGCGGAGACTTGAACGGCGGCAGTTCCTTGCCGGCGATGATCAGGTCGATCTCGTTCTTGTCGAGGGTCTCGCGCTCGAGCAGGGCGGCGGCCATGCGGTGCATGACGTCGGCGTTCTGTTCGAGGATCTCATAGGCGGATTTATAGGCTGTGTCGACGAAGCCACGGACAGCGATGTCGATCTGCTTGGCGGTGTCGTCGGAGTAGTCACGGGGCTGGGCGAGGTCGCGGCCCAGGAAGACCTCCTGCTCCTTCTTGCCGTAGGTCAGCGGGCCGAGGTCGCTCATGCCGTACTCGCAGACCATCTTGCGGGCGAGTTCGGTGGCGCGGACGATGTCGTTGCCTGCGCCGGTGGTCTTGCGGCCCATGAAGATCTCCTCGGCGCAGCGTCCGCCCATGAGGATGGCGAGCTGGGTGTCGAGGTAGTCCTTGGTGACGGTGTGCTTGTCCTCTTCGGGCAGGTGCATGGTGACGCCGAGCGCCATGCCGCGCGGGATGATAGTGACTTTGTGGAGCGGGTCGGAGTGTTTGCGCTTGGCGGCGACGAGGACGTGGCCGGCCTCGTGGTAGGCGGTGTCCTTCTTGTCGTCATCGGAGAGCAGCATGGACTTGCGTTCCGCGCCCATCATGACTTTATCCTTGGCGACTTCAAAGTCGTACATGTGGACCGACTTGCGATTGAAGCGGGCGGCGGTGAGGGCAGCCTCGTTGACCATGTTGGCGAGGTCGGCTCCGCTGAAGCCCGGAGTGCCGCGAGCGAGGATCGGGAGATCGACGTCTTCGGCGAGGGGGACTTTCTTGGCGTGGACGCGGAGGACCTCTTCGCGGCCCTTGATGTCGGGGCGATCGACGATGACGCGGCGGTCGAAGCGGCCGGGGCGGAGCAGCGCGGGGTCGAGCACGTCGGGGCGGTTGGTGGCGGCGATGAGGATGACGCCGTCGTTGGACTCGAAGCCGTCCATCTCGACGAGGAGCTGGTTGAGGGTCTGCTCGCGCTCGTCGTGTCCGCCGCCGAGGCCTGCGCCACGGTGACGGCCTACGGCGTCGATCTCGTCGATGAAGATGATGCAGGGGGCGTTCTTTTTGCCCTGCTCGAAGAGGTCGCGGACGCGCGATGCGCCGACGCCGACGAACATCTCGACGAAGTCGGAGCCGGAGATGGAGAAGAAGGGAACGTTGGCTTCGCCTGCGACTGCGCGGGCGAGCAGGGTTTTGCCGGTGCCTGGAGGTCCGACGAGCAGGACGCCCTTGGGGATGCGTCCGCCGAGGCGCTGGAATTTTTGCGCTTCGCGGAGGAACTCGATGATCTCTTTCAGCTCTTCTTTGGCTTCGTCAACGCCGGCGACGTCCTTGAAGGTGATTTTCTTCTGCTGCATGGAGAGCAGGCGGGCGCGCGATTTGCCGAAGCTCATGGCCTTGTTGCCGCCGGACTGCATCTGGCGGAGGAAGAAGAACCAGAGGCCGAGGAACAGGGCAAACGGGGCAAGTTGGAGCAGGAAGGTGAGCCAGCCGTTGGAGTTGGTGTCCTTGACCGTGATGCTGACGCCGTGGTCGCGCAGGGACTTGTAGAGGTCCGGGTAGTTGGCCGGAATGATGGTGTGGAACTGGTTCTTGGCGTCGTCGCGGTAGTGGCCTGTGACCTCTTCGCCGTTGACGGTGATGTCGCTGATCTTGCCCGCGTCGGAGTCGTTGAGCAACTGGGTGAGGCTGATGTTCTTTTCCTGCTGGCCGGTGCTTTTGACGACGAACTGCCAGAGGAACACAAGGCAGGCGGCCATGAAGACCCAGATAAGAATTTGGCGAACGGTCGAGTTCAAAGCGAATTCCTCATTTTCCGGTCTGAAGCGCCTCGGGACATCGCATCTGGCGGCTGGTCAGACTCGGCTGCCGGATGCGAACTGGTTTTCCGGAAGCCCTACTCCATTAGACGGTATCTCTACAGGAAGGTTCCGGTTACAGCCCGTTGGACAGAACCTTCCTGTGACGGCGCACTGCCGCCATGTGATTTGATTCTACTCTTCCGGTGGGGGATTCAGGGGGATGAATTGGGAATCGTGATGTGACTAAAGGGTGATGGAGGATATGGTTAGGCAATGGTTGCGGGAGCGCGGAAAAGACGGAGTTCGCGGGCGGAACGCTCGGCGCGGAGGCCGTTGGCAAGGGTGAGCGTGGCGCCGGTGCGGGCGGCGACGGTGGGCGCTCCGACGGGTGGATAGGGGCGGAATCCGCAGAGGGCGAGGATGCGGGCGGTTTCGTCGAAGCTGAGCCGCGCGCCAAGCTGACGGGCGGCGGCGCGAATGACGCGGCGGCGGAGGGCAGGGTCGAGGGCTTTGAGGCGGTCGAGTTCGATGGCGACCGCGGATTGGGATTCGCCGGGAGCGGTTGGGACGGCGCGGCCGCCTCCACGGACGGGTTTGCCGGGGAGCAGGAGTTGGGGGAGGATGCGCGCGAGTTCGGCTTGCCAGCGGGACTCTTCTTCGCGGGCCAGCTCGGCGAGGTTGGCAAGCGTCTGGTCGAGGCTGGGGTTGTACTCGCGGAGCAGCGGCAGGAGATGGTGGCGGACGCGGTTGCGGGTGTAGGCGGTGTCGGTGTTGGTGGAGTCTTCGCGCCAGGGCTGGTTGGATTGTTTGAGGAAGGCTTCGATCTCGGAGCGGCGGGTGTGGAGGAAGGGGCGGAGGATTTTTCCGGGGCGCTGGCCGGGGTTGTTGACGAGGACTACGGGATGGATGGCGCTGAGGCCCTCGGTCCAGGCTCCGCGCAGGAATTTCATGAGGACGGTTTCGGCCTGGTCGTCGAGGGTGTGGGCGGTGAGGACGGAGTCGGCGTGGCCGGAGTTGATGAGAGTCGAGAAGAACTCGTAGCGGACGGCGCGGGCGGCTTCTTCGATGGTCTCGCCGGTTTTCTGCGCGCGGGCGGGGACGTCGGCGTGATGGATGTGGAGGGGGACTTCGAGCGTGGCGCAGAGGTCGCGGACGAAGTCGAGGTCGCGGTCGGCTTCTTCGGTGCGGATGCCGTGCTGGACGTGGACGGCGGAGAGACCAACGCCGAGCGCGTTGTGCTTTGCCGTGTTGGCGGCGTGGATGGCGAGCAGGAGGGCTACGGAGTCGGCCCCGCCGGAGATGGCGACGCAGGCGCGGTCGCCGGGTTTGATGTGGGTGCGGTCGAAGGGGGGATGAGGGGATGCTGTCATGCAGTTTTCATCTTAGCGGGGCAGGCGCGGGCGTTGTGCAGCTTCGCAACCTACGGGCCCCCAAGCATCCTGACCGTGATGACGGTTGCGTCGTCGTGCAACCCGGATCCGCTGGCGAATGAGCGCACATCCGCGAGAAGACTTTCGGCGGAGGTTTCAGGTTGCAGGAGGTGTTCTTTCAAGCGGAGCTGACCGTACTCCTCCTCTTCAGGGTTTTGAGCTTCCGTGATGCCATCGCTGTAGAACACCAGACGGGAGCCCGGCGTGAGTTCTATCTCGACCTCGGAAAAATCGCCCAATCCCAAGCCAAGCGGCATTCCCGCATCCGTGTTGAGGAACCGCGCTTCCTGGCCGTGTACCAGGAGCGGCTCCAGATGGCCTGCATTTGCGAATGTCAAAGTGCGTTTAGCGGGATTCAGCACGGCGTACACCATCGTTACAAAGCGTGCCGGCGGGAAGTCCTCTACGAGCAACTGGTTCAGTCTCTGGAGCACCTCGCCGGGCGTGCAGCAGGCTTCCGCGAGCGAGCGGAGGATGCCTCTGGTGGCCGCCATGAGAAGGGCCGCGGCAGTGCCTTTTCCTGAAACGTCCGCCAGCACCAGTCCCCAGAGGCCATCGTTCATGGGGATGAAGTCGTACCAATCGCCGCCGACCGCGCCGGCGGGGATGCACAGTCCGGAGACGGCAAAGCCGGGGATGTACGGTGAGCTTCTGGGCAGGAGAGCCTGCTGGATGCTCTGTGCCTCGATTGCATCGCGGGTCATCTGCTCCCGCTCCTGCCGCTCCTGCTGGAAGAGGCGCGCGTTTTGCACGGCGACGGCAATATGACTGCACAGGGCCTGCAGGATTTTCAACTGTTGCGGCGGAAATGCATTGAGCTGCGGATGGGATGCGGTGAAGACTCCGACCAGCAGCTCCCCCACCAGCAAGGGGATGGCAACCTCGGAGAGCGTGGACTCTTCGCACGGGAGGTAGTACGGGTCTTTACGAACGTCGGGCGCGTACCGCATCTGCCCGGTGGCGGCTACATAGCCGACTAATCCTTCCTGGCCCAGTTTCAGGCAACGTCCTTTGCCGTACATCGTGCAGCCGTGGACGCTGGCCAGTATGAGTTCGGCGCGGTTCTCCTCATAGAGGAAGACGTTCGCCTCGACGAGACCGAAGGAACACGCTATCTCATTCACGATACGGTCGATCAGTTGATCCAGATCGAGGATTGAGCTGATCCGCTGGGATGCCTTCTGCAGACGGAGTAGATCGTCCATCATTTCCGGCGATTGCGATAGAGCGGCGATTTGATCCGCCCTCGTCGGGATAGTAGCCATAAAGACCCCCGGGGGGCTGCAAGTCCAGATATGGATGATCGATGCGTTCCGCTAGCTGTGTGATTCTTTTTGTTGGATAAGGGTTGTCAGCAACAGGCTCAGGTTCTTTGCAAAAGCGATTCCCGAGAGGGTTGGAGCGATGCTTCAGACTTTGAGGCCGATGAGGCGCATCAGCTCGATGCCGTTGCTGTGGGTGACGATGCCGGGGCGGAGTTTGTAGTCGAACTTCATGTGGCCGTCTTCGATCTCGTCCTGGAAGTGGACGTTGTGGAGGCGGTGGTCTTGAGTGCCACCAATGTTGGTGAGGGCGAGGTCGTGGGTGCTGATGAGGCCGATGGCTCCTGCATCGAGCAGCGCGCGGACGACGCCTTCGGCTCCGGTGAGGCGGTCTTTGGAGTTGGTGCCTTGCAGGAGTTCGTCGAGCAGGAAGAGCAGCGGCGGGGATTTTTCGGCGAGGTCCGCGATGCGGCGGAGGCGGGTGATCTCGGCGTAGAAGCGGGAGCTGCCCTGCTGGAGCGAGTCGTTGATGAGGATGCTGGCTCCGACGTGGAGCGCGGTGAGCTTCATACTGGCGGCGCGGACGGGTGCGCCTGCCATCGCAAGGACAGTGTTGATGCCGATGGCGCGAAGGAGCGTGCTTTTGCCGGACATGTTGGAGCCGCTGATGAGCAGGGCTTTTGCGCGGCTTGAGTCTCCGTCCTGGTCGCCGATGACGATGCTGTTGCGAATGCACTTTGCGGCGGGGAGGAGGGGATGGCCGAGGTCTTTTGCGTTGAAGAACGGCGGGCCGTCTTCGATGAGGTCGGGGAAGAGGTCGGCGGGGTGCTCGTAGCTGTAGGCGCTGAGGGAGAGCAAGGCTTCGGCTTCGCCGATGGCTTCGATCCAGCGGCGGACGGCGCTGCCGTGGGCGCGTCGCCAGGCTTCGGCGGCGTAGGCGGTCTGGATGGAGTAGAGCAGGGGGATGTCGAGGAAGCGGACGATGGGGCTTTCGAGCGAGTCGATGTAGCCGGCGATGGTGGCGAGGCGGGCGATAGCTTTCGATGCGGGGAGTTGGTTTGAGAAGAGGCTTTTGCGGATGCTTTGGAGTCGCGGCGTGGTGAAGGATTCGCGCTCGATACGGGCTACGAGCGCGGAGAGGAGGTTGAGATCTTCGAAGGCGTGCGCGGCGGCGTGGAGGACTTCGGTGGTGCGCTTGTGAAGCAGCGCGGCGATGGCGGCTTCGATGATGAGGACGGAGAAGAATGGGGTCTTCGTGCCGGATTCGATCCAGAGGATGGCGGTTGCGATGGCGGCGAGGGCGAGCAGGCGCGCGAGCCAGCGGATGTTGGGATGGACGAGCTGCGCGGGGGCTTCGGCCCAGGCGAGCAGGGCTGCGGGATGGACTCCGGTTTTGATGTCTTTGTGGGGGTGGCCTTCGAGGACGGCGATGTCTTCGCGGAGGCCGAGGCGCGGGCGAAGCTCGTCGATGGCGGCGTGGCGCTGGCGGAGGTCGGCGATTGGCGAGGGCGCGAGGAGCCAGCGGGCGAGTGTGTCTTCGCCCATGTGCGTGCGGGCCTGGGAGAGCAGCTCGAAGAGGCTGGAAGGGCCGAAGAGGTCGAGGTCGGCGGCGTAGACGTGGTCTGCGGTGTTTGCGCGCGGGGCCTGCTGACCATTGCCGGCCCAGCGGTCTTCGATGCGGGCGATGCCTTTGGCATAGTGGTTGGCGGCGCGCTGGGCGCGGTCGCGTTTATGCAGAATGTGCGCGTGATAGACGGCTATGCCTGCGAAGAGTGCGGCAGGCGCGAGCAACCACCATGCGGAGAGTTTATCCAGATAGAACGACCACCATGCCAACACGGCGGCCGCGATGGCGATGAGCAGGCGGAGATTTCCGAGGCGGATGTGGGTTTTTTCGTAGTGCGCGGCGAGCGACTGGCGTGCGTGCCGGCGCTGGCGGTACTCTTCTGCGGGCGACGGCGTGGCGGCGGTAGGCACATAGGTATTATCGCCTGCGGCGGTTGAGCGGCTGCGTTCGCGGACTTGTTATACTTCGCTGGGTATTTATGCAAGTATTTGTGATTCTTCCGGCAGCAGGGATTGGGACACGGATGGCCGCGGGCGGCACGCATGCGGCTGTGCCGAAGCAGTTTCTGGAGATTGATGGCGTGCCGGTGCTGATCCGGTCGGTGAAGGCGTTTCTTGCGGTGAAGCGTGTGGATGCGGTGTGCATTGCGGTGCGCGGGCCGGAGCGAGCGCGTATGGAGGCGCAGGTGGCCGAGCATAAGCTGGGGCCGCGCGTCCACATGGTGGAGGGCGGCGATCACAGGCAGGAGTCGGTGGGCAATGCGCTGGCTGCGCTCGAGTGCCATCCCGATGATGTGGTGCTGGTGCATGACGCGGTGCGTCCGCTGATTGACCCGGCGACGATTGAGCGGACGATTGACGCGGTGGCCAAACATGGCGCGGCGATTGTGGGGCTGCCTGCGGTGGATACGATCAAGCAGGTGGAACGCACGGCCGAGGGCGCGATTGTGACGGCGACGATTCCGCGCGAGCTGATCATTCATGCGCAGACGCCGCAGGGCGCGCTGTGCAAGCTGATGCGCCGCGCCTTTGCGGAGGCCGAGGCAGATGGTTTTGCCGGAACCGATGAGGCGAGTTTGCTGGAGCGCGCGGGGATTGAAGTGGCGGTGGTGCCGGGGTCGGCGCGGAACTTTAAGATTACGCAGCCGGGAGATATTGAGTTGGCGGAGTTTTACCTGAGGCAGGGGAAGGCTTAAGGAGGGTCTGATTAAGTTCGGGAAATTCCCCCGGGGGCTGAAGCCCCATCCGAAATCGGTGCTTTGCGGCGTGGCTGAAGCCACGCTCTTTCACAACGAAGACTTAATCAGAGCTTCCTTAATGTTGGTTCGCGGGAGTTGCTTGAAGTCGTGGGAAGATAGCGTATGGGAATGAGAATTGGCTATGGATTTGATTCACATGCGTTTAAGGCGGGCGTGCCGCTGGTGATTGGCGGGTTGGCGATTGAGCATCCGGAGGGGCTGGCCGGTCACTCGGATGGCGACGTGCTGCTTCATGCGCTTACGGATGCGCTGCTGGGGGCGGTCTCGGCGGGCGACATCGGCACGTTTTTCCCGCCGAGCGATCCGCGGTGGAAGGGTGTGGATTCGCGGGTGTTTCTGAAGACGGCGCTGGAAGAGGTGGCGATGGCTGGGTACAAGATCGTCAACGTCGATACGGTGCTGGTGATGTCGAAGCCGAAGATTGTGCCGATTGCGGGCGAGATGCGCGAGCGCGTGGCGGATCTGCTGGGGCTGAGGCCGGGCGATGTCGGCATCAAGGCGAAGACTCCGGAGGGGTTGAATCAGGATGGCGTTGCCGTGGCGCATGCGACGGTGCTGCTGGAGAGCCTCAAGCTGGCCGATCCTCCGGCGCGGATGGTGGCGACGGCGGATGTCGAGGACGAGATCGACCAGGTGGTGAAGGGGCTGGTGGGTGGCGCGCATGATGTCTCGGCGCTGGGACGGAAGCGGCCTTCGTTCAATCCGGACGATCTGACTTGAGTGTTCGTTGCCGGACTTAGGCAGTATCGACAAATAGAAATGAGGCGGGCTGGATAGAAGGTGGTGAACAACAACGAGACCATCTCGATACGACGGGCTAACCGCAGGTCCTTCGACTCCGCCTCCCGCGATAAAACTGCGAGAAGCTCCGCTCAGGATGACAATTCCTATATCGATCAACCACTTACGCTTAACCTAGATGTCGATATTGCCTGGTGCGGTGTCTCGAAAGTTCCTTGCGTAAATTGAAATCGCAAACCGCAGGTCCTTCGACTCCGCCTCCCGCGATCAAACTGCGAGAAGCTCCGCTCAGGATGACAATTCCTATATC
>Ga0068853_100002573_pt1 | contig 13638 bp, 7 predicted proteins | sample KBSCornC32_FD_65655 | JGI IMG/M metagenome (GOLD analysis project Ga0068853, IMG submission 65655) | Corn rhizosphere microbial communities from Kellogg Biological Station, Michigan, USA - KBS Corn C3-2 | ecosystem: Host-associated > Plants > Roots > Rhizosphere > Soil ... | reverse complement strand
CCACGGCACCTTCGACGAAGTGCTGGTGCGCGCCGGCAAGGGCGGCAAGGGCCTGTCGGCCGCGCCGGGCGTGATGAGCGGCATGTTCGGCGACATCCGCGTGCTCGACTACGGCACGCCCGAGGCGCTGGAGTTCATCCGCGAGAACGCGGGCGACCTCGCCGCGGTGCTGGCCGAGCCGGTGCAGAGCCGCCGGCCCGACTTCCAGCCGCGCGAGTTCCTGCACCAGCTGCGTGACATCACTTCGCAGAACGGCTGCTGCCTGATCTTCGACGAGGTCATCACGGGCTTTCGCACCGCGCTGGGCGGCGCGCAGGAGTTCTTCGGCGTGCGCGCCGACCTCGCCACCTACGGCAAGGTGATCGGCGGCGGCTTTCCCGTTGGCGTGATCGCGGGCAAGCGCGAGTTCATGGACGCGCTCGACGGCGGCGCCTGGCGGTACGGCGACGACTCCATTCCCGGCGTGGGCGTGACCTACTTCGCCGGCACCTTCGTGCGCCATCCGCTCGCGCTCGCGGCGGCGAAGGCTTCGCTCACGCACCTGAAGGAAGCCGGGCCCTCGCTGCAATCCGGGCTCAACGCCAGCACCACCGCCATGGCCGCCGAGCTCTCGGGCTGGTGCAAGGAAGTCGGTGCGCCGATCGAGATCCGCCATTTCGCGTCGCTGTGGCGCGTGAGCTGGCTCGAAGACCATCCGCTGCAGGACCTGCTCTTCGCCATGATGCGCAGCCGCGGGGTCCACATCCTGGACAACTTCCCCTGCTTCCTCACCAGCGCGCACAGCGCCGGGGACATCGCCTTCATCCAGCACGCCTTCAAGGAATCGGTCGCCGAGATGCAGGAGTCCGGCTTCCTGCCGCGCCGCGCCGTGCCCGTGACCGGTTTCGATCTTCACAAGCCGGCCGACGAAGGCTCCGTGCTGGCCCGCGACATCGACGGCCAGCCCTTCTGGTACGTGCCCGACGCGGCCTCCGCCAGCCAACAACACGTCAACGGAAAGGTCGCAGCATGAACGCCGTTCTCAAGCCCGCCGCGAGCGGTGGCGTCGTCGAGTGCATCATTCCGACCACGGAATCGCAGCGCGAAGTCTGGCTCGGCGCAACGCTGGGCACCGAGGCCTCCATGGCCTACAACGAATCGGTGGTGCTGCGCCTGCGCGGCGACCTGGATCGCCCGGCCCTCGCGCGCGCCATGGCCCGCCTGCTGGAGCGCCACCAGGCGCTGCGCTCCACCATCTCGCCCGACGGCAGTTGCATGCTGGTCAGCCATGCGGGCGGCAACCCGATGGCCGAGCACGACCTGGCCGGCCTGGAGCCCGAGGCCCGCGCGCAGGCATTGCGCGACGCGCACGACGAGGCCGTGTGCACGCCCTTCTCGCTGGAACACGGCCCGCTCTTCCGCGCCGCGCTCTACCGCCTCGACGAGGCCGAGCACGAGCTGGTGATGTCGGCGCACCACGTGGTGTGCGACGGCTGGTCGTGGGCAGTCATCACCGAACAGCTGGGCCATCTCTATGCCGAGGAAACCGGCATCGGGCTCAAGCTCAAGGCCGCGCCGCTCTTTTCCGACTTCGCCGCCGAGGAGGCCGCGGCCGCCGCGCACCCCGACATGCAGGCGCACATCGACTACTGGCTGGGCCGCTTCCCCGGCAGCCCGCTGCCGGTGCTCGACCTGCCGCTGGACCGCCCACGCCCGGCCGCCCGCACCTTCAATTCGCGCCGCGCCGAACGCCTGCTCGACAAGCGCCTGGTACTGGCGGTGCGCGCGGCCAGCACCAAGGCCGGCGTCAGCCTGTTCACCGGCCTTCTCAGCGGCTTCGTCGCGACGCTGCACCGCCTCTCGGGCCAGGACGACATCGTGGTCGGCATTCCGGCCTCGGGCCAGCTCGCGCACGACATGCCGGGCCTGGTCGGCCACTGCGTGAACCTGCTGCCGCTGCGCATGGCCGCGCATGCCGGCATGCGCTTCGACGCGCTGATGGACGAGTGCAACACCGCCGTGCTCGACGCCTTCGACCACCAGGCGCTCACCTATGGCGCGCTGCTGGGCCAGCTCTCGCTGGAGCGCGACCCGAGCCGGCTGCCGCTGGTGAGCGTGGCCTTCAACGTCGACCCCGACGTGGCCAGCAGCGCGCAGGCCTTCACCACGCTCCACGTGGTGCAGGACACCATCGCGCGCCGCTACGAGAACTTCGAACTCTTCGTCAACCTGCGCCCGCTCGACGGCGGCCTGATGGTCGAAGCCCAGTACAACACCGACCTCTTCGACGAGGTGAGCGTGCAGCGCTGGCTCGACATGTTCGAGTGCGTGCTGCAGTCGGCCTCGCACAAGCCCGACCAGGCCGTCGGGCGGCTCGAGGTGCTGTCGGCCGATGCCGCACATGCCCTGCACGCGCTGCAGCCGGCGCGCGTTCCGCTGGTCGGCGCACCGCTGGCGCATGCCGGTTTCGTGGCACGCGTGCCGATGCAGCCCGACAGCCCCGCGGTGCGCGACGGCGCCAGGAGCTGCAGCTACGGCGAGCTCGAAGCGCTTTCCAACAAGCTGGCGCGCGCCCTGCGCGAACGCGGCGTGGGCCGCGGCCAGCGCGTGGGCCTGTGCCTGGAGCGCAGCCTCGAAATGGTGGTCGCGATGCTGGGCGTGCTCAAGGCGGGCGCCTCCTACGTGCCGCTGGACACCGCCTTCCCGCAGGCCCGGCTGGACCACTACGCCACCGACGCCAGCCTCAGCCTGATGCTGACCTCGTCGGATATCGCTGTGGCACCGCGCGACTGGCGCGCCGACGCGGGCGCGCGCATCTTCGAGATCGACCGCGACAACTGGCGCCATCTCTCCGGCGAGCCGCTTCCGTCGAGCGCGGACGACCCCGGCCCCGACGACGCGTCTTACATCATCTACACCTCGGGTTCGACCGGCCTGCCCAAGGGCGTGATCGCCCATCACCGGGGCGTGGCGCACCTGCTGCAGTGGATGCAGCGCGAATCCAACGTCGGGCCGCACGACCGCATCGCCGCCGTCACCACGCTCTCCTTCGACATGGCCGTGCCCGACCTGCTGTTGCCGCTGGCGGCGGGCGCCGAGCTGGTGATGGTGAAGCGCGAGGTTGCGATGGACGGCACGCGCCTGTCGCGCACGCTCGACGAAGAGCAGATCACCCTGCTGCAGGCCACGCCCGGCATGTGGCAGCTGCTGCTCGACGCCCAGTGGGCCGGCGGCGCGCCGGGCTTCCGTGGCTGGACCGGCGGCGAGGCGCTGCGCCCGAGCATGGCGCTGGCGCTGTGCGAGCGCATGGAGGGCCTGTGGAACGGCTACGGGCCGACCGAGACCACCGTGTACTCCACCGCCTGGCATGTGCGCCCCGAGGAAATCGCCTCGCGCGGCGTGTCCATCGGCAGGCCGGTGGACAACACCGAGATCTGGATCCTCGACGCCGACCTGCAGCCCTGTCCCATCGGCGTGCCGGGCGAGATCTGCATCGCGGGCGAAGGCGTGTCGCTGGGCTACCTCGACCGCCCCGAGCTCACCGCCGAGCGCTTCGTCACCGTGCGCATCTTCGGCGTGCCCAAGAAGATGTACCGCTCCGGCGACCGTGGCCGCTGGCGCAACGACGGCCTGCTCGACCACCTCGGGCGGCTGGACTTCCAGGTGAAGGTGCGCGGCTACCGCATCGAGCCGGGCGAGATCGAGGTGCGCTGCTGCGAAGTGGCTGGCGTATCGCGCGCCGTGGTCGTGGCCCGCGAGGACAACCCCGGCGACGTGCGCCTGGTGGCCTATCTCGCGCTCAAGCAGGACGCCGGCTTCGACCTCGAGACGCTGATGGTGCATCTGCGCAAGCACCTGCCGGCCTTCATGCTGCCGCAGCACGTGGTGACGATGGATGTGCTGCCCAAGCTGGCCAACGGCAAGATCGACCGCGTCTCGCTGCCGCCTCCGCAGGCGGCGGCGCGCGACGAAGTGCGCCGCGGCGCCGGCCCGCGCAACGAGCACGAGCGCAAGGTGCTCGCGCTGATGGAGAAGGTGCTGAGCCTGCCCGGCCTGGACATGCACGACGACTTCTTCACCATGGGCGGCCATTCGCTGCTGGCAGCGCGGCTCACCACGCTGCTGAGCCGCGAGTTCCAGGTGACGGTGCCGCTGCGCACCCTGTTCGAGTCGCCCACGGCCGAGAAGCTGGCGGCGTCCATCCAGGCGCTGCAGGGCGCGGGCGTGGGGCTGCAGGCGCCCATCGGCCGCAGCATCGGGCGCACCACCGCGCCGCTGACGATGGCGCAGGAGCGCATCCGGTTCATGGAGCAGCTGCACCCGGGCCGCTCGGTCTACAACGCGCCTTCGGCGCAGCGGCTCACCGGGCAGCTCGACGCGGCGCGCTTCGAGAACGTGTGGCGCGAGATCATCCGCCGCCAGCCCTCGCTGCGCACCCACATCGGCATCGACGCCGAAAGCGGCAGGCCGGTGCAGGTGATTTCGGAGTCAGCGGAATTCTCGCTGCCGCTGGTGGACCTGCGCGGCCTGCCCGCCGACCAGCGCGAGGCCGAACTGGCCGAGCGCATGCAGGAGCTGGCGGACCGGCCCATCGACATCCACAGCGCGCCGATGATGCACGCGACGCTGTTCCGGCTCGACGAGGACGAACACGTCTTCCTTTTCGTTCCGCACCATCTGATCTGGGACGGCTGGTCCTTCGACCTGATGCAGCGCGAGATGTCGGCCCTCTACGACGCGGCCGAGCGCGGCCGCCCGCACAACCTGCCCGCGCTCGTCACCACCCAGGGCGACTACGCCGAGTGGCTGGAGAAGTGGCTGACCGGGCCGGCCTGCGAGGAGCAGCTCGCCTTCTGGCGCGGCCGTCTCGAAGGCGCCAGGGCCGTGCGCCCGCCGGTGACCGACATGCCCCGGCGCGCCGGCAAGAGCGGCCAGGGCGGCGCGCACTGGATCCACATCGACCTGCAGAGCACGCAGCGGCTGCGCGAGATCGCGCGCGACATGGACGTGACGCTGAGCATGCTGACCTTCGGCGTGTACGCGCTGACCATGGCCCAGGTCACCGGCAACGACGCCATCGTCATCGCCAACCCGGTGCGCGGGCGCCAGCAGGCCGAGACCGAAGACGTGATGGGCTTCTTCAACAACGTGCTGCCGGTGTCGCTCACCATCGACCGCTCGCTCGCGCTGCCGGCCTTCATGCGCTACGTGAAGCAGGAACTGCTGTCGATGATGAACAACCAGCAGGTGCCCTTCGAGCGCCTGATGGCCGAGCCGGGTTACGCGGGGCAGATCAAGACCTCGGGGCCGTACCAGTCGATGTTCTCGTTCCAGGACGCCCGCGAGCGCGCCCGCTCGGTCGGCAGCCTGCAGACCCGCCAGGTGCACGTGATGCAGCACGGCGCCACCGACGACATCGGCGTATGGCTGATGGACAAGCCGCACGGCCTGGAAGGCGCGCTGATCTACAACGCCGACGTCTACCTGCGCGAGACCGGCGCCCAGCTGCGCGAGCGCTATCTCGAAGTGCTGCGCCGCGTGGCCGACGAACCCGGCGCCACGCTGGAGCGGATCGCCGACCCCGAAACCTCGACCAGCGCGGCCTATCTGCGCAAGATGGCTGCCGCCGACCCGGGCAGGGCCGTCGCCACGAACGGCGCTCTCGACGGCAACGGCAGCGCGGCCAAGGCAAAGCAGAGCCAGCTCGATCCCGACCAGGCGCAGCTCGCCAGTATCTGGGCCGATGTGATCGGCATCGACGTGGCGGAGATCCGCGCCGGCGACAACTTCTTCGACCTCGGCGGCGACTCGCTGCTGGTGCTGCGCGCCGTGCAGCAGGCGGCGCAGACGCTGGGCCACCGCGTGGAGCCGCGTCGCTACCTGTTCGAGAACCTCGGGCAGATCGCCTCGTCGTCGCGTGGCGCGGCCGACGGTGTGCCCTCCGACCTCGCCGAGCTGGCCGCCGGCACGGCCGCGCATGCGCAGCAGCATCGCGGCGGGCTGCTCGGCGCCCTCGGCGGCTGGCTGCGCAAGGGGTGATGAGCATGAACGGCAATTCCCCCCAGCCGCTTTCCATCGACGTGCCGCTGTGCCTGTACGTCGACCTGGACAGGTTCGCCGGTCTTCCCTCGGAGCAGGTTCTGTCGGAAGAGGAGCGCGAGCGCGCCGAAAGTTTCCGCTCGCCGCTGGACCGTCAGCGCTACGTGGCCTCGCACCTCGCGCTGCGGCAGGCGCTGAGCGAGTACACCGGCCTGCAGCACGCCGAGCTGCACCTTTCCAAGGGCTCCTTCGGCAAGCCTTCGCTCACGGGCCATGCGCGCACGCAGTTCTCGCTGAGCCACAGCCAGGGGCTGGCGCTGATCGCCATCGGCGGGCGCGGCCCGCTGGGTGCCGACGTCGAGCTGCTGCGCCCGGTGCCCGACGCGGCGGTGCTCGCGGCCGAACACTTCACGCGCCGCGAGCAGGAGGCGCTGGCCGCCCTGCCCGCGCACGAGCGCGACCGCGCCTTCCTGACCTGCTGGACCCGCAAGGAGGCCTGCCTGAAGGCCATCGGCGTGGGCCTGCTGCTGTCGTCGCAGAGCTTCGAAGTGGGCCTGGAGCCGGACTGCCGCAGCGTGGAGCTTTCGGTGGCGGGCCGCATCCTGTGGCTGCTGCTCGCGCCGGCACCCGAGCGCATGGACTGCGTGGGTTCCATCGCCGAATGGCGCCAGACCGAGGCCCGCGCCACGCATGCCGGCCACTCGGGGCGGCTGCTGGAGGCACACGCATGAGCGCCGCGCCGGGCCGCCCCAAGCAAGCTCGCACCGCAGTGCGAAGCGCGAAGGTACGCCAATGAGCCACATGAAGCCGCTCATGTTCGGGCCGGCCTCGCGGCAGGTCTTCGGCGTGTTCCATCCCGCCGAGGAAGACCGCGCCGGCGGCGACACCGCCGTGCTGCTGTGCCCGCCCTTCGGGCAGGAGGGCCTGCGCACCCATCGCTTCTTCAAGGTGCTGGCCGAGCGCCTCTCGCGCTCGGGCGTCGCCACGCTGCGCTTCGACTTCTACGGCTCGGGCGATTCGCCGGGCGAGGAGATCGAGGGCGAGCTCGACGGCTGGCGCCGCGACCTGTGTTCGGCGCATGAGGAGCTGCGGCGCCGCGCGCCCGGCACCTCCATCGTGTGGATAGGCGCTCGGCTCGGCGCCACCGTGGCCGTGCTGGCGGCACGCGGCGGGCGCTGCGACCCGGTGCGGCTGGTGCTGTGGGAGCCGGTGATCGACGGGCGCAGCTATGCGCGGCTCCTGCGCGAGGAGCATGTGGCGGCCATCGACACCACCTTCTGCATTCCCGACCTGGCCTGGCGCCGCAGCCTGCTGCAGGAGCCCGAGGCGATGCCGCAGGAGGCACTGGGCACCGTGATCTCGCCCGCGCTGCGCGCGCAGCTGGCGGCGCTGGTGCCCGATTCGCTGCCGCTCACCGCCCTGCACGACACGCTGGTGCTGGCCGAGCCCGACGACGAGCGCACCGCCCAGTGGGCCGCCGACCAGCAGTCGCGCCACATGCCGGTTCGCCTCGCGTACTTCAGCCACCAGCTCGACTGGACTTCCGACCCCTATCCCAACAGCGCGATGGTTCCGGCCGATGCGCTCAACCGCCTGCAGGGTGCTCTTCATGAATGACCCGACGACAACGCTGCCGCGCACCATCACCCAGGCTCCGCTGCAGTTCGGCCCCGGCGACGCGCTGATGGGCATGCTCACGATGCCCGCGCGCCCGGCGCCAGGCGGCGCCGCCTGCCTCATGTTCAACATGGGCGCCAACCACCGGGTGGGGCCGCGCCGCATCAACGTGAAGCTGGCGCACCTGCTGGCCGCGCGCGGCGTGGGCAGCCTGCGCTTCGACCTGGGCGGCATCGGCGACAGCGACGCGCTGGCCACCTCGCCCGACCTGCACGTGCGCGCGGTGCACAGCCTGAAGGCGGCCATGGACGTCGCACAGCGCACGCTGGGCGTGAACCAGTTCGTGATCGTGGGCATGTGCTCGGGCGTGGAGCACGCCATGTCGGCCGCGCTGGCCGACCGGCGCGTGGTGGCGCTGTCATTGTTCGACGGCTTCGCCTTTCCGGAACTGCGCGCGCGGCTGGAGCGCAACCTGCGCCGCGCGCTGGCAGCGCCCGCGCATCCGTCTTTTCCGGGCAAGGCCAGGCGCTGGCTGCAGCGGCACTTCTTGCGCAGCCATTCGACCACGCCCATGCCGGGCTTCTTCGCGGAAAGGCGCGCGCCCGAGGTGAACGAGGCCTGGTTCGGCGCGGCGCTGCAGCGTCTTGCCGAACGCAAGGTGGCGATGCAGCTGCTGTATTCGGGCTCGCTGCACGTCTGCGATCGCGGCCGCGACCAGCTCGGCGCCTTTGCCCGCAAGCCCTTCGCGCAGGGACTTCAGTACGAATTCATCGGCGAGGTCGACCACACCGTCTGTACCGAAAGAGGACAGCAGCTGTTCCTGCGCAGCGTGGGCGACTGGGTCGCCGAGCGCTGCCTGGCCGGCGGCACCGAGCGGCGCAGCCCAGGCATCGACCGGGCGCCGGCCGGCGCGGAGCCGGCCATGACCACCTGGGCGGCGCTCTGACAAGGGCCCTCGCCTTCTTCACCTTCTTCGTCCATTCACGCCTTGCACCACCGTCACAACCAGCCGTCAAGGAGATCACCATGCAACGCCACGACCCAGCGATACAAGCACGTGGAACGCAACCGTCCGCAGTGCCGGCCAAGGCTCAGCCACTGCAGGCGGAGGCCCGCCTGCGATGGCTGGGCCTGGCCATGCTGGTGTCCATCGGGCTGGTGATGCTCGCGGGCTGCGCGCCGGGCTTCGGCACCGTGGCGCCGCTGGGCTTCACCCGCACCAACGGCGACAGCACGGCCTCGGGCAGCACCGGGCAGATCATCGCGATCACGCCCGACCTGATCCGCACGCAGATCGCGCAGAGACCCAAGGACGTGCCCGAAAACGTGAAGCGCCTGTTCACGGCGGCGCCGGTCTACACCATCGGGCCGGGCGACGTGGTCGGCATCATCGTGTACGACCACCCCGAGCTGCTGCCCAACGCCGGCGCGGTGATCGCGCAGCAGTCGGACCCGACGGGCGTGACCGTGGCGCCCGGCTTCATCGTCGACACCAAGGGCGAGATCTTCTTTCCCTACATCGGGCGCACCAAGGTGCAGGGCCTGACCGAGAGCGGCGCGTCGGAGCTGATCGCGCGGCGCATCAAGGCCTTCATCAAGGACCCGCAGGTGACGGTGCGCATCCAGTCGTTCCGCAGCCAGCGCGCCTACGTGCAGGGCGAGGTGCGCACGCCGGGCCTGCAGATCTTCACCGACGTGCCGATGACGCTGTCGGAGGCCATCAGCCGCGCCGGCAGCTTCACACAGGCCGGCGACCGCGCCAGCGTCACGCTCACGCGCGGCGGCGTGTCGACGCTCATCAACCTGCCGATGCTGCAGGCGCTGGGCGCCGACCCCAACAGCATTCCGCTGCGCAACGGCGACATCGTGAACGTCGGCACCCGCGAGGACAACCGCGTCTACGTGATGGGCGAGGTGCGCGCGCCGTCGGCGCTGCAGATGCGCAACAACGGCCGGCTGAGCCTGAACGAGGCGCTGGGCGACGCGGGCGGCCCCGACCTGGCGACCTCCGACCCGGGACAGATCTACGTGGTGCGCAACTCGCCCGACAACCTCGACGTGCAGCAGATCTTCAACCTCAACGCGAAGAACCCGGTGGCGCTCGCGCTGGCCGACCGCTTCGAGCTGCAGCCGCGCGACGTGGTGTACGTCGACCGCGTGCCGCTGGTGAGCTGGAGCCGCGTGTTCAGCCTGATCCTGCCGGCCGCCCAGGTCGTCAACCTCGCCCGCGACACCGCCCGCCGCTAGGCGCCGCACCCATCCGGAACCGGAAAGCAACAGGAAAAGGTGATCCCCATGAACGCGCGCTGGCAACCTACGCTTCCCGCCCCCGCGGCGGCTCCCGTGACGGTGATCGAGACCACTGCCTGGGCCCGGGAATCCCGGTTCCACGAGTATCTGGACATCCTGATCGACAGCCGCTGGCTGATTGCCGCCATCGCCTCGCTGGCGCTGCTCGTGGGCGTGGCCTATGCGCTGTTCGGCACCCGCGTGTACGAGGCCAACATCCTGATCCAGGTGGAAGACCCCGACCGCTCCGGCGGCAATTTTCCGGGCGACGCCAACGGCGGAGGCGGCATCAGCGTGAAGACGCCGACCGCCGGCGAAACCGAGATCCTGCGCTCGCGCATGGTGCTGGGCCAGGCGATGGAGAACACCCTGCTCTTCATCGACGCGAAGCCGCGCTACATACCGGTGGTGGGCGAGTTCCTGGCGCGGCATTCGAGCCAGCTTTCCACGCCCGGCATCTTCGGGTGGGGCAACTACGTCTCGGGCACCGAGCAGATCGCCGTCGCGCAGATGGACGTGCCTTCCGCCCTGGAGGGCAAGAAGTTCACGCTGATCGCCGGCACCGACGGCAACTACACGCTGACCAGCCCCGAGCTCGCATCGCCGCTGCACGGCACCGTCGGCACGCCGCTGGACGCCAGCGTGCCCGGCGGCAACCTGCACCTGCTGGTGGGCTCCTTCGAGGCCCGCCCCGGTGGCGCCTTCGAGCTGGTGCGCCATTCGAAGCAGCTGATGCTGCTGGGCCTGCAGCGGGACCTGCGCGTGGTCGAGAAAGGCAAGCAGTCGGGCGTGATGGACATCAGCCTGCAGGCCGAGAACCGCAACCAGCTCGCCGGCGTGCTCAACGAGATCGCCGGGCTGTACGTGCGCCAGAACATCGAGCAGAAGACGGTGCAGGCCGAGCGCGCGCTGGCCTTCCTGGGCACCGAGCTGCCCAAGTTCAAGCAGCAGCTGGAGCAGTCCGAGGACGCCTACAACCAGTACCGCAACCAGAACGGCACCATCAGCCTGGACGACGAAGCCCGCAACGCGCTGACGCAGAACGTGGACCTGCAGGCCAAGCTCCTCGACGCCAAGCAGAAGCGGCTGGACCTGGTGGGCCGCTTCACCGCCCAGCACCCGATGGTGCAGACGCTGGACGCGCAGATCGCCTCGCTGAAGAAGGAGCTGGGCTCGGTCGACGGCCGCATCCGCCGCATGCCCATGCTGCAGCAGAACACGGTGCGCATGCAGCGCGACATCAAGGTCAACACCGAGCTCTACGCGACGCTGCTGAACAGCTCGCTGCAGATGCGGCTGGCCAAGGAAGGCAAGGTGGCCAACGTGCGCGTGCTCGACCAGGCGCTGGTGGCCGAGAAGCCGGTGCGGCCGAAGTCGATCATCGTGGTCGCGCTGGCGCTGGCCGGTGGCCTCTTCGCCGGCGGCGCGGCGGCGCTGGCGCGCAAGAACCTCAAACGCTCCATCGGCAGCCCCGACCACATCGAGGCCGTCACCGGGCTGAGCGTGTACACCAGCATTCCGCTGAGCACGCAGCAGCGCGTGCTCGACCGCGCGATGCGCAAGGGCACGCCCGGCATCAAGGTGCTGGCGGCGCTGCACGTGGAAGACCCGGCCCTCGAAGGCCTGCGCCGGCTGCGTACCGCGCTGAAGTTCGTGATGATGGGCGCGCCCAACAACCGGGTGCTGATCTCCAGCGCCACGGCCGGGGCGGGCAAGACCTTCGTGTCGTCGAACTTCGCCACGCTGCTGGCCGCCTCGGGCAAGCGCGTGCTGCTGATCGACGGCGACCTGCGCCGCGGCACCCTGAGCGAGGAGTTCGGGCTGCAGCGCAAGAACGGCCTCGCCGACGCCATCGCCGGCGGCGTGCCGCTGGAGCAGGCGATCCACCACCAGGTGCTTCCCTGCCTGGACGTGATGTCCGCCGGCACGCCGCACCCGGACCCCGCAGGCCTGATGACCAGCGACACCTTCGCGCACGCGCTGGGAATGCTGTCGGCGCGCTACGACGTGGTGGTGATCGACGCGCCCCCCACCCTGCTGGCCTCCGAGACCGCCGCGATGGCGCCGAGCATGGGCACCCTGCTGCTGGTGGCCCGCGCCGACAACAGCGAGATGGGCGAGCTGCTGGAAAGCAGCAAGCGCCTGGCCCACGTGGGCGCGGCATTCCACGGGGTGGTGTTCAACGCGGTCGATACCTCGCAGCGCCACAACCGCAACTACAGCTATGGCTACTACGGCTATGGAGCCGCTCCCGCGCCCCGCCGCGAACCCGCCTATGCGCTGGACACGGCCGACACCGTGATGCCCAGGCGCATCGAACCGGAGCACGCCGGATCATGAACACGCTGCGATCCACCTCCTCCACCGGGCACGGCCCGGGCAATCCCGGCATCGGCGCCGCCGCCAACACGGCCCCCTACATGCCGCTGGGCGGCGCACCCTGGTTGCGCCGCGCCAAGCGCGCGGCCGACATCCTGATGGCCGGCTCCTTCTTCGTCTTCTTCGGCTGGGCCTACGCGCTCATCTGGCTCGGCGTGCTCTACACCTCTGGGGGGCCGGCCATCTACATGCAGCCGCGCTACGGCAAGGGCGGGCGCGTCTTCAAGTTCTACAAGTTCCGCTCGATGGTGGCCGACGCCGACGCGGTGCTGGCGCGCCACCTGCGCCAGAACGAGGCCGCGCGCCGCGAATGGGCCGTCTACCAGAAGCTGGAGCACGACCCGCGCATCACCCGCTTCGGCGCCTTCCTGCGCAAGTACAGCATCGACGAGTTTCCGCAGTTCTGGAACGTGCTCAAGGGCGACATGAGCATGGTCGGCCCGCGCCCCTGCATGTTCGCGCAGAAGGACCTGTACGGCGACTACTGGGACCACTACTGCGCCGTGCGCCCCGGCATCACCGGCCTGTGGCAGATCAGCGGGCGCAACGAGATCAGCTACCGCCGCCGCGCCGCGATGGACGCGGAGTACGTCGCCCACCTGTCGCTGTGGCGGGACTTCGTGATCCTGCTGAAGACCTTCGGGGTGGTGACGGGGGCGCGCGGGTCGCGCTAGCGGCAGCGGCCGTCGCCCGTTCATTGCCCCTCCATCGATCCGGCTTCTTTTTCCATTTGCAACCACTTCAACGAAAGCTCATATGCGAATCTTCGTAGCAGGTCATCGCGGCATGGTGGGTCAGGCGACGGCACGGCGCCTGCGCGAACTGGGCCACGACGTGGTGACGCGAACCCACTCCGAGCTCGATCTTCTGGACCAGGCGGCCGTGGCCAGCTTCTTCGCAACGGAGCACGTCGACCAGGTCTACCTGGCGGCCGCCAGGGTCGGCGGCATCCACGCCAACATGACCTATCCGGCCCAGTTCATCTACGAGAACCTGGCCATCGCCACCAACGTGACGCACCAGGCCTTCGTCGCGGGCGTGAAGCGGCTGCTGTTCCTGGGCTCCAGCTGCATCTACCCGCGCATGGCCGAGCAGCCGATCCGCGAGGAATACCTGCTCAACGGCAAGCTCGAGCCCACCAACGAGCCCTACGCCATCGCCAAGATCGCCGGGCTCAAGCTGTGCGAAAGCTACAACCGCCAGTACGGCGCCACGCACGGCATCGACTATCGCAGCGTGATGCCGACCAACCTGTACGGCCCCGGCGACAACTACCACATCGAGAACAGCCACGTGGTGCCGGCGCTGATCCAGCGCTTCCACCTGGCCAAGATC
>Ga0068853_100002571_pt1 | contig 13644 bp, 15 predicted proteins | sample KBSCornC32_FD_65655 | JGI IMG/M metagenome (GOLD analysis project Ga0068853, IMG submission 65655) | Corn rhizosphere microbial communities from Kellogg Biological Station, Michigan, USA - KBS Corn C3-2 | ecosystem: Host-associated > Plants > Roots > Rhizosphere > Soil ... | reverse complement strand
CTATTCTGGGTCGTATTCCCGACCGCATACAGGCCGACCGTTTGATTGGTCTGATTTGCCCCCGAGATCGTGACCGTGCCATTACCCCCGGCGACTGTCGATTGACTCAACGTGATGTTGTTGCCACCGGCCAAGACAAGCTGCTGGGAGACCAGTCCGGTGTTGCCAGCGGTATTGCCGATGTTGCTCACGCCAACCGAGTTGAAGTCTCCCGCCGGGTGGCTCAGGATCAACGAGCCACCGGAGAGCCCCACTGAGAGATCCCCCATCCCCACCACCGTGAGGCTACGGGCATCCACCGTGGAACTCGATGACTGACCCACTGTCTGGCTGGACGCGTACAGCCCCAGCGATTGGTTCGTCTGGGCCGCGACACTGCCGGTGATCGTGGACCCGTTTTGTCCGAAGGACACCCCGTTTGAGTTCGAGAACACCACGGTGCCCAGATTGTTGCTGGTGGTGCCGGCGGAGAAATTGACGGACGCACCGCCGGCTCCACCCACTACCGTGATGGTCATGGAGCCTGCGTTCGTGGATCCGGATAGGGTGATATTGGATCCGCCTGCCAGTACCAGCTGGGCACTCGCAAGGCCCGTGGTGCCTGTGGTATTGCCGCCGGTCGACATGCCGGCTGACAATTGCGTGAGTCCCGTGGTCCCCGGAGCGGAGATCAAGAGCGACCCACCCGACATGCCCACCGAGATCACGCCGGCCCCCACCACCGAGAGTGAACGCGCATCCACCGTGCTGGAGCTGGACTGCCCCGTGGTCTGGCTCGAACCGTAGATGCCGAGGGATTGGTTCGTCTGCGCGACGGTCGCCGTGGCCGTGATGGTCGAACCGTTCAGCCCGAAACTCACATTGTTGGAGTTGCTGAAGACCGTCGCGCCGGGAACCGTGTAGCTGGCGGTGAGCTGACTGGAGCCCGACATCCCAAACGTCAATCCGTTAGAATTGACAAAATTCAATGTGCCGGTGGTTTGGGTCTGTGTGCCGGCGGCCGCTGCTGACAGCCCAGTGGGAAGCGTTGCGCTCGCCGTCACCGTCGAGCCGTTCAACCCAAAAGTGACGTTGTTGCTGTTGGAGAAGACCGTCGCGCCGGGAACCGTATAGCTCGCTGTGAGCTGGCTTGAGCCCGAGAGACCGAACGTCAGCCCATTACTATTGGCAAAGACCAAGGTGCCACTGGTCTGGGTCTGCGTGCCTGCTGCCGCTGCGGCAACCCCTGCGGCAGCCCCCGGGGTCACCGTCGCGGTGATCGTTGAGCCGTTCATGCCGAACGACACCCCGTTGGAATTACTGAACACGACAGTGCCGGCGCTCTGACTGGAGCCGGCGGCGGAGATCGCCGCGCCCCCGCCGCCGGCGAACGTCGCAGTCGCTGTGACTGTGGAGCCGGCCAATCCAAAGCTGACGTTGTTGCTATTGGAGAAGACCGTCGCGGCCGGGACGGTGTAACTGCCAGTCACCTGGCTTGAGCCCGACATCCCAAAGGTCAGGCCATTGGAGTTGGCGAACACCAACGTGCCGCTCGTGCCCGTCGGTGTGCCCGCCGCAGCGCCGCCAATCCCAATGGGGAGGGTGGCGGTTGCCGTGACCGTGGAGCCGTTCAGTCCAAAGGAGACGTTGTTGGAGTTACTGAAAACCGTCGCAGCAGGGACTGTATACGAGGCAGTCACCCCGCCTCCGGTGGTACTGCCAAACGACAGCCCATTGGAGTTAAGGAAGTTGACGGTACCCGAGGTATAGGTGGTATTCGGGAGCTGAACGGCTGCGATGCCGGCAGCGGCTCCCGGAGTTACGGTGGCGGTGATGACCCCATTGGTCCCCATGCCAAAGGTGATGCCATTGGAATTCGACAGCACCAACGTGCCTGAGGAGAAGCTGTTGGTACCGGCCGAGAACGCAACCCCACCTCCGGCAGCAGAGTACGGCAGCCCCGTCGCCGGGTCGATCAGTACAATTCCAACCGGCGCTGCGGAATTGGCAATGACGGGAGCAGTCATTAGCGGTACGGCAATCCTGTGATGGGGTCAATCAAGCTGCACGCGAGCGCGGCCTGATTCGGGATGGGAAGGACGGACGGCGTGTCCGCCTGCCCGGGTCGATAAGGGATCCCGTTGGTGGGGTCGATCAGGATGGCAGCGACCGCCGCCTGGTTGGGAATGACGGGAGCGGTCATACGAGCCACTCGTTCTTGAGGTATGCGTCGTGAGGTACGTAATCGCTGTCGAGCAACGCAGGCATGAGTTTCTGCGGTGCATAGAGAAGGAGAAGCTCGATGGCCCAGGTCACCTTATCTTCAACACGCTGCTCAAGATTGTCTGGGCGATTGTCGTCTCGCACGCCATTCTTGTGATGAACACTTTCCTCGTGTAACAAGGGTCTGCCTATGATCTGTTCCATGACGTACCGATGCTCCTGTGTTTGCTTGCCTTTGACAGAAATGATTCGGTATCCCCGTCCTGGATATACGTATCCCGTGCCCATGCGCGCTCTGGATAGTTGAGTGGTGCCGTTGCGACGAAAGCGAAGATAGTGATGGTTGCAGAGCCCCTTAGCGTGTGTCAGTTCGCCGCAGGCATCGACGCTGCATTTGTCAACGCCCCTCTGTTTGATACCAGAGCGCCTTCGCTTATCTAGCGCCCAATGCCTGTTGCATAGACCGCGACCCACTACTCCACGGTCGCAACTCTCAACGGAGCACTTCTTGACCTGGCTGCCTTTACACTTTGCGTATTCCATCTATTGCCTATCAAGGGTGTTATTGCGTTCCAGAAAACCCTCGACACCATCAACAATGACCGATCCATAGAAAGCGTCGCAGTGCTCGTTCGAGTACAAATCATCGGTCGGACGCATCTTGTAAGCGGAGAATCCAGCGCGGACGGCCTCGGGATTCCAGTCCTTGGATACATCGGTCTCACCGCCCATGCTGAGCGGCATCGTGCGTTGATCGGTGATGTATTGATCCTCCCCATCCGATCCTGGAGGCAGGCAGTTGTAGTGCGCCAACTCCCCGGCACGCAGACCTTTCTGCGTTCGTGCAGACTGGTCACTCACCCAGTCACGGGTTTCAGGTTTCTCGAGCGGCGCCCGGTATTCGAACTTTTCCTGGCAGATCTTGCTCATTACAAACTCCGATAAGCAGAAGGCCCCGCGAACGGGGCCCTCTTACTGAAGTAGTTACCGCAAAAATGAGTGAGTTGTTACGACCAGCCATCTCCGGGATAGCCGAGATCGGTGATGTACTTGATCGGCTCCTCACGGATGTCTGCCAAGTATTGATCCTCGATGTTCATCCCCGGGGGCAGGCAGTTGAAGAACACATCCACGCCCGAGGGCGTGCCCTTCTTGTCGAGATAACCCGAGTCTTGAATGCCGGCTCGATCGAGGCTCGGGCCGCCCGTGGCGGGCAGCACGTTCTCATCGGCAAGGCCTTTCGCATCATCCGAAGCGTTGGCTGCCTTGATGACATCCATCCGATCCGGACCCGCTTTCCCCTTGCCGGGTGCTTTCTTCATCGCCATCTGTCTTCTCCTTACGCGACCACAGAGGCCAGCGGCTGCAGTTGATAGTCGATCGAGATCAACTCCACTGCCGTGGCATCGGTCCCGTTGACAATGTACACCTGATCACCCTGATTGATCGCAAGACCGCCAAAGCCAGCCGTGCCGGAACTGGTGTTGAGTGGAAACTGGTTATAGCCCCCAATCTGGTTGGTCGCCGTGCCACCCGCTCCCAGGAACACACCTCCCACCGTGAACGGCCCAACCGTCGAGGTGGAGAGCGCAATGGTCGCGCCGGCCGACGCCGTGTTGGTGATCCGGATCAAACTCAACTGTGTGGAGGCTACCGCCACACCGGTGGTGGCATTGACTCCCGCAGGGCCGCCGGTCAGACCCCCCGTGTACGTGCTGGTACCGGCAATGGTGGTGAAAGTGTTCAGCGAGAACAGCAACAGGTTCGCGAACGCAACAAACTTACCGCTCACACCCGCGCTGCCGGCGGTCATGATCGAGTTGAACGTACCGACCCGAGCGGTGTAGCTCGGTTGGTCGTACGTCATGTTTTTCAGTGACATCGTCTAACTCCCATCATCTTTGCCCGCCTCCCGAGCGTTATTGGCCCTTCCAGGCTCCACCGGGGCAGGCCGGTCCGAGCGGGCATTGGGAGAACCGCGCTGGGTCAAAGCCCAGTGCATCATTTCGGCAACACGTTTCGCTTCGCGCGGATCGGTGTCGTTACACATCCCACACTCACTTGCTTTCTTCCTCGATGATCCGATCAACCAGCGGCATCGAGCCCCGCGGCTTCGAGGGCGCAGCAGAAGAACCACGAGCCCGTTTCCTGACCGCAGCGGAAGCCTTGTACAGGCGGGATATCTCGGCTCTAACACGCTCCGTGGAAGGCGGAGCGGGCTTCGGTCGGCCGGAATCCCCGGAAGGCTTCTCAGACGGCCCGCCAGCAATTCCGATCGGAGTTCCGTATACCCGTGGCTTTGGCATCATGCTCTCCCGATGCGCGACACCGTCATCAACGCACCAAGTTCACGTGGCCGCCTTGCACGTAATTCAACAGCCACAGCAGCAAGAACACCCCGACCACGACGTACACCACCACCTTGACAATCGGCGGTACGCCGGGGATCTGCTGGATGCCCCACACAATCAGCCCGACGATGCACAGCGCGATAAAGACAACTAGGAGTGAGGTAATCATGTCGCAGCCTTCAAAAATTCCTGGAACAACGGCTCAGCCGCTTCCATCACTTTCGTCCACGCCGACAGCTCCAAATGAGATGCTTCGTCCGAAACCTTCCGATACTCCTCTCGAAGAGCTTTCACCTCTCCCAGGTAACCAGCCGCCTGATGGCGCAGGCCCTGTGCCGTTGAGAGCGCGCCTTCAAGAAGCACCCGTTTGCGAGGGTCAAGCAACTGATGCCAACCCTCGTGATGTTTCTTGCATAACCATCTCACCAATTCCCAGTGCTGCGGAGCATAGGAGTCATGGTGGGCCTCCACTCCTTCGATCTCTCCGCAGACCACGCATGGTTGCCTTGTCCAATATCCTGCGCGAAGCAGATGGCGGACCCGTGCTCGGGCTTGCTGTTGTGCAGGGTTGCGCTCATAAAACGCAGCCGTATATGCCGCCATCCTCTCCGGATGCTCTCGCCGCCATCTTGCGTTAGCCCGGAGCTGCTTCGATCGAATTCCGGGGTCGCAATACCGTTCTCGGTTCCGATGCGAATTACACGTTCTACAGCATCTAACATTCGACTGTGAATACGGCAGCGCCGTATTCCTCCTCAGAAACTCCGTCTCCGCCTTCGTTTCATTACACCACTTACAAGTCAGTTCCATCACGCACCTCCCATGAGATGCGTGACATAGTGTCGGTATTACTCCAACAGTCGCAATGTTTCCAACGCCACCACGCCCGCTACGCGGCAGAATCCCACTTAACAATTCTGGTATTAATCACGGTAGTGTGCACGATCCCGAATCCGCCCAAATAATACCAGGCGATTCCCTTCGACCGGCCGAAGTCAGTTGGAATCTTGCCGCGCATCTCCTCAGGGACTGCCACCGCTTCGGCTACGGTATCGTTCCCGTAAAAAAAGATCCAATCCGAGAGCCCGTTGGTCCACGGTGTCGTGGTCACCCCATCGGTACCCGTTCCCTTTGCGATGTTTGTTTGCTCAATATAACGGGTGTTCTCGTAGCGGCCGATCTCACCGTTCATGATCAGGGCAAACCCCGTATCACTGTACTGATGGATGGCCTCCAACGAGTTCTTGAAAGTCCGCAACGTCGTCGGCCACGCGAGACTGTAGTAGTCATCCGCGATGTAGGCCGGGATATTGCGCTCCTTCATCACGTCCGTGATCGCCTTCGCGTGGCTGTTGTTGTACGCCACCGAATTCGTGCCCGTGACCGTGCCATTGGTGTAGAGCGTCACGGCGCTCGCCGAGGTACCCCCGACCGGGATAACCCGCAGCAGCGTCTGGTTGAACTGGGCCCACGCCAGGCGATCGATCGCCTTGACAGTGTCATTTTTCAAGGCTTTTTTGATGATCTCTTCGACCGGGAACTTGGACAAATTGTCCAGCTTGCCCGAGTAGGGAACGCTATTCCCGGCCTCAGTGATCGTCAAGGTCCCTTGCGTTATGACAAAGTTGGTTTCGGGCATCGTGTTAGTTTCCACGAGCACCGTGCCGGCCACAGAAACGTCTGAAACCACGTCCCAGGTGAAGGTATCTCCTTTCTTCTTCCCCTGCTGACTAACGTCATGAACGTCGGCGAATTGCCTAAACTTGGTCAACGGCTGCACGTTCATGCGCAACACGTTGGAAAGCTGACGGCTGTAGAAGTAGCCGCCGAGTGAGTTAACCGCCCAAACCTGCCCTGCCATATCGCGTGACTCCCCTAAGTGGTCACGCGAAGCTCCTCATGGGATATGGGCGTGACTCACACTCGATGTGTTGGCCTGTGCACGATTGCTCGTGCCTGCCCACGCGCTTTGGCCATCTTTTCGATGACGTCCGCCGTGGACTCTTCGGCTTCCTCGTCAGCAGGCGGGGCCTGTCTTGCGGCAGCACCGGGCATGTTGACGATCGTTTTCTTGCGGTCAGCCTTGGCTTCTGAAGCGCTCGCCTTCACACCCGTGGCACCCGTTCTCTTTGCAATCCAGCCGCGAATCTCATCGCCAGCGGTTTTCAGCCGCTGCTTATACGGCAGCGTGGGAGAGTCGTTTGCCAACTCCGCATCACGCTCGTACACGAGCTTCTTCAGGAACGGATCCGCCAACAGGTCTGAGTAAGTCTCTTCAAACCACTCGGCCGCACGCCGAAACGACCAACGCTCATCGATCTGTTGCAAAACGTCCGGAGTCACCTCGGATGGTTTTGCGCGGGCCTCCTGCAGGCCCTGCACGACAGATGCAAGTGTTCGAATCGCCTCTTCATCCCCCATTGCTACGGAGCGGAGGATCTTCTCCAAGTCGACTTTCTCGACTTTGCTGGGCTCGTCCTCCTTTTTGGAGGATAGATCTAGCCGTGCAGCATTCCTAACAGCTTCTGCTGCCGCTGACAAGTATTCATCCGCACTTTCAACTTTTTGTGCCGTCGCCCGCAGCTGTGGCAGTGTCAGCCACTTCTCTTTACCGTTAATTACCGTCAGGTAGTATGTTTCACCATTAACTACCTTCATGTCTGCAGGCGTTGTCTTCTTGTCCTGCGGGACTTCCTCCTCAGCGGACTCCTCAGCGCGCACTTCGCTCTTGTCAACGCCCTCCTCCTGCAGTGCCTTTGCCTGCAGTTCCGCGAGGGCGCGCTCGGACTCCTCGTCCTCTTTGGCGGCAGCGGCTTCCGCTTCCTCCTCCGGGTTGGCTTTCATCTTGAGATTGCCGTCATCGGTATCGACCATCTCATCCGCTCGCATGGCCTCGTTGTTATCGGCGATCTCCGACAATCGCTCAGTGCGTGACCGATTGCGCGACTCATTCGCCTCCCGGGCTTTTTTCAGGCGCAGCGCTTCAACATCGGCCGTGCCGTTGCTCTCATCAGCCATCGTTTTCTTCCTCTAAATGGGACAGGGCCATTTGGCCCTCATGAACTGCGTCGCCAAGCCATCGGACGATGGAATCAGCGACTTGAATCCGGGTCTGCAGCGCGCGGATCTCAACCGGGTCCTCCGGGGAAACCACCTTCAATGCCTCGACCGCCGCGTCACTTTGCGTGCGCGCCTTATCAATCAAGTAGGCGCCAATCGGACCTCGCAGAAAGTCCTCCACCACCCTACCAAACGTCGCCCACTCAACACGCGGGTCGCCCGGATCAAGCACCCTGCTGTCCCTGCTGACCTTGCGGATGCTGGCTCAGCAACTCTTTCTCAAGTTTCGCGTGCTCAACATCAATGAGGTGCTGGGCGATCATTTCGCGGCTGCTTTGCCCGTGCCGCATGGCCTCGGTCCGCAGCTTCGTTTCATTGGTCTCGCGAGTCGCCTGAAGCCGCGTACGGTTGGTATCTCGGGCGGTCTCGAGCCTCACGATGTTGGCCCCATCCTTGTTCTGCAACTTGATCCCGGCCTGCTGCAAGCCTTTCTTCAGGGCCTGGTTCTCTTGCATGAGCTTCGCCACTTGAGGATCGACGCCATCGATCATGAATCGGCTCCCATCCTGATATCCGGTCAGACCAAACATCTCTTTGGCAATTTCTTTGAGGTCCATTCCCGGGGGCTGGCTGCGGGCAATCTGTGCAAAATTCATGACGCAGTAGACAAACCGCTGCAGTTTCATGACCGGGTCTGTCGCCCCCATGCCGACATGCACGCTTAACGTCAACTCCTTCTCAAGCAGCGCATCAGTGACCTGTGATACGCCGTAGCGCTGAAAAACCTGCGCCTTTTGCCCAGCAATACCTAGGATCACCGTGTCAGTCTCGTAGTGCTGCTCCAGTAGCATGATGTGCCGCAGCACCGGCTGCACAAACGTCTCCGTGTAGGTCTTCAACATGTACTCAGTCAACATGTTGGATGGTGCCTGCAACATCCGCATGGTGTTGCTCGACTCCCGGGGCGTGCGCGCTGTGTTAACCTGCAACGGGCTGAAATTGCCAGCGATGTCATTAAAATCGCCGTCAATCCGGTCTTGTTCGAGATAGGCTGACTGCGTCACATCCTGCCAGTTCATCTCGTGCACATCATTTTCCGGATCATCGACCAGCGTGATGCGACCCGGAACGTTGCGGACCAACGAGGCCAGATCCACGTTTTTCCCACGTTTAACCAGATAGGCCTTATTCAACACGAACTTGACATTGTCTGACCTCTGGTTCCGCACATCGTTGGCTTCCTCCTGCAGGCCTTTCAATAGCGTGGGTAAGCTATTGGGGATCGGCTTGTGCGTCTCAAGCAGAGCCCGACCCATCACATAGGGTCTGACACCGTGCCAGACCGTATCGGTCAAGCGCTCCGGCTTGGTCAAAAGCCTTTCGCTGGCGAGCGTGAAGAACTCCCAGTCCTCTCCCTTCCAGCGGTGGATATGCCGATGTACCCAGACAATGTCGTAGTCACTGACATCGCGCTTCTGCTGCGCTGGGTCCTGGTGGTATCCCACACGCGCCTGCCGTGTTGAATCATCGGCGTTGTCGGTGCGGGCAAACGCTGCGGAAGCCGGATACTCCTTCCAGCGCCGCCCTTTCGGATCCGGGAAGCGCATCCGATCCTTCACATCCGTCCAGTACATGGGGATCAGATGAATCAAGTAGGGCGAGGTGTTGATCGGATCGAGCCAATGCGCGCTCGGATCCAGGCGTAGATTCTCAATGGGCACCAGATCCACGACCGGGGTGTCTTCCCGGCTCAAGACGTTACCCGCATCGTTGTAGCGCTCCTGAAAGCGCCAGTACACGTGCGCGATCGCAGCACCTTGCACCTGGGCGTCCTGGATCCCCCCCATCATGATGAGGAACCACGGAATGGATTTCGTCAGCCGGTAGCGCAACACCTGTTCCATAATGTCCGCCGAGATCCGCTCCTCCTTGATGCTTTCATTCAAAGGGGTCACGGACAGCAACTCCAGGTTGCTGAAATAGGCAGCAGCCGCAGCCGCCTCATTCTTTCTGATGACGCTGCGGGTCTTCGGACGAAAGAGGTTTGAGCGCTTCTTGAACAGATCCGAGTTGTACTTGCTATCGGTCGGGTGCTGGTTATTGAAGGCCCGGATGCTGTCTTCCCAGAAGCGCCTGTAATTCGAATCAACGTACGTCGTCGAGAACCGGTAGGCATCCTTGGCCCGATTCAACCAGTTTGGTTGTCGTTCCTCGCTTCCACTACCTTCCTCAACCTCCATACCACCATCTTCACCCTCCTCGCCCGGCTCCCACGGTGTTGAGTCACCGGCTGGGGGGTCAGAAATGTGCGGGGGCTGCGGTCGCCACGGAGTGGATTGCGGCATCTAGGTGAAGTTACGATCCTGTTTGCGCTTCCAGTGCGGCACTGTGGGAGGCGTACCGTCCCACGGGCCCCGGGGTAAACCAAAGGCCTCGAGCAATTCGCCCGCTGCCATGACGGCGATATGCCCCATTTGTTTCGGCGTCCCGGGCTTCAGAAGTGTCGAAAATCCCTCCCGACCAATTACGCGCGTGACCTCACTGGCAATGGCCAGATGACGGATCACGAGCGACCGCCCTTGAAATCCAACAATCCAAGGGTGATTGGGGTATGCCTTCTGAAGAATTGCGCCAATCTCCAGCGCCAATTCCATATCGGAGACTTCGTCCGCGTCACCAAATTCCAGTATCTTGAGGGTGGCTGCGTTATCCAATTGCGGCCCTCACGGCGGAGCCGATTGACCGGATCTGTAAATGCCGGTCGATCCCATATCAGTGGAGTCGAAGAATCGAACTCCCCCGAATTGATACACCCGGTGGTCGGGGGCAAAAAACTCGGAACCCCAGGCCCTGGCGACCAGCTCAAACAGGCTGAACGTTCGGGTGGAAACCGGGAGCCCCAAAGAGGACGGAAGTGGTGATGGCATGTTTATAGACTCGGTTCGATCTCTTGCGCAAAGCGCGCCATGGCCTGTTGATCTCGCAATTCACGTAGCTCGCCGGCCATACGCTTGATCGCGTTATAGAGGAAGTAGTTTCCGCTGCGGAAGGACTCCTCCAGTGCACGCTGAATGTCCTCGGTGGTCATCGGTTGCATGGTGTTCTAAATGTCCCAAGCTGCATGTAACCCCCCAACTCGTTACGGGTACCCGGATAGGGAATCGCTCCTGTGACAGGCCAGTCTTTCATTGCTGCGACGTGGTACCACGCCACCCCACGATTGCGACCGTAATCACTGGGGATCTTCGCTCGTAAGTCGTACACCGTGCCCGGAGGCAACTTTTTACGAGCCATCTCGTGCAACATCTCGATGTGCCGAGGCATGTCACGCTCAAACTTGTCGATCGATGCCCGCCCCAGTTCCAGGAGGGTGACGCGTTCATTGACATTCTCAATGGCGTTGCCACACTCACCAAAGTTAGGATTGTCCTCCGGAGAGTCGTAGCTCACTTGTACCGAGCCATCTTCGAGGACGAAATACTTTAAGCTCATACCTGCATCCATTTACCGCCAAGCTAAACGTGCTCAGGTTCCAATGACGACTGATCAACATGAACCGGCGCAACCGGCTCGATGTCATAGATGCGCGATGCCGCATCCACCAAATCCTTGAGCCCGCCAAACGGAAAGTATGAAATCTGGAGTCGAAAGCGCTCCGTCACGTCATACACATTGTTGTGCTCGTCCTGACGACGAATTTGTCGCGCGAGGCGATATTCATAGCCTTGCGCCACCATGCGCTGCTGCAGACTCGTGAGGCGGCGATCATCGGTTGGATAAGGCAGGTAAAAGCGGTGCCCTCGGATGTCAGGCACCAGGCGTTGGACGCGATCCTTCTTGCTTCCCTCACCCTCGCGCGGCCAGTCCAACTCTGTGATCTCGAACCGACAGCCTTCAATGCGTTGCCGCTCATGGAAGTAGTCGAGATCCGCAATCGCCCCAAAACGCTCGTAACCGACCCGGATACCCATGACGCCTGCGGCATCGGACCACTTGCCCCACAAGTCCCGCATCCAACGCCAGCGCTCCATCAAATCCATCTTGTGGTCGACGCCATCCAACAGGTATTTGTTGGCGGCTGCATCGACCCCAAGAATCACCATCGCGGTGTTGGCGCTGTCCTTTTTGACCGAACGGGCCGGGTCAATCAGGAGATACACCATCAAAGTCAGCGGACGTGCCTCATACACCTGCAGGTCATTGACATCGAACATGCGCTGCTGACCGGCCAGCGGATTGCAGAGCATTTGACAGGCAAGCGTGCTTTCGAGTTGGTTCTTCTTCTTCAGATCCCACGCTTCCTGCGTCAGCAGGACCGGCTTACCCTCAGGTGTCCCATCCTCTGTTGCGGGGTAGATGCGCGGGGTTGCAGCGCCCTTCTTGATGATCTCAGAATAGGTGTCCGCATAATGGTAGCGAGTACCGACATACCATTTTCTTCCGCCAATGCTGCCTAAGTTATCCGAAAGCGACCAGGCCTCGGTCGTCTTCTGGATCTGCTCCGGGGTGTAGACCGAGGTGTCGGTTACGACATCATCGTAGACCAGGAGTTTGAAGTGTTTCGAGGTCGGCTGTCCATCCACCAGACCGTGCGCCTCGATCGTGCACACGTTCGGGTTGCTCTCGCGCTTGACGATGATTCCGTTGTCTAACGACCAGGACGGTGACTGTCGCTCAGGGTCCTCGTACAGGATGTCCGGAAAGAGCGTTTTCAGGACCTGATTCGCTTCGAACTCGCGCTTGATCGCGCCGAGAAAGGCCTTGGCAATTGGCTTTGTATGGCTGAAGAGACCTACGGTGATATCCGGATCTCGCAGGATTTCCTGAATTGACCCGGCGATCGTGATCAGCGTCGACTTGAAATGCTCCCGGCTCCAGATGTCGATGTAGCCATCCGGTGCAGCCTCAACTTCTCGACAGCGGGCGTACACCCATGGGTGTAGCGCGTCCTTGCGCCTTAGAACCTTGACCAACAAGTAATAGCGGTCGGTTCTAATTAACTCGCGAATGGCCTTCGGGCCCTGGCTCTCCAGATCCTTCCAGGCTTGAAAGAGCCTGTCGGAAAAATGGGGCCATTCGAGCGCGGACGGCTGCACGCAATTCCTCACTGCCAATCAGTGTCAGGGCGTTATCCAACTCGGTGCTCACATCAATCTTCTTGACCGGCCGTCCATCGACGGTATCGCGGATGAAGACCGCAGCTGTTACATCGCCGGTCTTGGCGCGCCCAATGAGCGCTTGAGCGATGTACAGAGCATCTTCGGGCTTCTGAGTCAGTTCACGACGTAACGCGGCCTCGATGAGCTTTTCTTTACTCGCGTTGCGATTTCCAATAGGTGCTCCCATGATTTACTTCCGCTTGTTTCGCGCAACGACTGCGTCGGCCTGTTTGATAGCGCTTTCCTCCGATGCTCCGCTCGCAAGCGCACTATTCGATACATGTGCCCACTGCCTTTTTTTCTTCGCAGTGTCGGCTTTCTTTGTGTGACGCTTCGCGTCCTTCGGAGCCCAAGGCATATCTAATACCGCCGTTACCCTGTACGTGCCCACTGTTTGTTTGTTTCGTAGTTACGCTGGAGACTGACATAGTCCGACTGATACGCATCCGGGTCCGTCATGGGCGGGACGTCATACCAATCAGCCCCGCTTTTTCCCTTGAACTTCTTTTTCATCCTCTTCCATGCGGGGGATAGAGGCGTCCCATCCAGGGTGTCTTTCCCCTTGCCCGCACGAGCTTTAGCCGGTTTCCGTGACACAACCGGCTTAGTCTGTTTTGGTGACATTGATGCACTTCATTCAAACTTCGATTTAACGCCAATCACACCGCTTTCAATCGTCTTGCCCTTCATCCTGGACTTGATCGCCTTTTGTGCCATCTCATCGGCCACGTGACGCATGTGAGCACCGGTTGCCTGCCGCTCCTCCTTCGCAGTCAGCTTCTTCTGCAACTGGCCACCGACACGTTCCACCGCAGAACCCCCTCGGTGTCCGGGAACTTTGGCGCCAGATCCGAAACGCTTCTCGATGGTTC
>Ga0068853_100002568_pt1 | contig 13649 bp, 13 predicted proteins | sample KBSCornC32_FD_65655 | JGI IMG/M metagenome (GOLD analysis project Ga0068853, IMG submission 65655) | Corn rhizosphere microbial communities from Kellogg Biological Station, Michigan, USA - KBS Corn C3-2 | ecosystem: Host-associated > Plants > Roots > Rhizosphere > Soil ... | reverse complement strand
CTCGTTTTCGAGGGCCCCAGCTTCTGGTCGGCATACATCTCGAGCCGGTGCTTTGTAAGCGTCCTGACCTTGTAGTACTGATCCTGAAAATAAATGGTGCTGTCGTGATTCTGAAAAGTCCAGATAAAAGGTAGTTCGTCTTTCTTTGATTCCTGTTGGGAGTAACCGGTGCCGTCCTTCCGGAAGACGACCATATTGTCTTTTTCGCTGCCCGCGATACGGGGATCCAGCGCGTCAAATATACCATCGTCATCGGAACCGAACCCTGCCTTCTCATATTTCCATGGAGTGGCCGTCAGCAGATCGAGGTCCTTCCCCGATGAACTCCTGTCCAAACAGCCGGCCAGCAGAGATCCGGCCAGAAGGGAGAATATGGTCAATTTAATAGGCATTCTCACTAAGGTTACGGTTTGACGGAGAAAAAGGTTGTCCGGTTTAAATTGAAAACGCCGCGCCACGCATAATTATTGCTTATATATGTAATTAAATTTATATTAAAAACTTGTTCCGGACGGGCTGGCACAGGCTATTGAAAATTGGCAAGCTACTTGCCTGATAAAAATTCTTATTTTTAACCCCTGACCGGACATAGTCCGGTGTGTTTCAAAGGCTATAATTATCAGAATATGCTCTATACAGCAGAAGATATCAGACAGCTAAACAATAAGATCCAATACCAGGCCGCCTTTATCGACAGGCTTCGGGACGAGGTCGGCCGTGTCATCATCGGCCAGCACCACATGCTCGACCGTCTGCTCATCGGCCTGCTAAGCAACGGACACGTTCTTCTGGAAGGCGTCCCCGGTCTTGCCAAGACACTGACCATAAAATCACTGGCGCAGGCTATACACGCGAAATTCAGTCGGATACAGTTCACCCCCGACCTCCTGCCCGCCGACGTCATCGGTACGATGATCTACAACCAGCAGAAGCACGAGTTCGTAGTCCGCAAAGGCCCCATCTTTGCCAACTTCGTCCTGGCCGATGAGATCAACCGCGCCCCGGCAAAAGTCCAGAGCGCCCTGCTCGAAGCCATGCAGGAGCGGCAGGTTACGCTCGGCGATACCAGCTACCAGCTGGAGGCGCCCTTTCTCGTTCTGGCTACCCAGAACCCGCTCGAACAGGAAGGTACCTATCCGCTGCCGGAAGCCCAGCAGGACCGCTTCCTCATGAAGGTCATCGTCGACTACCCGACCAAACAGGAGGAGCAGCTCATCATCCGCCAGAACGTACAGGGCGTCCAGTCTGCGAAGGTCGAGCAGGTGGTGTCCATGCAGGAGATCATGCAGGCCAAAGACCTGGCGCGCCAGATCTATATGGACGAAAAGGTCGAACACTATATTCTTGACATCGTTTTTGCAACCCGCACGCCGGAAAAGTACAAGCTGGAGAAGCTGAAGCCCCTCATCGCCTATGGCGGCAGTCCGAGGGCCAGCATCAACCTCGCTCTTGCAGCGAAGGCCAACGCTTTTTTGAACAAAAGGGGCTATGTCATACCCGAAGACGTTCGTTCGATCTCAAAAGACGTACTCCGCCATCGTATCGGGCTGACCTACGAGGCCGAGGCCGAGAACGTCAACGTCGAGAACATCATTGATGAGGTCCTGAAAGTCATTCCAATACCATAATCCAGCAGCGCATGCTCACTACTGCCGAAATATTAAAGAAGGTGAGGGAGCTGGACATAAAGAGCAAAAGGCTCACCCGCCACCTTTTTACCGGAGAATACCACAGCGCTTTCAAAGGAAGGGGAATGAGCTTCCGTGAAGTGAGGGAGTATGCCGCGGGAGATGATATCCGTTTCATCGACTGGAATGTCAGTGCCCGGTTCAATCACCCGTTCAGCAAGCTTTTCGAGGAAGAGCGCGAGCTTTCCGTAGTGCTCCTGGTAGACGTCAGCGCCAGTTCGCTGTTCGGTACCGTCCATGTGCGGAAGAAGGACCTGATCACCGAAGTCTGCGCCGTTCTGGCCTTCTCGGCCGTCAACAACAATGACAAGGTCGGCGTGATCTTCTTCAGCGACCGCATCGAAGCCTATATCCCCCCGAAAAAGGGAAGGGAGCACGTCCTCTATATCGTCCGCCGGCTGCTGACGATCGAGCCCAAACGAAAAGGCACGCATCTCGGCGAAGCCATCCGCTTCCTCAACCAGTCGATACGCCAGAAAGGCATCGTCTTTCTGCTGAGCGATTTCCTCGACGACAACGGATTTGAAGATGCCCTAAAGGTGGGCGGGAAAAAGCACGACTTCATCGGCATCAAATTCTACGACAGGATGGATATGGAGCTGCCGGCTATCGGATTGATCGAAGCCGAGGACTCCGAGACGGGCAGCCACCAGTGGGTCGACACCAACGACTACCTGGTCCGCCAGAGTTACCAACAATCTTTTTTTAATCAGACGGAGTTATGTAAAAGCATTTTCCAAAAAGCCGGGTGTGACCTCCTGCACCTGCGTACAGACGAAGACTATGTGAAGATCTTACAGCGCTTCTTCGTCGGACGCCACCGGCCGGGATAGTTCATGAGAAGGATACGAGTATATACCATCGCCGTAGTCATATGCCTCTTTCCTGCAGGGCTCCTGCTTGCACAAAGACGGCATGTCCCTCCTGCCCCGGCACCCGTCCTGAAAGCGACCGTTGACCGGCAGAAGATCGTCATCGGCGAACCTCTGCAGTTGATGCTGGAAGCCACCGTCACGGGCGACACCCCGCTGACCTGGCCCAATCTCGACAGCCTCCCGCACTTTGAGTTTCTGCAAAAAGGAAAGGTGGATTCGAGCGTCAGCAACGGTGAGCGCTATTACCGCCAGTATCTGACGGTGACTAGCTTCGACTCCGGCGCCTACGCCATACCCCGCCTGACCTTTATCGAAGGGAATAAAAAATACTTCAGCGACTCCATCCGTATCGATATCGGGTATTCGAAATTCGACCCGTCCAAAGACTATCACGATATAAAGGACATCATCGAGGTCCCCAATCCCTTCGCACGCTGGTTCCCCTGGATCGTCGCGGGAGTGGCCCTCGTCTGTCTGGCCCTGGTCGTATGGCTGATCCGCAAACGAAAGATGCTGAAGGCAGCCGCCGCGGCCAGCGAGGCGCCGCCGCTGTCTCCGTATGAAGAGGCGATGTCGCAGCTGAAACAGCTCGAACTCCAGAAACACCTGCTCTCCGATGGCTCCGCAAAAGTCTACTACAGCAGGCTGGGGGATATCTTCCGCATTTTCCTGCTGCGGCGGCTGGGCATCGAGACCCTCGCCGAGACCAGCGACGAACTCATCGGCCAGCTGAGGCGGCTTTCGCTGCCGGGCGACCAGTTTGCTGCGCTTTCTGACACGCTGCGCATGAGCGATTTCGTGAAATTTGCCAAATACCAGCCGGGGCTCGCCGATGGCGAACAGCACCACCAGACGATCCGCGGCGCGATCGAAACGCTGGAAAAAGTGACGGTGGCGAAAGAAGCAGCCGCTGCTGCGCTCCCGGCCCCGACTGCTGCGTCCCCGTCGCCTGCTGCATCCTCAACTTCGAATACTGCGTCCGCGGCGTCGAATACTGCCCCCCCGGGCCCCGCCGGCCGGACAACGGAACCGCCCACCACAAGATCGGATAACAAAAACACTAACTAGTGCTCTACGACTGGTACCAACATATCTATTTTGCTCAACCCGCCTTCTTCGGGCTCCTTGTCCTGTTGCCGGTCCTCATCTACTGGGAATGGAAAAAGTCCGACGGCGCACAGGCGACCATCATGGTATCCTCGGTGGGTCAGTTTCGCGGCGCGCGTTCCTGGAAGAATACGCTCCGCCCGCTGCCCTTTATCTTCCGGATGCTGGCCCTGGCCTGTGTCATAATCGCCCTTGCCCGGCCCCAGACCCGCAATGACGAGCAACTGGTGACCGGCGAAGGCATCGACATCGTCCTGTGTCTGGACATCAGCGGCAGTATGCTGGCCCAGGACTTCACGCCCAACCGGATGGAGGCCGCAAAGAATGTCGCGGGGCAATTCATCGACCAGCGTCCCACCGACCGCATCGGGCTGGTCATCTTCTCCGGCGAAAGTTTTACCATGTGTCCGCTGACCACCGACAGGATCGTACTCAAGACACAGCTCGCCAACGTACAGAGCGGCCTGCTGGAAGACGGCACCGCCATCGGATCGGGCCTGGCGACAGGCGTCGACCGGCTCCGCAACTCTCCCTCCAAAAGCAAGGTTATCATCCTCCTCACCGACGGCGAGAACAACGGCGGCCTCATCGACCCCAATACAGCAAAAGAGATCGCCAAATCCATCGGCGTCAAGGTATATACGATAGGCATGGGCACAGAAGGCTTCGCGCCGGTGCCCGTCCAAACCCCTGCCGGCATCGTCTACCAAAAGGAAAAGGTCAACATCGACGAAAAGCTGCTGACCCAGATAGCCACCGAGACCGGCGGCCGCTACTACCGGGCCAAGGACAACGAAAGCCTGAAGAATATCTACGGCGAGATCGACCAGCTCGAAAAGTCAAAGATCGAGACGACGACCCTCCGCCGCTACACCGAACAGTTCTATCCCTTCGCCCTCGCCGCCGCACTCCTCGTGCTGCTTGAGCTGTTGCTGAGATGGACGTTGTTGAGGAAGTTTCCGTGATCCTCCACGCCTCGGGCTAGAGGACAGGAAGTTTCTCCAGCCGGTTCCAGGCAACTACCTGAATGTCCTTCCGGGTATACGACTGATCGCCCCCATATACAAGAGCGCCGGCCTTGTTGGATGGACTCAACTGCTGCCAGTAACGGACACTGTCCATGAAAGAAGGGGCAAGGGTTGCCGCGCTCTTGATTTCTATGGCGAGAGGTCCGTCCTGCTTTTCCAGAAGACAGTCTATTTCTTTGTCGTGGTTATCTTTCCAGAAATACATGTTTGCGTCCAGTCCTTTATTGAACCTGGTCTTTAATAATTCTGCCAGGACATAATTCTCAAAGATCGCGCCTTTTGCAAAATGCGTGGCCAGTTGATCGGAGGCAGTTATATTGAGCAAATAACAGAGGAGGCCGGTGTCGTAAAAATAGAGCTTCGGCGATTTGATAATTCGTTTGTTGAAATTGTTGTGGTAAGGGGGGAGAAGGAAGACGACATAGCTTTTTTCCAATATCCGTACCCAGGTTTGGACCGTAGGCAGAGATACCCCCGTATCGCTTGCCAGCGACTGAAAATTCACGATCTGTCCGGCTCTCCCGGCTACGAGGGAGATAAAGCGATTGAACTGAAGGAGGTTGGACGAGTGTATCAGCCCCTGGACATCCCGTTCTATGTAAGTATTCACGTAGTTACGATAGAACTCCCTTGGCGGGATATTTCTGTCATAGATCCCTGGATAGAAGCCAGTAAATTCTTGCTGATAAAGATTGTCAGGAAAAGCTATTTTTGCCTTCGCCAGTTCGGCGTAGGAGAAAGGCAGGAGGGTCAGCATGCCAATCCTACCGGCAAGAGACTGGCTAATCTTTTCCTGCATCAGGAAATTTTGTGATCCCGTCAGATAGAATTTCAACTTTCTGTTGGCGTCTGTAAGAACCTGGATATAAGAAAACAGTTCCGGTGCATATTGGACTTCGTCTATTATTGCACCTTTAGGGAATCGCTGCAGAAAGTTTTTGGGGTCGGTAATGGCAAATTCTCTTTCGTCCGGCGCTTCGAGATTAACATAAGGGAATTGTCTGGCAGTATTTTGAATAAAAGTGCTTTTACCACTTTGACGGGGACCGGTGATATTGATCACCTGAAAATATCTGTTGTACTCCCTGAATTTCTGAAGGATGGCCCTATTGATCATCTCGTGTTATGTTGTACAAATCTAAGATTAAAAATTAGATTTACACAATAAAATATAATAATTTATTGATTATAAATAGATTGAAATTTTTAAAATGACAGGAAAAGTATATAAATCCACCGGCAGCTGGTACGTTGTAAAGACCCCGGACCTTATGACGTGGAATGCCCGGCTGAGAGGAACGTTCAAGCTGGATGGTATCACTTCCACCAACCCGCTGGCCGTAGGAGACGATGTTACGATAGAACCCGAGGGCAATGACGAGAACACCGCACTGATAACGGAAATACACAGCCGAAGAAACTATATCAACCGCCAGTCTCCTTCGCACCGTATGCAGCACCATATCGTGGCGGCGAATATCGACCAGTCCCTGCTGGTGGTCACGCTGAAGGAGCCCCGCACTTCCCAGGGCTTTATCGATCGATGGCTGGTCACCTGCGAGGCATATCACGTCCCCGCCATTTTATTATTCAACAAAAGCGATCTCTATAAGAAGAAGGAAGAAGAGAGATTTGCCGCCTGGAAGGAGATGTACGAACACATCGGCTACCGGCTTATTCGTATGAGCGTCCACACCGGTGAGGGGCTCGACGAGGTCCGCCGTCTCCTCACCGGAAAGATCAGCCTACTCAGCGGACACTCCGGGGTAGGGAAGTCCTCCTTCCTGAATGCACTGTTCCCCGAACTGCGCCTCAAGACCCAGGGCGTCAGCGGGTGGAGCGGAAAGGGTATCCATACCACGACCTTCGCAGAAATGTTCGATCTGCCCGCCGCGCCCGGCGACCCTCAGGACCGATCCGGCAACCCCGGCCGCATCATCGACACCCCCGGTATGCGCGAGTTCGGTCTCGTCGACATTACCCGGCAGGAACTCTCCGGCTATTTTCCCGAAATGCGCGCGCTTGCAGGCCAGTGCCAGTTCAACAACTGTCTGCACCTCGAAGAGCCAGGCTGTAAAGTAAAACAGGCGGTCAGCGACGGACAGATCCATATAGACAGATACGAAAGCTATCTCTCAATACTCGGTTCGATCGAAGAAAACAATTACTAGCGCGCCCCGCGCGCTACCCACGCCTCACCTCTTCTCCGGCGCCGCCGACACATCATGCCCCTGCACCTCGATCTCCTCCTTCAACGGCTCCGGCTGTTTCTCATCCTTCTCATCCCCAAACAACATCCCCCAGGGCTTAAGACTATCTATCCGGTCAAAAACTATCTTCGCAATAGCGATCACCGGTATCGCAAGGAACGTCCCCGGTATCCCCCAAACTGCCTCCCCGACGATCACTCCAAAAACGGTGATCAACGCGTTGATCCGCACCTTCGACCCCACGATCACCGGCAACAACACATTCGAGTCTACAAGATGTATCCCGAGTATGGTCCCTATCACCAGCAGCAGCTTCGCCGTTCCCGCCGTGGCGAAAGTCACCAGCGTGCTCAGTAACAGCGCCGTAAAAATGCCGATATAGGGGATGATATTGAAGAGACCCGTCAGCAGCCCCAGCAGGATCGCATATTTAACACCGAGTATCCAAAGCGCCAGACAGGTGGCCGCCGCCACGATGACCATCTCCAGTAACAACCCCATGATATACTGTCTGATCTTCGTCTGTATCTGCGCGATGATGTCATAAACGATAACCGCATTCTCCTCCCTGAACGCCGCCACCAGGAACCTCACGATCAACCGCCTGTAGTACAGCAGGAAAAAGGTATCGATCATGATAAAGACAAGGAAAAGCAACAGCGAAGACAGCGATACCAGCGTCGACCCGATGACCGAAGACCCCGTCTCGAGCAGTTTTGAAATGGCATTGTTGACATAGTTGTTCTGCTGCTTGATCCGGACATGGAACTTCATCGATATCCACTGCTGCAGATCACTGACCGAGGTCAGCACCTGCTGCTTGAACTGCGGCCAGTCCTCCGCCAGACTGCTGACCTGCGCGCCCACCAGATAGAGAAGACCCACCATCGAAAGAACGAGGAGGAATACCGACAGGAGAGAGGCCATGCTCCTCGGCATCCGGCAGCGCCGTTCCAGAAAATTAGCCACCGGCAGCAACATGACGGCAAATAAAAGAGCAAAGACCAGCGGAGCCAGGAATGACTTGCCCCACATAGCAATATAGAATAAGGCGATCAGACTCACAAGCACCATCGCCAGCTTGGTGTAAAATGGCTGTTTTAGAAACATATGGGATAAATATAGCCAAAAAAACAAGACCTGCCTGTTAACCGGCGGGACCCGGCCCATCCGCCGCAAACCCCGGCCCACTCGCCGGAGAACTATCCCGCTCGCAGCAGAAGTCATCCCACCACCATCCGCAGAACCTACCCCTTCATTCGCGGCCACTGCCAAAGAAAAAAGGCCGGCCAACAGGCCGACCTCAAATTGAGCAAACATTCGTTAGACAATCCGCCATGAAGCCCCGGACTCTAAGACATATAACGGCGAGCCGTATTTATCAATAATTTGCTTTCCAGGAATTTCGCTACTTCCACCACGGCGTCATTGTCCTTCCGGGGAGCTTCCCGGAACTTGCGGGGATATATGGAAATGCCGGTGTAAATGTTGTAATGAAGGGTCAGAATATGCCCCTTGTAAAGAAAGTCCCACATCAGGGAATCGAATTCATCTGTCTTTTGGGTGAACTTGATGTCGAGGTCGTCCGAGAGAATGTTGGCAACTTCGTAGAAGCGTTTCAGTCCGCAGTCGTCGTCGATGACGGCTTCTGTGCAGCCGAAATCGGTACGTAGAGTTAAAGGGCTCATAGAGTAGGGATTTTTATAGTTTATGTTTAGGATTGTACGCTCTGTTTTCGCACCGCCCGCCCGTGGCCTGACTATCTCACCGGCCGCCACTCTCGTCTCCGGGCTTCCGGCCTGACCACGCCTCAGGTCACGCCTTCAGCACATATCCAGGCTCCCGGCTTCACATTCCCAGCCATCTCACTTCCCCGCCACTGTTCCAACCGCATCCCGCATCCTCGCTACGCTTTGAACTTCGGCCCTCTCGGCACCTTTTCCCCGCTGAGGATCCGCTCTGCCCCCACATTCTTTCCATCGCTCGGACAGCCGTACTTCGGTCCAAACATGCTGTGCATCCAGCCACACGACGAGCCGCCAATCAATAAAATGGTCAGGAAAAAAAGGAGAAATATGGGTTTACGAGCTTTCATGGGATATCTATATAACGAATTTAAACCTACAAATATTATCCTGCATTTGCAAGTGAATCCCCCTTTTTAGCCACGAAAACCCCCTTTTACCCAGTCTTTTAGGGTAACTGGGTAGGCATTTGACAACCCTTGCGGTCCCCCTCCCCCGCACTATCTAACCTCCTGCACCTCATCCGCCGCATTCACGTCCTTGAACCAACCCGCATAGATGCAATAGTGGTTGGCGATCCGCTCGATCTGACCCGAAATAAGGTCCGCAGGAATATCTTTGATCTTTCTGGCAGGTACCCCGCCATAGATCGTCCCCGATTCGACCTTGGTGCCTTCCGTAACCACGGCGCCGGCCGCAATTATCGAATTTTTGCCGATCTCGGCATTGTCCATAATAATGGCGCCCATCCCGACAAGGACCTTGTCGCTGAGCGTGCAGCCATGGATAATGGCGTTGTGTCCGATCGATACCTCATTGCCGATGGTAACGCTGGTTTTCTGATAGGTGCCGTGAATGATCACGCCATCCTGGATATTCACCTTGTCGCCGATGGTAATACTGTTGACGTCACCCCTTACCACTGCATTGAACCAGACGCTGCACTTGTCACCCATTTTCACATTGCCTACGATCGTTGCATTGGGAGCGATAAAACAATTTTGTCCAAACTGCGGGAACTTTCCTTCTACCGGTAGTATAGTAGCCATATCAGGAGTTTTTGATTTCGAAGAAATGATTGACAATCTAATTTACGAACTTTGTACATCAATGCATACTCAAAATCACCGCTTATTTCTTCAGCACGTCGCCCAGACGTCACCCGCCCCGCTGGCCATCGAGATCGAAAGAGCAGAAGGCCTTTATCTCTATGATCCCGCAGGCACAACGTATCTGGACCTTATCGGAGGCATCAGCGTCTGCAACACAGGACACCGCCATCCCCGCGTTGTTCAGGCAGTAAAAGACCAGGCCGACCGCTATCTGCATCTCCTGGTGTATGGTGAACTGGTCCAGTCCCCCCAGGTCGAATACGCGACACTGCTGGCTAACCATCTTCCCCCCTCCCTCAATTCGGTATATTTTACCAACAGCGGCGCAGAAGCGACGGAAGGCGCTATGAAGCTTTCAAAAAGGATCACAGGCCGTCCGGAGATCGTTGCCTTTAATCAGTCCTATCACGGCAGCACACAAGGCGCGCTCAGCATCATGGGCGACGAATACTGGCGAAACGCATTCCGGCCCCTCCTGCCCGGTATCCGACACGTCGAATACAATACCCTGGCAGCGCTGGACGCTATCACAGAACGGACCGCCTGCGTGATCGCAGAGACCGTTCAGGCAGAAAGAGGCGTATACGCCCCCGATCCCGCATGGCTCCAGGCCCTCCGCCGCCGCTGCGACCACACCGGGACCCTGCTGGTCCTGGACGAGATACAGGCCGGATTCGGACGGACGGGGAACCTCTGGGGATTTAGCCGGTATGACGTCATCCCGGATATCCTGCTGCTGGGCAAAGCCCTCGGCGGAGGACTGCCGCTCGGCGCCTTTATCGCCGACCGCGAAAAAATGGCGATGCTGACCGACAGCCCGGTACTCGGACATATCACTACTTTCGGCGGTCACCCTCTCTCCTGCGCTGCCGGTCTCGCCTCGATGCAGGTGCTGCTGGAAGAAGAGTATATCTCAACTGTAGCCGCAAAGGAAAAACTTTTCCGCGAGCTGCTGGTTCACGCCGCCATCCGGGAAGTACGCAGCGCAGGGCTCCTGATAGCGGTCGAATTTGAAAACTTCGAAACGAACAAACGCATCATCGACGCCTGTATAGCCAAAGGGCTGCTGACGGACTGGTTCCTCTTCGCTCCCCAGTGCATGCGCATCGCCCCGCCACTGACGATCACCGAAGAAGAGATCAGAACTTCCTGCTCAATTATTTTATCGGCAATCCCTCATAATATATCTTGACTTTCCCCTAACTTTACCAACTCTTACACTTGCTCCCAACCAAATACACAACGTACTACACCCGCACTGGATTCCCGTATTACTCCCACGGATAAGTGAAGTTTCCGTATTGTAATCCTTAAATAGTTTTGTATGTCACAGTTTTTAGACAAAAAAGAACTGTTCGACAGTATTTTGCACCTCAAAGACGAGGAGAAGCAGGATCCTCTGGGGGTGATCGAACAGTTCTTCAACGACTACCGGCTGCACGAATGCCGCCATACCCTATGGGCGATGGTGGAAACCTGCCTGACCACGGACAACGCAGAATTTAGCGACCCGGAAGAAAGAGGCAATCTGATACAACGTTACCGGGACCTCGAAAGGCTCCTGGAAGCAGGCACCCTGCTGGTCCAGGGGCGACGGCAGAAATAGCGCAAAAAAAGATGTATCCTGAGAAAACCAAACCCGTCTTTTTTCCGTATGTCCTACTGAATGAGAAGAATAATTTTGGCTAGGAATTTGATTAGTTATCCCTGCTGTCCAGCAGGGATTTTTTTTTGCTCACTCCCGGGGACCCACGCCCGCGTGAACCACGGGTCAACCCGTCATTGTTATGTGAACCGTGTGAACCGTTCCGAGAGTGAACCACGTGAACCGCAGGACCACCCCATCGCGTGAACCACGGGACCACCTCATTACGTGAATCGCCCACACGTGAACCGCAGGACCACCCCATCGCGTGAACCGTTCCACGCGTGAACCACGGGACCACCTCACCCCTGCAGCAACCGGAATACCCCCACCGCCAGCAAACTCCCCAGCACCGGCCCAACCACCGGGACCCACGCATATTTCCAGTCCCCGTCCCTTTTCCCCGGCACCGGCAACAGGCTATGCATGATCCGCGGCCCCAGATCGCGGGCCGGATTGATCGCATAACCCGTAGGGCCACCCGGTCCAAGACCGATACCCAGCACCAGCAGACTCACCGGAAGCGCATCCAGCGCCCCAAGACTACTGGAAGGCGAAGCAATAAATAATATCCCGAGGATCAGCACAAAGGTCGCAATGGTCTCCGTCATCAGATTACTCCCATAACTTCGTATAGCCGGCGCAGTGCAAAAAACAGCCAGCTTCGCATTCGCATCCGACGTCGCCCCGAAATGCGGCCGAAAACACAGCCACGCCACCAGCGAACCGGTCATCGCCCCCAACAGCTGCGCCGCGACATACATCGGCACCGACGCCCAGGGAAACTTCCCCAGCGCCGCGAACGCGATCGTCACCGCCGGATTGAGGTGCGCCTTGCTCGAGGCCGCCGAACAATACACCCCTATAAAAACGGCCATCGCCCAGCCAAAACTGATCACGATCCACCCGCTGTTATGCCCCTTACTCTTTTCAAGGACAACATTGCTGACCACGGTCTGGCCGATGAACAACAGCAGACCGGTTCCGATAAATTCGCCCCAAAATGGCGTCATAGTATGGTAGTTTAGTTTATGGTTTCATCAGATAACTCTCCGCCAGATAACCCTCCGCCACCGCCCTGAACTCCTCGACCTGCGCGTCCTGCCATGCCGCGTCCTTACCCAACTCCTCCGCCAGCAGCGCCGCCACCATCGGCGCCGCATCGATCGCCGCCTGGGCATCCAGCAGCAACGACCGCGTCCGCCGGCTGAGCGCATCCTCCAGCGTCATGCACATCTCCTCCCTCGCCGCCCAAACGATCTCCGCCCTGATATACGGCAGCCTGTGGTGCAGCCGCTCCCCCAGCAGCGGGTGTGCCCTGACGATAGCGCGTATCGCCTCCGCATCCGTACCGTGATAGTGCAGCGGCCCTTCCTCCAGACCTTCGTTCCCTGGGACCTTCGTAGAGGCTTCGTCCCTCGAGACCTTCGTCGGAGCTTCGTTCCCTGGGACCTTCGTAGAGGCTTCGTCCCTCGAGACCTTCGTCGGAGCTGCGTTCCTTGGGACCTTCGTAGAGGCTTCGTCCCTCGCCTCTTCTCGGTCGTTCCCTTCGTAAACTCGGGAATCTCGGTCGTTCCCTTCGTAGACTCGGGAATCCCGGTCGTTCCCTTCGCTGTCGCCCGGGTAGCCCCCCGGCGCCCCGTGTATCGGCAGCCTCGCCGTGATGCATTCCTTCACCGGCAGACCGGCCTTCTCAATGGCCGTATCCACCGTGTCCTCCGCCATACGCCGGTACGTGGTCCACTTCCCGCCCGTCACCGTTACGAGCCCGGAATCGGCTACGAGTATCAGATGGTCCCTGGCCAGCTCGGCCGTCTTCCGGCTGCTGCTCTTCACCAGCGGCCGCAGCCCCGCATAAACACTGCGAATATCCGCCACCGTTGGCACCTTCTTCAGGTACTTGCCTATCTGCTTCAGAATAAAATCGACCTCCTCCGGCAGGGCCCTCGGCTCGATATCCACATGATCCACCGGCGTATCGGTCGTCCCGATGATGATCCTGTCGTGCCAGGGCACGGCAAACAACACGCGCCCGTCGTCCGTATGCGGCACGAGTATGGAAGCCTTGCCCGGCAGAAAATCCTTGTCGAGCATAATATGAACCCCCTGACTGGGGGCAATGATCGGCTCTGCTCCCGGCTCGTCCATACGCAGGATGCTATCGGTAAATACTCCCGTGGCGTTGATGACGACTTTGGCGTTTATAGTATACCGTTGCCCGCTGATACCGTCCACACCG
>Ga0068853_100002564_pt1 | contig 13652 bp, 11 predicted proteins | sample KBSCornC32_FD_65655 | JGI IMG/M metagenome (GOLD analysis project Ga0068853, IMG submission 65655) | Corn rhizosphere microbial communities from Kellogg Biological Station, Michigan, USA - KBS Corn C3-2 | ecosystem: Host-associated > Plants > Roots > Rhizosphere > Soil ... | reverse complement strand
GCTCGGCCATCTTGAGCCAGGTGCCGGTGTCGCCCGGCTCCTCGGCTACGATGCGCTCGTACTCGATGAGCGCTCTGTCGAGCTGGCCCTGCTCGACAAAAGTCTCGGCGGCAACGAGAAGACTGTCCTTTCGACCGTTGCCGTTCACTGAGCCCCCGCCTCAGCTTACCGGCACGCGCCCTCGTGTAAAGACTGCCGGAGCCGTCCACGGCACAGGGCTGACCTCCCACGCACCGCCAAATCGAATGTCGACGAACTGGGCAGCTCCGGAAGCGACCCGGACCTCGGAGCGAGCCGAGCGAGCGGGTCCAAGGACCCGGAAGGCGCGGCTTCGCCGCGTCGGCGTCGATGACCTACTCCTGTCCGAGGGGGGCAGGTGGGGGGCCGTCCGCGGCCCCCCGCCCTACCCGTTCCCCATCCGCTCGATCAGGTGCGTGTCCATCTGACCGGCGATGAACTCGGCGTTGGCGACCAGGCGGCGGTGAAAATCGAGGTTGGTCTTGCAGCCCTCGATCACGAACTCGGCCAGGGCGCGGCGCAGGCGGCTGATGGCCGCCGGCCGGTTCTCGGCGTGGACGATCAGCTTGCCCAGCAGCGAGTCGTAGTGCGAGGGGACCACGTACTGCTGGTAGATGTGGGAGTCGACCCGCACCCCCAGGCCCCCCGGAAAGTTGAGCGCCGTGATGCGCCCCGGCGAGGGCGCGAACGTGACCGGGTCCTCCGCGTTGATGCGCAGCTCGATGGCGTGGCCGCGCGGGCGCATGTCGGGGGGCAGCCGCAGCGGGTCCCCGGCCGCCAGGCGGATCTGCTCGCGCACCAGGTCGATCCCGAACACCTCCTCGGTGACGGTGTGCTCGACCTGGATGCGGGTGTTCATCTCCATGAAGTAGAAACGTCGCTCTTCGTCCAGCAGGAACTCCATGGTGCCGACCGTCCGGTAGCCGATGGACTGGGCGGCCTTGCGCGCGATGCCGAGCAGCTCGGACCGACGGGCGTCGTCCAGCGCCACCGACGGGGCTTCCTCGACGATCTTCTGGTGGCGGCGCTGGATCGAGCACTCGCGTTCGCCGAGCGCGATGGCCCGCTCGCCGTCGCCCAGCACCTGCACCTCGACGTGGCGCGGCCGCCCGATGTAGCGCTCGAGGTAGACGGCCGGGTTGCCGAAGCCCGCCTGGGCCTCCGAGCGCGCCGCGTGGAGCTGCGCCGACAGGCGATCCTTGTTCTCGACGATCTTCATCCCGCGTCCGCCGCCGCCGGCCGACGCCTTGATGATGACCGGCAGCCCGATGCGCTCGACGGCGGCCTCGGCCTCGTGATCGCTCTGGATGATGCCCGTGCCCGGAAGGATGGGCACGCCGACCTTCGTCATGGCCGCCCGCGCCGAGACCTTGTCGCCCATCAGGCGCATCGTCTCGGGCTCCGGGCCGATCCATTTGAAGCCGCACTTCTTCACCACCTCGGCGAAGTGCGCGTTCTCGGAGAGGAAGCCATACCCGGGGTGGACCGCGTCAGCGCCCGAGATCTCGGCGGCGCTGATGAGGACCGGGATGTTGAGGTAGCTGTCCTTGGCGGGCGGCGGCCCGATGCAGATCTTCTCGTCGGCGAACCGGACGTGCAGCGAGTCGGAGTCGGCGACCGAGTGAACCGCCACCGTGCGGATGCCCAGCTCCCGGCAGGCCCGGATCACGCGGAGCGCGATCTCGCCCCGGTTCGCTATCAGGACTTTCTTGAACAACGGCGCGTCCTAGGTGCAGAGGTGGAAGAAGAGGTGGTCGTGGCCGCTAGGCCGGGATCAGGCGGATCAGCGCCTGTCCGTACTCGACGTGTTCCCCGTTCTTCACCAGGATCTCGGAGACGCGGCCCTCGACCTCGGCCTCGATCTCGTTCATCAGCTTCATGGCCTCCACGATGCAGACGACCTGGCCCTTCTTGATGTTGTCGCCGACCGACGCGAACGGCGACGCCTCGGGCGACGGCGCCCGGTAGAAGGTCCCCACGAACGGCGAGGTCACGACCAGGCCGGGGGTGGGCGGCGCCTCGGGGACCGGGGCAGGCGCCAGCGCGATGGCCGGCGCCACAGGGGACGAGCCGCCCATCGACGGGCCGGCGCCCACGCCGAGCTGGACGTCGGGGCCGCGGCGCGAGATGCGGATGTGGCCGGACGGGTCGGCCTCGATCTCCATGAGCCCGAACTCCTCGGCGATCAGCGCCAGCTCCCGGATGGCGCCCAGGTCCAGCCCGGAGGCGGTGGTCGTGCTCGCCGCGCCGGCCTCGGCCGCCTTCTTGGTGGGTTTGGCCTTCTTCATTCCCGTCGTGTCCTTTCTAACGCGCCTGTCGGCGCTCGAGGGGGGGGCAGGCCCCTCCCTCGGCTAATCCCGGTCGGGGGCTTGTACCCGGTGCCACCGTCCGGGTCAAGCTTCGCTAAAGGCCGGGGGGTGCGGCTCGTTCCACCGCCGGCCGACGATCCCTTCGGGAGCTTCGGGTCCTCCACACCCTCCCCGCCCACCCCGGCGCTTCGCGCGCCCTCGTCCGGCCGGCTGGCGAACCGGCTCGTCGGCCGCCTTCTGAGAACTGGTTTCGGCTTTTTCCGTCGATTCGGGGGCAGGCGGCGTAACCGGGCGGGGGGGACGACCGTATGGCGCGCGTTCGGGGCAAGAGGCCATTCACATACGGGGGACGAACGACATGAAACTTGTGAGCCTGGGAAAGAGACTCGGGGTTTGTTTGCTGGCGCTGGTCGGGTGCGGGAGCTCCGGCGGGGGCAGCGCCGCGCAGGTGCCGCCCGAGGGCGCGTCGGCGGTCGAGGCGTGGCTGCAGGCCGGCGACTACAAGCAGTGGCACTGCGAGCGCGCCGTGCATGAAGCACGGTCACCGTCGCCGCACGGGTTCAACCGGATCTGCTCGAACGACGCCATCGCGAACGGCGCCACGGGGACGGCGGCGTGGCCGGCGGGCGCCGCAGCGGTCAAGGAGCTGTATGCGACGGCGACCGCCACGACGCCGGTGGGATACGCCGTGTATCACAAGAAGGCGGCGGACAGCGCGGGCGGCGCGAACTGGTACTGGTACGAGCGCGTGCCGCTCGACAGCCCTGCGCCTCACGACGCGAACGGCGTCGTCGCCGACGGCGCGGGCAGCACCGGACCGGCGATGAGCATCTGCGTGGGATGCCACGCCGCCGCCGGCAGCGACGCCGCCCATACGCCCTCGGCCGGGGGACGCGACCAGGTCTACACGCCCGTGCCCAAGAGCTGACCCGGTTCCCGCTCGCGCGGTGATCGCGACGGTGGGCGCAGGTGAGCAGAACCCAGTGCCTCGACCGGGGGTGTATTGATCGCGGCTGGCGCCGTGGATTTCGCGCGATGGCGAGGCGCGAGGAGGGCGCACAGCTCGTGCTCTGATGATTGGCCACAAAGCGGCGCGAGCTCGTATCCGCCTGAGCTCGAACAAGGCGATGACACCGGCAAGAGCGCGCGACACACGATCTGCCGCCTCCCCAGGGGGGGGAGGCGGCAGAACTAGGCGGGCTGCCGGTCCCCGGCGAGCCGGGACAGGTCCTCCGCCGGGAAGCGCCCAGACGCGCGGAGCGCCTTGTCGATGATCGCGTGACGCCGGCTGTGCATACGGCGATGGGTCGCGGTCTCGGCGCGGCGGCGGCCGTTCATCCCGAGCTTCATCAAGGTGGGGACCTCCCGGGCCGCCCAGCCAATCATGTACGCCAGCTCCGCCGGCGAGCCGGGAGGGAAGAAGCGCCCGGTGACGTCCTCGTCGACGCAGGCCTTCAGGCCGGGGGTGGCGCTGGCCAGCACCGGCACCGCCTGCGAATAGGCGTCATAGACGATGCGCGGCTGCTCGTCGCCCAGGTTCGGCGCCAGCACGGCGTGATAGCCGCGGAGCGCTTCCAGGAACGGCGGCCCGTATTCGAGGGGATCCAGCAGTCGAACGACGACATCCGGCCCGTCGCTCTGCGCCGCCAGGCAGGCGGCGCGCAGCTCGCCGGCCCCCATGACGTCGACGGCGACCTTGACGCCGGTCCCTTCGAGGCTTCGCAGGGCGGCGAGTAGATCCAGCACGCCCTTGCTCGGCGCCAGGCGCCCCGCGAACAGCAGTCGCACGCGCCGGACGTGCAACTTGCGCGACCAGACCTCGGCCGCGACCGCCTCCGGCAGGATGTCCTCTTCGTCGATCCAGGACGCATGGATGACGTGCCCGCGTTCCCGGTGATAGAGCAACGTGTTCTGGTAGTCGGCCTGGGTGAACACCGCCAGGTCCGCTGTGCTGACGCAGAGTCGGCTCACCATCTCGGAGGCCGCCGCCGCGAGGCGCTCCGTGACGCCGGGGCTCTGTCCCGGCAGCAAGCGCCACCACGACGACTCGACGAGGACCAGCCGGAACTTGCGCTGCAGCTCCGCCATGGCGGACGAGAGCGTGCCGAGCGACAGCGGATTCCAGTCCCCCGGCCCCGTGTGAACCACGTCGGCCGCGGCGATGCCGCGCCAGAGGGCGGTGACGAGGCTCGGCGCCGACAACAGATTGCGAAGCCGCCCCCCCGGCCGTGGAAGCGCGACCAAGCCGATGGGCAGATCGTCGAGCGATCGGCATCCGGGTTTCGGCGTCGCATGGATATGCGGGCACGCGAGCCTCAGGTCGCGGATGTAGTCCAGGTGAAGGACCAGATCCTTGTGCCAGAGGGCATCCACCCAGCGCCGACCATCGCCATCGACGTACACGGGGATCGGCACGACCAGCAAATACGGACGAGAGATGCTGGGAGGGCTTCCGCCATCGGACGGGGTCTGCTGCGTCGCCGGCTGGTGGTCATCCGCGGTCGTCATCGCGACAACGTAGACATGCCGTCGGGCCGTGCTCCGTTTGTTGAAGTCGCACGTTTTGCCTTCCGTGCACGGGGCGTGCCTTAATCCCCCCATTCGCGTGATTGACGACCATTCACGTACGCCTTCGAGGCCCCATCTACCTTTGCCCGAGGACCAACGGCCGTGCCCGGTGTGCGGCGGGCGGCTGGGACCGCCCGTCTATGCGTCACCCACGCCGGTGTCCGTCACCTCGCTCGGCCAGGTGCTGCCAGGCCGGACCGAGGTCTACTCATGCAAAACGTGCGGCCACCTGATCACCCCGCCGCTGCCCGACCTGGCGTCGTACTACGAGCAGGACTACCGCATCCTGGTCGAGAGCGAGGAGGAAGATCAGCTCTACGAGCTCTCGCCGACCGGCGAGCGCACCTACCGCGCCGACCACCAGCTCCGCCGGCTGCTCGAGAAGGTGCCGCTCGGTCCCGGCGCGCGCCTCGTCGACTGGGGCTGCGCCAAGGGCGCCACCTTCCGACGCCTGGCCATGCTGCGTCCCGACCTGGACCTGTTCCTCTTCGACGTCTCGAAGCAATACCTCCCCTTCTGGGACCGCTTCACCGACCCGTCGCACAGGGCAACGCACGTCCCGCCGGCTGCGTGGGAGGGGACGTTCGATCTCGTGACGTCGTTCTTCTCGCTCGAGCACGTGGCGGAGCCGCGCGACACGATGTCAGCCATGGCCCGGGTCCTGGCGCCCGGGGGGCGCGTGTACGTCATGGTTCCCGACACGCGCCGCAACGCCGGCGACTTCGTGGTGGTGGACCACGTGAACCACTTCACGCCCCCGTCGTTGCGGCGGATCGTTGCGGACGCGGGCTTGCGGTTGCTGGAGCTGGACGATCGCGCGCACGAAGGGGCCTTCGTCGTCGTCGCCGAGAAGCCGGCAGCGGGCGCGGGCGTTCTGGCGCCTGACTCCGCCGCGCAGCCGACCACCGAGCTGGAAGCGACCGTGCGCGAGCTGGCCCGATACTGGCGAACCTTCGGCGACCGCGTGCGCGCGCACGAGGCTGGCCCCGCCGCCGGGATCGCGACGGCCATCTACGGCAGCGGCTTTTACGGCACATTCATCGCAGCGTGCTTGCGCGATCTCGAGCGCGTCGCCCTGTTCATCGACCAGAACCCCTACCGGCAGCAACAAACGTTGCTCGACAAACCGATCGTCGCGCCCGAAGCCCTGCCGCCTGACATCAGGCACGTGTACGTCGGGCTGAACCCGCGGCGCGCGCGCGAGGAGCTGGCAAAGGTCGAGGCCTGGCGCGACCGCGCGCTCACGTTCTTCTTTCCCTGATCAAGCGCAGGCGTCCTTCAGAAGCCCGCCGGCCAGCATGCCGGCATGGTGGTAGAACGCTTGATGATCTCGACGCCGGCGGAGGCCAAGGCCCTCGTGGAGGACCTGACCCAGGTCCTCGAAACCCGCGACCCGGAGAAGGTCAAAGCCTTCCGGGAAGAGCGCGCCAAAATTTGGAACGATGACGAGATCGGCGCCGTCGTCGCTGCGGTCGCAAAGGCCTGCACGGACGCCATGACCCTGAAACCTCGCGACTGGCCGAATCTGGTCGGTCAGGCGACGACTCTCGCGTACCTGCTTTAGATCCGTCCCGCTGGTCACCTCGCTCGGCCTACGCCGCGTAGCTCGCCGCCGGCAGCAGGCCCAAGGCCAGCCGCAACGATCCTCCTGGACGCGAGATCAGAGGGCGTCGCTGGTCACGCGAGCCTCGACGAACGTCTTGCCAGCGGAGTCGTACCAATACGAACCGGTCGCGGTGGTGATGATGAGGTCCTTCCCCGGAGGGGTGTCGTCTTGAGCCACGGTGTACATGACATCACCCAACGTGAGGTCTGGGCGAACACCGACGGACGTGTCGTCCCAAAGCCCGACCCCCATCGAGTAGTACCAATAGGTCCCGGACGGCATGACGATCAGGAGATCGTCCTTCAGGTTCCCGTCGAGATCAGCGGCGATGTACTTGACTGTCCCGAGCGCGAGATCAGGACGAACATAGGCTTCGTTCCACTGGCCACGAACACTGGTGGCGTAATACCAGTACGAGCCCGACGATGTCGTTATGACGAGATCAGACCTGTGATCACCGTCGAAGTCACCGGCCACGTACTCGGTCGAATCGACGGTCAAGTCGGCACGCGTCTGGTCGGCCCCCAGCGCGTTCCACGTCTTCGTCGAGTTCGCGTACAGCCACTGCGTTCCGGTCGGCGTGGCCACGACGAGGTCCGTCTTGCCGTCGCCGTCGAAGTCACCCGGCGTCAGTGACGACGAGCCGTTCAGGTCCGAACGCGTGAAAGCCGGACTGGCCGAGAAGGCACCGTTGTAGTACCAAGAAGTTCCGGCATCCGTCGTAACCGCCACGTCGGTTCGCACCGCGCTCGTCTCTCGGTCGAAATTCCCCGTCGTGAAGCGCGTGCCATATACCCAGTCGGAGCGACTCGCAGCCAGCGTGAACTGCCCGGAGGTCGCGGTGGCATACAAGATTGACGCACCGGACGAGGTCACCTGGATGAAGTCGCTCCGGCCGTCACCGTTGAAGTCGCCGACGGTGAACGACACCTTGCCGAGCTTCAGGGTGGAATCTGTCCGAATCTGCGTGAGCCCGTTGATGGTCCACTGTAGCCAGGTCGACCCGCTCGGCGTCGTGACGATGTAGTCGCTCCGGCCGTCCTTGTTGAAATCGGCGACCGCGTACTGAACCCGAGAGGGCGTCTGGAGCTGACTCCGCAGAAACGCGACGTTCGTATACAGGGTATAGGCGAGACTATTCGGTCCGTACGAGACGATGCCGGCTATTGCTCCGCCGATCAGGGCCGGTCCGCCGGAATCACCCTTGATGGTTGTCTGCCCGGAACTATTTGAATAGGAGACGAACAGATTGGGGTTCGGGTAGCGGCTGGCGACCAGATCCGCAGTCTTGAGAACCGGAAACAGCGGAGAAGGCGACACGCACCATCCGTTGGGGTTGCATACCTTCGGAGCCACACACTGACTGTTCATGGTGCATGGCACGCCCGACGGAGGCACAGTCGGATCCGTGGGCCCGTAGCCGTAGACGTTCATTGTCTGGGTGTCGACACTGGCGCCCGACCCTGCGTAGAACGGAATCGTCGGAAGATCGTCGTAGGGACTGTCGATGTGGAACAAGATCGCATCACTGAACGGCACTTGATACGCAGCGTCGATTGCCCGGATGACGTTGTCGTTGGGGCGTACGCTGGTCACGCCATTGCCGACACCTCCGGCACAATGTGCCGCACTCAGGACCCACGACGGCTTTATCAACGTGGCGCCACAGTTCGCCGCGAAGACGATGCCTTTCGTGTACTCCGGCTCGACGTTGGGCCCAAAAGGGGTGACGATACGACCACCGACGATTGGCTGCGCCGATCGCTCTATCTCCGTCGGCAGACTGGACGCGTCGCCACAGCCATTCAGGGACGCCGCGAGCAGCAACGACAGGCTCGCCTTCTCGAGAATTCGCCTTCTCATCTGGAGACCTCCATTTCGATTCCACTGGTCGATCGCCTGCCGCTGTCCTTCTGCTCGGAAGTAGGACCCGCCCCGCGATCGGCTCGCGGGTCGGGTCCTCCGTGAGGTCGACCCCCTGGAGACGCGGCCGCGGTCAGCACCTGGCTGGCCTTCCGGTACGGCGTCCCCGAGTCGGGCCGTCTCAGCTCGCCTGTTCCTTCTTCCGCCGGTGCGCCAGAACCAGGCCCAGCGGGAACAGGCCGCAGACCAGGCCGGCGCCGAGATTGTCCTTGACCAGCGAGAACACGCTCCCGCCCTTGTCGCCGCGCTCGAGCGCCGCGATTCGAGTCTCCTGCTCCTGCAGCTTCTTCTGCTGATCCTGGATGAGCTTCTGCTGATCTTGAACCGACCTGATCATGACGGGAATCAGGGCCGTATAGTTGACCCCCAGCTTCCCCTCGGGACCGTCCGTCATGACCACCTCCGGGACGATCTTCTGAACCTCCTGCGCGATAAGGCCCAATTGCCTCGGATCGCCGTCGGCGTCCTTCTTCCACTTGAACGAGACCGGGCGCAGCTTGAGCAACTGGGCCAGACCGTAGGGCGCATCCTGGATGTCCTTCTTCAGACGGACGTCGGAGGTCTGATACGACCCGCTGGTCCAGACGTTTCCATAGAAGACGCCCGCCCATCCGCTGGCTGAGTCGTTCTGCCCGAAGATTGCATAACCGGTGTCCACCGCGTAACCCGCGACCCCGAAGCTACCGCCGGTGAGGGACACACCCTTGACACCGGCGATTCCAAACGCCGAAGAACCAGTCTTGCCGGTCACGCCGTTGTTGCTGGCCGCGTAGGAAAGGCTGCCCGAGCCAGTGCCGTTCGACGCGAAGTAGCCCCCGATCCCGGAGTTGCTCACCCCTGTCACGCCGTTGCCGCTCGTCGAGGTTCCATAGACGCCCGTCTGCCCGGACCCTTGAACCCCGGTACCAAAAGATGAGCCAACTCCCACGATTGCGGTAGCCCCTGACCCGGTATTGGTGTTCGTGATCTTGAAGCACCCGTTCGCGCCCGGGCAGTTCTGGGAAGAGCTATCGGGAAGAGCGATCGCGTAGGCGGATCCCGCCATCGCCAGCGGAAGCAGAACCATCGACATTGAAATGGAAACCATCCGGAATCGTTTCATCTTCAGTCCTTTCGATTGACGGAGTGACATGCATTGCGTTTGACGAGAGGCGACCGTGCACCTTGCCAGCGCTAGCCGACGTGACGGAAAAGCAGTCCCTTCGCGACTGAATACGCTCTCGCAAACATCGTGGTCAACGGCGGCCAAGCCGTTGGCGCCTTCTCGTACTCATTTGGCACGAAGTCGTACGCGAGGTTGATCCTGCGCACGGCCGGGCCCTACCTAAACGCGGATCGGCCGCGCCCGAAAGAGGAAGGCGGGACCGCGCCGCGCGGTGGGAGGGCCAGCCGCCGGATCTCCGCGACTTCAGGAAGCCGCGCTCGGTCTCACTTCGCGAGCTCGGTCACACGGTGACTGCCGGGAGACGAGGACGCGGCGAGCTCGGCCGGGCGCTGACTCCGCCAGACGCTGGGGGGGACGCCGACGCCATCGCGGAAAAGCGCGCTGAAGTGTTGGCCCGAGGAACACCCCACCTCGATCGCGATGCGTTTCAAGTCGTAGGTCGTCTCCAGCAGCAGCGTCTTGGCGAGGCGAACCTGCGCCGCTTGCCGCTCGGTCTTGAAGCGCGTGTTGGCGGCCCGCAGTTGACGCTGGAGCTCGCGCGAAGAGAGACCCAGGGCCCGGGCCACGCCGTCGACGGTAGCGGCTCCGGGCCGCTGCGCGATATGTTTGCGGACGGCCGCGACCACCGGCGACGTGCCGGTCTCGCGGTCGCGGATCTCATCCAGCTCGTCGAGCACCCGCTCGGCGCCAGGGGTGCCGAGCCACTCCAGGGCCGGCTCGACGGTGGTGAACACGCTGACCGGGTACATGGTGTCCAGAACCGCGTGAAAGCCGGCCACGACGGCCCCCACCAGTCCGCTCGGGCGAATGATGGCCTGGCGCCTGTAGCACTGGCACATGGATTTGCGGTTCTGAATTATGTAGGAGGACATGGCGTAGAACGCAGCCGGATCCACGCCGTCCATGTAGCGCGCGTCGACGATGGAGGCTGGTGGTTCATTCCCGGATCCGAATTCGGACTGGAGCGCCGCCGTGACCGTGCGAATGTGTTGCGCCTCTGGACGTCCCCAGAAGGCAATCCCGTTCAGCTGAGGGCTGTGCCACCAGACGACGAAGGTTGGCCCGCTCAAATAGGTTCCGATCGGCAGCGTTCGGTAAGCCTCCAGAGACCGGGCGGGCCACATGAAGCGTATGGTACAGCGCCGCGGGCAACGCCATCCAGCGTCGCCGCGATACACGACGTGCGCTCCGTCACTGGGTCGTCACGTCGCGCTCTACGCGGCGTAGCTCACGGCCGGGAGCAGACCCATCGCGAGCCTCGCAGCGGCTGCGGCGTCCCGTATGCCGGCCTGCGCACAATTGACGGCAATGCTGGGCTTGCCGGGAATGCCGCTGTCGACGGGACCTTGAAGCGCGCCGCGCGGCTGTGACGCCGGGCGCGGAATCGTCAGGCTCGCAGGATTGATGTCGTACTTGGCGGCCAGCGCGCGGATATCCGCCGCCGTGTCTTCGTAGCTTGCGGGATCTCGGCCGACGCCAGCGATCATGTGGGCCAGGAGCTTCTGGATGGGGATGACCTTCAGGGTGTCGTCGCTGGGGAAGAGGACGTCTTTGGCCCAGAGCTGGGCGTCGGCAACGCCGAGCTCGATGTTGGGGCAGTCGATCAGCTTGGGGTGAAGGGCGTTGGGCTGGGGGACGCCTTCGTCTTTCCAGAAGGCGTCGCGGCGGGCTTGGCCTTTGCTGCGGTGGAGGTGGGCGGAGCCGGTGCTCTGGCCGGAGTTGCCCGAGATGGACAGGCCGCGGCGGCAGTAGGCGGCCTGGGGGGTGACGTAGGCGTTGGCGATGCCGGTGAAGATGTCGGGCGAGCCGGCGGCGAAGTACTTGCCGCCGGCCAGGGCCTTCACGCGAGCGATGACGTCGCGGTGGACGAGGGACGAGTAGATGCACGGCAGCGGCGCGTAGGTGGTCTTCCAGGCGTAGAAGTCGACCAGGGCCTGGCGGCAGTCGAGGAGCTGGACCTCGTGGTTGGTGTGAACGAGCAACCGACCGCGCGCCTGCTCGTCGAGGGCATCCAGCCACCAGTAGCCGAACTTGTCCCAGTGGAGCAGCTCGAAGCGGAGACGCGAGAGGATCTGGTCGGCCAGCACGAGGCCGTCGGGCATCAGGGCGTCGTCGTCACCGAGGACGAAGACGTACTCCCCGGTGCACAGGGACAGGCCCAGCTCCCAGTTGTCCTTCATGGGCAGGACGCGGTCGGACCGGTGGTAGCGGAGCGTGTGCGGGCGACCGGCGGCGGCCTCGCGGGCCTGGTCGACGATGGCCCGCGTCTGGGGGCCGCTGCAGTTGTCCATCACGACGACCTCGACGTCGCCGAAGGGCTGGGACATCACGCTGTCCAGGGCGGCGGCGAAGGTGCCGGGGCGCTCGCGGGTCGGGATCAGCACGGAGAAACGGGGAGAGGCCGCCATCTGGCTGACGTCATCGACCCGTCGCGGCGGCGTCTTGAGTGGGCGACCGTCGCCGCGCGCCTCAGGTATGCGCGAGGTGCGCCGATGGAAGCGGTATGCCGACCTCCCCTGCCCTGCGTAGCCCGGAGCACGAGCCGGCTGGGCTCGCCCTGGCCACCGGGGTCGACGCCACGGGGGACACGACGGCGGCCGCCAGCTCGGGTCCGCTGGCCGCCGAGGACGTCGCGCGCTTTCACCGGGACGGCTTCGTCCTGGTTCGAGGGTTCTACGACCGCGAGCGGGACATCGCGCCCATCCAGCGGGCGGCGCGGGCGGTGATCGGGCTGGTCCGGGCGCGACACGGGCTGCCCGCGACGGGCCGCGGGCCGGCGTCGCCGGAGACCTTCGACGAGGAGTACCTGGAGCTGCTGGGACGAAACCGGGCCTGGGCCGGCGAGGTCTACGACGCCGTGAAGCAGATCCCGGCCTTCGTGCGCCTGGTGGCGGATGCGCGCCACGAGGCGGTGTTCCGGCAGCTCCGCGGCGACGGGGCCATCCCGGGGCTGGCGGCCGGCGGCCATGGCATCCGCATCGACAACCCGGGCGAGGAGCGCTACCGCGCCGACTGGCACCAGGAGTACCACGGCCAGCTCCGCAGCCCCGACGGGATCACGTTCTGGACGTCGCTGGTCTCTGTAACGGACGAGATGGGACCGGTCCGCTTCTGTGTGGGGTCGCACGCGCGCGGCTTCCTGCGCGTGCACGCGCGGGATCCCCACAATCCCGACAAGACGGGAGCCTACGGCCTGGTGCTGGAGCATCGCGATCTCGAGATCGCCGGGTATCCGCAGGTGGCGCCGCTCGCCGAGCCGGGGGACCTGATGCTGATCGACTTCGCGGTCCTGCACAGCTCGGGGTTCAACCGTGGACGCCGCGCGCGCTGGTCGCTTCAGACGCGGTACTTCAACTTCGCGCATCCGACGGGCGTGCGCATCGGCTGGTGCGGATCGTTCGCCGCCGGGCAGGACTTCGGCCGCGTCCACCCGGAGCTGGTCGTGCCGGAGGTGCCGTCGGGGTCGGACGCCGAGTCCGCGAGAGGCGGCGCGCCGTGACCCGGGTCGTGATCTCCCAGCCCATGCTGTTCCCGTGGGTCGGCATGTTCGAGCAGATCCGCGCCGCCGACATCTACGTGCACTACGACGACGTGCAGTTCTCGAAGGGCAGCTTCACGAACCGCGTGCAACTCAAGACGGCGCGCGGCCCGCGCTGGTTGACGGTGCCGGTGCGGGTCTCGCTGGGGCAGACGATCGCCGACGTCCGGATCGACGACGGCGAGCCGGGCGGGCGAAGCGACTGGCGGCGGCGGCACCTCGCGATGCTCGAGGAGGCGTTGGCAGGGGCGCCCTTCGCTGCGGACGCGCTCGCGCTGGCGCGCCGGGTGTACGACCGGAACGACGAGCGCCTGGGAGAGCTGGTGATCGCGGGAATGGAGGCGGTGCTGGCCTACTTCGAGCTGACCCCGCGCCTGCGCATCCTTCGGTCCTCGGCGCTGGGCGTCCCGGGCAAGAGCTGGCCGCGGGTGCTGGACGTGGTCCGCCGGCTGGACGGCGACGTGTACGTGACGGGGCACGGCGCGCGCCACTACCTGGATCACGGGGCCTTCGAGGCCGCCGGCG